>Ga0335074_10000092_pt1 | contig 160598 bp, 137 predicted proteins | sample Lox_Sample_23_FD_206715 | JGI IMG/M metagenome (GOLD analysis project Ga0335074, IMG submission 206715) | Soil microbial communities from Loxahatchee National Wildlife Refuge, Florida, United States - Lox_Sample_2.3 | ecosystem: Environmental > Terrestrial > Soil > Wetlands | place: USA...
CCCAGCAATACCACCGCAGAGCGCGCACACTCGCGGGGTTCTTTACTGTCCCATCCAGTTCCTCTGTACGCCAGAAACACCACAGGCCCAAGGCAATCCACAGACACACCATCCCATCCGGAATCGTGATCCGGGTGAAGATGAAGATCCCAAAGCTCGACAGCAGAATCAGCGCCGCGTACAGCCCCGCATTCGCCGACCGAAACATCCTCCGCGCGAAGCTTTCGCACACGAGCGCCAGCGCGAGCACCGCAAAGGCCAGCGGCAGCCGCACCGCGACCGTCCTCGCCACCGGCCCCGTCAGTCCAACCACGCCAAATGCCTTGAGGCAGCCCGCCATCGACCAGTACAGCAGCGGTGCCTTCTCCAGATACCGGATCCCATTCGCATACAGCGTCACATAGTCGTGGCGCAGCAACATCTCGCGTGCCACCTCCGCGTGCACGGAATCCGCATCATCCAGCAGCGGCGGCCGCACCAGCGCAAAGCTCGCGTAGAACGCAGCCCACAGAACCACAATCCACATCAGCACCGCTCGCCCACGACGCGGCACCGTCAACGTATGCTCCACCGTGTTCACGCCGACTTGCTCACTCACATCTTCAAGTCTAAGTGCGGGGGAGATCAGAAATCAGAGAACAGAGACCATTCCTCCCGTTTGCCTGATGTCTAATCTCTGTTCTCTGTTCTCCATGCACTCCCGTACACTCATCCTCGATGCCTCAGATTCGTCAGATGCGCCCCATCGCCGCCGGCCGCGCGCCCGAACTCGTGCAGCTCGACGGCGCCGCAAGGCCTGGTCCACCGACTGATTTCATCTACGATGACTGGTACCCTGCGCTCCGCACCGACACACTCGACGAGCCGCAGACGACGACCCTTCTCAACATCCCGCTTCTCATCGGCCGCAAGCACGACGGATCGCTCTTCGCCTTGCGAGATCTCTGCCCGCACCGCGGTATCCCACTCTCGGCCGGCTGGTTTGATGGCGAAACCGTCCAGTGCAAATACCACGGCTGGCGCTTCGAGCCCTGTTCCGGTCGCTGCCAAGAGATCCCCTCGCTGACCTCACACGACACCCTCGAGCCCACCAAGATCTTCGCCAATGCCTTTCCGGTGGCCGAGCGCGACGGCTACGCCTGGGTCTACATTCCCACGCCAGGAGCCGGCCGCATCACTCGCGAAGACGAAGCTTCACTGCCATCCGTTCCCGAGCTGCCAAACTTCTCCAAACGCTTCCGCACCGCACACCTCTCCGCCGACCTGCCGTGCAACGTTGACCACGGCATCATCGGCCTCATGGACCCCGCGCACGGCCCCTTCGTCCACCGCGCCTGGTGGTGGCGCAGCGGAGCCTCCATCCACGAAAAGACCAAGCGCTTCGAACCCATCGTCAGCCCTGACGGCGACCACGACGGCTTCCGCATGTCCGCGCACGCACCCAGTTCCAATTCCGCGCCCTACAAGCTTCTCGGGCGTCCCGTCACCACCATCGACTTCACCCTTCCCAACCGCCGCACCGAGACGATCGTCGCCGAAAATCCGCGCGATAAATCCAAGTCGGCGCGCTGGTTCTCGTCGCTCACGACCGTCACGCCGATCACGCCCTCGACCTGCCGGATTGACGTGGTCGCCGCGTGGAACATCGGTTACTATGTTCCGTTCGCTACGTCTCTGGTAAGGCTCTTTGGGGCCCGTTTTGTGAAGCAGGATCAACAAACCATGGTCGAACAGGCCCGCGGCCTCCGCTCCAATCCCGGCCTGATGCTGATCGACGACGCCGACAAGCCGGCCAAGTGGTACTTCGCTCTGAAGCAGCGCCGCCTCACCGGCCAAGGTTCCCATCCGCTTCCGGGCCCGATCGACCTCCACTGGCGCAGCTAGTCCGGCGCGCAGACCCCCTCCCCCCTATCTGTGCGCAAAGTCTTGATATAAGGAGACTTGAAGGTGGACTTCCCTTTATAAAGTCTTGATTGCAAAGACCCGGATCGCCGCCAGCGAACGCACTTTTTTCGGGGGGGGGGGTGAAGCCTGTGATTGGGGTTCCTTAGGGTCTGATCTTCCGCTCCGCGTACCGGGTGGCGCGTTCCAGCAGCTCTGGTCCGCCCTCGACGATGCGCCCATGCCCGGCCACGTACCGCCGGATGGGCAGATCCAGGAGCCGACGCGCGCTGGCAAGCGCCGTCGGCCGATGCCATGTCGCCAATCGGGTCAGCGGAAAGTACGGCGGGCCGAAGCCGCTGATGTGGACCTCGCCGCCTACGGTCACCAACGCGTCGCCGGCGTAGAGGGTTCCGTCGCGTTCGTCGAAGTAGGCGAGATGACCCGGCGTGTGGCCGGGCGTCGCCATAACCCGCAGTGAGCCATAGAGCTCGCCATCGCTGAGAAGGTGCGTCGGTCTGGTCGCCGCGCCCGGAAAGCTGCCCTTCACCTTGCACTGCGGCTCGCCGGGATCGAGCGAGCGGTCCTGCGCGGGCTTCTTCGGCAGCAGCCGGGCCTCGCGCGCTCCGATCGCGATCTGCACCTCGCCCAGGGCCGCGGCCAGCGCATCCAGCGAACCGATGTGGTCGCCGTGCGCGTGCGTCAGCAGCACTCTCGCAATCGGCTCCTGCGCGATTGAGCGTGCAGCCTCAATGATGCTTTGCGTTCCACCCGACACAGTCGTATCAATCAGCGTGAAACTGTCGCTCTCGCGAACGAGATAGCAGTTCACGAATCCGAAACGCGTCCCCTGGGAACCAAACGCCGAAAAATTACGCAGTTTCATAATGAGATACCAGTATCTTCCATTGGCTGAGACGGGGCTTTCCGTACTGTAGGTTTGGCCGCGAAGCCTCTATACAATGAATATGTGCAGAATCACGGTCAGCCAAACGCCGCGATGCAGCGCATTCTCAAGCTATCGCTGGGCCTGACGTTCCTTTATATTCTCGCGACCTTCATCTTCGGTCTGCGGGCGCATTCTCTTGCGCTGTTGTCAGAGGCCGGGCACAATGTCTCTGACTTTCTCGCGCTGGGGCTCAGCTTCTTCGCCGTCTACCTGCAAACGCGACCAGCAACCGACCAGCGTACTTTCGGCTATCAACGCGCTGGCGTGCTTGCGGGATTCGTTAACGCGCTGACGCTGATCGCGCTGTCCGTGTGGCTAGCGATTGCGGCTATCCACCGCTTCGCGGTCCCGGTTTCCGTGCATGCGGATACGATGATGATCGTGGCCGCCGCGGGCGTGGTAATGAATGGAGCGATTGCGGCTCTGCTGTGGAAGTTTTCCGGGGACGTAAATATTCGCAGCGTCTTCCTGCACATGCTGGGCGACACCATCTCCACGGCCGCCGTGATCATTGGTGGCCTGTTCATCCACATCACCGGTCTCGAGTGGATCGACCCTCTTCTCTCGCTACTGATCGCCGCGATGATCCTCTGGAGCTCGTGGTCGATCGTTCGTGAGACGCTGCACATCCTGCTCGAAGGCACGCCTCGTTCGGTCGACCTGAACGAAATCCGAACCGCCATGCAGGGCGTCGAGGGCGTTGTGGGCATTCACGATCTGCACGTCTGGAGCCTGACCGCACAGTCGCATGCGCTGGCGAGCCACGTGCAGGTGATCGAGATGACGATGAGCGAATGCGAAGCTGTGCTAGATCGGCTGAATCACCAGCTACGCGACCACTTCGGCATCCACCATACGACGATCCAGCTCGAAGTGACCGACTGCGCTACGGTCGACGGATGCAGCCAGCCGCCGCGTCCCGACGTCGTCGATGGCCACTCGCACCACCATCATGGTCCCGCACACAGCCACGCTCATTGAGGGATCAGGAAACAAAGATGCAGGGAGTCAACAAAACGATTCGCTTCCTGGCTTCTGATTTCCTGAATGCTTCCTAATGTTTCCTAGACCAGCTGCGCGTCGAGCGAGATCTCCGCGGCCTTGAGCAGACGCGAGATGGGGCATCCCTCCTTCGCCTTCTTCGCGATCTCCTCGAACTTTGCCTTGTCGATGCCCGGCACAGAGGACTTGCTCTTGAGATGAATCTTCGTGACGGTGGGCCCGCCCGGCAGCATCTCCAGCGTGACCACGGCTGTCGTGTCTACTGACGTTGCGGTATGTCCTGCAGTTGCGAGCTCGTTGGCGAAGGCCATCGAGAAGCAGCCGGCATGGGCCGCTGCGATCAGCTCCTCCGGGTTGGTGCCGGCGCCGTTCTCAAACCGCGTGCTGAAGCTGTACTGCGAATCTTTGAGGACGCCGCTCTGCGTGCTGATCGCTCCCTTGCCGTCCTTCAATCCGCCACGCCACACTGCCGATGCGCTGCGATCCATGATTTCTCTCCTTTGCAGGTTCAGATGCAAGATACGAGATACGAGATTCGAGATGCAACGGAAGTCATCGTATCTCGTTTCACGCTTCTCGTTCTTTTGGCTACGCGCTGTGCAGATAGATGAATCGCAACAGAAAGAGCACCGCAAGCAGATACAGCATCCAGTGCTGGCGGCGGCCGTGTCCGGTCATCAGCTCCAATACGGCGAAGCTGATGATGCCGAACGAGAGCCCCGTGGCGATCGAGTAGGTCAGCGGAATTGTGAGGATGGTGAGAAACGCAGGTACCGCAACGCGCGGTTCGTTCCAATCGATGCGGGCTGCGCCTGCCACCATGAGCGCACCGACGAGAATCAGCGCCGGCGAGGTGGCGAACGCGGGAATTGCGCCGACGGCCGGCGCTACAAAGATCGCCAGCAAAAACAGGATGCCGGTGACGATGGCTGTCACGCCAGTGCGGCCTCCGACGGCGACGCCGGATGCGCTTTCGATGTAGCTGGTGACCGTAGATGTGCCGGCGAGCGAACCGATGACGGTCGAGCTGGCGTCGGCGAAGAAGATGCGGTCGAGCCGCGGAATCGTGTGGTCCTCGGCGATGAGGCCGGCGCGTTCGGTGACGGCGACCAGCGTGCCGATGTTGTCGAAGAGATCCACGAAGAGGAAGACGAAGATTATTTCGAGCGCATTAAGGCGCAGAGCACCGCGAATGTCGAGGTGAAATGCGGTCTGTCGCAGGGCCATCGGCGAAAAGCTCATCGGCTGCCAATGCACCTGGCGGCACAGGATGCCGAGCAACATTGTGCCGAGGACGCCGATCAGCATGGCCGCGCGCACGCGGAAAGCCTGCAGCACGGCGATGAGGAGAATGCCGAAGACGGCCAGCAGGGTCTCCGGTGCGTGGAGATTGCCGAGGGCGACGGTGGTCGTTGGGCTCGGAACGATGATGCCGGCATTGCGCAGCCCGATGAGCGCGATGAAGAGCCCGATGCCGCCCGCAACCGCGGCGTGCAACTGATACGGAATGGCCGCGAGCAGCCGTTGCCGGATGCCGCCGTAGGTGAGCAGAAGAAAGATGACTCCGGAGATGAACACCGCTCCTAGCGCGGTCTGCCACGGCACGCCCATGCCCTTCACGACCGTGTAGGTGAAGTAGGCATTGAGGCCCATGCCCGGCGCGAGGGCCAGCGGATAGTTCGCGAGCGCGCCCATCACGATGGAGCCGAAGGCCGCGCAGAGGCAGGTCGCGATGGTCACTGCCGCAACGGGCATGCCGGTCTGCGCCAGGATCGATGGGTTCACGAAGATGATGTAGGCCATCGTGATGAAGGTCGTCAGCCCGGCGAGCAGCTCGGTGCGCCAGTCGGTGCCGTGCTCCGCGAAGCGGAAGTATTGTTCCAGTCGGCTGTGCATTCGTCGGCTGGCTCTCCTCACAAGGAAGATGGCGGAGCGGTGATTGGCCACAGGATAGCGCGTTCAAGAGCTCAATCGACGCCGATGTCTTCGTTCCACACCTCAGGATGTGCGGCGATGAAGCCGTTCAGCAGATCGACGCACTCCTGCGAGTCGAGATCGACGACCTCGATTCCGAGCGAGCGGAGCCAGTCGATGCCGCCCTGGAAGGTGCGCGATTCGCCGACGATCACCTTGCGGAAGCCGAACTGACGCACAAGGCCGCTGCAGTACCAGCAGGGCGCGAGCGTGGTCACCATAGTCAGGTCGCGGTAGCTGCGCTGGCGGCCGGCGCGGCGAAAGGCGTCGGTCTCGCCGTGAATCGAGGGATCGTCCTGCTGGACGCGGCGATTATGGCCGCGGCTGAGGAGCGTGCCGTCTGCGCGAAAGATTGCCGCACCGATGGGGATGCCGCCCTCGGCAAGGCCGATGCGCGCTTCCTCGATTGCAACTCCGAGCTTTGCCACGTCGGTGTCGAAGGTCTTCGCCATGTCGCACAGGATAGCGCGCTCGAACACGCGGTAGCATGGATGCGAGCTTATGAACACGATCTTCAGTCTTCGCTCTCTCGTCGGCGCGATCTGGGTTGGCCTCGCGCTGGGCGCCGGTCATGCGCAACAGCCCGCCGCTTCCGCAACGCTCACGATCGACCCCTCGCAAATCGTCAACCCGGTCAGTCCGACGCTCTATGGCCTGATGACCGAAGAGATCAATCACTCCTACGACGGCGGCCTGTATGCAGAGATGGTGCGCAACCGGACGATGCATGGGAGCTGGTCGGGACCCGAAGGATGGACGGTGGTGCAGCATGGAGGCTCGGCAGCGGCGTTGGAAGTGGATCGCACGACCGGGCCCAGCGCGGCGCTGGCGGAGAGCCTGCGGGTCAAGGTGGAATCGGCAGGCGAATCAGGCGCCGTGGGTGTGGCGAATTCCGGCTGGTGGGGCATGGCGGTGCGTCCGCGCACCACGTATCACGGATCGTTTTATGCAAAGAGTGAGGGCGAGATCGGTCCGGTCAGCGTCAAGCTGATCAACGACAACACCGGAGCGGTGATCGCGAAGGCGGAGGTACCGCTGCGTGGCTCGTCGCCGGCAAATGGATGGTCGCGCTACGAATACACGTTGAGCACTGGCGATGTCACGCCCTCCACCCGGAACCATCTGGAACTGACGGTTTCGCGACCGGGCACACTTTGGCTACAGCTGGTCTCGCTGTTCCCGCCGACGTACGACAATACGCCGAACGGCAACCGCATCGACCTGATGGAGCGGCTGGCTGCGATGCATCCGCACTTCCTGCGGCTGCCGGGAGGGAACTATCTCGAGGGTGACAGAATCGCCGATCGTTTCGATTGGAAGAAGACCATCGGGCCGCTGGTTGACCGGCCGGGACACCAGGCGCCGTGGAGTTACTGGTCCACCGATGGCCTGGGCCTGCTCGAGTTCCTCGAATGGTGCGAGGACCTGAAGATTGAGCCGGTGCTGGCTGTTTATGCGGGCTACTCGCTGCACGGCGAACATGTAACGCCAGGGAAAGACCTTGAGCCTTACGTGCAGGACGCGCTGGATGAGGTGCAATACGTCACCGGCGACACGTCGACGAAGTGGGGTGCCGAGCGCGCGAAGGACGGCCACCCTGCGCCGTTCCCGTTGCACTACATCGAGATCGGCAATGAGGATCAGTTCGACAAGTCGGGCTCGTACCCGGCGCGGTTTGCACAGTTTGCCGAGGCGCTGCACAAAGAGTATCCGCAGTACAAGCTGATCGCGACGACGCCGGTAACGGAGACCGAGGCCGCCGCGCAGCCGGATGTAATCGACGACCATTACTACAAGTCGCCGGCGGACATGTTCGCGCTGGTCCATCATTATGACGACGCGCCGCGGACGGGACCGAAGGTGTTCGTCGGGGAGTGGGCGACGCGCTCCGGCACGCCGACACCGAACTTCGGCGACGCGCTGGGCGACGCTGCGTGGATGGCCTCGATGGAACGCAATAGCGACCTGATCGTGATGGCGAGCTATGCTCCGCTGCTGGTGAACGTAAACCCCGGCGCGATGCAGTGGGCAACGGATTTGATCGGCTATGATGCGCTGAACAGTTACGGCTCACCGAGCTACTATGCACAGTGCCTGTTCTCGGCGCATCTCGGCGATGGAACCGCAAAGACATCCGTTAACGGCGCGGGGCCGCGATTCTTCTACTCCGCGACGGTGTCGTCGGACACGCATACGCTGCATTTGAAGCTGGTGAACGCGTCGAACCTGCCGCAGCCGCTGAACCTTTCCATCAACGGACTCGGCACAGGCAGGCACACTGCAGAGGTGAACACGCTGCACGCCGCGACGTTTGAAGCAACGAACTCCATCACGAACCCGGATGCGATTCGGCCCGTTGTATCCACGCTGCGCTTCAGCGGCGCGGAGACGCAGCACACGGTGGCTCCGCTGACGATTGAGGTGATCGACCTTCCGCTGAAGTTATCTATCGAGGCCACCAGGTGACATAGAGCCCAACGTACTCGTCGACCTTCATCGCCTCCAGCTTTGACTGCTCCGAGGATGCGTCCAGAATTCGATGCTGCTGCGCGGCGTCAAAACGCCGCGCGAGATTCGCGCGGAATTTTTCGAGCAGCAGCGGAATACCTTCACCACGGCGGCGCTTGTGGCCGATGGGATACTCGACTACAACTTGGGGAAGCGTCGTGCCGTCGTTGAGTTCAATGGTGAGCGCGTTGGCGATCGAACGCTTCTCAGGATCATGGTAGTCGGCGGTGAACTGCGGGTCTTCCGTACAGGTGATCTTGGCGCGGAGCGTGTCGATACGCGGATCGGCGGCTATTTTGTCTTCGTAGTCGTCTGCCGTGAGACGGCCGAAGATCAGTGGCACCGCAACCATGTACTGGATACAGTGATCGCGGTCTGCCGGATTATTGAGCGGCCCCTGCTTGTCAATGATGCGGATCGCCGCTTCATGCGTGCGAATAACAACGCGCTTGATGTCGGCGGTGTCGAGGCCGAGCGCAGTCAGCTCGCGATGAAGCGTCATTGCTGCTTCCACCGCGGTCTGCGAATGAAACTCCGCGGGAAATGAAATCTTGAACAGCACATTCTCCATCACGTAGCTGCCGTACGGGCGCTGGAATTTGAACTCCTTGCCGCGGAAGCTGACGTCATAGAAGCCCCATGTCTTCGCGGTAAGCACGCTTGGATATCCCATCTCACCGGTTTGCGCGATGAGTGCGAGTCGCACCGCCCGCGATGTCGCATCACCGGCCGCCCAGCTCTTGCGCGAGCCCGTGTTCGGCGCGTGGCGGTAGGTGCGCAGCGACTGGCCGTCGACCCACGCGAGGGACACCGCATTCAACATCTGCTCGCGCGTGAGACCGAGAAGGTGCGAGACCACCGCAGTGCTGGCCACCTTCACCAGCACAACGTGATCGAGGCCAACTTTATTAAACGAGTTTTCGAGCGCGAGGCAGCCCTGGATTTCGTGCGCCTGAATCATGGCCGTGAGGACGTCGCGCATGGTGAGCTGTTTGCCGTTGCGCGAGAGCCAGTCCGCGACAGCCAAGATGCCGCCGAGATTGTCCGACGGATGACCCCACTCGGCCGCGAGCCAAGTGTCGTTGAAGTCCAGCCAGCGAATCATTGCGCCAATGTTGAACGCGCCCTGCACCGGATCGAGCTCGTAGCTTGTGCCGGGGACGCGTGTGCCGTTCTTCATCGTGACGCCCGGAACAATGGGCCCGAGCAGCTTGGTGCAGGCGGGATACTCGAGCGCCTGCAGACCGCAGCCCAGCGTATCCAGGAGACAATAGCGCGCCGTCTCATACGCGAGTGAGCTGGCGATTTTGAAGTCGCGCACGTGGTCGACGATGTTGACGATGACCTGATCGAAAGGGGGCCGGACGTTAGAGATGTGCTGCGACATTCGTTATGCTCGCTCCTCGATGGGCACAAACGTCAGATCCTCGGGACCGGTGTAGTTCGCAGACGGACGAATAATCTTGCCGTCGGTGCGCTGCTCCATCACATGCGCGCTCCATCCTGACGTGCGCGCGATGGCGAAGATCGGCGTGAACATCGCGGTGGGGATCCCCATCACGTGGTAGCTGACGGCAGAGAACCAGTCGAGATTGGGGAACATCTTCTTGATCTCCCACATCACGGTTTCCAGGCGCTCCGCGACGTTGTACATCGCCATGTCATTGGCGGTTTGGGAGAGATCATGTGCGATCTTCTTGATAACAACATTGCGCGGGTCAGTGACGGTGTAGACAGGATGCCCGAATCCGATGATGACCTCCTTGTTGGCGACTCGCGCGCGGATGTCCTTCTCGGCCTGGTCCGGAGAGCTGTAACGCTGTTGGATCTCCAGCGCGACCTCGTTGGCTCCGCCGTGCTTCGGTCCCTTCAACGCGCCGATAGCGCCAGCGATCGATGAGTAGATATCCGATCCGGTCCCGGCAATCACGCGCGCAGTGAACGTGCTGGCATTGAACTCGTGTTCTGCATAAAGAATGAGGGAAACATGCATCGCTCGCACCCACTCGGCTTGTTGTTCGGGGCTGTGGGCACCGAGGGTCTCGCCATGCAGCAGATGCAGAAAGTGGCCGCCGATGGAGTCGTCGTCGGTCTCCACCTCGATCCGCTTGCCGCCATTGGCGAAGTGATGCCAGTACAGCAGCATGGATCCGAGCGAAGACATGAGACGGTCGGCGATGGGCAGCGCAGTCGCGGGCGCGTGGGTCAGGTTTTCGAGGTGTGGCTCCGGTTCCAGCGCGCCAAGCACGCTGACGCCCGTGCGCAATACGTCCATAGGATGCGTGTCCCGTGGAAGCTGCTCAAGGGCGGTCTTCACGCCCTGCGGCAGGCCGCGCAGACCGCGCAGGCGCAGCTTGTAGGCCGCGAGCTCCGTCAGCGTGGGCAGCTTCCCATAGAGGAGCAGGTACGCCACCTCTTCGAACTCGCACTTCGCCGCTAGGTCGTAGATGTCGTAGCCGCGATAGTGGAGGTCGTTGCCCGTGCGGCCCACCGTGCAGAGCGCGGTGTTGCCGGCAGTGACACCGGACAACGCGACAGATTTTTTTGGTTTGAAGCCGGTAGACGCCGGCGCGGTAGCTGTAGCTGTAGCTGTGTCGCTCATGGGATCCTGCCTGTTCACGATTGTGCTTTGGTCTGCTCTTTTGCGAAGAGTTCGTCGAGCTTCTGCTCGTACGAGTGGTAGTCGAGGAAGTCGTAGAGGTCGGCGCGGGTCTGCATGATGTCCACGACCGGGCGCTGCGTGCCATCGTTGCGAATCGCCTCGTAGACGCGCAGGGCCGCGGCGTTGGCGGCGCGAAATGCTGATAGCGGATACAGTGCGATGCCTGCGCCGACGCTGCGCAACTCATCGAGCGTGAAGAGCGGCGTCGAGCCGAACTCCGTCAGATTTGCGAGGACCGGAACGGCGGTGCGCTCGGCGAAGGCGCGATAGTGCTGGAGTTCGCGCACCGCCTCCGGAAAGATCATGTCTGCGCCTGCTTCGACGCATGCTGCAGCGCGGTCCAGAGCTGCCTGCAGTCCTTCGGACGCAAGGGCGTCGGTTCGGGCCATGATGACGAAGCTTTCATCCGTGCGGGCGTCGACTGCGGCTTTGATGCGATCGACCATCTCTTCACTGGAGACGATCTGTTTGCCCGGCCGATGGCCGCAACGTTTGGCCTGCACCTGGTCTTCGATATGGCAGCCGGCCGCGCCCGCTTTGGTGAGCGAGCGAATCGTTCGGGCTATGTTGAACGCTCCACCGAAGCCGGTGTCCGCATCGACCAGCAGGGGCAGCGAGCATACGTCGGTGATGCGGCGCACGTCGATTAGAACGTCATCGATTGTCGATATGCCGAGATCGGGCATGCCGAGCGAGCCGGCCGCGACGCCGCCGCCCGAAAGATAGACGGCGCGATAGCCCGTGCGCTCCGCCATGCGCGCGTGATACGCGTTGATCACGCCGACAATCTGCAGCGGCTGCTCCTTGCGAACCGCCTCACGGAGCCGCGCTCCGGGTGTGCCTGCATCATTCATCGTGGTGTTCCGAAGCGACAATTCGAGAATCGCGCCAGAGAGTCATCCTAGCAGTTCGGGCCAGCGATGTTCACGGCGTCTGCGACTTCGCCAGCTTTCCGTCCGGGCACATGCAATGGTGGAACGCCACGGGGTCACGCTCGCGGAGCGAACAGCTGTACTCCGGCCAGAGCCGCTGCAATCCAAGCGCGGCGAAGGTTCCGCCGCCGGTCAGGAAGTATTTCTCATAGGTGCGGCTGACTTCGTCCTCGCCGGTTTTGTCGTCGATGAGGTTTGAAGTCAGCTTCTGCACCGACGCGGCTGAGAAGTCCGGCAGCCCGTACGCCTTGGAGAATCGGTACTCCAGTCCCCATCCCGTGCCCTGCGCCGTGGAAGCCGAATACACCTCGTAGTCCTTCAGCGTCGCGGTCTGCGGCGCAACCTGTGCGACGATAAACGCCGGCTCGTTGCCGTTGATTGGCGAGATGGAGGGCACCAGTTTGACGGGCACCACAGCGTTCGAGTCTTCGCCTCCCTCTTGCTTTGCGCTTTCGATCAGCTTGATCTCGTCCATGTGCGTATGCGCAAAGATGGCGAGGCGGACGATGTCACTGAAATCGGCAATCGTGTCGCCGAGGGCTTCGCTGGAGAGAAACATCTGCGGCTGTTTGACGTTGCACGCCTCACCGGGAGCGAAAAGATAGCGGTGATACGTCGCATAGATATCCACACCGGGCGGAATGTGCGCCATTACCCAGACCTGCTCTCCGGCGTCGCGCGCTTCGGTGAGCTGCTTGCGGAGCCACGCGATCTGCTGCTCAGCGGGGGCGTTGTTCGCCTGGCCGTTGCAGTCGAGATGATGGGTCGATTCAAAGATGTCCTGCAGCACGATCAGCCGCGTGTCATGGATCGGCGACGGAAGAGTGACCGTGTAATCGCCCAGATGCGGAAAAGTCGCGCGGAAGGATTCGCGGTTGGCCGCGTCAGGAATATCGGCCGCGAATACTTTCGCGACCGACTTCAGAAACGCGCTGTCGGGTTCGTCACGGTAGTCGCCGCAGCCCGAGTCGTTGTTGCCCAGGGCAAAGTAGATCGGCGTCTTCGGAAAGGATTCATGGATCTGTTGCGCTACGAAAGCCACCGTCTTCGCGGCAAAGAAGGAAAGCTCCTCGGAGGTGGCACCGGAGAAGAGCTTTTGCGACCGGCAGATGAAGCCATGGGCCAACAGATCTCCGCTCACGGTGATGAATAAAGGCGATGGCTCCTGCTGGCGCGCTTCGCGAAGGCTCGACCGCAGCAGCGTCCAGGTCGTGTCTTCGCCGCGAATCTTGCAGGCCCTCTGCAGTTCACTGAAGCTGCTCAATCGCGTGGCGGAGTCCCGCTTGTCGAGGATGGCCGGCCACTCCGATATCGGCAGATGCCGTAGAGCGAGCGCCTTCGCAGGATCGTGAAACGGGTCAAAGTGCAGATCGCTGAGCATCAGCACATTGACATTCGGCGGCTGGCGCTTCGGTGTGGGAGCGCACCAGCCTGCCATACCAACGGAAAGCAGCAAAGCGAAAAAGATCAGCCGATAAAGAGAGGAGCGCAAACGGAGACCCCGCAGAGAGACTCAGAGACAAAGTACGTGCCGGCTTGCCAGCGTCCAGTCTAGTGTCTTCCGATGCTTCTTGCGACGCGAGAGTCTTGATTTCATTGGGGTGCGTTCTAATGAATGCATGGATCGCATCCCATTTGACGACCTGCGCGATCGCATCGAAGCCGTCCTGCTGGCGCTTGGGTTAGGAGAACGCGCTGCGCTCGCAGCCCGTTTGATCGCCGAGACCGACCGCGATGGTGTTCGAACCCACGGCATCGCGCGGTTGCCTCGCTTCGCCGAAATGGTTCGCGCGGGCCGCATCGATCCATGCGCCGAGCCGGAGCGTCTCTCAACCTTCGGCGCACTCGAACGCTGGACCGGACACCGTGGCCCCGGGAACCTTGCCGCGCACGCAGCGATGAGCCGCGCCACGGAGCTCGCGCGCGAGCACGGCATCGGCGCCGTCGCGCTGGCTGACACGACACACTGGATGCGTGGCGGAAGCTACGGATGGCAGGCCGCGGAGGCCGGCTTCGCCGCGCTGTGCTGGACCAATACGCTACCCAACCTGCCTCCGTGGGGAGCGACGACGCCGGCAATCGGCAACAATCCGCTGGTGCTCGCAATTCCGCGGCGCGACGCGGGCGGCCGCAGTGCTCCGATCGTGCTGGACATCGCGATGTCGCAGTTCTCTTACGGGACGCTGGCCGCCTATCGCGAGCGCGGCGAGCTGCTGCCGTTTCCGGGCGGATTCGACGAGCGGGGCGAACTCACCCGCGATCCCGCAGCCATCGAGCGCACGCAGCGCGCTCTGCCCATCGGGCTGTGGAAGGGCTCCGGCCTGGCTTTCGTTCTCGACGTGCTGGCTGCGATGCTGGCCGACGGCCGCGCGACACACCAGATTCCAATCGATCCGCTCCAAGAAGTCGGTCAGTCACAGATATTCATCGCTATCGCACCGTCTTCGCTCACGTCCATCGAACAGCTTGATCGCATCGCGAGTGGCGCGATTGAAGCGCTGCATGCAGCCACTCCCATACAGCCCGGAACGGAGCCAAGGTACCCCGGCGAAGGCACGCTGAGGATTCGCGAGGAGAGCATGCGGCTTGGCGTGCTGCTCGACGATGCGGCGTGGAAGGGATTGCTGAAGCTGGATGAAGAGTTAGGAGTCGGGGATAACTCCTAGCTACATGTTCGTGTGACCGGCGCGCATCTCTTCGTTGAAGCTGGGTTTGATGAACTTGAGGCCGTCTTCGACATCGGCCTCAAAGCGCTGGTGTTGTTCTTTGAGCTGCGCAGTCGCCGACGCCCAATCGCCATTGAGCGACAGCAATCCTTCCTTCGCCAGAGCCCTCGCAGCCTCCGCAAGCTCTGCCCCGGTCGTGTTGAGATATTGGGCGTCGCGCGGGTCGGTCACCCACACAGGAGCATCACCACCCAGCACGCCGCTGAGCCAGTAAATCTTGCCCGCGAGGAAATGCTTGCGTTGCTCCTCGGTTGTGTCGTTGAAGATGAACCGGTTCTGTTTCGCTGAATGATAGCGCGTCGTCACAGGCACCGGCTGGCGGTTGCCGGACTTCACCAGCTCGAGCTGTCCCTGGTCCAGCGTCTTGCGCACCGCGTTGTAGATGAAGCCCTCGGCGAATGGCTGCTCCAGGGCGGCGACGATCTCCGCAAAGGTGCGCGTCATCGACGCCGAGACTTTGGCATGCAGAACGCTCTCTCCACCTGTCTCCAAATTGATCTGCCCGTGAACGATAAATGTGTCCGCGCCCGACGTAGACGAGTGGAACGGCCATGCGAAATTGTCGAAGCTCAGCGGAAGGCCGAGCAGCGTGAAGTAGCACTCCGGACGCGGGTTACGCAGCCGCTGTGCGGTCTCGGCGAAGAAAGAGTTCAGCTCGGCGGCGAACTTCGGATCGCTTGCGTCGAACCGCTCGCTCAGCTCCAGCAACAACTTGTGTCCCGGTTCGCCGGCCAGCGCTATGGTGGCGCGGACTGTGGAGTTGCCGGAGAAGTCCTTGCCAGGCTCAGCCGGAGTGAGCGTCAGACCGTGGGCGCTCGCCACGGCGTCGAGTTGGGCAGCAGGCGCAGCAGTAGAAGGGCTCATACAGTTCCTCGATATCTGAAAAATCGTCCTCCCCATTTTACCTTCCGTGAAACTGCCGCCTGGAAACGTGTCGGTCGACGGAACCGACCTGCCCTGGCCTTCGTAATAGCTGATGAACGAACGACGCCCGAACCCACAACGGCGAGAGGCAGATCAGCGGCCTGCGAAATTCGCGGCGCGAAAAATCTCACGCCAACTCGCCCTTTCGTTGCCGAAATCGCTGAGAGATTCCAGAGAGTCCCCGCATGAGGTCGTACCTTCTTTCCGCCATGTTTTTCGCCGTGCTCGTTGCTCCGGCCGCGCACGCAGAAGGTCCGTGTAAAGGCGCGCCGCTCGCAGGAATCGTTGTCGATCCCGACGGCGCTATTATTTCCGGCGCGAATATCTCGCTGGATGCAGCCACTGCGATCACCAGCGGATCGGACGGCCGATTTCGCTTCCCCTGCGTCGCCGACGGGAGCCATCACCTCCAGATCTCCGCCGAGAGTTTTGGGACCCAGAATCTGACGGTGCAAGTGCCGCTGCATCGGGCGCTCAATGCAGTCCTGCACCCCGAAACGGTCGAGACAACGGTCGACGTCGCCGGGGCCGACGCCGCGCAGAACAACAGCGCTACCGCTGCGGGTCCCACAGAGACCATCTCCGGCAAGCAGCTTCAGTCTTTGGCCGACGATCCGGACGATTTGTTGCAAGAGCTGCAGCAGCTGGCTGCGGCCGCCGGCGGCTCACCCGGAAACGCCAGCGTGGCCGTCGATGGCATCGAGAACGGCGAAGGCACAACCCACCTCCCGCCCAAATCGTCCATCGCCTACATCAAGGTGAATCCGGATCTCTTTTCGGCGGAATATCGCGAGCCACCGTTTGAGGGCGGCCGTATCGAGGTCTACACCAAGCCCGGTCAGCCGACGTTCCACGGCGCGCTCTTTACTACGAACTCCAGCTCGTGGATGAACGCGCGCGATCCGTTCTCGACCAGCTCGGCTCCCATCGGCAAGCAACGTTATGGCTTCGAGTTGAGTGGTCCCGTACGACGGAAGAACTCGGACTTCTTTACCTCGCTCGAGCATCGCCAGATCGACAACGTCGCGGTCGTCAATGCGGTTACCGTGAACGCGGCGGGACAAGAGACGCCGGTGCTCCAGACAGTCGCAGCGCCGCAGCATCTCTGGGTGGGCAACTTCAAGACCGACTGGCAACTCGGCGCAAAAAACACCTTCATCGCGAGCTTCGATAATTACAACAACGACCGCCGGAACATGGGTGTGGGCGGCACCACGCTGGCCGAAGCGGGTTACAGCCGCAGCGACTACGACTACAACCTGCACCTCACCGATGTCACGACCGTCTCGCCGAAGATCATGAACGAGGCACATATTGCGATGGAGTGGGACGGCGCGGACGAAGCGCCTAACTCCACCGCGCCGCAGGTCTCGGTGGCGGGCGCATTCACCGGCGGCGGATCCAGCACCGGCACCTACAACGAGCATGAACTGTGGGCGTCCATCATCGAGGACGCCATCATCCAGACGAAGAACCACCTCATCAAGATAGGAATCCAGCCCGAGCTCGATCGCCTGGAGGAGAACGCAACGTTCAACTACAACGGCGCATACACCTTCGGCGGCGGCGTGACCGCCAGCGGCCAGACGCTCACGGGCATCCAGCAGTATGTGAATGCGCTGAATGGCGCGCCGAACGGATCGCCGACGGCATTCTCCAATACTGCCGGCAATCCCCGTCTACTCGTCGACCAGTTTCGCAACACGCTGTACTACCAGGACGACTGGAAGGTGCGCCCGAATCTGCACTTCGCGTATGGTGTGCGCTACTACGTCGAGACGCCTCCGCGGGTGGTGGGTGCCGTGCAGCCCCGCCTTGGTGTTTCGTGGTCTCCGGACAAGAAGGCGACTTGGAACCTGCATGCGCACGCAGGCATGTTTGCGGGCCGGATCTCTGCACACAACTGGCTGCAGATTCGCCAGATGGACGGCGTCCAGCGCGTAACCAGCACGGTCTACAACCCCAGCTGCACAGGTGGGTTCGATCCCAATGCTTGTGCGCCGCTCAGCACGGGCACGGCGATCCACTCCATCCGGACCATCGCTCCACATCTGCCACTGCTTTCCTTTGCCATCCAGAATCTGGGCCTCGCGAAGACCTTTCCCAAGGGGTTTACCTTCACGACCGATTTTTATCTCGCGCAAATCTGGCACTACCAGCGCAGTGAGAACATCAATTCGCCTCTGAGCGACTCGCCGACCGGACCGCGTCCCGGACCGGCCAATCTGAACATCCTGCAACTGCAGTCCTCGGGCCGCGGCTACGGTAACGCAGAGTTCTTCGGCCTTGGCCAACACTCGCTCAAACAGGTCCAGTTTTATGCTGGCGCGGTGCGCGTGGACATCATCGATGACACCGACGACAATCCCTTCTCAACCCCGCAAACGACGGGCATCAACACCGGCGAGTACGCGCGCCGCGACAACCAGGGCCTGTGGAACGTCTTTAGCAATGCCACCGTCAACCTGCCCGAAAAGCTCGTATTCAGCGCCAACTTCAACGGCCACGGCATGCAGGCGTACAACGTCACCACCGGCTTCGACAACAATGGCGACGGCGACTTCAACGACCGCCCGCAGTACGCTGTCCCGGGAACGCCGCTCTGCTTCGCGAATCCGACCGCCTCACCCTGCGGCTATGCGACGCCGTGGGGCGAACTCGTGAGCTCCGGCGGCGTCGGCTCGCTCTCGCGCGACAAGGGCGTCATGCCCTGGGCGTTCTATCTCGATACCAACCTGCAACGCACGTTCAACCTTACCCATAACGCCAAGGCCGACCATCCACAGACACTCACAGCGAACCTGCGCGCAACGAACCTGCTCAACCATGTGAATGTGACCCAGGTTGGCGGGGTGCTTGGCTCACCGACCTTCGGCGTTCCCTATGCGGCCGACAATGAGCGCCGCGTCGAAGCCGGACTGCGCTACAGCTTTTAGGCGATCCGTCAAGCACTCCCGAGGTTTGCCATTCCGTCCCACTGCGGGTAGCATCCACCACAGAGACCGGCCTGCAAAGCAGGTGACAGTGATCCACGCTGGTTGAACCAACATTCATTGAACAGGGGCCTGGCTCGTAGATATGGTTCGGTGTGCAACGTCCGCCAGTCCGGAATGCCTGAAGAACCACGGCAGGGTCCCACCGTCTTAGGACGGGTTCACCAGCGCTTCACTCACGGCCCAGCGGGTCGGTCTTTGCATCCCCCTCTTGCAGTCGAACCATGACCTTTGCTGCTGCGCGCCTCGCGGCCTGCTTCTTCGTCTTTGGCCTTCACCTTCCTGTCTACGCGGCGATCGCCATCGCGGGCATCATCGCTGCGCTGTGGCTCAGCCTTCACACTGCGCCACACGCCGGCCTGCCGCCTGACAAACTTTGGGATGCCGGCGTCTTCGCCGTTATCGCCGCATTCGTCATCTCCCGCGCCATGGACTTTCTCCTGCTCCTGCTCATCGAGCACGGGCAAGACACGTTGTCCTTCCGCGAAGTCCTCAGCTTCTCCTCCATCAGCTACCTCAGCCTGCTCGTCACCGCCATCCCCGTCATGCTGTGGCTGCGCTGGAAGCGCCTTCCACTACTGCGCGTCATGGACGCATGGTCGCCGTGCGCTGCGCTGCTGTGGGCTGCGCTCTCGATTGCAGAAGTTGCCTCCGGCGGCGGCCTCGGCTTGCCAACGCGTCTTCCCTGGGGAATCCACTCCCCAATCTCATCGACGAATGTCCGCCTGCAACCCGTCGCGATCTACGCAGCGATCGTCGCGCTGGCGCTTTGCGCGGCCCTGCTGCATCTTATTCGGCGGATGCACTCTCCCGGACGAATTGCGGGAATCGCCCTGGCCGTCAGCGGCGTAGCCTCGTTCCTGCTCGATATGCTGCATCTTCCCGAGCAGCCTCTCGCGCACACCTGGCTGGATGCTGTGCAATGGATCTCGCTGGCCGGTATTGGCTTCGGATCCTGCCTGCTGACCCTGCCAACACACAGGGAGGCGGCCTGATGCCTTCCAAAAACATGCTGCCCAAGGGCAAGCGCCGCCACTCCGTTCGCGCCGAGTACCGCAAGCTGCGCACCGAACTTAACGAAGCCCGCGCACGCGAGCAGCAAGACGCGGAAGCTGTACAAGCTGGCGAACGGCACGAAGAACTCTACGACACCGGAGAGTTCATGCGGGATGCTCTGCCCGATCCCTCCAATCCGTACCTCCGCGTTGCCAACACGGCAGGCACCCGCAACGAGATGCAGACGCCTACCGAGCGCCGCTACGACGGATTGAAGCCATCCGAGCCTGAACAGCCGCAGATTCACATCGTCGAAGACCTCGAGCCCGAGGACGGCGTGCGTTCCTTCATCGCCGAGGCTGCCGCAGCCAAGATGCGGCTTGATGCCTATCTCGCCAAAGCGCTTCCGCAAATCAGCCGCGGGCGCGTTCAACTGCTGATCGAAAACGGCCAGGTCAATGTCAACGGATCGCCAGCCAAGGCAAAGCAGAAGCTGCGCGGCGGCGAACAGATCGATATCGAAGGCGAGCCGCAACCCGCACCGCTGCGCGCCGAGCCGGAAGATATTCCTCTTGACATTGTCTATGAAGATGAAGACCTCGCCGTCATTAACAAGCCCGCCGGAATGTCTGTGCACGCCGGCGCAGGCTCGCTTGAAGACAATCGTGGAACGCTGGTGAATGCCCTGCTTTATCACTTCGGACAGGAGTTGTCCCGTATCGGCGATCAGACCGGGGGCCAACTGCGGCCCGGCATCGTGCACCGTCTGGACAAGCAGACCAGCGGGCTCATCATTGTGGCGAAAGATGATGTGGCGCATCGCAAACTCGCCGAAAGCTTCGCCTCGCGCGACCTGCGCAAGGTGTACATCGCGCTCGTGCACGGCAACGTCAAAGGCGAAGAGGGCACCATCGATCTGCCCATCGGCCGCGACCTCGTTCGCCGCACGCGCATGACCACGCGCCGAGCCGAGGGACGCCCGGCCGTCTCGCACTGGCGTGTTTTGGAACGGATGGACGCTGCCCACGGCAAATTCACGCTGCTCGAAGTCCGCATCGAAACCGGCCGCACGCATCAGATTCGCGTTCACCTTCGGTCGCTCGGCCATCCCGTCGTCGGCGACACGCTCTACGGCGCGCCACACCACATCACGCCCATCGCACGCTCCTCCGAGGTGGATACAATCTCGCTGAACCGCAACTTCCTCCACGCCGCGGAGCTCGATTTCACACATCCCACTACGGGGAAGCGGCTCAGCTTCGTAGCGCCGCTTCCTGCCGAATTGACAGCGCTGCTCGAGCGTCTGCGCGGCTGAAAAACCTGCGCGGAGCTAGACTGTTGCTATGAACTTCCCTGCAACGCGCCTGCGCAGGCTGCGCAGCTCGGTCGCTATGCGCTCGCTCGTGCGCGAGACGCATCTGCATCCCGGCGCGCTCGTCTACCCGCTCTTCCTCTGCGAAGGTGAAGTCGTACGCCGCGAGGTCAGCTCGATGCCCGGCGTGTTCAATCTATCCATCGACGAGGCCGTGAAAGAGGCCGAAGCCTGCGCGCAACTCGGGCTTGGCGGCCTGCTTCTCTTTGGCCTTCCCGCAACCAAAGACGAGCATGGCACCGGTGCATGGATGGACGACGGCATCGTGCAGCGGGGGCTGCGCGCCCTGAAGCAAAGCTCCGCTGCGAAGTCGCTTGTCCTCATCGCCGACGTCTGCCTCTGCGAGTACACCTCACACGGCCACTGCGGCATCGTTCATCGCGACGGCGAAGAGTACACCATTGAAAACGATCAGACGCTCGCGCTTCTTGCGAAGACCGCGGCTTCGCTCGCCGCCGCGGGCGCTGACGTCGTCGCACCCAGCGACATGATGGACGGCCGTGTCGCTGCCATCCGCGCCGCGCTCGATACCGCCAATCGCCACAACACGCCCATCCTCAGCTACGCCTCCAAGTTCGCCTCGGCGTTCTACGGCCCGTTTCGCGAAGCTGCCGACTCCGCACCGCAGTTCGGCGACCGCCGCACCTACCAGATGGATGGCGCCAATCGTCGCGAGGCCATGCGCGAGATCGCACAGGATCTCGCCGAAGGCGCGGACATGATCTTGATGAAGCCTGCCATGCCCTACCTCGACATCATCCGCGACGCACGCGAGCGCTTCGACGTCCCCATGGGCGCGTATCAGGTCTCCGGCGAGTACGCGATGCTGCAGGCAGCCTTTCAGCGCGGCTGGCTGGAGCCGGAACGCGCCACGCTCGAATCTCTCCTCTCCATCCGCCGCGCCGGCGCGGACTTCATCGTCACCTACTTCGCCAAAGACGCGGCGCGGTCGCTCACTTAAATCGCGTGTGAGTCCTTCACCGTGGCAAGCGCATCCAAGCGAACACGCGGTTTCCGCGCGCTCCGCGGCTCTCAACGTTCAAACAAGCGAGGTGTTGTTATGGAGTACCGTTCCCTCGGCCGTTCCGGCTTCAAAGTCCCCGAACTGTGCTTCGGCACCGGAACCTTCGGCGCCGGCAACGATTTCTTCAAGGCGTGGGGCAACACGCAGACTGAAGGCGCCCGCCATCTCATCGACATCTGCATGGAGGCCGGCTGCAACTTCTTCGACACCGCCGATGGCTACTCCGATGGCAAGAGCGAAGAGGTGCTTGGCCAGGCGATCAAACACCTGAAGCGCGAAGATGTATTGATATCAACAAAAGCCACATTCCGCTTCGGTCCCGGCGCGAACAACGTTGGAAGCTCGCGCTATCACCTCATCGACCAGCTTCACGGCTCGCTCAAGCGCCTCGCGACCGAGTACGTCGACGTCTACCACATGCACGCCTTCGACGCGACGACCCCCGTTGAGGAGACGCTCGACACGCTCAACAACTTCGTACGCGAAGGCAAAGTGCGCTACATCGCCTGTTCCAACTTTTCCGGCTGGCACCTTATGAAGTCGCTCTCCGTCTCCGAGCGCTACGGCTGGGCGCGCTATGTTGGCCATCAGGTCTACTACTCGCTCGTCGGCCGCGACTATGAATGGGAGCTGATGCCGCTCGCGCTCGATCAGGGCGTCGGCGCACTGGTGTGGTCGCCGCTCGGTTGGGGACGCCTCACCGGCAAGATTCGCCGCGGCCAGTCGCTGCCTGAAACCAGCCGTCTGCACAACAAGTCCGTCGTGGACGCCGGTCCCACGCCCGCCTGGGAGTACGTCTATAAGGTTGTTGACGCGCTCGATGAAGTCGCGAAGGAGACTGGCAAGTCCATTCCGCAGATCGCGCTGAATTGGCTGCTCCGCCGACCCACCGTCTCCACGCTTGTGATCGGCGCTCGCGACGAGAAGCAACTTCGCGCCAACCTCGGCAGCGTCAGCTGGCAACTCACACCGCAACAAATCGCGAAGCTCGACGCAGCCAGCCAGACCAAGCTCGCCTACCCTTACTGGCACCAGATCCAGTTCGACGAGCGCAATCCATTTCCGGTGCCGCAGACGCTCATCACCGAGGCCTGATACGGGTCTCGAACAGACTCTGCTTTCCCAGCCATAAACACAATCGGCGTTGCTTTATCAGCAACGCCGATTCGCTTTCACCGCCACGGCACGGCTATTGCCCGCTCGCCGCACCGGTCCTCTTCGCTGAACCGGATGCCGTTGTCTTCGGCCGCCAGAAGCCAGGCTCCGCCTTCAGCATCTCGTCCGTCGGGATACTCATCTTCGGATCGATGATGAATAGATTGGTCTTCTCGCTTTCCATGCAGGACGCTTCCAGCGCATCCAGCTTCTTCAGACCTTCCTCGCCCATCGCGTCCATGAACTTGGGATCGCTCGCGTACATCTCATCCAATTCACTCATCGACTTCATTGACGTGAGAATGAGATAGGTCGGTCCGGTGGAGTTTCCAAAGACCATCCGGTATGTGCTCCAGTGCGCTCCAACATCTGCTTTCTTGTAGCCATCCAGTACCAGCTTTACCGCCGCTTCCCATTCATCCGTATGGCCAGGCTTCACCACAAACTCCCGGACGACCATCAGGTGCGCCCCGATGCGCGGTCCGTTCGTATTCTGGCTGAGCTCCGGATCGATTCTCCATACGCTCGAATCGGTCGCGGAAAGCAGGTCGCCATCGGCCACCATCGTTCTGTCGAGAGACGCGTTCAGTGCGGCGCTCATGCTCTTGCGTTCTGCCTCGACTGCCTCCATCGAATCGTAACTGCTGACAAACAGCGCGCGGTTGGGTCCTGAAAGTGAAGTGAAAGCTACATAGTGAAATGGTGCCTTGCCGCTTTCGGCAGCTCGCATGTAAGCGGCCTCGGTCGCTTCATGTGGTGTGCCGTCACGGCCCGGTTTTGTGAACTCCCGATTGATGACAAGATATTTCGAGCCGCCATAGGTGGGTGCGCTGCTTTGCGCACTTACCGTCTGGGGCGCGTAACAGACTGCGAGAACAAGTCCTGAGCCAATAAAGGCTCGACAAATTAAACGCGAAATCATGGAAAAACCTCCATCGCTGAAAATCACTGTTGGAATGAATGCGGAGTATGCGAGACGTGGCCCAGAGGACTGTGCCGGGGCCACCGGCAACAGCGTCGCCGGCGAGCGAAAGGGCGGTCGCTAGAGACCGGGCCCCAATAAGGAATTCCGCGTGTGCGAAAGTCTCCGCTTCACGCTGCATCTTGTCAAGACGCGGAACTGCTGACCCGATCGATGCGCACGCACATGCGACATGCACCGATCAACAAAAAGCGGAGCCCGAAGGCTCCGCGCTCACATCCAACGTTGGAATCTACGCCGCGCGCGCCTGCGCAGCCGATCCGCCCACGACCTGGATGATCTTTTCCGAAAACGCAGGAATGTCGTCAGGATTGCGGCTCGTGATGAACTGCCCATCCTGCACAACCTCCTGATCGACCCAGTTCGCGCCGGCGTTCTTCAAATCCGTGCGCACCGATGGCCACGAGGTGATTGTCTTTCCCTGGACCAGTCCCGCCTCAATCAGCGTCCACGGTCCATGACAGATCGCCGCAACCGTCTTCCCGGTCTCGGCAAAACGGCGGACAAACGCCACCGCATCCTTATCCATGCGTAGCTTGTCCGGATTCATTACGCCGCCGGGGAGCACAAGAACGTCGAACTCCGACGGGTTCGCCTCGCCGACCAGCGCATCCACCTTCACCTTCTTGCCCCAGTCCGTCTTGTCCCAGCCCTTGATCTCCTTCGGCGTTTTGGCCACGGACAGCACTGTCACCTTTGCTCCTGCACTCTCCAGATTCTTCTTCGGCTCAATCAACTCTGCTTGTTCAAAACCGTCAGTCGCGAGGATTGCGACCCTTTTGCCTTCAAGTTGCTTGCTCATAACATCTCCTTCAGGCCCGACATCTCGAGGCTCTGTCTCCTAAGATGCGTCCAACCGAACAGCATGCCGCTCGCTCGCTCAACTCCGTCTCACCGCTCTGTAACCCGTATAGGCACCGCGGGATGGACACTGCCAAAACAGCACGCGAAATACTTCCCCGACTCAGGGACGCATCTCCAACGATGTGCACAGGGTTTCACCTGTCTGGAGGTGAACTCCAGCTTTCATCGGCCGCACCGGCGCGAAACCTGGGCCCGCTGGGCGGATTGCACACCGCCTTCCTTTCGTTTCTCCGTCAAGCTTCCAAAAACCATCACTCATGAGGCTGGCCTCCGCAGCTGCGGCGCAGCTCTGCAAACCTTCTTCGAGCAAGTCAGCGGACTCGGTGAAAAGCTCGGCCCTGTGCTCGTCCAACTTCCACCGAAACTTTCGTTCGACGACACGACCGCCCGTGATTTCTTCACGACGCTGCGAGAGCTGCACTCCGGCCTCGTCGCGTTGGAGCCACGCCACGCCAGCTGGTTCGCCAGGGATGTCAGCCGTCTTCTCGTCGAGTTTTCGGTCGCTCGTGTTGCCGCAGATCCGCCCAAGGGTTCGCCGCTGGCGGCGTCACCCGGAGGATGGCCGGGCCTCTGTTATTGGAGACTGCACGGCACTCCACGCACCTACTATTCCTCGTACGACGCATCGTTCCTTGCCGGTCTCGCGCAACAACTTCGCGAGAATTCGTGCGCCGAGCGTTGGATCATCTTCGACAACACGGCATTGGGTCATGCAACCGAAAATGCGTTGCAACTGATGCGCGAACTACGCAACAACGCATCGGCATTGAGCGTTTGATCGTTGACAGCGGGACGCACTCCGCCTACGCTGGTCTGCCTCAACGCTCCAGAAATTCTCTGAGTAGATCGCGATGAAAAAGCTTGGATCTGTATTGTCCACATTGCTGATCGGCATGCTCGCGCCTTCGGCGTCTGCTGCCCACACGCATCTCCCACCAAACAGCACGTGGAAGTTGAACGAGGCGAGATCGGACTTCGGTGGCGGCCCAAGCATGGCCGACCAATTTACAGTCGTCACAGATACCGATAGCTGGTTTGCATATACCGAGGTCGTGACCGACAGCACCGGCAAGGTCTCGAAGTTCGCGTGGAGCGGGCCACACGATGGTACATTGAGGGCCGTCGAAGGCCTGCCCGACACGATGGTCGGATTCAATGTTGCCGACAATACCGCCCACATGGAGTCACCAAACAGCTTTCTCCGCGTGACCATCGAACTCTCCGCCGACGGCAGGACACGCACCGAGCACGCCATCGTGAGACTGAAGAACGGCAAGGTCTACCACGAGACCTGGGTCTACGATCGCATTCAATAGAAATTGGACGCCTGTGCGCTCTCAGAGCTTCGCTCGTCGCGCTTAATGCCCTGCGTGCATGCCCTTTGGCGGCTTTGGAATAAAGAACAGCAACGGAATCATGCACGCCGCGAAGACCGTCAGATAACGGATGATGTCCACATAGGCCAGCATCGCTGCCTGCCGGTGCATCTGCTGATACAGGAACGCCTCAGCTTGGTGAATCGCGCCCGCCGAGGCGCCGCCGAACGGCCCTCCGCTCACGCCATGACCGTTGCCGCGTTTGAACATCCCCGCCAGCGCCGTCACCTGCCGCGTAAACGCAACGCTGCCCTCATTCATATAGCGGACCATCGAGGTCTCGTGCGCCGCCGTGCGCCGTATCAGCATCGTCGCCATGAACGCCGTGCCCGACGACCCTCCAATGTTGCGCGCGAGGTTCATCAACCCCGAGATATCGTTACTCTCCGTTTGTTTTGCGCCCACATACGAGATCGTGTTGATGGGGATAAACAGGAACGCTAAGCCCGAGACCTGGAAACAGCGCATGAACACCAGCTCGCCGTAGCTCAATCCCAGGTTCATCTTGCCCATGTACAGGAGAGCCAACGTCAGCATGAAGAAGCCGTAGCCGATCAGCTTGCGTGCATCCACTCTGCCGGACAGAACGCCCACGATCGGCATCATCGCCATCATCATGAATCCGGCCGGAGACAGTACTTTCCCTGAGAGCTCCGCCGTGTACCCCAGCAGTGTCTGCACGAACTGCGGAATCAGAATCGTCGTGCCGTACAGGGCGAAGCCCAACACGAACATCAGCGTGAAGCTAATCGCAAAACTTCGTCGCTTGAACAGCGTCAAATTCAGGATCGGCCGGTGTCCCACGCGCAGCTGGCGCAGCTCCCACCAGATCATCACCGCAAAGGCGACGACGCATGCGACTGCGAAGAGGAGAATCACATGCGACGAGAACCAGTCGTCTTCCTGGCCTTTATCGAGCACAAATTCGAGCGATCCGAACGTCAGCGCCAGCAGCGCAAAGCCCAGCAGGTCCAGCTTGATGCCGCCCTTCTGCGACTGCTTTACTTCCCGCTCAATCCACGGTGGGTCCTCGACAATCCGCGACGTGAGAAACAGCGACAGCAGGCAAACCGGAATATTCAGAAAAAAGATCCAGCGCCAGTTGAAGTTGTCGGTGATATATCCGCCCAGCGTCGGGCCAATTGCCGGCGCACAGACTACCGCCAGGCCGTACATTGCAAACGCCTGTCCGCGTTTGGCTGGAGGAAATGTATCGGCGAGGATCGCCTGCTCGCTGGGTGCCAGGCCGCCGCCTCCGATGCCCTGCAGCACACGGAAGAAGATCAACAGGGGAAGCGTCGGCGCAAACCCACACATCGCCGAGCTGATCCCGAACAGCGCGACGCAGATCATGTAAAACTTCTTGCGCCCGATAAACGTCGTCAGGTACGCGCCTGCCGGCAGGATGATGGCATTCGCCACCAGGTACGCCGTGATCACCCACGTCGCCTCCTCCTGCGTCGAGCCCAACCCACCCGCAATATGCGGCAGCGAAACGTTCGCGATCGAGCTGTCGAGCACCTCCATGAACGTCGCGAGCGTCACCGTCATGGCGACCACCCACGGATTCACCCGCGGACGCCACGCCACCGGCGGCGCCATTACCTGCGAAGCGCTCTCAACTTCACTTAAGGTTGCCGTTGCCATTGGAATCTGTAGTTGGATATTACCGACGCTCCGCCAGATTCACGAAATCTGCGCTCTTTCGTCACAAAAGAGCATTCCCGTGCGAAAGTGCTACGCTTTAATCCTTGTTTTGCGGCGTCTGCCACGCGAGGCATCGAAGGATCCATGAACCCTGACGTCGAACATCTCGTCATTCTCCAGGCGCAGGACCTCGAGCTTCAGCGTCTCCGCGCCGAGATGGCCGAGGCCCCGCGCCATGTGGCTGCCGCCGAGGCCGCTTGCAAATCCGCCGGGCAAGCCCTGGCAAAGCTTCGCGCCGATCTAGCCGCCGAAGAGAAGCTCCGCCGCAGCCAAGAGCTCGACGCAGACTCGCGTCGGAGCAAGATAGTCCGGCTGCGCAGGCAGCTCGATGCCGCCACCAGCGCCACACAGATCACCGCGCTCGAACATGAAATTAACTTCGCCGAAGCCGCGATCCGCAAGCTCGAAGACGAGGAGATCGCCTCGCTCGAGCGCACCGAATCTTTCGAGGCTTCAGAGACGTCTGCCGCTGCGGCTCTCGAATCCTCGCAGACGGCCCTTGAATCCGAACGCACCCGCGCCGCCGCCACCGTCGACCACGCCCGGACTGCCATCGAAATCATTGAAGCCGAACGCAAAGAACTCCGCGCGCAGATCGGCGAGACTTCTCTGGCCCTCTACGATCGCGTCGCGAAGTCGCGTGGCAGCGGACTTTCGGAGGCCATCGACCACAAGTGCTCGGCCTGCCAGATGATGGTCCGCGCGCAGCGCTGGAACGATCTCACCGGCCGCGAGCACGACGACCAGATCTTCACCTGCGAGACCTGCGGCCGCATCCTCTTCTGGGATCCGCGCCGCGACACGCCGCGCTCATGGGAAGCCGGCCAGCGCCTCGCTTCCGCACAATCCGCCACCGGGCACCGACCATGACTCCGCTGCAACACAATGGCGCTGACGGTCAGCGCCGCATCATCTGCGTCGACATGGACGAGGTCATCGCCGACGCGCTGGGCGAGCATCTCCTCCGCTACAACCGCGACTTCCGCGAGCGCATCACCCGCGCCGATCTCGAAGGCCAATGGCTGTGGGACTTCGTTCCACCGGAGCGTCAGCAGGCGCTCGCCGAATACATGATGTCGGAAGATTTCTTCGCCGTGCTGCGCGTCATGCCGCACGCCCAGCGCGTGCTCGAACGCCTGCAATCGCGCTACGAGATCTACATCGCCACCGCCGCCATGGAGGTCCCCTCGAGCTTCAACGCCAAGTTCGAATGGCTGAAAAAATATTTTCCGTTTATCCCGCCGTCGCACATCGTCTTTTGCGGAAACAAAGGGATTCTTCGCGGCGACTATCTAATTGACGACAACCCTCGGCAGCTTCGTCTCTTTCGCGGCGAAGGCATTCTCTTCAGCTCGCCCGCCAACACCAACGTTACCGGCTTTCGCCGAGTGCATAACTGGCTGGAAATCGAAGAGCTCTTCCTACCGGTCAACGCCTTGTAAGGAGTCGGGAGCTGAAAGTTCTACGTTGTAAGTTTCCCTACACGTACGAACTTTGAGCGAGCGAGATTCTTACCGCGCCCGCCGCGCCATGCCCGCCTCACTCACCGCTGCCGGCTGCGGCGCCATCCGCGCTGGCGCCTGCGTCGCACGCACCCCATCCGGAAGCGTCAGGATCAGGGCCGTGCACGTGCCCTCACCGGCGCACTCATAACTGTGCTTCGCTGACGAGTCGAAGTAAACCGCATCGCCGCGTTCCAGTATCTCGGTCCGAGTGTCGTGCATCAGCCGCAGCCGTCCGCTGAGCATGTAGAGAAATTCCGCGCCCGGATGCTGATGCGCCGCCGGCGGATGCCGGTGGCTCGCAGGCAAGAACTCTGCTACATACGGTGTAATCGTCTGCTCGACCGGAACCTGGCCGAGGCTCTCAAAGAAGTAGCTCGGCTCAGCGGCGCCCGTCTGCGGCAACCGCGCGCGGTCTTTCGCGCGCATAATACGGAACAACTCCGGGCGCTCGGGCTCAAAGAAGTAGCTGAGGTCACGCGAGAACACCATCGCTATTCGGGCAAGGTTGCGCAGCGTCGGTACCACTCTTCCTGTCTCCAGTTGCGACAAAAAGCTGGCCGAAAGGCCCGTATGCCGCCCCAGCTCCACCAGGCCCATGTGCTTGCGCTGACGCAGGAACTTGATCCGCTCGCCAATCCGCTTGCCTTCGATCAGCGCCTCAGCCACCTCCGGCTGTACCGCCTCAGCGCGCCCATCGTGATGTTCCTGGCGTTCCGGGATCGCCGCGCCCGAAGGATCGGCCTCCTGCGGACGCTTATGCGGCGCCGCCGTCTCCAGCATCCGCATCGCCTGCGGAGAGAGCTCGATTCGGCCATCACGCGGACCGGGGACGGAGGATCGGGAGGGCTGGCCGGGAAACGCCACCTCAAAGCGGCGCGGGCCGTTGGCAGAGCTATGCGGTTCCATGGGAGGGCCTCGGAGCGAAAATCGAACGGCACTGGCCGGTCTACCGGAACCTTTGCCATTCAAAAAGATGTTTCCGCCCCACGAAAAGGATGTATCGATCTGCAACACGAAGGGCAACCAGAGTGCTTACAAAAACAAACCGGATCTTCCGGTACGTCGTCGCGGTGTGCCGATTTCATACATTTCCTGCGCCATGGTTGCATCAAGAATGCCCTCGGTCTCTCGCTGCTTGGGCGCGCGAAATCCCGGTCTAGGAACAGGATGCTAGGCTGAAATACCGTGAGCCCCGGCAACAGGACGCGAATCGTAGCCCCCCGCTATTCGCCCGCCGCCGCGCTGCTAGTCGCTGCCGCGTTGCTCAGCGGATGCGCCAGTCCCGGGCCTCCACGCGCTCCGTCCCTCCAGCTTCCGGGGTCCGTGCGCGGCCTCAGCGTTCTGCGTGGAGGCGATGCCATCACCGTCCGTTTCACCCTCCCGGACCGCACCACGGACAACCTGCCCATCCGCGAAGGCGCCGTCCAGGCCTCGCTCTGCCTGGCTCCCGAGGCGTCGCCCTGCACCACCCTTTCCGGGCGACAGGACGTGCCTTTGAAAGTGACCCCCGGGACCGCTGCCGCGGACCGGGCCATCGTATGGACTGTTCCCCTTCCTCCATCCGACACGACGGGCAAACCCCAGCTCCTCGCCGTCCGCGTCCAGCTCACGAACCTCGGCGGCAAAACCGCTGGCTGGTCAGAACCCGCCTACACCGCCGCCGGCGTTGCTCCGTCACCGGTGGAGGGCCTGCGCGCCGAGGAGACTCGCTCCGGCATTCTGCTGCGTTGGCAGCCCGTCGCCGGCGACTCCGATGAGATCCTCCTGCATCGCGAAGACCTTTCTCCTCAGGGCGAAAAGCGAACTAAACAAAGCGAGCCGATATGGCTCGTCAGTCACGCCAAGCCTTCCGGTGCCGACGCCGACGAGACCATGGACACTTCCGCCGCCGAGGATGTCCCTTATCGCTACACCGCCCTCCGCCGTCGAATCATCCAGCTCGATCAACAAAAGATCGAGCTCCGCAGCTCAGCGTCACCGCCCGTCGAGATTGCCTGGCGCAACCTCTTTCCCCCTCCGGCACCGACGGGTCTCACCGCCGCGCCCTTCAGAGAAAACGGTGCATTTGCTGTGGATTTGGTGTGGAATCCTGTGGATGAGGTTGGACTGCGAGGCTACGTCGTAATCCGCCGGCAAGAAGGCATCTCGGAGCAGCAACTGACTCCTCAGCCCATTCCGCTGCCCGCCTACCATGACGCGACCGCCAAACCCGGCATCCGTTACCAGTACGAGGTTCAGGCTATCGGCGCCAAAGGAGTCCACAGCGCCTCTGCGGTGGTCATCGTCGAACCCACCACGCCCTAACCGGGTGCCTAAGACGAAGCTTTAGATCTGGAGCTTGGGCAAGCTCATCACGCCAAGCCGTTGCAGCGTCTTCCGCGTCAGCCCGGTCAGCGGTAAAAACTGCAATCGCGAAGTCGATGTCCACTCCAGGTCGGGCTGGCTGGCCGGAATCTGTCCAAGCAAGGTGCCCTCCGGCGCCGTCAGCCTGGGATCCACATTGCTTCCCGCGATGTCGTCGGCGTCCATGCTGAAGACATCGTCTTCATACGTTTGTGCCGGGGGCTCCGCAGTCTTCGGACGCCCCATCGGCGCCCGACCTCCCACGTTCCCCGCCGTCTGCGCCGGCTCGCTCTCTTCTTCTCCGGCGACCTGCAGGGCCAGCGGAGCCACTCCCGGCGCACTTTCCGCGAAGATTTGCACATAGTAGTTCGTGTTGGTAATGCAATGTCGCAACCGCAAGACAGGCTCGCGCTCGTTGACCGCCTCCAGCGGAAGCGGCGGCAGCTCCAGCATCTTTGGCATCAATGCAGCCTCCGGCGAGCGCCGCAACAGAAGCACCTCGGTTGCCGTTCCGCGTTTGCGCAGCGCGAGAAGGTGCGCCACGATCCGGCTCTGCGGCTTGTCGCGCGCCACCGTGGCATGCTCGCCCCGTGTCCGGCAAAGGTTCATTACCGGGCACTCCAGGCAGAGCGGCTGGCGCGGGAGACAGATCGTCGCGCCCAGCTCCATCATCGCCTGGTTGTGATCACCGGGAGGATTGCTGCGCTCCTTGCGCTTGGCCGCCGCCGGAACCAGCGCCTGCGCCACGCGCATCAGCCGCGCTCGCGCCTTGCCGGAGCGGTCTTCCGCCAGCCCCAGCACGCGCAGCAGAACCCGCTCCACATTGCCGTCGACCACCGCGATGCTCTCGCCGAACGCGATGCTTGCAATCGCCGCAGCCGTATACTCGCCCACTCCCGGCAGCGTTCTCAAATCGCGCGCATTGCGTGGCAGCTTGCCGCCGAACTCCCTCTGCACAAACTGCGCCGCGCGATGCAGCAGGTGCGCGCGACGATAGTAGCCCAACCCGCTCCACAGCGCGAGCACATCCTCTTCCTGCGCGTCGGCCAGCGCCTCGAGCGTCGGAAACCGCCGCAGAAACTCCACGTAGCGCTGCACCACAGTTGCCACTCGCGTCTGCTGCAGCATGATCTCTGAAAGCCATGTGCCATAGGGATTGCGAATACCGCGCCACGGCAAGTCGCGCGCATGCTCGCGATACCACCGCAGAAGCTCGCGACGAAACAGTGTGGGATCGAACGAGACCGCCGGCGGCTCCGGAACCGCGGCAGCAGCGCGTTCTGCAGCAGCAACACGTCGCGGAGAGGATCCAGTGCGCGAAATCATGGGTCGATGTCAGTTGGCCAAAATATTTCAGAAGGAAACAGAAACGAAAATCAGAAAGAGCGAAGAACCAAACGTGCAGGAAGAACTAACAATAGAAAACGCCGTAGGAAGATGTAAAGGAGGACACTCACAGCAGTGATGCGATCTATGTATCGACGGCCGGCGAATACGTCGTTCCTGCGCCCTTACGGCTCTTTTCCGCAGCCATTGCGAACCAGCATACCTTCGTTACGCCGTCGCGCAACGGTTTTCGCCTTGCAACAGACGAAACTGCTGCTTCAATCTCGTCTGCGTTGCGACTGTCCGCAGCACGCCCGGCCACAATCGCGCCGTAAGCTCTAGCACCGTTCGCTGCGGTTGCGCCACCAACGCTCGCGACAACACGGTGGCCCGCGCAACCTGCCGCCAAACCTGTCCATAGAGCTCACGCTGAAATTCATCGGCGTCCGCGCCCTCGAGCAACCTGCGCGCCGCCAGCCGCCCGCTGTGCAGCGCGAGCGCCACGCCGTCTCCCGTAAACGACGGAATCACGACCGCCTGATCGCCCACGCTCCACACCCCTCGCGCAATCGCCTCGCATCGCACAAAACCATACGGGATCGGATTGATCGCCAGTGGCCGCGCCAGCATCGCCTCTGCGCCCTCCAACCGCATCCGCAGATGCGGATGCTCACGCAGCATTGCCGCCACAGTTTCCCATCCTCCACTCAATGAACGCGCTGCCGTTCGCTTCACCACAAAGCACAGATTCGCGACTTCATTTTCAACCAGCGACAGCCCACCATACCCGCCCTGCAGCAGCACAATCTCGATCGCCCGCGCCAGCTCCGCTGTCTGCGCCTGCGCGAGCCGCAAATACATCTTCAATCCCACAAGCCCGCTCTGTTTGCCCTCGGGGCGCGGCATCCCGCGCAGATCGTGCTTGCCCGTAGCCACAACAACATCCCGCGCTCGCAGCGCAGACCTCGCACCCCCAGACGCGACCTCGACGCACCATCCCGAATCCGCACAGCGCAACGCCTCCGCACTATGCCCGCGCAACACCGTCGCGCCGCTCCTCGCCGCACTCTCCAGCAGTGCCTCATCCAGCACACGCCGCGCTACCGACTGCGCCGCAAACGGCAGCGCTGCACTCGACCGGCACAGCGAACCCACAAGCCGCAAGCGCTCGATCGGAAGCCCACCCAGTGTTACCGGGCCGACGCCGAGCTGCTCCAACGCCTCGATCGCTTCACCGCTCAGGAAATCGCCGCACACCTTATCGTGCATCGCCGCCGTGCGCTCGACGATCGCAACCTTCTGCCCTTCGCGCGCCAATTCAATCCCGGCCGCCGAACCCGCAGGCCCTCCGCCCACGATGACGACATCGAAGTCAGTAACGCGCCTCACCGACGAACTCCGTCTTTCAATCGCGCCACGCACAATCGACTCATCGGGTGCGCTTCGAGCGTCGCTCCCGCCACGTCGGCCTCCGCCAGGAAAGCCTGCCAGTCTTCTTCGCGAAACGCGCGCCGCAGCGACACCGGCCCGTCGTGGCGAATGAATCTGTGCCATCCAAACAGAATCGGAAGAAAACGAAACCAACGCGCCGCCCGTTCGCTGCGCTTGAGATCGTTGACGAACCATCCCACACGCGCGTGCTCCTCCATCCAGCGCAGAAATCGCACTACCTCCGGCGACCCCAGATGGTGCGTGAACAGCGCGCTTACAATCACGTCCGGCTCCTGCTCCGGCTCGTACGAGAAAACATTCGCCGTCATCAACTGCAGTTCCGCCGCCAGCCGGTCTCTCGCTCCGAGCTCCCGCGCGGCGCGCGCCGCATGCGGATTCAAATCCACGCCTGTCAGCTCCACCACCACGTCGCGCTGCTTCGCCCAGTGCCCCATTGCGCGCAGCATATCTCCGCCGCCAAACCCCACATCGAGTATCCGCAAAGGCCGCGACATGTTACGCGTCGCCGCAACTCGATTTAGAAAGTTCAGCGTCGGCACATACCCGCGCGTCAGGCGATTGACCTTCTCCAGATCGCGCAGACAGTCGCGAAACTCTTCATACGTGCAAGGCTCGTCCATCAGCTCCGGCAGTTCTTCCGGCTCGACGCGCCGCTCGACGGAGCGCCCTGCAACCGGCGTTCGAGTAGCATCACGCCGCATGAAAGAGCATCGTCTCTGCCGTCAGGCCCGGCCCAAAACTCATCGCGCATCCACGCTCGCCGGATTCCGCGCGTCGCATCAGCTCCTCCAGCACAAACATCACTGTTGCCGAACTCATATTGCCGAAGCGCTCCAGCACGCTCCGCGACGCCGCCAGCGAATCTGCCGGCAGCCCCAGCCCGCGCTCCACCGCATCCAGAATCGTCTTGCCGCCCGGATGCACGCCCCATAGCGAAATCTCTTCCGTCCGTAACGGCCCCGTGATCTCCGTACCGCAACTCTCCAGTGCTTTGGCCAGCGCCGGCGGAACCTGCCCGGACAGAAACATGTCGAACCCCAGGCCGCGGATCTTCCACGTAATCAAGTCGCGCGTCTCCGGAATCAAGACCGCGCGAAAGCTGTCCAGCGCGAACCCCACCGGCTCGGCTGAGACCACGCTCGCCGCGCATCCATCCGCAAACAACAGGAAGCTGAGCACTTGTTCCAACTCCTGTGTCTCCTGCAGGTGCAGCGAGCACAGCTCCAGGTTCACCATAAGCACCTTTGCCCCCGGATCGGAGCGCACAATGTGCCGCGCTGTCTTCAGTCCGTTGATCGCCGCATAGCAGCCCATGAACCCGATCATCGTGCGCTCCACTGACGGGCACAGCCCCAGGTGGTCCACGATGTCGAAGTCCAGCCCCGGCGCATACAGCCCCGTACATGTGGTCACGAGAACGTGCGTTACAGCTCTTCGCTCCGCCGTGCTCAGTCCCAGCCGGTCCAGCGCCCGCTGTGCCAGCATCGGAGCAAAGCGCTCGAAGATCTCCATGCGCTTTGCCGTGTCCGGAAACCCTCCGCGCGTGTAGAACTCATGCGCATTCACCCAGAACTCTGACATCGACCCTTCCGGCACGGCGTGCGGCGCAAGAATCGAATACCTGTGCTCAATCCCCGACCGCGACGACATCCTGTTGAACAGGCTGCGCGCACGCGCATCCGGCGCTGCTGCCAGCAGGCCATCGGCAAAGTCCACGAACGCTCGGTGCACGTCGTGGTCGGGAACAGCCGTCGCGATTCGGTTGAGATATGCCTCGGTCACTGGAAATCATCCTGTCGGCCCCGCACCTCCAGGATCTCCTGGAAACGTCAGGAACTCTTCGTCTTCGAGTTCTACCGTCCAACCCTAATGCTATCTGTCCCATGCTACTCAGCCATCCGGCGGCGCGGCGGCACGTAAACTTTCGCATTCGTCGAGCATCTATACATACAGAGGATTTTGATGATGCAAAGGCGAATGAATTTCCTGGTTGCCGCCGCTGTCTTCGCAGCCGGCGCGCCTCTCTGTCTTGCCCAGAACATCGCCTCGACGGGCCCCGCGGAACCCAGCTACACGCAAACCCAGCCGGCCCCCATCGAGCGCGCCTACCCCAACCAGAACGGACCGCAGAACTACGGCGCCTACGGACAGGTCATCCCGGGCCGCGGCGGTCCCATGCCCGTCTCGCCCGTGACCATCGCGCCCGGTGGAACCGTTGACGCAGCCGGAGCCTCCCTAACAGCCAATCCGATTCCAGGCGTGATCCTGCGCGTCGCTCCCAACAGCTCCGTCAAAGAGGTCGTCTCCGACAGCTCCAAACTGGAGCTGCGCGTCGAGCGCGGTCTCGCCAACGTGGAAGTCCACGATCCGCAGAAGAACATTCTCATCCTCGTCGATCTTCCCGGCGGCCAGACCCAGATGCTCAAGAACGGCCTCTACACCTTCAATGCCACCACCAACACAGCCCGCGTGCTCAAAGGCGAAGCGCTCGCCTTCGCTGCCTCCAACCCCAACGCGCAGCCGATGAAGGTCAAGGAATACAACAAGGTCGAGTTCGGCAAGGACGCGCGCCCGCACGAGTTCGTTCCGCAGCAGGCCATTGCCGACCTCATTCCCAGCCCGCGCGCCCCATACGGCTATGGCTATGGCGGAGGGTCGAGCTACGGCTTCGCACCCGGTTATGGCTATGGTTACGCTCCGTACGGAGACGGACCGTACGGCGGCTACTATCCGTACCACGGTTACTCGCCCTACTGGGGCTTTGCCGAACCCTATCCCTGGTGGGGATACCCCTACGGCTTCTATCCCTGGGGCGGTTTTGGCATCGGCTTCGGCTACTACGGCGGATGGGGCTTCCACGGAGGAGGTTTCCACGGCCGGCGCTAATCTTCGCGCCTGAATTCACCTCGGGCGGCCTTCGGGCCGCCCTTTTGCCTTTGATCGTTTGAGTTCCCGAGTCCCTGGCTCTTCTGCTTCGTCAGCCGCATCTTAAATATGGATGACCATGATCGCGACACCCGTCTGCAAATTGCGGGAGCAGGCCAAGCGCCTCGAAGCCTCGCTTTCCGTCGGTGTCGCCACACCCACCGTCAAGGCAGTGCATGAGCTCCGCTCTGCAACCCGTCGCGTCGAAGCGCAACTCGAGCTGCTCGGCATGATGGACGGCCTGCCCGCCTACCATCCTGAAGCCGCCAAAGTTCTGCGCCGCCTCGAAAGCCTCCGCAAGCGCGCCGGCAAAGTCCGTGACTGCGACGTCCACTTGAAGCTCCTTCAGGACAAGGACCGCGAGATGCGCTCCATGCCCGAAACCACCCCGGATCTCATCAAATCGAGAGACAAGCTCCACAAGCGGCTCACCAAAAGGCGTGCCCGCAAAGAGCAGCGCCTCATCGCCGCCATCGAGAAGCAACTCCCCAAACTCGCCCGCGACACTGAAGCCCTGCTCAAAGCGCTGAAGCCTGCCGAAGACCGCCAGGCTTCCGTCGCCGAAATGCTTCGCCTCATCGACCATAAATTCGATCGCAACCTCAGCTCGCGCCAGACCGGCGAAGAGCATCTGCACGATCTGCGCAAGGCCGCCAAACGTGCGCGCTACCAGTGCGAAGGCCTGCCCGGCCCGCAGGCCGCCGCGCTGGCCCGCCGTCTCGAAGATCTGCAGGATGCCGGCGGAAGCTGGCACGATCTGCTTGATCTCGCAAAGAGTTGCCACGACACCCTCGGATCCGATCACCCCATGTCGCGGCTCCTTGAGCATCTGCGCGACGAGCGTCTCGACGACTACCTCGCCAACCTCGACGATCTTCGCCAAAAGCGGCCGCACCGCCGCGCCGCTCCCGCGCAGAAGAAGGCGCAGCAGAAGTCGTCATCTTCCGCACAACACTCCACCCCACGTCGCACCGCAAAGAACTCCTCTCGCTCCCGTTCCTAGCGCGAATAACAACCACCTGCGGAAATCCGCTCGCGCGATACGATAGCCCGTATGAGAGTCGGCCTCTTCGGCGGAACCTTTGATCCACCGCACCTGGGCCATCTCGCCGTAGCCAACGCCGTGCGTGAGCGCTTCTCGCTCGACCGCATTCTGCTCGCGCCCGCCGCCGTGCAGCCGCTGAAGCCAGACGGCGCACACGCCACCTTCGCGCAGCGCCTCCGCATGGTCGAACTTCTCTGCCAAAATCATCCCGGTCTCGAGGCATCTGCCATCGACGGCCCGCAGCCCGGCGGCTCACCCAATTTCACCATCGACACCATCGCCCGGCTCCGCGCCACGCTGTCCGCCGGCGCGGAGATCTTCGTCATCGTCGGCGCCGACGCATTCCTCGGGCTTCGCCGCTGGCGAGATCCCGATGCGCTCCTCCGCGAAGCCCGCTGGATCGTCGTCAGCCGCCCGGGCTTTGACCTCGGCGCGCTCGATGCCATGGGCCTCACGCCCTCCCAACGCGCCCGCATCGATACACTCACAAACTTCGCCAACCCCGTCAGCGCCACCGAGGTCCGCGAGCGCCTCCACAACCGCTCCGAAGCCGCTGCCCTCGTGCCCCCGCCTGTCCTCGACTACATCTGCTCCCACCACCTCTACAGAACCTGACAGACGCCCGCTGCCAACGGACCAGCTCCTGATTCCCGCCCCAAACTCCTCCCTTCGCTACGCTAGGATGAGACGAGGCTCTTTAATGGCAACAAACGACACCAACCGGATGCTGGCCGCCGCCGCGGCGGCCTGCGAAGATAAAAAGGCCGAGGACATTCGCATCCTCGCACTCGACCCCGCCGAGAGCGGTCTCACCGACTACTTCCTGCTCTGCAACGGCACCAACGACCGCCAGAACCTCGCCATCGCAGACGAGGTCGAGCTGCGTCTCAAACGCGACTTCAACACGCTGCCCAACTCCGTCGAAGGCCGCCGCCAGGCCGAGTGGATTCTACTCGACTACGTCGACTTCATCGTCCACGTCTTTTCGCCCGAGAAGCGCGCCTTCTACGGCCTCGAGCGCCTCCGCAAATCCGCTACCTCGCTCAGCGTCGACGAACTCAACGCCGAGATCAAGCGCCACATCGCCAGCGCACGCCACAAGAAATCCGCCGCCCGAAAGCCCGCGAAAAATGCTGCGGCGCCGGCGGCCAAAAAATCGCCGCTGACAAAATCTCCTCCGAAAAAATCGGGCACCAAGAAGGCAGCCGCAAAGTCATCGAAGACGGGCAAGCGCCCCGCCGCTCGAAAGGCAGCATCGAAAAAACACCGTTAGCTGCCTCAGCAGTGAGCGATTTGCTCCACGCTTCGACGCCAGCCATTCCTCACAAAACAAAAGTGGCGGAGAATTTCTTCTCCGCCACTTCAAACACCCAATCAGCCTGTAGCTGACCGGAATTCGTTTTCAGCTTAGAAGTTCACCTTCAGCTGAAACTCCGTTGTGCGCGGCCCACCTGCGTCAAACGTACCCGAGGCACGCTCCACACGGTTGCTGTTCTGCACCGGCACACCGTTGTAGTTCAGCGGACCGTTCAGGAAGCCCGGCGATCCCGCATCATTCACGTTCAGCAGCTCTCCGCCGAAACCCGAAAAGTTGCTCATGTTGAACACGTTGTAGAAAGCGATGCCCGGCGTGATGCTCACTCCCTCGCGGACGTGCGACAGACTGATCGGGTAGCTCGCGTTCATGTCGAACGAGCGGAACGCAGCGTTCAGAATTGCGTTGGTCGGTGCCGGAGCCAGCGGTTGCTGCACAGCGCCCAGCGCCGACAACTGCGACGTCGAGAACAGCCCTGCGCTCACCAGCGCCTGCCCCGCCGGCGTCAACGCGCCCGCATGCGATTGGTTATAGGTATTGATCAACTGGTTGAGCTGCGCTCCTCCCTTGATCTGGTGCATGTAGTATCCCGGATTGGTTCCCGGAACCAGGTCGCCGTAGGTTCCATCGCCGTCCACATCCGTCTGGAAGATCGCCCCTGTTCCGCCGCCCAGCGAATCCAGCGTCAGCGAAGCCGGCGGAGCCGAGAAGAAGTGGCCCACCAGGCCCAGTTGCAGCCCATACTTCACACCCAGGCTGCCGCCGAAGCTCAGCTCGTTGAGGTGGTCGATCGGGTTGCGTCCCATGTACCGGTTGGGATCGTCGTTGTCCCAGGGCCGCGCTCCGCCAAAGAACTGGTCGGAGACGGATGTGGACAACGAGTTCGGCGCGCCCGTCGAGGTCACAATTCGCGAGAACGAGTACGAGACTTGCATGTTGCTGCTCACCAGTCCCGGCATCGGATGCGATTTCTGCTCCTGCAGCACAATCTGCGCCGCGTCATAGCCCGAGCGCCCGATCGGAAGAATGAACAATCCCTCGCCCACGTTCGGGTTGATGCCGGGGAAGGCTGCGCCTGTCGCCGGAGTCAAACCATACGCCGAGGCTGACGCGCCGCCAAAGTACGATGCTCCGCTGTCCAGTCCATTGCCCGCGAAGTCGTTGATCGTCGCGCCCGCAACGATCGCGCAATTGATCGCCGCCGCGCTATATCCGCCCGCGCACTTGTAAGAGGACGTCGTGGCGGCGATCGCGTTCTCCGCCGCCGTCGTGTTCAGCGTGTTCGCCGCGCCATCCCGGTTCACATCCACCGACAATGGAACCTTCAGCGTCGAGTTGTGAAGGTAATCCACACTCAGAATGATCCCCCGGGACAGCTCCCGCTGCACGCCGCCGTTGTACTGGATCGAGTACGGCGTCTTGTACGGTCCCGCATAAATGTTGTTCGCAAACAGGCCGTCGCCCGTCCCGATGTAGCTCGGGTTGGAGCCCGCCTTGCCCGCCACCTGCGACTGGTAGTACGCCTTCAGCGCGTTCAAGTGCGGCGCCGCAACTGCGATCGCCTCGTTGCTGATCGTGCTGATCGGCGTGCAGCCCTCACCCGTGGTGCACGGCGTGCCATTGGCCATGATGCCGGTCACCGAACCCAATCCGGGAAGGAAGACGCTTGATGCACCCTGGTTCATTGCCCCGTCGTTGAAATAGGCGCCATTCTGCTGGATCACCTCGCCGCGTGCGTTGCCGGTGTTGTTGAAGATGTCGCTCTCGTAATAGATCCCGATGCCGCCGCGGATCGACGTCTTGTGGTCCCCCGGGCTCAGCACAAATCCGACCTGTGGCCCGAAGTCCCCGTACGGCTGGTGAGTCCGGTACCCGATCGCGCCATAACCCGCGCTTCCGGCGCCCGTTGTCGAACCGTAGAAGTTGAACAGCGGTTGATTGCCCGTGCAGCCTGCGAACTGCAGCGACGGATCGACCGTCGAGCACAGCGGCGTCGGCAAATCCTGGTTGGCCCGGTCCGTATCCACGCTCCAGCGCAGGCCCGCCGTCATCGTGAACGAGGGCGAGACCTTCCAAGTGTCGGCCAGATACGCTCCAAACCGCCAGCTCGGGTTATCGCCGCCCGAAAGCCCAAAGCCCGGGCGCTCCGAGAACAGCGAGTTGCCGTTGCCGAAGATGTACTGCGCCGCCACGTAGCCGTTATAGGGGTCGTTCGGGCAGGTCCCGTCCGGCTGCAATCCGCCCAGGGGATTGGAGCTGGCGCAGGTCGCCGCCACATTGCTCGGCGCCTCCTCGAGAACCGTAAACAGCGATGCTCCGAAGAACTCCGCGCCGCCGCCGTTCTGCAGGCGGTTCATGTCGTAGCCGAACTTCACCGTGTGCGCTCCATGCGTCCACGTGCCGTCATAGCGGAACTGCTTGTCGGACTGGTAGGTCGTCTGCGGAGCCAGATAGTTCGGTCCCGCGTAGAAGCTGCCGTACAGCGTCACCTGGTTGTTCGGTCCCGTCGACGGGTTATAGATGCTGCCGCTCAGCGAGTTCGTCATATCGCCGAGAATGTTATGAAACTTCTCATAGCCCACCCGGAACGAGTGCGTGAAGTGGCCGCTCGACATATCCGCGCCGCCCACAATAGCCGGAACGTTGTCGCGATTCTCATAAATCGAGTACGGGATGAAGCCGAAGGTCGCCGCATCCGCGTTCACGCTGTACGCTCCGCGCACGAAGAAGTGGATCCCGTGCGGTCCGTTGTAATCCAGACGGGCCATGCTGAACGTGTCTTTGAACGGCGCCGGGACCAGCGGATATAAGGCGATAATCTCGTTGAACGTCGGATCCGGAGATTGCGCCGCGTCCTGCTCGTGCTGCAGAATCCGCTCGCCGCCACCGTAGAAGAACAGTTTGTCTTTCAGAATCGCGCCGCCCACGTAGCCGCCGAACTGGTTGCGCTGAAACGGCGCATCGACGCCATTCACATTTGCAAACCCCGCGTGGTTGTCCTGGAAGTTATAAAACACATTTCCGTGCAGCGTGTTCGTGCCTGAGCGCGTCGTCAGCAGCACCTGGCCGGTCGAAGTCACCTCGCCCGAAACGTCCTGCGTCGAGCGGTTCAGTTGGAGGTCATTCACCGCGCCCAGCGGAACATTGAACAGCGTCGTTCCCACGGTCTCGTCCGTAATGTCCTGGCCGTCCAGCAGAATGCGCGTCGTGCGCCCGCCCACGCCGTCCACCGAGATCGCCGAATAGCCCGCCTTGGTCGGGTCGAACGACTCGCCCGTCTGCAGGATCACGCCCGGCTCCAGCGAGGCCACATCCAGAATGTTGCGGCCGTTCACCGGCATCGTCTCAATCTGCTGGCTGGTGATCACGCCCGACACGCCGATCTGATCGGTGTTCACCTGCAGCTGGCCTGCGTTCACCTCCACCGTCTCGCTCTCTGTACCGATCGTGAGCTTCACGCTGCCGTTCGTCACCGTTCCGGTGCGAACCTCCGTAGTCTCCTTCACGCGCTGAAAGTTCGGCGCGGTAAACGTGATCGTGTAGGTTCCGGGAGTCAGCGGGCCAACGCTGTAAAATCCCGCCGAATCCGATGTCAGCGTGTGCGAATATCCGATCGCCGGATCGGAAATGACAATCTGCGCCCCGGGAATCTTCGCCCCGGATGGATCCGTCACGGAACCCTGAATCGAGCCTCCATTGGTAGAAATCGCCTGACCGAATGCAAAGGCTGAGCTCGCCAACAGAAGGACGGAAGCTAAGATTTTCTTCATAATTCTCTTTCGACTCCTCAAATCCCAGCGGCACGTCCGTCTGGGTCGGGAAGTCGGTGTTGCAATCCGGGGGCCAAACCTCACACCCCCCAACCCAACAGTAACTTATGTCCTCTCCGCCTTTCCGACGATCTGTGACAATCGTGTGAGCCGACATAGAAAAATACAAAAAATGGGAACCTCCAGAGCCGCAAAAATCCTTGTGTTTTCCGCAGCTGCAATCGCATTCTCATTATGTCGTGAAAAGAATCGCTATGGGATATAGAATAGCTGTCCCAGTCCTGCCGGTAGCATCCCGACGAAAAGCGAAAGGCGGAGCCTCAGCTCCGCCTTTCGCACCGTTCGTACTTTTCCTGCTTAGAAGTTCAGCTTCAGCTGGAACTCCGTCGTACGCGGTCCGCCCTGGTCGAACGTTCCCGACCCGCGCTGGACGCGATTGGCGTCGAGAACGGCGTAAGTGTTCGGTCCAGAGACATAACCGGGAACGGTGTCCGTAGCCGACCCGCCTGTCGAGTTGACGTTGAGGAGCGTGCCGGTGAAGCCGCTGAAATTGGAAAAGTTGAACACGTTGTAGAGCGCCACACCCGGCGTCAGTGACAGCCCCTCGCGGAACCGCGCCAGCCGGATCGGGTAGGAGAACACGAAGTCCATCGCACGGGACATCGGGTTCTGAATCGCAGTCGATTGCGGCGTCGTGGCGACCGTCGGAATCACCGCGCCGATCGCGGAGAGCTGCGCCGACGTGAAGAGCCCGGCATTGACCAGCGCCTGGCCCGCAGGAGTGAGGTGGCCGGCATATTGACCGTTCAGGTTGGTGATGAACGACTGCAGATTGCCGCCCTTGACCTGATGCATGTAATAACCCGGCAGCGTTCCGGGAGCCAAATCGCCCGTGGTTCCGTCGCCAGTGATGTCCGAGGTAAAGATCGCGCCTGCCGACGTGCCCGCGACGTTCGTGGCATCGAGCGTCAGGTTCGTCGGAGGGGCCGAGTCGAAGTGCGCAAGAATGGCCAGTTGCGGACCGTACTTGAACAGGAAGGAACCGCCGAAGGAAAGCTCGTTGGTGTGGTCCAGGTTGGCCCGGCCCATGTAAGCGGTTGGGTTGTCGTAGTCCCACGAGGTCGTCGAGAAGAACTCGTCCGAGCCAGCGCCGGCCGTCGTGATAATGCGCGACAGGTTGTAGGAGATCTGGAAGTTGGCCGACTGCATCCCGTACATGGGGTGGTTTGTCACCTGGCGGTAAACGAGCTGCAAAGCGTCATAGCCCGACTTGCCGATCGGTTGGATAAAGTTACCGCTGCCTAGGGCCGCGTTCGCGCCCGGGAAGGCCGCGCCTGTCGAAGGTGTGAGCCCTGCACCGGAGGCCGGGGATCCGCCCAGATAGGTGCGCCCCGAATCCAGGCCCTTGCCGGCGAAGGTAGCAATCGTCGCCTTATTCTGGATCGCGCAGTTGATCGACGCCGAGCTGTAACCCTGCGGGCAGCTCGGATATTTGGCTACAGTCGCAGCGATCGCGTTCTGCGCCGCTGCAACGTTAAGGTAGCGGGCGGCGCCGACGTGGTTGAGGTCGGCCTGTTGACCGAACTTCAGCGTGGAGTTGTGGACGTAGTCCGCACTAAACACCGAACCCTTCCAGAGCTCCCGCTGCACGCCGCCATTCCACTGCTCCGCGTACGGTGTGCGGTAGTTCGGCGAGTAGATCCCGTCGGCGATCAGCGTAGCGCCCACGTAACCGGCATTGGCGGAGGTTGAGTTGGCCTTCGTCGCGGTCTGATACGCAGCCTGGAGATGCTCGAGATGCGGCGCCGCCTGCACCAGCGGAAGCGCGCAGACCTGTGTGATCGTCAGGCCGTCGACCGTCGTCACCGGTGTCGATCCCTGACCCGGGAAGTTCTGGATCGAGTACGTTCCGTTGCAGATGTGACGGTCGTCGAAGAACGCGCCCTGCTTAATAATGTCGCTGCGCGCATTGGTCGTGTTGTTGAACACGTCGCTCTCATAGAAGATGCCGAAGCCGGCGCGGATTGCCGTCTTGTGATTTCCAGGAGCGAAGTTGATGCCGATTTGTGGAGCGAAGTTTGCGTACGGCTGGTGGACATACGCCTCGGTAAAGCTCGAATTCCACTCCGAAAACAGCGGCGTGCTTCCGGTGCATGGCGGCGTCACAGAGGTCGGGTCCACATCCGAGCACAGAGGCGTGTGCAGGTCCTGGTTGGCGCGATCCGTATCGACGCTCCACCGCAGGCCCGCAGTCAGCGTAAAGCTCGGCGTCACCTTCCAGTTGTCGGCGATATACGCTCCCTGGCGCCAGTCCTCGACGCCGCTGCCCGGCAGACCGAAGCCAGGCTTCTCCGTGAAGTAGCCCTGGCCGTTGCCCAGGTACGTCGTCGAAGGGAAGTAGCCGTTCAGCGGATCGCTGGGGCAGGATGCCGCGCCCGCCACACCGCCGCAGCCGAGCGCATTCGGATTGCTGCTGGTCGGACCGGTGAACAGAGTGCTCGACGAGATCGCAGTGCGCGGGCTGAGGCCGAAGAACGCCGCGAAGCCGCCGCCCAGGATGCGATTCAGGCTGTACCCGTAACGAACGTTGTGGGCGCCGATCGTCCACGAACCGTCGTAACGGATCTGCTTGTCGGATTGAAAGGTGCCCTGCGGCGCAAGGTAGTTCGGGCCGGAGTAGAGATGCTGGGCGGAGTAGTAGAACGCAAAGCCCGGAATCGCGTCATAGAGAGAGCTGTTGCCCGCCGTCTCATCGGCAATGAGATTGTGGAACTTCTCATAGCTTCCGCGGAACGAGTGCGTGAAATGGCCCTTTGCGAAGTCCGCTCCGAATGCGTACCCCGGCGTATTGTCGCGGTTGCCGTACAGCCAATATCCGTCGCCGTAGTTCGAGGCGACCGAATTCACGTTGTAGCTGATGCGGGCGAAGTAGTGTCCGCCCCACGGACCATTCTGATAATCCAGCCGGCCCGTCGAATACGTCTCGCGGTAGGGGCTCGGAATGGTTGGGTTCGACGCGAGGATCTGCGGAAACAGGGTACCCACCGGCGAGGCTGAAGCCGAGTCCTGCTTGATGCGCTCCGCGTTGGCGAAGAAGAAAAGCTTGTCGTGAAGGATCGGAAGTCCGACGCTGCCGCCGAACTGGTTGCGCTGAAAGGGCGGATTCACCGCATCCTTCGACTCGGCAAAGCCCGCGCGATAGTCCTGGAAGTTATAGAAGAGCTCACCGTGAATCTGGTTGGTGCCGCTCCGCGTCGAAACCAGAACCTGGCCCGTCGATGTCACGTCACCCGAGACGTCCTGCGTGGAGCGGTTGAGCTGGAACTCGTCGATGGCGCCTTGAGAAACGTTAAAGATGGTAGTTCCCACCGTCTCGTCCGTGACGTCCTGGCCGTCCAGAAGAATTCGGGTTGTGCGGCCTGAGACGCCCGAGACCGAAATGGCCGAGTAGCCGGCCTTGGTCGGATCGAAGCTCTGGCCCGATTGCAGAATGACGCCCGGCTCAATCTGCGCAAGATCAAGGAAGTTGCGGCCGTTCACCGGCAGGCTGCGGATCTGCTCGCTGGTGATGACGTCGGAGACGCCTGCCTGGTCTGTGTTGACCTGCACCGCGCCCGCATTCACCTCGATCGTCTCACTCTCGCTGCCGACGGACAGCTTCACGCTTCCCGGCGTGGCTGTGCCGGTGCGCACCACTGTCGTTATCTGATACTGCTTGAACCCCGCAGCTGTTACCGTCACCGTATAAGCGCCCGGGTTAAGCGGTCCCACTGAGTAGAACCCGGCCGAATCGGCCTTCAGCGTGTGGCTGTACCCCGTCTCAGGACTGGCGATAACAATCGAAGCTCCGGGCACCACGGCGCCCGATGCGTCGGTTACCGTGCCCTGGATCGATCCGCCATTCACCGAGATCGCTTGGCCGTAGGCAAACACGGCCGTAAATGCCAATAGGAAAAATGCCAAAAACCTCTTCATACAGTTCGTGCTCCTGGGGGCGCTAAAGACGCCGGACAAATCCCCCTCTGAAACCTGAAGAATTCAATGCCCACACTTTCGCCGTTCCTGATGCCGTGCGGTCCGGTGAAATCCTTCGACAAGGCTGAAAGGGATGTCCTTGGGACGAACGAGAGCAACTCAGTGACCAAACGCGGAAAATAGGGGATGAACGGCGGAACCCGTCCGGCAATCACCTTGTTCATAATGACAAGTCATTCAAAATAAGCAATATGCCGCTTGGTGTTCTGATCCGGGTTCTACCATTGCCGTCATTCATGTCTCCTCCGGTTTTCTCCCGCGTTCCATAAAATCCTTCCAAAAAATGAAGACGGTTTCGCAATAGCATTATGTCGCCCAGCGAGCCTATAGTCACTGCGGAACTCCATGTAGCATCCGGTGAGATGGATCACGCACCCGATCCCGCCGACACCATCGCCGCCGTCGCCACACCGCCCGGTCGCGGAGGTATCGGCATCGTGCGGCTCTCGGGCCCAGACTCCCGCAGCATCGCCGAAACGCTCCTTCGCCTCCATCGCCCGCTCGAGCCCGCCCGCGCCACACTCGCCGCCGTCCTCGATCCGCAGCAGGACTCACTCGGCCCGGATGCCCCGGCCATCGACGAAGCCGTCGTCACCGCCTTCGTCGCCCCGCACTCCTACACCGGCGAAGACGTCGTCGAGATCGCCGCCCACGGCTCGCCCATCGTTCTCGAAACCATCCTCCGCGCCTCCATCGCCGCCGGCGCGCGCCTCGCCCAGCCCGGCGAGTTCACCCAGCGCGCCTTCCTCAACCACCGCATCGACCTCACCCAGGCCGAAGCCGTTCACGACCTCATCGCCGCCCACACCCTCGAGCAGGCGCGCATGGCCGCGCAACAGCTCGGCGGCGCGCTCTCCCGACGCATCGCTCCCATTAAGGAGCAGCTCGTCACCCTCATCGCTCTCCTCGAAGCCGGCATGGACTTCGCCGCCGGCGAGCTCGACGATGTCGATGTCGTCCCGCCCGCGCAGATCGCCTCCTCCATCGCGCAGATCCAGCAGCCGCTCGACGCCCTCGCCCGCAGCTACGCCCAGGGCCATCGCCTCCGCGAAGGCGCCAGCCTCGCGCTCGTCGGCCGCCCCAACGTCGGCAAGAGCTCGCTCTTCAACCGCCTCCTCGATCGCGACCGCGCCATCGTCACGCCGCTCCCCGGCACCACCCGCGACACGGTCGAGGAAACCACGGCGCTCGGCGGCATCCCCATCCGCCTCATCGACACCGCCGGCCTTCGCCTCGCCCACGAATCCCCTGCCGACCAGGCCGAAGCCCTCGGCATTGCCCGCTCCCGCGAAGCCCTCGCCGACGCCGATCTCGTTCTCCTCGTCCTCGACGCCACCGCGCCCACCACCCCCGAAGAGCTCGCCCTGCTCGACTCCTTCGCCGCCCGTCCGCACCTCGTCGCCCGTAACAAGGCCGACCTCGTCGCCACATCCGCAGCCTTCTTCGACGAACCCAGCGACGCCGATTCGCTCCTAACCTCCGCCTTAACCGGCCAAGGCCTCGACACCCTCCGCGCCCGCATCCTCACCCTGCTCAACGCCTCCGGCTCCGCGGCCACCACCGGCGTCCTCAACTCTCTCCGCCAGCAGCAGGCTGTCGCCTCCGCGCTCGACGCCCTCGCCGCCGCCTCCATCGCCAACGCCAACGCGATCCCTCACGAATTCCTTCTCACCGACCTCCACGCCGCGCTCCGCTTCCTCGACACCCTCACCGGCGAAACCACCTCCGACGACATCCTGCACCGCATCTTCTCCACCTTCTGCATCGGCAAATAACAGCAATTCCGAGGCGGTCCGGCGAGGTAGGGTAATGCGTATAAAGTACCTTATTCTTCAGCGGGTTTTCTGTCCTATACTGTCCGACAAGGAACGGTGAGACCCGGCCGAAATGTGTCCACAAATGTGTCCACGCAGGCTCGGTGGACACAAAAATCACGACGCGGTGGACACATCTAGGACATAAACATGGCCCTTTCAGCAACTTACATAGACAGTCTTCGGCCGCAGAAAACCCGGTACACCGTGTCAGACGGCAACGGGCTCACCCACGAGGTGCTTCCATCCGGTTCAAAATCATGGCGTTACCGCTATCGGCATAACGGTAAGCTGGAAAAGGTGTCCCTCGGCCAGTACCCCGCCCTGAGCCTCAAGGCGGCGCGAGCACGTCGCCTTGAGTATGAGGAGCTTCTGGTACAGGGTCACTCTCCCGCGCGCCACAAGCAGGCGCAGAAGTTCGCGATCAAGAACACCACGACCGTCTTCGAGTTCGGAGAGCGGTACTTCAAGGAGATCGTCGAGCGCGACCGCAAAGACCCGAGCGGCATACGCACCTACCTTGATAAGGACATCTATCCCCGGTTCGCCGAACGCGCTGTAAAGGATGTCACCTCGGCCGACATCCAGGCGCTGGTATTTCGCAAGCGTGACGGCGGCCACCCCGCCGCAGCCGGTCAGCTTCGCAGCCTCCTCAAGCGCATGTTTGACTACGCCGTCGCGAACGGACTCGTGCAGTTCAACCCCGTCGCCAGTCTGCCGATGCGCTTCGTCACGCAGACGAGGTCAAGCGACCGCGCTCTGACCGCCACGGAGATCCGCTTATACCTCGAAGGCATCTACGAGTCGAACATTAGACGCCAGTTCAAACTTGCCTTCCATATCATCCTGCTTACGCTCGTCCGCAAGAGCGAGTTGCTCAACGCGCGATGGGAGCACGTCGACTTCGAGAAGGGCGAATGGACGATCCCCGCAGAGCACTCAAAAACCGGCAAGCCGCACATCGTCTATCTGGCTAGGCAGACCGCCGACCTATTCCGCGGGCTCAAGGATCTGGCCGGCACCTCCGCGCTCGTCCTACCCGGCCGGGGAACCCTCACACGCCCGTTCGCGTCGAACGCGCTGAACAAAGCCCTCGAAGGCATCAGCTTCAACATGGAGCCGTTCACCATCCACGACCTGCGCCGCACAGGGGCCACTCACCTTCACGAGCACGGCTATCCCTCCGACGTTGTCGAGAAAGCCCTGAACCACACCATCGGTGGAGTCCGCGCCGTCTACAACCGCACCCAATACAGCGACCAGCGCCGCCAGATGTTGCAGCACTGGGCCGATTACGTTGAAAGTCTTGCCACGGAACGCAAGGTGATCAGAGGCAATTTCACCAGGGCAGTTTAGAGTGAACCGTTCAGTTCGGTGTCGTGAGGTTCCGATTTGCGCGCAGAAGATATTTTGCGGTAAGTTTCGTTCACCGATGAGCGGGCTAATTCGTTGTAGTTGTGATGGTGCAGTTGAGAACTGTGTCCGGTGTTCTGGCAGCGGCTCTTACTTAGCGCCAACTCATTGCGCACCCTTTTCGCGATTGAAAATCACGCCGCCGCCGCCTCCCAGGAAGACACTCGCGCAGAGAATGGCGGAAGAGGGTCGCTATGACAGGATCGGAAAACGTAAGAGAAGTCGTTCTGCAAAGGCATCTATAACAGCTCCTCTTGAGCGGTGTCCCGTCTGTAGGTCAAACGTCCGACCTCAACGGCTGTACAACCACCTAAGGAAGGTACATCACTGGAAGACGTCCGATGCAGCCGCGGTCGCCCCTCGGACGACCGTAAATGGCGGACGCAAGCCAAAATCCGCGCCGTCGTCTAGAAGTATTAGACCTTCGGTGCCTCCGCAGTCTGTTTTTGGCGAGAAACTTCGGCGCGCACAGATGCGATCTGTCGATGCTTTTGACGCATCCAGAAACTTTGGCTTTGCCGCTCGGGAAGGCTCACGATTCGGCTCTCATCCACTGCACGACGCTTACGATGACGAATCAACCGCTTAGCCTGTGAATCGCCCGCTCGGCGGCGGCCGTGCGCTAACTCGCGTACGCGGCGACTAAACCGGCTAGTGTGGCCGAGTACTGCACCGCACTGTGGGGTATCAGCACGTACCGCCACGGCTTCGGGTCGGCCGCGGAAGCGTGCTGACACCAGGCTTTCGCCGCCTTCGCCTTTAGGAGGACGACCTCGTCCGTCATCTCATTCGCAGCTTTGGTCTCGCAAATGTACTTAGCGTTGGACGTCTCGACGACGAAATCCGGGTGGTACTTATCCTCGTGTGAGTAGTAGATGTGCAAGTCTTGAGCGGTAGGCTTCAACCATCGGTCGGCATCTCGGTCGAGGATCATTGCAAACCGCCGCTCCGTGTCTGAATCGAACCGCTGGCGCGTGTAGCAGCAGCGCGAGAAGCCCCCAAATACGAGCGACCGGATGCGCTGCGGATCAGCTACGGTCTCGCGGAAGTCCACGAGGTTGCCGTCTGCTTCGGCAGCGGCGAAACTCTCCGTCAACACCTGGAAGTTGCTCATGACCTTCACGTCGAATCCGGTTTCTGGCTGCTGGAAATGTTGCATCATCTGGCCGTGAATGATCGCCGCAAAGACCTTCTGGTTGGAGTAGAGGACACCGAATACCTCCTCCTCGCTTGCCAGATAGCTCCGCAGGTGTGCAATGAGCTGGCCCGAGAGCTTATACAGCAGCTCGGAGTTGCTCATGTAGTCGATGTCATCGAAGTCCATCAGATTGCGGACAAGATAGTCTTCGAGTCTCGCCTCCAACTTGCCCGTAGCTCCCGCCCTGAACCTATTCGTGTGGTTGTCTTCGAGCGTGATGACGAGCAGGTCTTGCGCTACATAGCCCTGCCGGATGCTGCTGCAATCGAGGTCGAAGTCACGGAAGCCCGTATGAGCGCCATCTCGCGGCGTTACCGTTATGCGCGGGATAGCGATCGTTCGCTGCTGTAACGCCTTTACGGTCTCCGCGATGATCTTCTGGCGTTGCTCACCCTCGGCTGCATCGACTCCGGGGAGCTGGCCCTGCACTGGCAGCGTGCGTTCCTTCACAGAAGCGGCAATCTGCGCCTGCACTTCGGGCTTGCTCAGGTCCTCGAGCGTGTTGTCCTTTGTTAGTGCGCGGATCACTTCCAACGCGGCTCGAGCGGTCTGCTTGTCAGCTTCGGTCAGGATTACGGAGGCGGGCCGGTCGGCGGTGAGTCCGGGGACGGTGCCCATCGCGCCGTTTAAGGACGGGCCCGCTGTGGCAAGTCCGAGGTCGTCCAGGTAGCCGGGGCTTAGTGGCACGAGCGTGGGCTTTGTCGTTGGGACACAGACCGTCTCGAAGCCGCCCTTCAGCGGTGAGTCCGGCGAGTTCGCCAAGTCAACGATCTCCTGAAATCGCTCATGCGCCACGATAGTGAGGCGGTCGACATCGTCGTTGCCGGTTCTGCGGCCATACGGGAGTCGCAGACCGCGCCCGATGGACTGTTCGACCAGAGTGCGCGAGTCCGCCGTGCGCAGCGGCACGATGGTATACAGGTTGGTGACATCCCAGCCTTCCTTCAACTGGTCGACATGGACGACGATCTCGACGGGGTTGTCGGCGTTCTCCACGTCCAGCAGCTTCTGGACATTCTCTTCGCGCTCTTCGCCGCGCAGATTGGAGTGAATGGTGATGACGCGGTCCTTGTACCGGCCTTCCGCGAACTCGTTCGACTCCATCTTCGCAACCAGCTCGTTCGCGTGGTTCGTGTCGCGGGCAACGACAAGCATGAACGGCTTGACCCTGCGGACGCGGTTCTCCAGCGCGTAGGCTTCCAGCTTCACGCGGGTGTTCTCGTGCAACGCGAGGCCGTCGGCGAGCTTGACGTCTTCCAGTTCCTGCTCGCTGTAGCTGTCCTTGTTGAAGTTCTCGCGTGTGGCCACGGCGGGCTTCTTTACGAAGCCGTCGGTGAGGGCGGCAGACAGCGGATAACTGTAGATGACGTTCTTGAACGGGATCGCCTGAGCACCGCGTTGCGTCTGCGGTGTGGCTGTGAGTTCGAGGCCCAGGACGGGCTCCAACTCTTCGATGGCAGTTATGCCGGCATCGCCACGATAGCGGTGGCTCTCATCCATCAGGATCACAAGGTCCTGCTTGGAGCGAAGATAGTCGAAGTAGGGCTGGCCGAGGTACTCGTTCATGCGCCGGAAGCGCGGCACAGCACCGTTCTTCGACGTGGCGTCCTTATTGATCTTCGAGATGTTGAAGATGTTGATCTCGACGCCATCCTCGTTGAACAGCCCTCCTCGCTCTTGGTACGTATCGCCCGTCTCTATCCTCGGGGGCTGCTGCACAAAATCGGCGATGCCCTGAAAGACATACTTCGGCGTACCCGGCGAGAAGTCCTGGATCAGCTTGTTGTAGATCGTCAGGTTCGGCGCCAGGATGAAGAAGTTGCGAATGCCCTGCGCCTGATACAGGTACGTGCAGAAAGCGCCCATCAGCCGAGTCTTGCCCACGCCCGTCGCCAGCGCGAAGCACAGAGATGGGAACTTGCGCTCGAAGGCGGTGAACTGCGTTGCCTCCGGGAACGCCGCGCGGATCGCCTGAAGCTGTGTATCCGATTCCGCCTTGCGGGTCTCCTCATCGGCAGCGGGCTTGCTCAGCGGCAGTACGCTGCATACCTGGTCGAGGATCTCGAGCGATCGGCGCTGCGGCGGCCGCAGGCTCAGACGGCTGCCAATCGCGAACACCTGGCGCGAGAAAGTAGCTGTGTCGATCACTTCGCCACCTCCTCGAACAGGCTCGGCGCATCCTGCTTCGCCGCCTTCGCTCTTCGCTTCTTCGCCTCTGTGGGATTGCGAGGAGGTCGGTCCGCATGCGCGCTCTCGGCCAGCGGCTCCGGCATATCTTCTTCGTTCGGCTCGGGCGCTTTGGGCAGGTTGGCCACGTTCAGCGAGTAGTCGTCCTTGCCCCACTCGCAGCGCGCCAGCACGGCGATCGGAATCTTGCGGATCGTCAGGTTGGGGTAGTCCGCTGCTTTGCCGCGGAAAGCCGAGCAGCAGATCAGCAGGGATCGGTTCGGCCCCACCTCTTCGCTCAGCGATTCGAGCTGCTGACGGCTCAACGTCTGGGTCGTCGTGTAGAGGAAGTCCGTCTCGGTGCTGCGCCCTTGCTGCCAGTACAGCTCGCCCGGCTCATACCGGAAGCCCATCAGCTTGCACATCGCCTCGGCCAACATGGCGGCGTTGTACTTGCTGCTGATCACATGATTGCCGAAGCGGTCCAGCTCCAGCATCGACGGCGCCAGCCGGAAGTAGCGAAAGCCGCCTCCACCATTCCATCCCACCGCCGTCGATATACCGCTCGGTTCTTCTGCATTAATTACTCTCTTCAGGCGTTCAGCTACGTGTGAGTCAACATGATTGCGTAGCTCAATCGTGATCCACTGACGTCCCATTTTGTGCGCTACTGCGCTCGTAGTCCCCGATCCCGCAAACGAGTCCAAGACAAGCTCCCCCGGTTTCGTCGAAAGCTCCAGAACACGTTTTATGAGCGCTTCAGGCTTCTTCCCATCAGGAAAGCTGACCCCCCCCTCCTTATGTACGTTGTTGGATAGGAGGTCATCCCATATCGTGCTTGCCAGGCCCGCAGTGGTCAGGTTTCCGTCGATAAGTTGTACTTTGGACGAGTAGAACAGTAGTTGCTTGCCGTTGAGAAAGTAACGTTCGTCCGTCGCTGATTTCGTTACCCGATTCGGCAGCTCAATCGACTCCTGAAGCGCCTTCTTCGAGTTGTCGTTAATATCCTCGGGCCTCACGAGAGCTGGCTGGACGACCGAGAATCGGTTCGCGATCACGAATTCAGTCAACATCTTTTCCAGCTTCGCCCCGAAAGTCTTGTCGAGCTCGCGGACGCTTACATTCTTGGTCTTTGCGAATGCTTCGCGCAACGTTCCAAGTTTCCAAAGGTTGTGCGGATCTTGCCGATTCAGAATGAAGTTGTTGTATCTCACATCACGTGCAATCGGGACGTAAACACGGTTTGGCTTCCAAGAAGCCTTTTGCTTCGCATAGTACAAAATGAAGTTCGATGTACTTACGAGCCCCGGGTTGATGGACTTCGGCCCAGAAGCAGCACTTTGTTTGAACGAGATTACTGCGATACGATTGCTTCTGTCGAAAATCTCATCAACCAAAGCAATTAGATACCCGAGTTCATTGTCGTCAATGTGAATGAAGAGAGACCCGTCCTTAGCTAACAGCCGGTGGAGAATAGATAAGCGATCTCTCATAAGAGACAGCCAAATCGAGTGCTCAATTCCATCGTCATAGTGCTCAAAGGCCTCGCCTGTATTGAACGGAGGATCGATGTAGATGCACTTCACCCTGCCGGCGAACTCCTGCTCCAGGGCCGTCAGAGCGAGCAGGTTGTCGCCAAAGATCAGACGGTTGTCGAAGATGTCCTTGTCGCTGACGCGCTGCGCCGCGTGGTAGCTCTTGTCGGCGTCCTCGAGCAGGATGCGCGGCTCCAGCCGCGGCCGGTTCTCCTTGCCGATCCAGGTCAGCTCAAGTCGCGTGTTGCGCGTGCCGTTGCCGGGGCGCGCAGGGGAGGCCGGTGCGGCGCTCATGCCTCCACCCCCACTTCGGCTTCAGCAGGAGTAGCAAACAGGTCCATAATCTCCTTCTTAGCTGCCTTGGCCTTTCGCTTCTTCGCCTCGGCGGGGTTTCGTGGCGGCCGGTCCGCATGGGCGCTCTCGGCCAGCGGCTCCGGCATATCTTCTTCGTTCGGCTCGGGCGCTTTGGGCAGGTTGGCCACGTTCAACGAGTAGTCGTCCTTGCCCCACTCGCAGCGCGCTAGGACGGCCATCGGAATCTTGCGGATGGTCAGGTTGGGGTAGTCCGCTGCTTTCCCGCGGAAAGCCGAGCAGCAGATCAGAAGCGATTGGTTCGGCCCCACCTCTTCACTCAGGGACTCGAGCTGCTGCCGGCTCAACGTCTGGGTCGTCGTGTACAGGAAGTCCGTCTCGGTGCTGCGCCCTTGCTGCCAATAGAGCTCGCCCGGCTCATACCGGAAGCCCATCAGCTTGCACATCGCCTCGGCCAGCATGGCCGGGTTGTACTTCCTGCTGATCACATGATTCCCGAAGCGGTCCAGCTCCAGCATCGAGGGAGCCAGCCGAAAGTAGCGAAACCCACCGCCGCCGTTCCATCCCGCAGTCTCGGTCACGCCGCCGGCGTCCTGACCGTCGATCACCTTCTTCATACGCGGAATGATGTGCGAGTGGGTGTGCTCGCCAAGCTCGATCATGATCCAGCGGCGGCCCATCTTGTGGGCGACAGCGCCGGTTGTGCCGGAGCCTGCGAAGGAGTCGAGGACGAGATCGCCGGGTTTGCTACACGCTTCAATAACCGTGCTAACGAGTCCTTCGGGTTTTGGAAACGCAAACTTCCCTTCATTCCCGAAGAGAGCAATGCTTTCCTTCGTCCCGTCCTGCGTGTAGGGGCCATCAAAGATGGACGTCGGCTTTCTCAGCCTCTCGTTACCTTCCTCGTCTCTCAGGTACTGCTTGTACTGAATGGACCATGACCCGTCCTTCGCTTTCGTGAAATACAGCTCGTCGTTTTCAACCGCTGCGTACGCCCGTTCTTTAGCCCACCACCATTGCCTTTTCGGCCAAACTTTAGTCCCGTCAGGAGCGGGGATGGGATAAACGAGATTTTCACGGCGGTCCATGCTTTTCGTTGCTTCCAACGGCTTGACACGGAACGGACCTCTACTCGCAGCTTTGGAGTCTCGTAGTTTGTAATACCGCGCCTCGGCGTTCGGGTCTGGCGAAAGAAACATGTCCGGGAATTTTTCGCGGTTCTTGACGAAGCAATGAATGTATTCATGCATTCCAACGAACCACTTGGATTTGGCACCACCCCCATACGCTTTCTTCCAAACGAATGTGCTTAGAAAGTTCGCCCGCCCAAATACCTCATCGAGCAATATCTTGAGATAAGAAGCTTCGTTATCGTCGATGCTCACCCAAATACTGCCGTCCTCGCTCAGCAGCTTCCGCAAAATCTCCAGTCGATCGCGCATCAGCGACAGCCAGATCGAATGCTCCACACCATCGTCGTAGTGCGTGAACGCCGAGCCGGTGTTGTACGGCGGGTCGATGAAGATGCACTTGACCTTCCCGGTGAACTCCTGCTCCAGCGCCTTCAGCGCGAGAAGGTTGTCGCCGAAGATCAGGCGGTTGTCAAAGATGTCTTTGTCACTGACACGCTGCGCCGCGTGATAGCTCTTGTCCGCGTCCTCCAGCAGGATGCGCGGCTCCAGCCGCGGCCGATTCTCCTTGCCGATCCAAGTCAGCTCTAGCCGTGTGTTGCGCGAACCGGAGCCGTTGCCGGAGCGGGAAGGGGAAGCAGGCTGTGTTGCCATCTCGTGCAGAAACTCCTCAATGCTGCAAGTGCGTTGGGTTGATAAAACCAGACTAAACGACGCGCCAGCGCACCGTGAATAGCGGCTTGGATACGGCCGATTGCATCAGCCGCCGGTACGCCTCATTGAACAGGTTCTCGCGTTGCGCCTCCACCTTGTCCTGGGCCTCGAAGAGCTCACGGCGTTTGCGGTGCCGTTCGGATTCCAGCCGGGCGACTGCCTGGCTCAGCTCGAGCTTCTGCTGCAACATGCCGGCGGCGAGCCCTTGTCGCTTCAGCTCGCGGATCTGCGCGTCCATCTCGCGGAGCTCGTCTTCGAGCATCAGGCGCCGGTCCTCGGCCCAGCGGTCCAGCTTGGCACTCTCAGCGTCGAGCCATGTCGCGTTCTCGGCTTGTGACCGCTGGACAATCTGCTCTTCTTCTGCCCTCAGGAGGCTTTCGAGCTTGCGGTGGGCAGCGCCGTCGCTGAACTCGATGCTGCCCTGCGAGGACACCTCGGCGGAGGCGAGATCGAAGAGCCGCCGGCACTGGTGGCTGTCCACCGTGAGCTCGCCGTCGCCGTTACGGGATACGTCGGCCAAACCCGCCAGGAGCAGATGATCGTGCGGCTCGGCGGAGGAGATGGTTAGCAAAGAGGACGCCAGCCATCCGCTGCGGCCCAGCAGCGGCTCGAGTGCCGCCATGCGGGTCGGGTTAGAGGAAAGCCGGAACACGATCTCAGCGTTGGGCGTCTCGGCGCGGCATGCCTGCGCGAGCATGCACTGAGCGATGGGGTGGCCGATGCGCCAGGTATTGGCGTCCTCGACGCCCTTGCGCATCTCGTAGCGGCCGGTGAGCACCTGCCCATTGAGCTGCTCGGGATAGGGGTTCTGCCGGAGGATGAAGGTGTGTCCGGTGGCGGGGAAGTCGGCGAAGGGCGCGAGGCAGATGCGGGTGGTTTGCCACAAGAGACGCTGAAAGCGATCTAGGGCATCACCGCTGCCGACACGCACTTTCTCAATGACCTCCTGGTCGAAGTTGTTGAGTAGCTGATCCTGCGCGTTAGCCTTCGCCGCGACGATCTGGGTCTCCATCTCCTGCTGAAGCTCGTTGAACTGGAGGCTGATCTGCTCGGGCGTGCGGCACTGCTGATAGATGGTGGCAATGCGCTTCTCAAAATCAACGCCAGACTCTACCGCTCCGAGCACCTCATCGCTGGCACCGAAGACGCCGTCGAAGAGCTGGAATTTCTCTGCGAGGAGCTGATATACCCGAACATCGGCGGCGTTGGCCTTATTGAGGAAGTTGACCACGACGACATCGAACTTCTGACCATAACGATGGCAACGGCCGATACGCTGCTCGATACGTTGGGGGTTCCAAGGGAGATCGTAGTTGACGACCAGGTTGCAGAACTGGAGGTTGATGCCCTCGGCGGCGGCCTCGGTGGCGATCATGATGCTGGCGTCATCGCGGAAATGCTCGACGAGAGCGGCGCGCTTGTCGGCTGTGGGTGAGCCGGTGATGCGATCGGTACCCTTGTGGCGCTCCAGCCAGTTGCGGTAGATCCGCTGGCTGCCTTCGTCGGTGTTGGTGCCGTTGAAGAGCACCAGCTTGCCGGCGAACTCGGTTTGTTCGAGCAGCCGAAAGAGGTATTCCTGCGTGCGGCGGGACTCGGTGAAGATGATGGCCTTCTGCTGGAGCACGCCGCCTTGCTCCGACTGGGCCTTCTGCGCTGCTTCAAAGCCGCGCTTGAGTGCCGTGAGCAGCTTCTCGCCCTTGGAGTTGTGCTGGATGCTGCGGGCGAGCTCGTGGAACTCCTTGAGACGGGTGATCTCCTGACGGCGCTCCTCGCGCTGCTCGGGCGTCAGCGCGGCAGACTTCTTCGACGGCTCCTCAGCGTCGTCGGTGTCGTCATCATCCTCGCCCCACTCGTCTTCGAGCTCGGGCAGCAGCTCGAAGTTCTCCGTCATCTCAGTGGGGAGGTTTTCGGTCCGGTCACTCTCCTGCTCGGCAAGCTCTAGCTTCATGGCGAGGCCGGCAAGGGTGTCGGAGATGGCGTAGGTCGAGCTTGCCAGCAGCTTGCGGAGGATCAGCGTCATGAGCTGCCGCTGGCTGGATGGCAACGCATAGAGGTTGGGCTGGCGGAGGTACTCGGAGACGAGGTCGTACAGGCGTTGCTCGGCGTCCGTTGGGAAGAACTCCTGCACAAGAGCGTGCCGCTTGGTATAGGCGACGTATTGCAGCACCTGCCTGCGGAGCGTGCGCTGGCAGACGGGCCGCAGGCGTTCCTTGAGCGGCAGCAGCGAGTTCTGAGTCCGGGCTCGACCGAACTGCGAACGGAAACTGCGTAGGTCGCCGAAGGTGAACTCATCGACGATGCTGACCAGCCCGTACAGCTCATCGAGTGAGTTTTGCAGCGGCGTTGCCGTGAGGAGGACCTTCTGGCGAGGCAGAAGGCTGTTCTTGATGGAGTTGCCGATCTTATTGCCGGGCTTGTAGACGTTCCGTAGCCTATGCGCCTCGTCGATGACGACGAGTTCCCAGCCTGTCTGCCGAACGTAGGGCTCCTTCGCGCGGGCGAACTGGTACGAGCAGATGATGATCTTCGACTGCTCGAACGGGTTAAGGATGCCCTTGTTGACCGCCTCGTTGAACGTCTTGGCTTCGAGGATGACGCTAGGCAGGAAGAACTTGTCGGCGAGTTCCTGACTCCATTGCTTGCGAAGATTCGCTGGGCAGATGACCAGAAGGCGGCGGCGGCGTTCCGCCCATCGCTGCGCCAGCAGGATGCCGGCTTCTATGGTCTTGCCGAGGCCGACCTCATCAGCGAGTATGGCGCCCTTGGAAAGCGGCGAGCGGAAGGCAAATAGCGCGGCCTCGATCTGGTGCGGATTGAGGTCCACCTGCGCGTCCGATAGGGCCGTCGCGAGCTTTTCGATGGTGTGCGAAGGTGCTCGGCGGGTTAGTTCATGTGCGAAGAGCTTGGCGTGGTAGGGAGTTAGGGGCATCCGGGCATTGCGAACTTTAACGATTTTTGAAGGGTTACGCCATATTACCCGGGGAAATGTTAGACGGACGAAATATAGGCTATGGGTAATGCCGGGTAGGTACCCCGTTCATACCGGCGATGGACGATCACATGCCTCCCGTTTTTCCATTCCTGCGAGTTCCACTGGTAGCCCATCAAAGACTTGACTTCTGATATTATCACGGCCATGATAATTATCACGGCCACGGTAATTAACATGGCCACGGTACAACATGGTCTCCCACCGGCCCAAGTCGAACTCCCGCGACCCACGCAACGAGCGTGACTACCTTGATCTGCTCGTTAGCCTCTTCGATCAGCAAGGCTGGCGGATCGAATCCTCACTCGACGACAGGCACATAGATCTATTAGTCGCGCACGGCGACCTACGATACGTCATCGAGCTCAAGGCTGCCTCTGAGGGCCGACCGGATCGGCTCGTGCCCTTGCTTTCGCAGGCTATCCTGCAAGTCCGGGCATTTGCTCGGGCCATCCGCAAGCGGGCCTCCCCGCTGGCTGTCATCGCTGCGCCTGCGATCTCTCCAAGCGCCGCGAACAGCTTGATTAATTTTCAGGCTCGGTTCGCCCCCGATGTCGCCGTTGGCATCCTAGACCGCGAAGGTTTCCGCTACTTCGTAGGACCGGGCCTCGAAAAGCTCAACGTCGCGCCGCGCCAAGCTGCCGGCAGGCAAAAGTTGCCTCCGCCTGAGTCTGCGTACCTGTTCTCAGATCTCAACCAATGGATGCTAAAGGTATTACTCGCACCCTTCGTCCCTGAGGCTCTTCTGCAAGCACCTCGCGCCGAGTATCGCAATGCATCGGAACTTGCCGCCGCCGCCGAAGTCTCGGTAATGAGCGCCTTCAGGTTGGTGCGCCAACTGAGGCAGGAGGGCTTCCTTGATGAACATGATGAGCCGCTACGCTTAGTCCGCCGCAACGAACTGTTGCGCCGCTGGCAAGCCGCCCATCTAAGGGGAGTACCGGAACTTCCGCTGCGCTGGATCATTCCGGGAAAGAACCAACACCAGTTGCCGGCGGCGCTTCAAAGGTACAGTGTTGAGCCCAACGCGGCGCGCGCGGCACCACGAGCCTGCCTTGGGCTGTTTGCCGCTGCCGAATCTTTGGGATTTGGCTTCGTGCACGGTGTCCCGCCGTACTTCTATCTGGAAAGCCTCGACCGGCACGTCCTCAAACGCATGGGGCTTTCTCCCGAAGGCGCAGAACACCGAGCCGACGTTTATGTTCGCGTACCTGCCTCTCGGGAATCAGTCTTTCGCGGCGCGGTCGTCCGCGACGGCGTGCCCGTTGCTGACATCTTGCAGGTCTGGCTCGATGTTAGCGCGCATCCAGCACGCGGCGAGGCACAGGCCGAAGAAATCCGCCGGCGCGTGCTAGCGAGGATATTTCAGGAGTAACAACAATGGCCCAGGTATCCGAGGTTGAATATTTCGTACGTCTGATCGAAGCCCTCGATCCGTGGCTTGGGCAAGTAGTAATCGTAGGCGGCTGGGCGCACCGTCTATATCGTTTACATCCTCTAGGACAGCCGCTCGACTACGAACCATTGGGAACCTTCGACACCGACATCGCTGTTCCGCTCAATCTACCCGCAACCGGCGAGCAACTGCGCGCACGGCTGCTAGAAAAGAACTTCCATGAGGAGTTAATGGGTGACACTCAGCCTCCAGCCGCACACTACCGAGTCGAAAGCGGCGACAATAGCTTCTACGCGGAGTTTCTGACACCGCTTGTCGGCGGTGAGATCAAACGCGGAGGTGTGCGCGACGTAACGGCTTGCGTCTCCGGCGTCTCCGTGCAAAAGCTCCGGCACCTCGAACTGATGCTCCAAAATCCTTGGGCGGTGACGATCGCTGCAGCCCTGGGCTACCCGACGCCGACCCCCCGACGCATTCTCGTTCCCAACCCTGCGGCCTTCCTCGTCCAGAAGATTCTGATTCAGAAGAGGCGTCCCCGCGACAAGCGCGCCAAAGACATCCTCTACATACACGATACGATCGAGACCTTCGGCGCGAACCTCGCGGCTATTCGCGACCAATGGCAAACAAATGTGCGGACCACCCTGCACGCGAGAGTAGCCAGACAAGTAGAGCGAGCTCCACAAGATCATTTCGGTGAAGTACATGACTACATTCGAGAAGCCGCACGTATTGCTGTAGGGCGGAACTTAACGCCTGAGACAGTCCGGGAACTCTGCGCCTTTGGATGGGAACAGATTTTTCTAGCCTGATGCGGCGCAGCTTCAAAGCGTCACCTAGAGCTTAAAGCTTAAGGAAAAACAAAAATCATTTTCAAAATGAAAACATGTGAGCACGGCTCGGATAGGCTTAGTTCTGGGCCGAGCGATGACGATGCAACCGCCTTCTTCACTCGCAATATGCGGCTTCACCGCAGCATCTTCGCCAAACTGATGAGTGGGGGCGGAGGTCTCACGACCGGATGCTACACCAATCCGTCGGACCTATATTGCCGCGTGAACTACACTACCGCAGCGCGTCGTGCGATGAGCTGCATCTTCTTGCCCATCCTGTCTACCAACGGATCGACGCCGAACTCCCGCTTGATTGAAAGAGCCCACGAGAGTCGAGCGGGCCGGGGGCGCCGGGCTTGGCCTAGGATCGTCAGAATCGCGCCCATGCAGCGTGCTTTCGTACGCGGGGCGAGCAGCCCGAAATAGCGCACACAATGGCGATAGCGTTCGGGGACTTGCTGCGTTAGCGCCCGGATGAAGTCGGACGGGCTGTAGTGGGTCAAGACCTCACGCTTGAGGCGGTGATCGTGCGTGCGGAAAACAATCTCATCCTCGCCAACATGCTGGAAGCGATACTCCGCGAGCGGCGGCCGGCGAAGATACCTGGCCGCATATTGCAGGAAGTGATACTTGCTGCCGAACTCTTTGTGGTGCGTTCTCCAACGTCGATTGCCCTGTGCTATCAGCATCTGGTCCAAGGCAGGGCCGTCGATGGGGGAAATGAGCTTACCCTGGGCAAGGCGAAGATGTCCAATGACGGAATCGCGCCAGAAATCGCTCAGGCTCGCCTTCCTGATGTTGAGTTGCGGTATCCATGCGCCTTCGGACTCCCGGAAGCCGCCCGTCGACACCAGGATATGAAGGTGCGAGTTGAAGTTTAGGTGTCGGCCGAACGTATGTGCCACGACCATGATGCAGACCTGCACGCCATGCTCGGCTTCGATCCAAGACTCGATGGCCTTTGCGCCGATGGCGGAGAGGTCAGCGAGAAGCGCACGATTGTTGTTGAAGATCGGCCACAGCACATCCGGCATCGTGAATGTAATCTCCCGATACGGCACATCGGGTAGTGTGGCCCACTGATCCCGCTGCCACAGAACCGTAGCCCTGCGGCCACAGCTTGAGCAGGCGCGTGACTTGCAGGTGTGATAAACAACCTTTTGCTCCGACTCTGACGCATAGACTTCGGCCCCGAGCGCCGGGGTTCGACATGCAAGTACCTTGCGGAAATTTTCGCGGGCCGCTGGCCGAGCCGCGTCATGGTCCCACAAATGACGGTGTTGTTCGAGAATGTGTCTAAGCGACCGGCTAGACGCCATGAACTACTCCGGCTTCCAGCAGCACCTGTTGCACGGAGCATCGCGGCAACGTAATCAGCAGATGGCGTAGCAGATCGTTTTGTTGGTCGGGCGGCAGCTTAGAGATAGGTGCAAACTCGTGATCGAGGCTGCCGGCGGCGACGGTGGCGTGACGCGAGAGCAGCGCCTTGCTCACCGCTCGCATCGCCCCCGTCATCTGGAAGTTCTTCAACTCGCGCAGCCCACCGTCCTTCGAGCTCTTGAGCCATTTCCGAGCACGACCGATGCGAATCCTGCCCCCGGCCAGGTCGGAGATCACCTCCGGCGCGGCTTTTGCCAGCAAGACTTTCGTGTGCGTTACATTGCCGGCGGACACACCGGCAACGCGCGCGATTTCTGTCCGAACATCTAAGGGCTGCGGTTTCGTCATTTCTGACGAAGCCTTCGGCCGTCCAGCGGTCTGCTGTCTAAGGCGCGCTTGCACCTTCAGCTCCTCTTCGAGCCCCAACGCTAAGCGGATGCGGTTGAAGTCGTTCAAGCGTGCGGAGCGGTGCTGCCACTGTAAGAGCTGCACAAGCGCCTGGCCTTCTGAGATCGTGCGCACGACACACGGAACCTGAGCGCGACCTTGAGCCTTGGCGAGCGCCCAACGGGCATAGCCGTCGATGATGTAGCCATCGTGCGTAACGGTAAGCGGGTGTACAAATGCCGCTTCACCACGATCTGCCAAGGCCGAAAGGCTCTGTGCGGCCGGCACGATCCCGAGTCGGACGAGCCCCGGATGCGGCTGGAGCTCCGAAACGCTGCGAGACTCCAAGCGACCTGCTTCGCCGATGTTGATGTCGAAGCAGTCGTCCACGCTAGCGGCTCTCCTCGATGCGAGCGAGAAGCCAGGCTTCGATTTCGGCCTCGATGAACCCGATCGAGCGCAGACCCAGCTTAATCGGCTTCGGAAACTTTCCCTTGGCGATGTCTGCGTAAATCGTGCTCTTCGAGCGGTTGACGCGCTTCATCACCACAGGAAGCGGCAGCATGACGGTTGGGGTGTTAGGGAGTGTGAACGACATCGGTCCTCGCTAGACTTGAAGTAATGAAGCAAGCAGTACCGGCTCGAAGGAGGCTGTGCATCGTCAGTGATTCAGTTACACAAACGAAACACATTTCATGTCGCTGACGGCCGCTCACAGAGCGGGGATATTTACGTTGAATTTTGTTCTGTAAGCGACCGTTACACAATCGGCGGAGATGCCGCGCAATGAGGCCCCGCTCCGGCAGTCCGGCCCCGCGCAAGGCGTCACCGATCAGCCGCACGGCTCGGAGTCGCTCGGCTGATCGCGGGCCGGTCCGGTGGGACTCCCTTGCCCACGAGGAACTGGCCGGACGTGCCGAAATGAGCCTCAAGCTCGGATCGCGCGAACGCTCGGCTCAGGATGCGGCGTTCTATGTTGCCAAGCGTCGCTTACACTCTGAGCGCGGCAACGCCCATCTCGTGTACACCGACATCGAGTGTGTCAGACTTGTCGAGAGGCTTAGGGCCATTCGTGACGTATACCGTGAACATCTGGAGCGACTAGGCTGCCGACCAATAGGCCAGATGTACTGGGTCATTTTCCGGTTCGGCGTAATGGCGTGGGCGCTTCGTCTCCTGCGCTCCTCGGTCCAGACATATCTAACGTTGGCAGCAGTACCCCGCAAACAATGGGAGGAGTTGTTTGGCCCGTTGGTTTCAACCCCCTTAGGCGAGCCGCCCGCGTCTGTGTCCGAACGAGAACTTCTCACAGATGGACCGCAGCTACAGGCCAGCATTGCGATGCGACTGCCCGTCGGCGTCTTCGACCACATACTCGACGGCGGTCCCTTCGGTCTTGACGCCCAGGTCTACATAGCGCACGAGACGTTCGGGCTCGCGGCGCTGGAGGGCAAGACTCTCCCCGAAAGTATTGAGTATAGGGAGAACTTTTGGCGGGAATGTTCGCGCTGGGTAGAGCCGCTGTCCCGCTTGTTCGATGCAGTGCAGGAGGAACTGATCTTTCAAGCCAACGCTCTCAGCGAGGACGGGCGACGCTCCGAAGCTCTCTTCCATCACCTCCCGCTCCTTCAACAGATCGCGTACAAGTACTTGGTCGCTTTGCGCACGGAGGACGAGGGCAGGATTGAACTCGGCGAAGAAGGCTGGTTGGCGCTGATGTACGAGCTGGATGACAACAATGTCGAGTTGGGTCACGAGCTACCAAAGAGGGCGCGCGAGGTTCTAACGTCGCTTCGCAGAAGCGGAGCAAGAATCACCACTTGGCGCGAAGCCTATTCATCTCGGCGTCGAGTGTCACTGGAAGACGCGAAAACATATACGCTACGTCGAGAGGCGATGATGGCTCTTCACAATGCTGCTAAGCTTGCCCGACGTGCTCTTCAAGGCTCGGCAGAAATCTAAGCGCCAACCGGCAGAGGTGAAATTGCGCACCGTGATTGCACCGGCGTCGGCGAGCAACGCTAAGCAATCGGCAGCCGCTCACAAGCCGGCTCCATGACGAAGGGAAGATGCCGAACATTCGGGTAGTCATGGATGAGCAATGTGTCCACAGATGTGTCCACGCGGCATGAGTTGAAGAATGTAAGTTGATGGCGTTAAGCAACTTACCTTTGCTTCTCCACCTTCTGCATCGGCAAATAGCACCGCAGCGTCCAGCCGCCGCGCCCTCTACTCCCACGTCGTATACCGCTTCGCCCACTCGCTCTGCGGAAACGCCCGGTGCAGCGCCTCCACCAGCGCGCGCTCATTGTCCGCCGTCTCATCCGTCCGCGGAGCATTCCTCGCCACCCGCATCGCCTCGCCCAGCAACTCCGCATCCGCCGGGTCCTTCGGATGCGCCCGCCACCACGCCAGCGCCTCGCGCGCAAAGTAATCCGACGCTCCCGGAATCTTCTCCAGCGCCTCAACCTCACGCCGCGCGTTCGCCCGCTCCTCCGCCGTCAAAAAATTCAACGAGCTCGCCATCAGCATCGCATTCGCCCGCACCACCGGGTCATTGCTCTGCGCATCGTTCGCCGGCTGCGCAAACCCCGCCTCAAAGTTCGCCGACGCACTCGGTGTCGTCACCGTATCGCCCCACCAGTTGTCCCTGTACAACGAGTACGTCGCAAACCCCTCCGCTCTTTCCTCGCCCGCCCTCACATCCGGCTCCGTCGACGCGAACCGCATCATCGCCAGCAGTCCCGCCACATGCCGGGCATCCGCATCATGCGCGCCGTCATACGTCGTCAGCACATCCTTCCACGCCGCCCTGCATCCCTCCAGGATCGGCGTCATCCTCCGCGCGATCTCCGGCCTGTTCAGCAGCACCGCCCGCGTCCACGTCGACTGCGCCAGCTCAAACCGCAGATTCGGCGCCAGCTCCCCCGACTCTGCCGCCCGCGCCATCACGCTCAGCGGCATCCCCACATTCAACGCATCCGCCGCCGGCGGCGTAAACAACTTCACATCCCTATCGCGCCGCGCCGGCCCGCACACCTGCTCCATTGGCTTCTCGTTGGCTCCCTCATCGGCGAACTCATCGCCGTCGTAGCTGATCGCTGCCGGCACCTGCCCCGCCGTGCGCAGCCACGCTTCCAAACTCGGAGCCGTCGCTCCATCCAGCGCCGCAAACAAGTTCGTCGCGGAAGGCCCTTGCGTTCTCTCGATCGCCGGCTGCACCTTCAGCAGCTCACTTCGCATCGCCGCCGTCGGCCCCATCAGCCGCAGCCGGTGATACGTCACCGCCACATATCCCGGATCGCTCTCCGCCACCTTCGCCGCCGCATCGATCAGCTCCGCACTCGACGCATCGCCCGGCTTCGCGCTCATCATCGCCGCAACCAGCCACGCCGTCTCGTGATGCGCGCGCCAGTTCGCCAGCGCCGTCGCCTCATCCTCCGTCATGACCGCGCGCAGCCACGCCGTCATCGCCACGCCGGGCTTGGCATCCGCGCTCAGCACACCGGGCCCAACCTCGCCCTTCCGCCGCAGACGCATATCGGCCGCCGCGTCCGCGGGATCCGGCTGGAAGTTCTCATCCTCCTCCGACGCATACGTCAGATCGATCAGATCCTGACCAAAATTGCTGTCCTCCCGCCCATGCAGCCGCGCCGCCAGCACCGTCTGCTGCGCCTTCGGATCAATCCGCAGCGCCAGCCAATCCAGCAAGTGCCCAATCGCTGCAGCCAGCGGACGCATGCGCTCCTCACCCTGCATCGCCTTCAGCGCCGCCTGCGCTTGTTTCAGACCCGTCACCTCGTCAGCCCGCGCCTGCTCGCGCTCCGCCCCCGCCGTCTTCAGCGAATCCTCCGCCTCGGCCTGGCCGATCGTCGCCGCGCGAATCATCGTCCTCACCGTCAGGTACTCCGCAATCACGCTCCACGGCGAGCTCTTGTCCGCCGCAATCGCCTGAAAGCTCTTCAACGCGTCCGCGTACTGCACTGAATAAAACTGCGCCGCCGCAATCTGGTACGCACGGTCCTGCTTCAACCATCGCGGAGCATTCGTCAGCACCGCCGGCACCATCGCCGGTGGAGGAGCCGCCTGCCGCCACACTCCCTGCACCATTCCTCCCGGAACATCCGCGCAGTTACTGAACACCTCGTCCTGTCCATGCACCCACTCCACCACCTCGGCCGAGCGCGCCCCATACGCCGCCTGCCGCTCGGCCAGCGTGCGCGCCGCCGTCGCGAATCCATCATCGAGGCAGTTCACAAACTGTTCGTAGCTCGCTCCCGGAACCGACCGCATCATGCCGTCGCTTGCGTTCACCACGCCGTCGCCTGCATTCGACGAAGCTGCCGTCGCTCCATATGCGCTCCGCGCCTTCATCCACGCCGCATAGCCATCTGCCTTCGCAGGCTCCTGGTCCGTGTCGTTCGCTAGAACCACATCCGCTGCAATCGCCTGCCGCTGCTCGTCCGCGCTCAGCGAACGTCCCGTCAGCACGTCATACGCAATCGCCAGTTGCCGCACGCGATAGCTCTCCCGCGGCACACCCAGCCGTCCCGCAACAAACTTTGCGTACGGCTCATCCGGACGATACTGCTTTACAAAAATCGCTTCCGGAAAGTCCGGCCCGCAGCTCGCCGCCGGCAGCGCAAAACACAACGCGCTCAACAGACACAACACTCTGCTCATACGCGCATCCATGCCTTCGCCTTTGCCGTTGCTGTTGCCGTTGCCTTCGCTTCTGTCGTCACTACAGTGGATATGCTTTTGCCTTTGTCTTACTCACTATTCACTACTCACTATTCACTACTCACTATTCACTACTCACTATTCACTACTCACTACTCACTTCCTCGAGCCCAACGTAACCCGCGCCGTTCACACGCGCAATCTCTTCCTTCGTCCACGCACCCGGCCGAAACACATACACCCGCTGCCGCTCTCCAATCGCCGGCCACGTCTCATCCGTGCTCACGCCCACGCTGCCCGCGCATACCTTCGCGCGAACGGCATTCTGGCTCCGCGCCCGCCGCGCCCGTTCGCTCGCCGGCCCTCCCATCCGGAAGAACATCGGCACTGCTTCCTCGACCGGCAGCGAACGCAGCCAGCTCCCCTCGCCGCACCAGCTCACCAGTGCCGTCATCGACAGCGGCATCGTCTGCGGCAGCTCGCGCCGCACCTCGCGCAACACCGCCGCATAAAAGTCCCTCTGCGTCGCCGTTGCATCGAAGTCCACCTGCACGCCGCGCACTCCCTTCTGTGCTGCCAGTCCGATAATCGCCCGGGCAGTCTTCTCTCGCAGCGCAGCCGAGTCCGCAAACTCCGCCGTCGGTTCCACCCGCACCACAGCCATTACCCACGCGCCGTTCGGTAGCAGCAGCGGCTGCATCCGCGGCCGCACCGTCACATTCGCCCCCACCCGAAGCTCGCCCGCCAAGAACGCCACACCCGCACGCGAAACATCCAGCCCCCGCAAATCCTCCGGCGTCTCCCACGCCCACAACATGGTGCGCGGCTCTCCTTGCATCGGCGCCGCCACACGATCCTCCAACCGCAGCGGTCTGCGCCAGCGGTGCAGACACCACGCGCCCGCTCCAACGATCACCACCGCCAGCACCCACCCGATCCATCGCCGCCGCACGTCGCCGAGCATAATCGAATACAGCATCTTGGCGGATATCCTCCGGAGCGAACGACCCCGCGCGAAGTCGAGGGTTCCGTATCTCCTGCGGATCATCACAAATCTTCGACCACGAACCGCCAATCCTCACGAGTGCGAAAATACAAACATGCCGCGCCCGCGCATCGCCATCCCCGTGCCCACCAGCGTTGATGAGGCCTATAACCAGCGCTCCTGGCCCAACTACGCGGCCGCCGTCGAAGCCGCCGGCGCTGAGGCCGTGAAAGTAGACGTGAAAAGCGCAACGCGCGCTCTCCGCGATGCCGCCCGCACCTGCTCCGGCATCCTGCTCCCTGGCAGCCCCGCCGACGTCCTCCCGTCCCGCTACGGCGCCGATGCCGACCCGGCCACCAACAAAGCAGATGAATATCGTGAAGCGACAGACTGGACGCTCCTCGAAGAGGCCGAGCGAAACCACTTGCCCGTCCTTGGCATCTGTTACGGCCTCCAGTCTTTGAACGTCTACCGCGGCGGCTCTCTCGTTCAGGACCTCATGCCCGTTCCCGTCAACCACTCCGCCGGAAGCAAGGTGGCCATCGCCCACACCGCAGAGATCGCCAAAGAAAGCCTGCTCGGCTCGCTGCTGACCTCCGGCGAGGCGCCGATGAAAGACGGCTTGCTGCGCCTGCCCGTCAACTCCAGCCACCACCAGGCCATCGCCCAGCCGGGTACCGGCATGCGCATCGTGGCCCGCTGTCCCGAAGACGGCGTCATCGAAGCCATCGAAGCCGATTACGACCCCAACGACCCCAAAGGCCCCTGGTTCTTCATGGCCGTCCAGTGGCACCCCGAGCGCAGTACCGAAATCAGCGCCGCCTCCCGCGCGCTCTTCTCCCGTCTCGTCGCCGAAGCGGAGCGCCACGCCGCGGTGGCCGCGTCCCGCTAGCCTCCCATGGCCACCCTGCCCCCGGAGACCATGCGCGACCTGCTCTCGCCGTATGTCTCACCCTCGCAGCTCACCGATCCGCTCCTCGAGCAGCTCTCCACCTATCTCGATCTCCTGCTCCGCTGGAATGCGCGCATCAACCTGACTGCAATCCGCCGCCCGGAAGAGATCGTTCAGCGCCACTTCGGCGAGAGTTTGTTCACCGCAACCCAGCTCGCCCACCGTCTCGCCGAAGAGGCCGAGCTGTTGGACTATGGAAGCGGTGCCGGCTTCCCCGGCCTGCCCATCCAGATCCTCCTGCCTCGCCTTCGGGTCACGCTGGCCGAGTCCCAAGCCCGAAAAGTCGCATTCCTTCGCGAAACCGTTCGTGTTCTGGCCCTGAAAACCGAGGTCTGGCCGCGCCGGGTCGAGGAGATGGCTCCGTCACGCCGCTTCGACGCCGTCACCCTTCGCGCCGTCGACCGCATGACACTCTCCCTGGAAGCCGCGACCGATCGAGTCCGCGACGGCGGCTGGCTGGCAGCGCTCGTCGGTCGGGACGGACAGATCCCGGGCGCCGAGGAGTTTGCCGTGCCGGGATCGATGCATCGAAGACTATGGATCGGGCAAAATGTTCCACGTGGAACATTCGCCGCCAAAACGCTGTGATATCACTGGAACGGACCGAGCGGCCACGTAGTCGCGCGGCTAGGAGCTTGTGTCGTGCGCTCCACAGTTTGGGCTACAGCCTTTCTTCTTCTGAACTCTCCCCAACCCTCCGCTTCAGGGCGGGGGCGCTCTGCGTTGGCGGCGGCGTCCGCCGGATTTCCTGAGCTTTTCCAGCGGGCCATGCACCTCTCCTGGCTGGGACCGGGACTCATCGTCGGCCTTCTGCTTTGCCTGCTGGCCCTCGTCACACATCCAGCGCCGAACCCCAACAAACGACGCGGTTTAACCCGAACTGTCCGGCTGCCCCGGCTGGATCGCTACAGGCGTAGCCTGCCGCGGCACCATCAGGACCTCGAGGTCTAGGCCCGGAAAATGTTCCACGTGGAACATCGGCTGCCAAAGTGTTCCACGTGGAACATTTTGGACACAATCTGCTAGCCTGTGGCTCACGCATGCCGGACCCCGAAAGCCGCAAAGAAAGCTCCTGCGTCCTCGCAGTCGTCAACCAGAAGGGTGGCGTCGGCAAGACGACCACGGCGATCAATCTCGCCGCCGCCGTGGCGCTGCGCGGCTTCAAGACCCTCCTGATCGACTGCGACCCGCAGGCAAACACGACCGCCGGCATGGGCGTCGCGCGCGACGAAGACCGCGTATCCATCTACGACCTGATGGTCGGCGAGGCCACCGCGGAAGAAGCGACGCTGGCGACGGAGATTGAGAATCTGTCGCTGATTCCCGGCACAAAGAACATGATTGGCGCCAATGTGGAGCTTGTCGGCGCAGAAAAGCGCGAATTTCGGCTTCGGGAGGCGTTGGAGCCGGTGCGTTCGGGTTATCGGTTTATTTTTCTGGACTGTCCGCCGGCGCTCGACTTGTTGACGCTAAATGCTTTAGTTGCGGCAGATAGATTGCTCGTGCCGATGCAGGCGGAGTACTTTGCGCTGGAAGGAATCTCAGAGTTGATCTCGACGCTCGATAAGGTTTCGGCTGCTTTTAATGCGGATTTGGGGCTAGAAGGCGTGCTTTTGACGATGTTTGATGAGCGGACCAATTTGTCGCAACAGGTGCGCGAGAATCTCCGTAACTTCTTCAACGATAAGCTATTTACGACGACAATCCCGCGGAACATACGGCTGGCGGAGGCGCCCAGCCACGGAAAGCCCGTGCTTCTGTACGATCCGAAGTCGAAGGGGGCGGAGGCCTACCAGGAGCTGGCGAGCGAGCTGCTCCGGCGCCATGGCCTTGAGTCGAAGGCTCCGGCTAAGAAATTGATTCTGGATGACATACCCCCGAAAGCTGAGCGGCCGATCATTACGACACCGAGCAAGGGGCGAGTTTGGCCGTTTGGGAAGGGCTGAGGAAGCCGGGCGGGAAGGAAACCGGTCCGGGGCCGGGCCGAAGTACGCGATTCTCGGCTGCGACTCCATTGATGGCTTTAGCGGATTGGAAGGAAGGATGATATGGCAGCGACCATAGACAAACGGAAGGCGTTGGGGCGGGGGTTGGAGTCGCTGCTGCCGTCGCGGCCGAAGACGGTGGAGATTGCCGCGAGTGCGGCGCAGACGGCGCCGGCAGGCAAGCCGCTGGAGATTCCCGTGGAGCAGATCGACCGCAATCCGTTTCAGACGCGGATGGGATTTGACGAGGACAAGCTGGACGAGCTGGCAGCGTCGATTAAGGCGTCGGGGGTGGTGCAGCCGATCGTCGTGCAGGCGCGAGGGGACGGACGATACACGCTGATCACGGGTGAGCGGCGGTGGCTGGCGAGCCAGCGTGCGGACAAGAAGACGATTCCGGCGATCGTGCGCGAGGTTTCAGATGTGCAGGCGATGGAGATGACTATCGTGGAGAACCTGCAGCGCGAGGACCTGAACCCGATAGAGCAGGCGCATGCGTTCGAGCGGCTGAGCCGCGAATTCAAGATGACGCAGGAGCAGATGGCCGAGCGCACGGGCAAAGACCGCGCTTCGATTGCGAATTTCCTGCGCCTGCTGAAGCTTCCGGTCGATGTGCAGATGATGCTCGGAAACGGGCAGTTGAGCCTGGGGCATGCGAAGGCGCTGCTGGCGCTGCCGGCGGATCAGATTTCTAAGATCGCTTGGAAGGTGACCTCGCTGCATCTGTCGGTGCGGTCGACCGAAAAGTATGTGCAGAACCTGCTGAACCCGGAGATGGTGGCGAAGCCGGTACAGATACCGGAACGCGTGGTCGATCCGAATGTGCGCGAGGCAGAGGACCGGCTGCGACGGTCGCTGGGGTTGAAGGTGACGATCGAGGACAAGCACGGGCGCGGCAAGGTTGTGATCGAGTACTCGGGCGTGGATGATTTCGACGCGATCCTGGCGGCGTTGGGGGATCGGGCGAGTTAGGAAGCGAGCTGAGAAGGGAAGCCGGCGGTTGGTGGAGTGGACCGCCGAAAACCCCGATGGACGCGGCGCGTTGAAGCTTGCTCGAAGCTTCTTTCTCGAACATGAACCGGGACGATGGGCAGCTCGCAAAATTGCGACTTGACAACTGGGAATAATCCACTACCATTTGGTTGTGGATCGATTGGACACAACGTTCGCGGCTTTATCCGATCCAACCCGCCGGGCGATGGTGGAGCGGCTCTCGCAGGGGCCTGCCTCTGTGCATCGCTTGACGGAGCCCTTTGCACTCTCGCAGCAGATGATCTCGAAACATGTGGCCTATCTGGTGCGGGCGCGAATTGTGATCAAGACCAAACAGGGACGGGAGAGTGTTTGCACGCTGAGGCCGGAAGCGATCAAGACAGTCAGCGACTGGGCGATCAGCTATCGGCGGTTCTGGGAAGAGAGTTTCGAGAAGCTGGATGCGGTTGTGAATGAAATGAAGAAAGCCAAGGTGAGAGATGACCTCAAAAAAAGCGAATGAGATCGAGCGGATGTCCGTGACGAGAACCTTTGATGCCCCGCCGGAGCTGGTATGGAAGGCGTGGACCGAACCGAAGTATGTAATGCAATGGTGGGGGCCGAAGGGATTTACATGCCCGGTATGCAAGATTGATTTCCGTGTCGGTGGCAGATTTCTCTGCTGCATGCGGACGCCGGATGGACAGGACTTCTGGAACGGCGGCGAGTACCTGGAGATTGTTCCGTACGAGAAGATCGTCTTATCGATGTATTTTTCCGATTCGGAAGGAAACAAGGTCGAGCCTGAGCACTATGGGATCGAACATGAGGCGATCGAAAACGCGCACGACATGGTTCTATTTGAGGACCTGGGCAACGGCCGGACGAAACTTACCTACATTGGCAACGAAGGCATGCAGGACGCCATCAAGAGCGGACAGTTCGAGGGCATGAAGCAGATCCTCGAGAAGTTCGCTGCAGTGGTTGCCGGCCTGACGACGGCGAAGGTATAAGTTCACGCCTGACGATCGTCACGAGAATCGTGCGCACGCCTCCGCAGCTTCCCTGGCAAGCAAGCCAGGGACGGTTGCGGAGGCGTAGTCTCGTCGCCCCTCTGAAACATCGCGCCTCCGCAATGATCCTTGCGCCCGGCGAACCGTGTCCAAGGGCACGGTCGCGCCCTATGGATTTTTGTGTCGAGGCGGCGATTTGGATGGGCGCCTCACACGCTAAGCTGAGTGGCGAGGATCTACGCACATGCCATGTACTGCTGATGAACTGCGGCACGTTCCGCTGTTTTCTCTTCTGGATGACGATGAGCTTGCTGTTCTTGCGCAGCAGGTGGAGACGCTTGATTTCACTCCGCGGCAGCGCATTTACAAGGCCGGCGATCCGGCCTCGAACGCGTTTGTCGTGATGAGCGGGGCGGTGCGCGTAACCCTGCTCGACGAGGATGGGCAGGAGGTGGTTTTCTCGGAGCCGCATCATGGAGACTTCTTCGGATTCGCGTCGATGATGGATGACTCTCCGCATGCGACATCCGCGGTGGCGATGGAGCCGACGACGTGTGTGGCGATCGACCGCAACGATCTGGCGCATCTGGTTTCGAGCAAGCCGATGGCCGGTCTGGACATGCTGACGGTGCTGGCGCGGGAGATTCATTCGACGCAGAGGATTGTGCGCGGGCGCGCTGCGCGCAATCCGAACGAGGTGTATGACGAGGGCGAGACGGTGGGCGAAAAGGTCGCGGACCGGGTGGCGGCGTTTGGCGGATCGTGGACCTTCATCATCCTGTTTCTTGTGCTCGAGGGCATTTACGTTGCGATCAACGTGGCGCTGAAACACAAGGCGTGGGATCCATACCCATTCATTTTGCTGAATCTTGTTCTGTCGATGCTGGCCGCGATCCAGGCGCCGGTGATCATGATGAGCCAGAACCGGCAAGATGCGAAGGACCGCGTGCGGAGTGAGCTGGACTTCCAGGTGAATCGCAGAGCGGAGAGCGAGATTCAGGCGCTAAGCCGGAAGATTCATGCGCTGGCGGACAAGATGGATGATCTTGACGACCGGTTAAGGGGAAGCCCTGTGGGCGGTGAGTAGTGAATAGTGAATAAGACGAAAGCGGATGACAGAAAGAGGGACAACTACGAGAGCAGTTTTCTCGCGCGGGCGCGGATGGCGGCGCTGGAGTCGGCGAGCGCTTTGTTGAGAATCGGCAGCACGCGCTTGCGAAGTGCGGCGTCGTGTTGTGCGTAGTTGGCGAGAGCTTGCAGCGCGAAGGTGCGTTCGAGTGCGCTGCGGCTGGAGAGTGCTTCAAACATCAGATCAACGGCGAGCGATTTGTCGCGGCCGCGCAGCGGAAGTTCGCCGAGGATGATGAGCAGATTCCAGCGCGTGTGCAGGTGATCGGTGTGGAGCGCGCGTTGCAGAATTTGTTTTGCGTGCGGCTCCAGCAGGGCGGGATGGCTTCGCTGAATTTTCTTGAGCGCGTTGGAAGCGCGATGCGGAACGACGATGTGTTCATCGTCGAGCGCAGCGACAAGCTGATTGACGAGCGTGCGAGCGCGTTTGGGAGATTCGAGCACTTCGCGGACCACTTCATCGGTGCAGCCGAGATCGCGTGTGGAGCCGCCGGCGAGGCGGTCGCGAAGATTCGCGCGCGGGCCGGCGATTCCACGGGCGCTCATCGTCAGACGTGTTCGAGGCGGCCGCGGCGAAGGCGGAAGTGTTCGCCGCGCCAGACGATGGTGTCGGCGGCGTAGCTCCAGGCCCAGAAGAAGAGAGCGAAGGCGTCGCGCAGGGGGATGAGCAGAAGGTCGCGGAGGATCTGGCCGTCGCGCAGCAGGCCGACGCCGACGACGAGAGCGACGGACATGCGCGCGAGCAGAGCGAGCGAGAGCAGGGTGAAGCTCCACAGCGCGCCGCCACTTGCTATTACGCTCAGCAAGGCCCAGGGAAGGACGTAGGTGATGCCGAGGCCGATGTAGCCGGCGCGGCGGGAGTCGCGCGTGGAGCGGGCCCAGCGGAGCTGATGGTCGCAGAAGCCGCGCAGCGTGTAGGGCGCGACGGAGGTGGCGACGACCTCGTGGAGCAGCTCGACGCGGAAGCCGGCGCGGTACAGGCGCGCGCCGAGCTCGTAGTCGTCGGCGAGCTGGTCGGTGAGGGCTTCGAAGCCGCCGATGGAGGCGAGCGCGGATTTTGTTGTCGCGAGCGTGGAGCCGAGGCCGAAGCGCAGGCCGCCTTCGACGGCGCGGGCGACGAGCGCGCCGGGGATGAAGTCGGTGGAGATGCCGAGGGCTTCGAGGCGCGACCAGAGGGTTCGAGAGGCGATGCCGATGTAGGGCGCGGTGACGAGGCCGATGGGCTTGGACGGCGCGGCGGATGCGCTTGCGGCGCTGGCGGGTTCGTTGAAAGCCGCGGCGATGTGCGAGAGGTAGTTGGGGGAGACGAGGATGTCGGAGTCGTTGACGAGGATGTGCTCGAAGCGGGCGTGCGGGAGCATCTGCGCGAGGTTGGAGAGCTTGCCGTTGGGGCCGAGGCGCTGGGGGCACTCGATGAGGCGGATGTCGAGATGCGGGTGCTCGACGCGAAGGCGCGCGACCTCGGCGACGGCGGGGTCGGAGAGCGAGCTGACGCCGAAGAGGAGCTCGAAGGGGCCGGGGTAGTTTTGCGCGCAGTGGCTGCTGAGCGCGGCGTGCATGCGGGCGTCGATGCCTTTGATGGGCTTGAGGATGGAGATGCCGGGGAGTTCGGCGGGCAGAGATATTTGTTGCGGATGTGCCCCGGCTTCGAAGCGGCGCGCGGCCCAGAGAGCCATGAGGCAGTAGACGACGCCGGCTACGGTGAGGAGCGCAGGAACGATTTCGGCAGCGAGCGCGAGCATGTCCACGATAGATAGTTTATCGGCGGGAACGGTGCGGGAGTGAGGAGTTGGAGCGAGGCAGAAGCGAATCCCGCAGGGAATGACTCACAAGAGAGGCAATTGCAACGGGTGCGTTGCTCTACTCGTAGCGGAGGGCTTCGATGGGATCCAGGTTGGCGGCTTTGTAGGCGGGGTAGATGCCGAAGACCAGGCCAATGGCGCAGGAGCAAAGGAAGGCCAGCGTGACCCAGAGAATGCTGACGGTCGAGGAGATGAGGAAGCGCAGACCGAGCGCGACGCCGGAGCCGATGCAGATGCCGATGACGCCGCCAATGGCGCAGAGCACGATGGCTTCCAGGGTGAATTGCAGGAGGATAACTTTTTTGGTGGCGCCGATGGCTTTGCGAACGCCGATCTCGCGGGTGCGCTCGGTGACGGAGACGAGCATGATGTTCATGACGCCGACGCCGCCGACGATGAGGCCGACGGCGGAGAGTCCGAACATCAGCAGGAAGAGCGAGCCGGTGATCTGGTTCCAGAGACGGGTGATGGCGTCGGAGGAAAAGATGGCGAAGTTGTCGTCCTGTTCGTTGCGAACCTTGCGGCGGCGGCGGAGAAGCTCGCGGATCTCGTCGGTGACGAGGTCTTTGTTTTTCTGGTCGTCGAACTTCGCGGAGATCCAGTAGTCGAGGATCTCGGGGTGCAGCTTGTGGAAGGTGGAGAGCGGGAAGTAGGCCATGGAGTCGGCAGGGTTTTTGCCGCCGCCGAAGGCTGTCTTCTGCTTCTCATAGACGCCGACGACGGTGAAGGTGCGGTCGGCGATGACGACGTCTTTGCCGATGGGATCTTCAGTGCCGAAGAGATCTTCGGCGATGTCGTGGCCGAGGACGGTGACGTCGGCGGCGCGGTCTTGGTCGGCCTGGGTGAAGAAGCGGCCCTCGGCGATGCCGATGTCGTAGACCTCCGCGGTGGAGGGAGTGTCGCCTTCGAGGCCGACGTTTTCGGATTTGCGCAGGCCGTAGTGCGCGGTCTCGGAGCCGGTGTTGAACTGATAATTCGTGTATTGAAGGCCGGCGGACGAGGCGACGACATGCGGGAGCTTGCCGATGGCAATCATGTCATCGTAGGTGAGCTGCTTGCGGGCCAGCATCTCGGCGGTGGGACGAACGCCAATGACGGGAAAGCGGAAGATCCACAATACATTGGTGCCAAACTGTTCGACCATCGTCGAAACGGACGAGTTCAGACCGTTAATTACGGAGGAGATGGTGATGACGGTCATGACGCCGATGACAATGCCGAGAATGGTCAGGGCGGACCGCATTTTATTGGCGCGCAGCGTGTCGAGCGCCATTTTGATGGATTCGCGCTGGTCGCTCGCACGCATTAGAACTCGCTCCTGAGGGCCACGATCGGGTCGAGGTCGGCGGCTTTTCTCGCGGGATAGACGCCGAAGAAGATGCCGACGGAGGCGGAGACGATGAGGCCGGCGAAGACGCTCCACATCGCGATGGTGGAGGGGAAGCTGATCAGCAGTGTGACAGTCTTGGCAAGGATGACGCCGAGGATGACGCCGATGGCTCCGCCGGCCAGGGCCATCGTTCCGGATTCCATGAGGAACTGTTTGAGCAGGTCGGCGCGTTTGGCGCCGAGGGCCTTGCGGACGCCGATCTCGCGGGTACGCTCGGTGACCGAGACCAGCATGATGTTCATGATGACGATGCCGCCGACGACCAGCGAGATGGCGGCAATGGCGACCGCAACCGCGCCGAAGTAGCCGGTGATGGTGCCGAGCAGGCCGGCGAGCGCGTTCGAGGTTTCGATAGTGAAGCTGTCGTCCTGTCCGGGGCGGTCGTGGCGCTGGCTGCGCATGATCAGGCGGGCCTGGTCGACGGCGGCCTCCATGTGATCTGCGCCCTCGGGCCCCTGGTTATAGATGACGAGGGTCTTCTGCGTGCCGTAGGTCTTCTGATAGGCGGAGAGCGGAACGGCGACCCAGTTGTCCTGGCTGTGGCCGAGAGTTTTGCCCTGGGCTTCGGCGAGGCCGATGACGGTGTAGGGCGTGCCGTCGACGCGAATCTCTTTGCCTAGAGGATCGGCGCCCTTGAGCAGGTTGTCTTCGATATCGGTGCCGATGATGCAGACGGGCGAGGCATGGGTTTCATCGGCTTCGGTGAAGCTGCGGCCTTCGGCGATGTCGATGTTCTGCATCTCGGGCATGTAGGCGGTGTAGCCGCGGATGCCGACGTCGGTGGCGGACTCCTTGCCGTAGACGACCAGGCCGGTGGTGGACTGCATAGCGCCGACCGACTCACAGAGCGTGCATTCCTGCTTCATGGCGCGATAGTCATCGTAGGAGATGATTTTGCGCTTCTGGTACTTCACGTAGTCGGCGTAGTTGGTGATGATGGAGGGCTGCTGGGAGATGGTGAAGACGTTGGCGCCCTGGCGGTTGACCTTGGTGGCGACGTAGACCTGCGCGCCGTTGATGAGGGTCATCACGGCGATCAGCGAGGAGACGCTGATGACCACCCCGAGCAGCGTGAGGATGGTGCGCAGCTTGTTCGCCCAGAGTGATTGGAGGGCGATCCGGAATGCTTCTTTCGTCTCCATGAGAGGTAGCTAGAGTGTATCGTCCGACGCGCCGGGGCACACCCGGAGCGGGTGAATACAGCTCTCCCGTGATGGATGGTACGCGAACCAGGCGGTGGCGGTTCCCTCTCGCAACCCGACGCCCCCGCCGGCAAGCTAAGGGGTGGTTACTAGAGGATGTTCACGGCACGTGCAGCCAGCAGCGCGACAGTGGTGAACGAGATGAAGGACTGCAGCATGGTCAGGACCTTGGCCCAGCGGGACAGGATCGGTGTGTCGGTGGGGGAGAAGGCTGTGCTGGTGTTGAAGGCGAGGAACAGGTAGTCGACGAAGTTTGGACTCCAGTCCTGTTCGCCCATGCGCTGCTTGATCTCTTCGCTCAGCGACATCTGCGGGAAGAGGAAGGCGCCATCGGTGTGGCCGGCGCGCAGCTCGCGCGCGCGGGGGCCGCCGGCGTCGAGTCTCCAGTACCAGGATGCGAAGACCAGGATGTTGGTGATCCATAGGGCAGAGGCTGAACGCAGAAGATACTGTGGCGGCTCCTTGTGCGAGGGAAGCGCGACGATCAGCAGAGTGAGGGACCAGACCATGTCAATCGTAACGACGCCGGTGACGGTGTAACCGAGTATCCGATTGAGCTCGTTGCGTCCGCTCGCGCGCGACCACGCGGTGGGGATCAGCAGAAGGACGACGACGGCGAGGAGCAGCCAGCCGGGGCCTGCGGAAAGAGATTCGGGAACGGCCAGGCGCAAACCTCCGACGGCAAGCAGAGCGAGGACGGCTGGCCAGCGGGGTTCAACACGTGGCGAAGGGTCGGCCATAGATCTCCAGTATGGACGGAAGGAGCGGCGAAGGCGCTAGGAGCGTTGCAGGGCGTCGCGTTCGGCGTAGAAGGCCGGGGTGGGCTGCATGTCGGCATCGAAGGGGAGGCAGCGCTCGGGTTGGCCGTCTTTGCGCGCGCCTTCGTGGTTGAGCCAGGTGTACTTGTCGGTGATGCCCCAGGTGAGGACCGCGATGACGGCTGACGCGCGGTCGCGGGAGTATGCGATCCGCCCGGGGCGCCAGTCAGGGCCGGCCAGCGTGGTGTGAAGGTAGTTGGCGTAGACCTCGGCGACGGCTTTGTCGCGGGTGGGAATGTCGGCGGGGAGCTCGCGGTCGTTGACGTCCATCTCGGTGAGCATCATCTTGAGGCCGAGAGACTGGACATCCCGCATGAACTGCGCGAGCGCGGGGCCGTAGGTATGGCTTCCGTCGGGTTTGGGACCGGCGGAGATGTGGGACTGGATGCCCACGGCGTCGATGGGAATGCCGCGCTGCTGCATGCCGCGGACGAGTGCGAGAACGGCGGCGCGCTTGGCGGAGGATGCGGCGTCTTCGCCTTCGATGCCGTAGTCGTTGTAGGTCAGGATGGCGTGGGGGTCGGCCTGGCGGGCGGTGCGGAAGGCGATGTCGATGTAGCCGGGAAGGACCTTCTGCCAGGGCGAGTTGCGCAGGCCGCCGGGAAGGCCATCCGAGACTTGGATGGCTTCGTTGACGACGTCCCAGCTATGAATGCGGCCCTTGTAGCGGCCGGCGACGGTTTCGATGTGGTTGACGAGAACCTGCTCGGCGTTCTGCGGCGTGACGTAGGAGTCGAACCAAGTGGGGAGCTGGCGGTGCCAGACGAAATTGTGGCCGCGCATCTTCATGCCGTTCCGCTCGGCGAAGTTGACGAGGTAATCGGCGTCGTCGAAGAAGAAGGTGGTGGGCGTGGGGCGGAGCGGGCCGAACTTGAACTCGGTTTCGGCGACGAGGATGGACATTTGCTGCTTAACGAGCGCGGTGTAGGCGGCGTCCCGCTTGAGAGTCGCGGCGTGGACGCAGCAGCCGACGAGGAGATTGCGGGAGGAGGAGGCGGCTTTGAGAGTGGGTGATTGGGTCGACGCGGGCTGGGCTTGCGCGAGATTTTTGATCGGCAGCGCGGCGAGGCTGGTGGCTGCGGCGGTTTGCGCGAGGAACTGGCGGCGGGTCGGGCGGCGATGCGAGAGTGCCATGGAAGCCATGATTGCAGAGGAAACGGCGAACGGATTTCGCAGTGGCTGATAAACTTATGGCTGTGCAGGCGGCCGGGCGATCGCTGCCGCGCGGGCTTCGGTTTCGCGCGGGGGAGGAAAGTCCGAACTCCGCAGGGCAGTGTGCCGGATAACGTCCGGGATCGGAGCGTGAAGGCTCCGAGACGGCCAGTGCAACAGAAAACAAACCGCCTCCGCGCAAGCGGCGGTAAGGGTGAAACGGTGGGGTAAGAGCCCACCGCGTCTGCAGTAATGCGAACGGCACGGTAAACCCCACACGGAGCAAGACCAAATAGGCAGGGAGTCCGTTCGCTTCTCTTCAGGCGGCGGCGCGCAGCGGCCCGCTGCGTTCAGGCGAAGAGAGCACTGGGTTTAGGCCCAGGCGGCTGAAACCTGCGGGTAGGTTGCTGGAGCGGCGCAGCAATGCGTCGCCTAGAGGAATGATCGCTAGAACAGAATTCGGCTTACGGGCCGCCTGCACAAAATAGCGAGTCAGCGAGTTAGCGAGTTAGCGACGGCGGCCCACACCGAGGTGGTGTTCCATGTCCCCCGCTGACTTGCTGACTTGCCTAGTGGGATTCCAGCCCACCATTGTGGAATGGCCCGTGGCGTGCTTTCCCTTAGACTTTTCTTAATATGTCCCGCGGTATCGGTCGTCTCCCCCTTCGTTCCTTTTTTGCTGCGCTGTTGAGCGGTGTATCCGCACTCTGTATCACCGGTTGCGGGATGGGAACCGGAGCGGCTCCGAACCCCGTGCCACTGACCGTAAACGGCCGGGTCCACGGTGGACAGCAGGCGGTTGTGGGCGCGCAGATTCAGCTGTACGTGGCGGGCGATGCAGGCAACGCGAGCGCGTCGTCTCCACTGCTGAATACGACGGTGCTGAGCGGCGACGATGGCGGTTTCTCGATTACCGGAGACTATAGCTGCCCGTCGTCGACGTCGCAGGTGTATTTGGTGGCGACGCAGGGCAATCCGGGACTGGGTGCGGGCGGCAACAATCCTGCGCTGGCGATGATGGCTCCGCTGGGAAGCTGCGGCAATCTGTCGCCGACGCAGTTCATCTGGATCAATGAGGTGACGACAGTGGCCGCGGCGTACACGCTGGCGCCGTTCAGCGCCGACATCACGCACATCGGATCGAGCGCAACGAACTATGCGGGAGCTGGAAACACCCAGAGCGGACTGGCGAATGCGTTTTTGAATGCGGGGCTCATCGTGGATACATCGACGGGCAATGTGCCCGCGGCGCTGCCGAGCAACCTGACGACAGAGACGGGGAAGATTTATGCGCTGGCCGACGCGGTGGCGGCGTGCATCAATTCGGCGGGCGCGAGTTCGCCGGGTTGCAGCGCACTGTTTACGGCGGCGACTCCGAGCGGCGGCAGTGCGCCCACCAATACGTGGGACGCACTGATGAATATCGTGAAGAATCCCGCGAACAACGTCGCTGGCGTGTATGGCGCGATTGGATCGACGCCGCCGTTTGCGACGACGTTGACCAAAGCGCCGAATGACTGGACGCTCAGTCTCACAGTGAGCGGCGGGGGCGTCGCGACGCCGACCAGCCTGGCCGTCGACAGCCAGGGCAATGTGTGGGTGGCCGACTACAACGGCGCGGTGAGCGCGTTCAGCCCGCAGGGAACCCCGCTGACTGGAAGCCCCTTCGGCAACACGTCGATTCTGGGCGAGGACTTTGGCCTGGCGGTTGATCCGAGCGACAACGTGTGGGTGACCGTGGAACAGACCCCGTACCACAGCAACAACACCGAAGGATCGCTGGTGCGCTTCTATGGCGCTTCGTCGGGAGCGCAGTTTGGGACCTCGACGGTCTTCAGCGACAACACGATCAATTTTCCGTACGCGGTTGCGGCAGACAGCAGCGGCAACATCTACATCGCGAACAATACGGTGCTGGCCAGCAGCGGAGGAACGAACGCGGTGCGGCTGGATCCGGCAACGAGCACGTACACGCAGCTTGCCGGACAGGGCATGGTGGGAGGCGCGACCGCTCTGGTGCCGGACGGCTCCGATGGAACGTGGATCACCAGCACCACCGACTACAGCGTGACGCACATCAACGCCGATGGAAGCCTGGCCGCCGTGGTGGACTGCTGCGGACCAACCTCCGCCGTGGCGCTGGATACCAGCGGCAAGGTGTGGATGGCGAACTCGATCGATTCGAGCGACAGCAATGACGATGCGGATACGGGATCGGTGGCGCTGCTGAATGCAGACGGATCGATTGTGCAGGACTACATCACGGCCGGCGGCATCACCAATCCTTCCGGGTTGGTGCTGGATGCGGCAGGCGATGTATGGATCTCGAACCTGCATACGAAATCCGGATCGGGCACGAGGTATGAGACCATCTCGGAGCTGGCGGGCGTGCCCTCGGGCAACGCCGGAACGGCCATCTCGCCCAGCACCGGCTACGGTCTCGATGCGCAGATGCTTCTCCCCTACGGTCTGGCGATCGACCCCAGCGGAAACGTCTGGGTTTCTAACAAAGGCGGCAACGATCTGGTGATGTTCTTCGGGCTGGCAGCGCCGACGAAGACGCCGATGCCGGTGACGCCGACGGCTCCGTAGGAACAAATCACATCGCTTCCTTCCAGCCGATGCCGATGAGCAGGCGGTTCATGGGGAAGCTTGTCGCGAAGCCGCAGATCATGCCGATCTGCATCATGAGCCAGTAGCGCGGGTCGAAGGCCGTGAGGTGCGGCGCCGTGAAAAGCTTGAAGTAGACCAGCGCCATCCAGGCATACATGCCGATTTGAAAGGCAAGGATGGAGAGCGTGTCGGCCTTGATGGCGGCGGCGATGGCGCCGCCGCGGGTGAGGTCGTCGCGCATGGGCTTGATGGCGAAGTACTGAAAGACGATGCCGAGCAGCCATGCCGCGATGAAGTCGACGATGTAGCTGGTCCACAGGACGGAGCCGAGGAGGACGAGGCCGGCCGCGGCGACGGCGAACTCCGCGACGATGTCGGCGAGCATGCAGCCGGCGCCGCAGTGGCTGGTGCCGACGGCAACCTGCGCGGCGGTAGGGCCGTCATGCTGCGGGTGGTGCGATCCGCTCTGCTGGGCCTTGCGCGTGTAGCGGCGTCCCGTAGTGAGATAGGCCCAGACCGCAAAGACGCTGCAGTACAGCGCTGTCAGTGGCCAGACAATATTCATCACCTGCATCGACTGCGGATGCTTTGCTTCGTCCAAAAGAATGAATGCGGCGCAGAGAAAGGCGACTCCGATTGAAACCCACGCGATGGTGACCACCCGAGAGAGCCTCCTATATGGTTGGATTCAGGATGATCTTGTGCAGTCCACCGCGCCTGAGGGATGCGACGATTTCGCGGCGTGAGCAGAGCGCCGGCGTTGTAACGAACGCGAAGCTGCGCGCGGCGGCGATGCGGACGGTTGTGGCCGCCGCAGCCTTCGGCCTGGCCTGCAACGCACGGGCAGCAGCCTCGCAAACGACAACGAACACGCGCCGATCGTTTGAAATGCTGACGCGGCGTATGGACGTGGATGTGGACGGAGCACCGCGCGCCTATGGACCTCCGGGGACCGATACGCTGGACTACCTTCGCAATGCGCACTCCATGGGAGTGCTGAGCGCGCCGGTGGTCGGATATCTCACCGATGATGCGCATCGCCCCATTGTGCAGGGGCCGACCGATCCGGCGCCGGGATACTACGTTTCGCAGACGGCCTATGAGGATGACTCGGTGGGGGACGAACGCAGCCCGCGCCGGTATGTGGATGCGACGAAGATCAACTATGTGGTGCTGGGCAATCGCGCACGGAAGATGGGAGCGCGGCTGGGGGACTTTGTGGCGGTGTATTCGAAGCGCACACGGAGGTCGGTCTTCGCGATCGTCGGCGATTCGGGCAATCCCTCGGGCGATGAGGGATCGTTGCACCTGCTGCAGGCGCTCGGCTATCCGTTTCGAAATGGAAAGACATACGCGGTGGCAGATCCGGAGATCGTGATTCGTTTTTATCCGGAATCGAATGCCGAGCGGCTCTTCTTTCGCAAACAAAGCGACCTGGATGCCGCTGCGATGCGGCTGGGGCTGAGCCGCGCGTTTTCGCCGGACGCGCTGGCGCATATTCCGAGGTCCTGATGAGTGGAGTCGGCAAACGGTCGCTTGTCGTTGCGGCTGCCTGCGTGGCGGCTGCGGGAATGATTCTTTTCGCGCACAGCTCCCACGCCGCAAAGGACACGCCTGCGCCGCAGCCGGGAACGACGCAGTTTTATGAGAGCCAGGTCAAGCCGATCTTTCAGTCCAACTGCTACCGGTGCCACTCCGGTTTCAATCATCGCGGTGGGCTGCAACTGGATACCAAGGAGCACATCCTGCGCGGCGGCAAGAATGGACCGGTGATTGTGCCGGGACATCCGGAACAGTCGTTGCTGCTACGACTCGTGCAGCATCAGGGACCCGCGAACGACCCGATGCCGATGCCGCCTAAGAGGAAACTCTCGGATGCGGACATCGCTACGATTGCGCGATGGATCCAGGCGGGAGCGTTGATGCCGGACGTGGGAACGAACTAACGCCGCACGGTACGAAAGTAGTAAACAGTGACGATAATTTTTGGGATGTTCGCCGAGCGACGGTAAAAATTGCTTCCACTTATGTAATTTTTTGCATCATACGTGGCAAAGAGGTTCTACTATTAGGACGCACTTAACCGTCCTGATTCCTCCTCCAACTCAGAACGGTACATCCCCGGCTCGCAAGGTGAGTTTTCCGGGGCAACGGCGGTCCTTTCGCATGATCGACATCCATAGCTTCGCACTTCCTGGGTTCGTCTCGCAGGCCACGTTTGCGCTGACACTCGCGCTGCTGGCCTGGAGCGACTCACGGACGCGCGGAACGCGGTGGCTGGCGGCGGCGTGCGGGTTGCAGTTGCTGACGACGGTCTCGCGCGCGATCCTTCCGGTTCCGCTGCGGGTGTCCGAGAACCTCAGCGCGTGCATTCTGGTGCTGGTGTTTTTCCTGATGTATATGGGGCTGCGCTGGTTTGTCCTGCGCATCCGGCTTTCGACGATGAACGGGCCGCTGGCGCTGAGCGCGGCGATGACCACGATCCTTTCAGTGGGTGTGATGCACCCGGGAGCGGAGCTGATGGCGGCGCGGGGAGCGTCGCTGATCGTGCTGGCGGCGACGATCTATATGCTGCTGCGGCCGCGGATCAAGTCACTCACCGATCCGGGACGGATCGTGGCAGTGCTGGTGCTGTTTACGATGGGCACCGTCGCCTTCCGCGTGGTGCTGGGCGCGAGCCGGCTGGGCGACAACGTTCGCTGGAACACATTCGGGCACGATCTCTCGATGGTGGCGTTCACGCTTCTGGGTTTCTCGTTTATCGGGATGTATGTGGCGGAGACGAAGCGCCGGCTGCACGAGGAGACCCGTCTGGACTCGCTGACGGGATTGCATAACCGCCGCGCGTTTGAAGAGATGGTGCAGCGTGAGGTGCAGATTGCGGGGCGCGACAATACGCCGTTGACGCTGCTGATGATGGACCTCGACCACTTCAAGCAGCTGAACGATACCTGGGGCCATGCGCTGGGCGATCGCGCGCTGCGAACGTTCGGCGGCGTGCTGCTGACGGTGACGGGAAGCGGCGACGCGGTGGCTCGGCTGGGTGGCGAGGAGTTTGCGATTCTGCTCCCCGGACGCTCGGCGCGTAGTGCCGTCTCGCTGGCAGAGCGGCTGCGGGCGACCGTCGAAGGCCTGCGGCTGAGTGAGGGCGATGAGCTGATCCGCTTCACGGTGAGCGTGGGCTTGAGCTCGCTGCAGCCCGGCGAGCTGGGCTTCGAGCCGATGCTGCGCCGCGCGGACCGTGCGCTGTACAAGGTAAAGCGCTCGGGACGCAATCGCGTTCTGCTCTCCGAGGCCGATACGTCGGCCATTCCGCCGGCGCGCTCCCTGCCGGAGCTCGAGACCGCTGCCGGAGCAGCGCGGACCCGCCGCGTGCGCGAGTTCGCCAGTTAGACACTCCCCACATCCCTTGTAGTGTTCCGACGCGAACCTCGCGCCCGCGCTCCCGTCGTTCGCCTCGCGGTGGGGCTTCGAACTACACTGAGACTGTCTATGTCTGAGTCTGAATCCAAGGCGCTTCCTGAGGTCGATCTGTCCAGCCCGCCTGCCGAAAACATGGTGCGCGTCACCTTCCGCCCTGAAAACAAAACGGTCGAGTTTCCCTTCGGCTCGCTGCCCTATGACGGCCACGGCGAACCCATGAGCATTCTGGATGTCGCCGAAAACTATGGCATCTTTCTCGACCACGCGTGCGGCGGAGTCTGCGCCTGCACAACCTGCCACGTGCATGTGATGGACGGCGCCGATGGCCTGTCCGAGCCCGAAGAGAAGGAGCTGGACCGGATGGACCTCGCGCCCGGGCTGCAGCTCAATTCGCGGCTCGGATGCCAGGCAGTCATCGAGAAGCCGGGCAACTATGTGGTTGAAATTCCTGCGTGGAACAAGAACTACGTGCAGGAAGGCAAGCCTGCGGCAGCCGTAAAACCGTAGAGCGGCGGGAGACTGCTTCGGCGGCTCGCCGCGCAACGCCGGGCGGCGTCCCGTGTCTTTAATGGAGAGCAACATACCAAGGACGGCGCGGGTGTGCCGTCCTCCCAGGGACCTGCCGGCATGAATCGATCTGCGCTTCGAAGCTCTTTTCTGTGTCTTCTCCTTGTAGCGATGGCTGCTTTTTCCGCGAGTTCGCGGGCGCAGACGGGCGTCTATGGCATGTTCAGCGCGGGACATTACTCCGGCATCGGCGTGGGCTATGGGACGGCTCCGGACCAGAGCGGCGGCATGACCGCGCGCGGCGGAACCTTCGGCGTCTACGACAACTTCGCTCCGTTCGGTCCTGTGCGCTTCGGCGGCGATGCGCGATTCTTCATCCAGAACAGCGCCAACTCCACGACCTATGGAAACAAGCTGGCCGGCTTTCTGTTCGGTCCCCGGCTGGAGATTGCGCCACCTCCGCCCATTCCGCTGAAGCCCTACATCCAGCTCGAGATCGGCGGTGTGGGAACGAACAACGGAACGAGCACCAGCAAGTCGACCTCGTTCGCTTACCAGGTGAACGGCGGCGTAGACTTCACCGTTCTCCCGCACCTCGACATCCGCGGCGAGTACGGCGCGGGACAGCTCACGTCGATCAACAACACCAACCACACGCTGCAGGAGTTCGGCTTCGGGCTGGTGCTGAGGCTGTAGCTCTCAGTTTTTGACCGTCATCGCGTCGGAGTCTACAGCTTTCTTGCCGGTGATTCCTTCGAGTGCGGTCAGCACGCCGCGGTAGTCGTTTTTGCTGCACTGCATGGCGAACCCGCCCTTCTTGTCGCCGTCGGCCCATGTCAGTCCGACGTAGTGCTTCTTCGATTTTGTCAGAGCCATCAGCGCGCCGATACCGAAGGAAACGACAGCAAGCCCGATGGCCGCGCCGACCCGGCGGTGAACGTCCTGCCCGTAAGAGATCTCTGTGACCGCAGCGGCCGGGATTGTGACAACATCATCCTTGCCGAGATGGAGCCGGATCTGATTGGGATCAATAATGAGCTCGGCGGATGTTCCCGCTTTGACCTGTTGCACGGAACCACCGTCATAGATGACTTTGTAGCCGTTGTCTCCGCCATGAGCCGCGAAGGCGAAGGTAGGGACAAAAATACACAGAATTGCAGCTAAGACTCGTTTGACCAAAATGCTCTCCTTGGGAAGTCGAGCCTTTATATAAGTCTGAGCGCGACAGAGCAATTCATTTTTCGCGAGTACAGAATCGCCAACGTAACCGGTTGCGGGTCGCGTCTCACTTGGCGTCCGGATCCATCAGGCTCAGGCCGGTTGCGGCGTCGTGCCTCTTCCGGAGCGTGACCGGATCCGCAGTGACGAAGACCTCCAGCAGAGGGCGCACGTGCGCGCTGAGAAAGTGGCCGCCCAAGGTGTGACCGTCCGGAAATGCGACGACGCAATGCATATGCACGGCGGGCTTGCCATCCAGCTCGGCAATGTCGCCGATCAGCGAAACCACCTCCACCTGCGAATCCACCGGGATCACGCGATACATTCTGCGCTCGGGGTCATAGAAGCCCAGGCGAGCGTCGCGGAGCGCTCCGATGGCGGTGAAGTGGGCGCTGTGGATGTGATATTGCGCGGCGAACTGCGTGAGACCGGCGTAGGGATCGTCGCCGTCGCGGAAGATCACGGCATAGTCGTTCGGGCCCTTGCCGCTTGAGAGCGCCTTCACCCGCATGCCTGGTGCGGAACCGTGCGGGCCGGTCTCCGTGGGCGAAATGTATTGCGCCTGCTGCGCCATGCCGCAAGCTGCGGTGAGCGAAACAAGCAGGATCGACTGCGCGAGAGATTTCGCTGCGAATTTCATTGGATGAGGCTCCTTCAGAACCGGAGAACCTCACCACACTACCGCTAAAGAATGGTGCGCACCAAACGCCGCACCAGCTCGGTGGTCGCGCCGTAGACGAGATGCGTCGCCAGCGGATTGGCCAGCGAGCTGACGGGATATTGATCCGGCCACTTGCCGAGCCCCGCAGCCGGCACACCGAAAAGGTCGGCCGTGGCGAACAGCACGCCGCCGAACGTAGTGCCGAAGCCCGAGCGCGTGACCGGGCAGAACTCCGCCAGCGCGCCGTAGAGGCCGCCCATGACCGCGCCCATGCTGTAGTGGACGATCGGACCGCCGACCTCGCGCTGCTCATGAGTAAGGTGCTGGCCGCCGGTGACGGCCTCGGTAATCTTGTCGGCGGCCTTCATGGTGGCGTCCTCGCCGTCGGACTGGGCCTCGAGGAGCCTCTTCTCCGCCGAAGTCTCCACGGCGTCGGAGAGTTTTTTGCCCAGAGTTCCGCTGAACTCATTCATCACCCAGGCTGCCGCGAGACCTCCGGCCACGCCCGCCAAAACTCCGCGCACTAGATGCCTGTCTGCCATACGCCGTCACTCCAATCTGGTGTTTGCGCTGCCCGTGCATTCAATGGGTTGGATGCGAGACGAGGTCTAACGGAAGGTCTTTCAGCGGCGGTGATGAAAACGGCTTCGGGGAGCGAATGCCAAATAAGTCAATAAGACACCGAAGGCCCGCTCTGTTGAGCGGGCCTTTGGTGTCTCGCCAGTCCGGCGTGTGCATATGTTGGTGAAGAGTGTTTGACTCGCGGACGGTCTCTGCGCGAAGCGTTTCGTCTTGACGTCCGCGCAGGGCTCAGATGCGCATGGGCATGAGGATGTAGCGGTAGCGCGTGTCTTCGTTGCCGTCCTCCGGGCGCATCTGGCCGGCGGACTGCGCGTCCTTGAACTCGAGACGAACCTCACCGGTTTCGCCCGTAGCCCGCAGGAAGTCGATGAGGTACGCGCTGTTGAAGCCCACCACGAGCGGATCGTAGTTGTACGGCGTCTCGATGATGTCTTCGGACTCGCCCGAATCAGTGGACTGCGCGCTCAGCTTGAGCTCGTTCTGCTCCAGGCGAATCTTGATCGCACCCGAGCGCTCGTCGGCGAACTGGGCGACGCGCTGCAGCGAGCTCATCAGGTCTTCGCTGCGCACGATGACGAACTTGTTGTTGTCGCGCGGCAGCACGGCCTCGTAGTTGGGGAACTGGCCCGTCAACTTGCGTGACGTCAGCACGCGGCCGCCGACCTTGAAGAACAGCGTCTGGTCGTCGTCGGCAAACTCGATGAACTGCGGCGATTTGTCCTTGTTCGGTTCCATATTCGCAAGCAGACCGTTGAGCTCGGCGAGCGCCTTGCGCGGAATGAGCGTCTTCTTTTCGCCGGAGATGCCTTCGATCGGTTCGCCGGTCTTCTCGATGTGGGCGAGGCGGTGGCCGTCGGTGGCGACCATCGCCATCGACTCCGCCTTCAGCACCAGCAGAGCGCCGTTCAGCGTGTAGCGCGACTCCTCGTTCGAAATTGCAAAGATCACCTTCGCGATCATGTTGTGCAGCGTGACCGCGTTGATCTTGAAGCCGCCCGCCGCCGGGAACTGCGGCACCTGCGGAAAGTTCGCGCGCGCCATGCCGACCATCTTGGTGTTGGAGCGGCCGGCGCGGATCTGCACCCAGTGGTTGTCCATCAGCTTGATGGAGATGTCGCCCTCGGGCAGCAGCTTGATGTAGTCGTACAGCTTGCGCGCGGGGATGGTGCACGCGCCCGGCTTCTTCACCTTGGCTGCGCAGCTGGTGTGCAGCGACTGGTCGAGGTCGGTCGCCGTAATCGTGAGCCGGTCGTCACTCGCCTCGAAGAGAAAGTTCGAGAGGATTGGAATCGTCGTCTTGCGCTCGACGACGGACTGCGCCGCGGTGAGCTCGCGCAGCAGCTCTGCGCGAGAGACCGTGATCTCCAGGTTGCCGGTGGGCGCTGCGGCGACGTCGGGCGTAAGGCTGGCACTGGACACGGTGGGTTCTCCCTGGCGATGCGTCTGCCCGCGGTTTTCGGAGACACTCCGGGCGGGCAGGTGTGAGTTGAGAATGATTCTAGGGCGAGGGAGGCACTTCGCGCGAGGGCCAACATCTGTGCATAACAAGGGCGGTGTTGTGCGAGGTTCGTACCTCTGCAGTGAGCCTGCTTTCCGCCCCGCACGGCTGCAAGGAAGAAGACTACTTTTAAAACCCTTAAAGAAAGAGAAAACAAAGTCGTAGCCGTCGTTGTGCGTGGAAGAGTGGATAAGGCGTCCGAAGTCGCGAATGGAGCCGGAAAATCGGCGTCCCGGGTTTCTAAAACGTCGACGCGCCGATTGCGAGACGCGGAGATCGCGGTGCGATGCTGAGATTCGACCCGCGTTTTTCCCCGTTCCCCACAAGCCGCGCCGCTCGCTGCTGAGAAAGCATGGTTCGGTCTGTGGGCAAAGCGGATTCATGCAGCACTGACGCGTGGACGCGCTGTCCCGCAATCTCAACAGGTGCACCAGCTTTGCCTAGGAAATCGCGGTTTGGTCCGCGTGGAATCGCAGAATCGCCACGGCGCCAGGAACAAAAGCAAAGGCCGGCGGGAGTATTCGCCGCGCGGCCTGAGATTTCCGGGAGATTTTTCTATTCGTCAGTAACGGCTGTAGCCGCCACGGCCGGATCCACGCCCCGGACCGCGACCGGGCCCACGTCCGCGGCCCCGGCTGTAGCCGCCGCGATCGCCGTAGCTCGAACGCTCCTCTTCGGGGGGAATGCGATAGCCCTCGGGATAGAGCACGACGAAGCGGCGCGGTCCTTCGCCGGAGCTGGCCGTCTGCAGGCCGGAGTCGCGGAGAAAGAGATGCAGCATCCGGCGCTCGCGGGAGCTCATCGGAGGGAAGCTGTAGGGACGTTCGGTCTCGTCGACGCGGTCGATCGCGTTGTCCGCCAAGCGGCGCAGATGCCGAACGCGGGCGGCCTTGTAGCCCTCGGCGTCGAAGGAGATGCGATCATGCTCCTCCGGTTCGAGGCGGAGAACCTTGGCGGCAATGTGTTCGAGGGCGCGAAGGAGTTCACCGTCCCGGTCGAGCAGAAGGCCGGCGTCAGGACCTTTACATTCCACGTAGATGTCGCGGCGCTCGAAGCCGTCAGGATCGGCGGCGCCGGCGCCGGCGGTGATCCTGTACTTGAGCCGAAGACCTCCGGTGGAGGTCAGGATGCGCATGAGGGAGGCTACTTTTTCCGCCGCCTGGGCGAGGTCTTCCATAGGGGTTAGGGTCCTCAGGAGAGATCGATAGAGGGTACGGCCATTGATGCAAGCGTTGCCGCCGGACGTTCACGCCCGCCGGAACTGAATGGTGCAGCGCCGTCTGAACGAAGTCCGACATGGATCGCGTCGTACTCGAAACGACATTTTCCAGTATCGCTCAAACTCCTCGCAAGCCGCACCTTCAGCGCCGTCCCTGGATGGTTTTTTGCACGGCCTTATTCTTCGCCTTGGCTTGAGCTCGCTGCAACTGGATCTCCCGCATCTCACGGCCAATCGCCGTGCGGTTCAGGATGAGTTGCTGGCCGACCATGATGAAGTTGCCTACGTTCCAGTAAAGAGCGAGACCGGCCGCGTAGTACCAGGTCCAGTAGCCGGAGAAGGCTGGCATCAGGAAGGCCATCATGCGCTGCTGGGCCGGATCGACACCGGGCGAAGGCGTGTAGAACTGCACCAGAAAGCTGGTGACGACCATGACGATCGGCAGGATGTGCCAGGGGTCCGGCTGCGAGAGGTCGTGGATCCAGTAAAAGTGCGCCTGGCGCAGCTCGACAACCTTCTCCATCATCTCGAAGAAGGCGAACAGCAGCGGGAACTGCACCAGCGTCGGGATGCAGCCGCCGAACATTGAGACCCCATGCTTCTTCTGCAGGTCCATGATCTCGGCGTTCATCTCCGCCATCTTCGGATCGGTGGGCTTGGGGTTCTTGTACCTCGCCTTGATCGCGTCGATCTGCGGTTGAATCCGCTGCATCTTCAGCATGCCCTTCATGCCCTGCAGACGCAGCGGCACCAGCAGCATGTAGATGAGGAAGGTAAAGAGCACGATCGCCCATCCCCACGAGTAGTCGTGGGCGCCGCGCGCGGCCGGGTTCGATGGAGCGATCCAGGTATGAACGGCCTGCAGGCCAAGGAAGAGATATTTGGCGAACGGTCCCCAGAAGCCGAAGTTCAGCAGCGGCTCGAGCGAGTATCCGTCCACGGTCTTGATGGTCTTCAGCAGGCTCAGGTTCTTGGGCCCGACGAAGATGCGTTCCTGGTTGTGTCCGGAGACGTCGCCGACAGCCGCGCCGATGACCGCAAGCTGCACATCCTTGCCGGCGGGCTTGCCCGCGGCGCGCAGCAGATCGTTCAGCGGAAGCTCGTTGTGCAGCGTTACCAGCGTCGCCGTCTGCGGATGGTCCGGCAGTATCGTGGCGGCAAAGTACTGGTCGCTCACGCCGGCGAAGTCGAACGGTCCATTGAGCGTCGCGCCGCCGCTAACCTTCTTGGAGGCGGTGTGGTCGTCCTTGCCGTTCTGCATGGTGTCGACCGAGGTGTCGGAGGGATAGTGGCTGCCGCGGATGCGTGCCGTCACCAGATCGCCCATGCCCGCAGGCCACTCCAGCAGAGCGCGCACGGGGCTGCCGTTCTTCAGCACCACCGTGTCGGCGTGGATCAGATAGCCCTGCCCGAAGGTGAAGGTCTTGGTGACGTCGAGACCGTTCGCTGCGTAATGAAAGGAGAGGCTGGCCGGCGCGGAGAGTGACCCTGTCGCCGACGGAACGTACATGGCGTTCGCGAGCTCTTTGGTGAGCGCCGGGTCGTACGTGTACAGCGACATCGGATAGCCGAACTTCGCCGAAGCCACGTGGTCGACCAGGTCCAGCGGACGGCCGTCGTCATCCTTCTGGCGCTTCAGAATCCAGGAGGTGACGTCGCCGCCGCGGTTGGAGAAGGTGATCTTGTAGAGCTCGTTCTCAACGACCGTCGTGCTTTCGGACGTAGCCTGTACGGCCGGCGTCTGGGCGGCTGCGGCTGCGTTGGAAGCCGCCTGCTGGCTTGTCGCAGGAGCGGCGGGTGCGGTCTGCGCCGGTGCAGTGGTCGCAGGCGCATGGTTCGCGGGCGCCGGCGGAGCGGTCTTCATCCGCAAATACTGAATGCCGAAAATGACGCCCATCATCACGACGAGCATCAGCAGAAACGAGCGGTTGTCCTGGCTTCCGGCACCACCCTGGTTGGGATTACGAAACTCTGGCAAAGGGGAAGGTTCCTATCGTTGAACTTCAGCGTCAGGCGCGAGGTTCGCTATTGTCCATGGTAACTGAGTACGTTGCAGGCGCCGGCCCGGTTTCGGCTGGCCGCTCAATTCGATGCGCGCTCATGGAACGGGGTCGAGACCGCCCTTGCTGAACGGATGACAGCGGGCGAGCCGTCGCGTGGCGAGCCATCCTCCGCGCACCCAGCCATGCCGCACGACAGCCACATAGGCGTACTCGCTGCAGGTGGGAAGAAACTTGCACTGCGAGATGGCCATCGCATGCATCATCGGCGAGATCACCCTCTTGTACGCGGCCAGCAGCAAGGTCGCCGCGCGCTCCCTCCGCGCCGCAGCACGCTCGTCTCGATCGTTCACCGCGTCACTCCGCTCGCTCGCCGACCTGCTGGAGCGCTGACCTGCGGACCGGCAGCCATCTTCTGCGCCGCCGCCTGCACGCTGCGAAAGATCGTCTCGACCTCGCGCTCGATCAGGGCGAACTCTGTGTCGAGCACGCTGCGCTTCGGATGGAGGATGACATCGACAGGCGCCGAAAGCAGCGGCAGCGCAGCACGAACCGCCTCGCGTAGCCGCCGCTTGATGCGGTTGCGCGCCACAGCCTTACCCAGCGCCTTCGGAACAGTCAAGCCGACCCGCGGCCCATCGGTCTCCGAGCGTTCCGCTGCGGCGGCATCGCGCAGCGCGAAGAAGTAGGCCATCTGCTTGCCGAACTGCTTGCGTCCTGCCTTGTACACGCGCTGGTAGTCCGCGTGTTTGCGCAGCCGGAAGTTCACAGTGGAGGGCATCGAGGGCTCACGGCCGGGAGGCTTTGGCCAGACAAATTGGCCGATCCCAGGCCTCTTCGGCTTTCGCGTAAACACGGAAACGCGCCCTGGAGGGGAACTCCGGAGCGCGCCTTGCAAGAAAAGATTCGGAAACGCTTTCGGCGAGCAAACGCTCGCACAAAAAACTAGTCGCGGTGGCCTGCCGAGACCGCAATCTTGTGGCGGCCCTTGGCGCGGCGGCGGCTGAGCACAGCAGCGCCGGATTTGGTGGCCATGCGGCTCAGAAAGCCGTGAACCTTGCTGCGGCGGCGGCGATTCGGTTGAAAGGTGCGCTTCGGCATCGTCGTAATCCTGTTCTTGAGAAAATCTAAAAAACTGTCGAGGCTCGCTGACCGCTGAAACCGATCCGAGGACTTTGCTCCTCACCCGACGGGATCAATTGCCTCGCCGTGAGGGCCTCTGCGGTTGCATCGCAAAACGCATGCGGCAGCAACTTCTGAGTATATCGAAGTTGGCCTCTACAGGCAATGCATCGCTTCGAGTATCCTTGGTTCATCACACAAATCGTGTGAGCATTTTTTGGCCCACTCGCGATTCTTCACCGACTCTTGTGCAACTGTCAGGACTTTCGCATTTTTGAGTTTTTTCGCTTGTCAACCACGCACGTTTTGCGTGCTACTATCGACTCCGTTCGTGGATTGCAAACGCTCTCCACCTGTAGTTCCGACCGGGTCTAGATGATTCACTCTCCGCCGGTGCGCAAGCAGCGGTGGACTTCAGATCAATTCAGGGTTTCGTTCTCCTCCGCGCGAACGTCCAAGACGGAGACGCCTGACTGTTTGCGCTTTTTGCGGTCCTGTATCGCTGTTTTGCTTGAGCACGAAGAGAAAATACGGACACTAAGGAAGACTTGAACGATGTCATTTGAGCCGGTGCCGGCAACCGTACTGAACCAATGGGTTCGGATCCTCGGCGCGCTGGAAAAGAAGATTAATCGGCAGAGCTTTGAGACCTGGCTGAAGCCCACGCGCTTCTCGCACATTAACGGTCGTACGCTGCATGTGCGCATTCCGTCGCCTGCCTTCGAACATGTGGGCGATCGCTATGGCGATCACATCTATGAGGCCATCGAGACACTCGGCCTCGACCTCGACAACGTCGTGTTTGAGATTCCGCCGCAGGAGGCGCCGCGTCCGCAGCGCGAGGATGGCGGCTTCGCTCCGCAGTCGGCGCACAACGCGAATATCATGCGGCAGGGATCGCGTTCCTCCGCGCCTGCAGCGCCCGGGCCGGAGCAGGCGCGCTTCGACTGGAACTCCGCCGCGCAGCTCAACCCGCGCTACATGTTCGATGGTTTCGTGATCGGCAGCGGCAATCAGTTCGCGCACGCCGCCGCGCAGGCCGTCGCCGAGCGCCCCGCCAAGGCCTACAACCCGCTGTTCATGTACGGCGGCGTGGGCATGGGTAAGACGCACCTGATGCACGCCGTCGGTCATCATGTGAAGGCGCGCCAGCCGCACGCGTCCATCAGCTACATCTCGGGGGAGAAGTTCACCAACGAGATGATCAACTCCGTGCGCTATGACAAGATGACGACCTTCCGCGACAAGTTCCGCACGGTCGACGTCCTGCTCATCGACGACATTCAGTTCCTCGCCGGCAAGGAGCGCACGCAAGAGGAGTTCTTCCACACCTTCAACGCACTGCACGAAGGCATGAAGCAGATCGTGATCTCCTCCGACCGCTCGCCCAAAGAGTTGAATGACTTTGAAGACCGCCTGCGCTCGCGCTTCGAGTGGGGCCTGGTCGTCGACATTCAGCCGCCCGACCTCGAGACCAAGGTCGCCATCCTGCAGCGCAAGGCCGAGCAGGAGAGGATTGCCCTCCCAACCGAAGTCGCCCTGTTCATCGCCGGCAATGTCCGCACCAACATTCGCGAGCTCGAGGGCGCGCTGAACCGCCTCATCGCGTGGTCGTCCATGCAGGGCGCGGAGATCACGCTGCCCAACGCGCAGCACTGCCTCAAGCACATCATCGACACGCAGGTGCGCAAGATCACCATTGAAGCGATCCAGCGCGCCGTCGCCGAGTCCTTCGGCATGCGCGTCGGCGAGCTGAAGCAGAAGAACAACTCCCGCCAGATCGTCGTCCCGCGCCAGATCGCAATGTACCTCGCCAAGCAGCTCACCGAGGCCTCGCTGCCCGAGATCGGCCGCCAGTTCGGCGGCAAGCACCACACCACCGTGATGCACTCGATCGCCAAGATCGACGAGCAGCGCCGCCACGACAAGGACCTGAACCGCACGGTCGCCAAGCTGCTTGAGACGCTGGGGTAGTCGCGAGTGAATTAGGGAAGCTGGAGAGCGAAGCAGGAAAGGCCACCCGCCGGGTGGCCCTCTTCTTTTTGCGACAGAATTCTCATTGTTCCGCGACAGGAGGAGGGATAGAATCGTCACGCTTTTCACTAACAACTTCTCTCGTCACCCAAATCTCTTGGAGATTCATCATGGAAGATCAAAAACAAGTCACGCCTGAACGCATCATGCAGATGGCGTGGGGCTATGCAGTCACGCTGATTCTTGAGGCCGGCATTCGTAACAAGGTCTTTGACACGATTGCCTCCGGTCCGAAGACCGTTGAGGAGGTTGCCGCCGCCAGTGGAGCGTCGCAGCGCGGCCTGCGCGCCATCATGAACGCGCTGGTCGGCGTCGATCTGCTCAAAAAGACCGGCAGCGACAAATATGAGCTCACGCCCGAGAGTGCAACGTTTCTCGTTTCCAGCAAGCCTTCCTTCATGGGAGGCATGGCTGCGCACACCTCCACGCAACTCATGCGGCCCTGGATGCAGCTCAATGAAGTCGTCGCTACCGGCAAGCCCGCCACCAGCGTCAACCGGTCCGACGGCGGCGAGGCCTTCTTTCAGGAGCTCGTCTCGAACATCTTCCCCATGAGCTACGCTCCGGCGAAGGCATTGGCCGCGCATCTCGCGCTGGGCGAATCCGGTCCTCCGGTGCGCGTGCTCGATCTCGGCACGGGCTCAGGCGTTTGGAGCATCGCAATCGCGCAGAGTTCCCCGCGCGTCAGGGTCACTGCAGTCGACTGGCCCGGCGTGCTGCCGATCGCGCAGAAGCATGCCGACCGTTTCGGCGTGGGCGACCGCTACACCATGGTCCCCGGCGATCTCGGCACAGTGGATTTCGGTACCGGCCACAACGTCATCACCATCGGCCACATCCTGCACAGCGAAGGCGAGGAGCGATCGAAGAAGCTCCTGAAGAAGTGCTTCGACGCGCTCGCTCCCGGCGGCACCATTGCCATCCAGGAGTTCCTGGTGAACGCCGACCGGACCGGCCCGCCGATGAGCCTGATCTTCGCCGTCAACATGCTCGTCAACACGGACAACGGCGACACGTGGAACTTCGAAGAGATCTCAGGCTGGCTCAAAGAGGCTGGCTTCACCAATCCCCGCCAGCTCGATTCCCCCGGACCCTCGCCGCTCATTCTGGCGACGAAGCCCTGATCCACCCATCGACTAGTTTCAGCAGACGAGGTCCCTTCCGGGGCCTCGTTTCATGCGCGGCGCTTGACACGAACGATATACTTAAACATAGAGAAAGCACCTTCTCGCCCGGCTTGCCGGGCGTTCGATCTTTAAGAATCTCCAGACCTGAAGTCCGGACCTAAAGTATCTGCGCTGAAGACTTTGCACAAAAACAGGGGGTAGGGGTACTCCCGCTATTTCAGGTACTTTTCCGGTAGCGTGATACCGGATCGCTCATCGTCCCAGATGATGCTCGCGACCCAGTACCGTCCCTGCGCCTTCACGATCTGCAAGGAATTGATGCCGCGGACAAACGGCTTCGGATCATCCGCTGCGTGACGGCTCTCGTAGGTGCTCCACACGCTCACCAGGTTGCCGAACTCCTCGACGCGGTTGGCGATGCCGCGCTCGAAGAAGCCTTCCGTCTTGAAGAAGGGGGCGTCGCGGTCGACGTAGTCCTGCGGCGTGAGGAAGACGACGTCGTCTGCATGCGCAGGCCTTCCGTCCGCAGCCGGCGCCGCATGTCGGATCACGCCCAGCCTTCCGTCCGGCAGGAAGAGCGAGCGAAAGCGGTCCCAGTCGCGCGGCTTGCCCGCCGGTCCGCTGATCACGTCATAGAGCGCAGCCATCAGAGCGTCGACGCTCCGCACGTCGGCCGGATTCGCCTTCGGCCAGTCCGGATGCGACGCAATCGACGCAGGCAGTGGCTTGGGCTGCTGGGCGGCAGCGGATCCTGCAGTCAGGAACAGGAAAAGAACGGCCGAACTAACAGAAATCGTTCGCACAAGCGCCTCCGGAAGTTTGCATAAGGCTTAAGGGATTCGACCGAGCATAGCAGACCGCAGGATTTGCGCGGTGGTCGTTCGGCGACCGACTGCGCGTTCACTCTCTAAGGCGTTGGAGAGCGGCGGGCAACTCCGTTGCGGCCCCCGCTCTCCAACACTCACAACGCCCAGTTGGAGGTGTGGCATGGAGTCGCTTCATAACGGACAGTGCGGGCTCTGCGGTCACTTCGGAGAGAATCACGGCAAGACGCCAGCGCTGGTGTCGATTCTCAGCAGCAAGAAGGCGAACGAGACCATGCTGGATGAGTGCGGTCATCCCAGGCATGCTGCGCTTCACCTGAAGGTGTCTCCCATCTCCGGTTGTGACGGGTTTGTGCCAGCGGCACAAGCCTGATTCCCAGGCCCGCTCGCCCCGAGCCGGGACGAGCCCCTCCCCGATGAATGCGGCTAACGGGACAGCCTGGACGCGTGGCCAGTGGATGCATGCGTCAGGCTGTCTCGTACGTTTAATGGGGATGCAGGCGAAGGATGATCCTCAGGCGTACGCGCCCATGGTCTCGAAGTAACCCGGCAGCGACGCCACGGAGACGGAGAACTCCTGCCCCGGATGCGGCATCTCCCGGTTGTGTCCATGCTGGTTGAGGAGCGCCTGCTGGATCTCTACGCGCGTGGAGCGTTCGCCCGAAAACGAGCGCGTCCAGTAGATCTGAAAGCCCTGTCCGCAGACAGGACAGCTGACATCACAATCACCCTCGGCGGCCTTACACAGGATCTGCATCGTTGTTTGAACCCCGTAGTTGGAACCTGGCGAAAAACTACTGCGAGGACTCTACGGCCGGGGCCGTATGCAAACGATTCCGCCTTGGCTGTAAGTGGTACAACTTTCCGCTGAAATTAGGCCTTTTGTAATGGCGAAGCCGTACCGTGACGCCTGTACTGTGACTCGAGTACCGTTTTCTGCCGCAGCGGGCAAAGACTGCTCGCGACGCCGACCGAAGGGGTCCGACGCTCCGGTTGCTATTCTGGTGATGTGAGTCAGCAGATCAAGATTCAGCTTCCCGACGGCTCCGTGCGCGAGGTTCCGCACGGCACAACGCCGCTCGATATCGCCAATAGCATCTCGCCGCGCCTGGCTGCGGCCGTTGTGGTGGCGCGCGTGCGTCCGCTGAATGTCGCCGCACCCGCGCAGAGCGCCGACGATGAAGCCAAGGCTGAGCAGACCGAAGAGGCGATGTACTCCGGCCGGGCGGAGCAGGGCGAGCGTTTGGTCGATCTGTCTGCGCCGCTCGAGGAAGATGTTGCGCTGGAGTTGCTGAAGGAGAACGATCCGGCAGCGCTGCGCGTTGTGCGTCACTCGGCCGCGCATGTCATGGCGACGGCGATCCTGGAGCTGTTTCCGGAGACCAAGCTCGGGCATGGCCCCGCGACGGACAACGGCTACTTCTACGATGTGTATCGCGAGGTGCCGTTCACGGAAGCGGACCTCGCCGCCATCGAGCAGCGCATGCACGAGGTCGTCGCCCGCGATGAAAAATTCCAGCGGGTGGAGGAGCCGCGCGCCAAGGGACTGACGGACTACTCCGCGCAGGGCGAGTTCATGAAGGTGCACTTCATCGAGCGCTTCACGAAGCCCGGCGACACGATCTCGCTCTATCGCAACGGCAACTTCACAGACTTCTGCCGCGGTCCGCACGTGCCTTCGACGGGCCGCGTGAAGGCGTTCAAGGTGATGTCGATCGCCGGCGCCTACTGGCTCGGCGACGAGAAGAACCAGCAGCTGCAGCGCATCTACGGGACGGCGTTCTTCTCGCAGAAGGAGCTCGACGCGCACTTCAAGTATCTCGAGGAGATCAAGGCGCGCGACCATCGTGCGCTGGGCAAGCAGCTCGACCTGTTTTCCATCCAGGAGGTCGCGGGCGCGGGTTTGATCTTCTGGCATCCGAAGGGCGGGCTGATCCGCAAGACGATGGAAGACTGGATGCGCGAGGAGTGCATCCGGCGCGGCTACCAGATGGTGTTCACGCCGCACATCATGCGTCGCGAACTGTGGAAGATCTCGGGCCATGAGGGCTACTACGCCGAGAACATGTACCCGCCGATGGAGCTGGACGACGCAGAGTACCGGCTGAAGCCCATGAACTGTCCGGGCCACATCCTCATCTACAAGTCCACGCCCAAGAGCTACCGCGACCTGCCCGCGCGCTACGCCGAGCTCGGCAACGTCTACCGTTACGAGCGCAGCGGCACGATGCACGGCCTGCTGCGCGTGCGCGGCTTCACGCAAGACGACGCGCACATCTTCTGCACGCCGGACCAGATCAATGCAGAGATCGAAGCCTGTCTCGACTTCGCCAAAGCCGTGCTGAAGACATTCGGCTTCAAGGAGTATCGCGTCGAGCTTTCGACGCGCGATCCGAAGAAGGGCGCAGACTTCGTCGGCTCGGAGAGCGATTGGAACCACGCGGAGGAAGCGCTTAAAGGAGTGCTGACGCGCCGCGGCATCACCTTCCAGTCGTTCCCCGGCGAGGCCGCCTTCTACGGGCCGAAGATCGACGTCAAGCTCGTCGACGTGCTGGGCAGGTTGTGGCAGCTCTCGACGGTCCAGTTCGACTTTAATCTGCCCAAGCGCTTCGAGCTCGAGTATGTCGGCGAGGACGGCGAGCGGCATCAGCCGGTGATGGTGCACCGCGCGCTGTTCGGCTCCGTCGAGCGCTTCTTCGGTGTGCTCATCGAGCACTACGCCGGCGCGTTCCCGTTCTGGCTGGCGCCGGTCCAGGTCGGCCTCGTGCCGATCAGCGAGAAGCATGCTGATTACGCGCAGAGCGTAAAGCAGCGCCTCGAAGCTGCGGGCCTGCGCGTGGAGCTCGACCTCAGCAATCAGAAGATGAACGCGAAGATCCGCGACTTCGGGCTGCAGAAGGTGCCATTCATCCTCATCGTCGGCGACAAGGAATCCGCGACGGATTCCGTCAGCGTGCGCGTCCGCGGCAAGGGTGACCAGGGCTCGCAAACGGTCGACGCCTTTCTCGCCCATGCAAAGCAACTCGTCGCCGAGCACGCGATGGAGTTGTAAGAACAGTGCAGCTCATCGAGCTCGAAACTAAGATCGCAGCGCCGCCGGAGCGCTGCTTTCTTTTGTCGCTCAGTATCGATTTTCATATGGACAGCGCATCTCACACCGCCGAGCGTGCCATCGCCGGTGTCACCCACGGCATGATTGGCCCCAACCAGACCGTTACATGGCGCGGCCGGCACCTCGGCCTAATGCTCACGCACACCTCGCTCATCGATCGCTACGATCCGCCGCGGTACTTTCGTGATGTGATGATCCGCGGGCACTTCCGCAATTTCGAGCATGAGCACATCTTCGAACCCGCTGTGGATAATGCGACCGTAATGCGGGATCAGCTGAGGTTCTCTGCCCCTTTTGGTGTAGCCGGTGCGCTCGCAGAGCACTTTTTTCTGCGCCGATATTTCATAAAATTTCTGCAAAGGCGCAATGCAGTCATCCAACAGGTTGCCGAAAGCCGAACCGAAGAGTGGCGCACTTATCTGCATTGACCGGTCCGAGAGTCCGGCGATCGCGGCGCTTCCGCAGCAGCTTCACAACCCCTCCCACGTCGAAGCGCCCAGGATGTTTACACTTCGGCACAACATCCTCGTGCGGGCCCCCATCGCCCGCTGCTTCGCGCTCTCCAGCAGCGTTGCGATCGTGGAGCGCGAGCTGGGCATGCATCCCGTGGAAGGCCGTACTGGCGGCCTTGTCACCGCCGGCGACACCGTGCGCTGGGAGGGTATGCAGCTCGGCTTCTTCAACTATCATGTCTCGATCATCGTGCCCGAAACCTGGAATCCTCCTCACTTCTTTCAGGACCGCATGATCGCCGGACGATTCCGCAGCTTCGAGCACGATCACCGCTTCTCGGAAATTACCGGCGGCACACTGCTTGAAGACAAGGTCCGCTTTACGATGCCGCTAGGTGGGGCGGGCCGGCTCGTCGGCCGCTTCGTTCTGGTGCCACACATCCTTGGGCTCATGCGCCGCCGCTTCAACCTCCTTAAGCGTTTGGCCGAAACCGGCGAGTGGCGCGACTACATCCCCGAATAACTCTCGAACCCGCGAAGACCGCTCTCGCATCTCACCACTGCAGAGGTGCCGCATGAAAGCTGTCGTCCTGCACGAGTACGGGCCGCCATCGAAGCTGAAGTACGAAGACTTCCCAGACCCCAAGCCCGGCCCGGGTGAAGTTCTTGTCGCGGTGCGCGCGGCCAGCGTTAATCCTATCGACTGGAAGATGCGTTCCGGCGCGGCGAAGGAACGCTTTCCGGTAACCTTCCCCGCTATCCTCGGCCGCGATGTTGCCGGCGTTGTGCGCGAGCTGGGCGACGGCGTGAAGGACTTTGCCCTTGGCGATCGCGTCTTCGCGCTGACCTGGTCAACCTATGCGGAGCTGTGCGTCGTCAAGGCGGAGGTTCTGGCAAAGATTCCTGAAGGGTTGGAGATGACCACGGCCGCGGCCGTGCCCTTAGTTGCCTGCACCGGCGATCAGCTTATCCGCAAAGCAACGGACGTACAGCCGGGACAGACGATTGTGCTTACCGGCGCGGTTGGAAGCGTGGGCCGGTGTGCGCTCTTCTGCGCGCGCGAGATCGGAGCCAAGGTGATTGCGGGTGTGCGCAAGAGTCAGATTGCGGAAGCCAAGTCGCTGGGAGCTGTCGAAGCGATTGATATCGACGATGACTCTGCCATCGCCAAGCTGGGCACGGTCGACGGCGTCGCCGATGCAGTGGGCGGCAGCGTTGCGTCGAAGCTGCTCGGCAAGGTGAAGCCGGGAGGTAACTATGGGAGCCTGGTGGGACCGCCGAAGGACGCGGCGCTGCATCCGACGGTAAACATCAAGCCCATGACCGCGCAGCCCGATCCCGCGACGTACGTCCACTACGCGGAGGCGATTCGCGACGGCAAACTGAAACTGCCCATCGATTGCGTGATGCCCTTGAAGGACGCGGCTGAGGCTCACACAGCGGGCGAGAAGGGCGGCGTTGCCAAGATCGTGTTGACAACCTAGAGCCGCGGGCCGCTTCGACCTCATACAATTGAGGCAAGAATTATTTGCTGGAGACTGATGTCGACTCGAAAGATTGTCATCACCGGGGCCGCAGGCCTGGTTGGCCAGAATTTGATTCCGCGGCTCGAACAGAAAGATCTGGGCGAGCTCGTCGCCATTGATAAACACCCAACGAACACCGAGACGCTGCGCCGTCTGCATCCGAATCTCCGGGTGATCCACGCCGATCTCGCCGAACCGGGACCGTGGCAGGACGAGTTTGTCGGCTGCACCCACCTGATGAATGGCCATGCGCAGATCGGTGGAATCTATCCCACCGAATACGTGCGCAACAACATCACGGCGACGGAGCGCGTTCTTGAAGCGGCGCTGCGGAACAACGTGAGCTACGTGGTCAATATCTCCTCGTCTGTTGTGAACTCGATGGCCGTCGACGACTACACCGAGACCAAGAAGGCGCAGGAGAAGCTGGTTCTCGATTCCGGCATCAAGCAGGTGGTGCTCCGACCCACGCTGATGTTCGGCTGGTTCGACCGCAAGCACGTCGGCTGGCTGGCGCGCTTCATGCAGCGCACACCGGTGTTTCCGATACCGGGCAGCGGCCGTTATCTTCGCCAGCCACTGTACGCCGGGGATTTCTGCGACGTGATTGCTTCGTCGCTGGAGCACGAGATCACCGGAAGCTATAACATCACCGGGCAGGAGCGCATCGATTACATCGATCTCATCCGCGCAGTGAAGCAGGCCACAGGGGCAAAGACGCGCATCGTACGCATCCCCTATCGGCTGTTCTGGCTGCTGCTGAAAACCTACGCGATCTTCAACAAGAATCCGGCGTTCACGGCGCGCCAGCTGGAAGCGCTGGTGACGCCGGATGTGTTTGAGGTGATTGACTGGCCGGGCATCTTCGGCGTTCGGGCCACACCGCTGCAGGAAGCGTTGAATGCGACCTTCCGGGATCCCAACTATTCCAAAGTTGTCCTGGACTTCTGAGAGGCATAGAGACCAATGAACACGGCGAGCGGGAGTTGGATTTTCGCGGACCCGCCGCCAACCCGCAGCGCCACTGGATCGCAGGATTGTCCGTGTAGCATGGATTTCGATGCCCGCAACGGACACCCAGGCTCTCACTGGCTCAAGCCCAGCACGGGGTGGGAGCATGGCCCGCATCCTCGAGCTTGATGGTTTGCGAGCCGTAGCCATTCTTTTGGTGATTGGATGCCACTATCCCGGCTTCTCTCATCAGCTGCATGGCGTCCCGTCGTTTGGCTGGGTGGGTGTCGACATCTTTTTTGTTCTTTCCGGCTACCTGATCACAACGATCCTGCTGGGGCTGCGCAGTCGACGCACTCCTTTTCGAACCTTCTATTCCCGGAGATTTCTGCGGATTCTGCCGCCTTACTTTGCGGCCACTGCATTTCTCTTGGTCATGGCTATAAGACAACATTGGCTCGTGCTGAATTTCACGGTCTCGCAGGTATTTTTTCTTCAGGCGCTGCCGAAGTACGCTCGTGACTTTTTCCTTTCAATTTTCGAGCATCCCAAATTTCACCTTACCCATTTTGCGCCGCTGTTGGCCCAGGCACACTCGCTGCTCTACGTGGGGTCGAACGGCGCGGAGATGCATTTCGGCACGGCGCCGATGACGTACTGGTCGCTGAGTATTGAAGAGTACTTCTATCTTTTCTGGGCTCCCATTGTTCTGCGGTGCAGCCGAGCGACAATCGTGCGGGTCGCGGTCTGCGTTTGCCTCGTGGACATGCTATTGCGCTGGATGGACGGCGGGCTCATGGCGTACTTCAACCTCGTGAGCCGCTTCGATACTCTGCTGTACGGAGCCTTCCTTGCCCTGCTCTTTGAACGCTGGCGGCGCGACGGCTTCCCGCGAAGGACATTTTTCTTCCTGTTGTCCGTCTGCGCGGGGTCAGTCGCGGGTATGGTCGCCATCTGGTTCGCCATACGTCCGGTTCTGGGCCGCGAGATTCGGATGTCCCCTCTGGTGCTGGTGATCGGCCTGCCCATCTTTGCGATTGGTGTGGCCAGTCTCATCGGCATGCTGCTGCTGCGCGCCGGTAGTGACTGGTGGGTGGCGCGCATTTTGCGATCCCGCATTTTCGTCTTTATCGGAACGATCAGTTACACCATGTATCTCGTGCATATCATCGCCGGCACTTTTGTTCGCAAGGCCGTTATTACGGCCCATTTGCGAATGTCGCTCTTTTCGCAGGGGGTTATTGCGACACTGCTGACCATCGTGATCGCCTATCTCTCATGGCACTGGCTTGAAAAGCCGATTTTGCAATGGAAGGATCGTCACTTTCCCAGCAGCCCGCATCCTCCCGAACCCGCGCTCAACTGACTAGGAATCGTGCGACAAACGCGAACCCACCCTAGGGGCTGAAGTCACCCCGGCCTTGCTATTATTTGCGCTTTAGAATCGTCATTTCGCCGAACCGGTCCGCAAACCCATAGTGCTGCCGGATGTAGTCGTCCAGCAGGTGCACGCCGGTGTTCACGGAACTCCCGTTGGGCTCACGGTCATCCTCGAATTCGCTGTCCAGAACGACGTAGGGCGGCCGGTTCTTTTCGAGCTCTCCGATCATCTCCTGCTGCGTATCGGCGCGGTTCTGGAGAAAGGGATCGAAGTGCGACCACTTGGTTGCGGGCAGCCGCTGCGTCGCGAAGTACGTGAAGTTGTCATTGATGTTGATGCGCGCATGCTGTGGCAGACCTACGTAAAGCGTGTCGCCGGGCCTGGTGTGCTGATCGATGTACTCGATCGCCTGAATATGATCGTTGTCCGGGAAGAAGCAGAATCCTTTGCTGACGACATTATGTTCGCGGCACCATGCGTCGAAGGGAGGCCGCGGGTTCTGCCCTGCCGGATCAAGAATCCACGCCAGCATCGAGGACCGCTGCCGATGCTCGTTCTGGAGGTCGTGCAGCGTGGGGAAGATACCTGCGACCGCGAAGAGAAGGAGGACGAAAGCTAAGAGCGCTCGCTCGACGGTTGCGAAAATGCCGCGATGCATCCAGAGCACGAGAGCCAGAAGGATGCATGGGGAAAGCGCCATAAAAAGCTGGCCGGCCCCGATGCGCACCAGCCCTTTCAGATACATCACGGTTCCCACCGCGGCGAAGGCCAGGGTGGCGCCGACCCATTCAGGGATGCGCCGACGATCTTCTCTCCGTTGCGGCAGATACCAGCGCAAGGCTGCATACAAGCCAAAGGCGATAAGAACGGGGAGGATGTAAACAACGCTGTCCTGAAAGTTTTGCCGATGGATGCGGGGAAAGGGAAGATTGCGGGCCGCATGATAGTACTTCGCCGGATAGAGGACGATGTCGTAGAGGAAATCGTGGATCGCTCCGACAGCTGCGTAGGCGATGAAGAGCGGAGCCACGGGGATCGCAAAGCCAAGAAGATACGGCCATAGTGCGGAGCCCGTGGCCCGCATCCTGCGGCGCGCATCCGGCTGTGCAAGCCAACATGCCAACGCGATGATGAGCACCTGAACGGCCGCCAGCCCTGCGCCGGTGTCATAACGGAACAGCGTGGCGACACCAGTCACAATCCCTGCGGCAAGTGCTCGCCTGCGGCGGAGTGTGCAGGTGAAGACCGGGAGCAGCAGCCAGGTGGACCACACGGTAAAGAGTGTCTTGAGGCCCAGAGACTCGCCCCATAAAACCGACAGCAGAAGCGCGGCTGTCGCCCAGGTGGCAGGCCTGAACTTCGAAACCCCGAACCTTGAGGCCGCCGCGAGCCGCCGCGCCAGGATGAAGATTCCCACGCCGCCCGCCGCGATATCGGCTGTCCACAACAGCCGTTCTATCAGGACGGACTGGCCGAAGACTTTGAACAGGCCCGCCAGCAGATAGACCATGGCAGGTCCATAGTTGTAATAAAAGTCGCGATGGATTACCTGGCCGGCCGCGACCCGCATCGCAGCGGTAAGTTCCAGGCCCTCGTCGTAGATGTAGACACCGCGGCTGCTGGTCAGAAAGAACCAGGCGAACAGCGCGATAAAGATCGCCGCGTAGACAGCGCACTTAGTCCAGAAGCGGTGAGCCTCTGGCACGCGTGCGTGATCCGCGCCGGTACCGCGTTCGGGGTGGCTGGGATTTGGTCCTGCACTCAATCCGCGTAGCACCCCATGCACTCCTTCGCGAGCCTTGTGCAGCGACTCTCCGACATGAGTTTATAAGACGCGAACACTTTGGACGGTTCAGGGCTTTCCGGGCAAGATGTCCTCTGTCGATCGCCGCTCGAGGATCGTGATGACACCGAACTTCTTTACCGGTTGATAGTTGGCCGCGATGTAATCGTCGAGCAGATGTACGCCCGTGCTCACGGAGCTTCCGTTCGGTTCATGCGAGCCAACGAAGGTGCTGTCGAGCGCGATGTAGGGCGGACGGTTTCGTTCGAGGTCGGCGATCATCTCGCGCTGAATGTCGGCGCGGTTCTGAAGGAAGGGGTCGAAGTGGGACCATCTGGTTGCGGGCAGGCGCTGCGTTGCGAAGTAGGTGACGTTGTCATTGGCGAAGATGCGATCATGGCGCGGCGGCCCGACATAGATCGTGTCCCCGGGGTGGGTCTGCGTCTCGAGAAACTCAATGGCACGTATGCGGTCATCCTCAACGATGTAACAAAAGCCTCTAGTGATCGGATTTGGATCTTTGCACCACCCCGTCAGCGGAGGCAGTGGAGCTTCCTTGCGTGGTGAAACGATCCATGCCAGCGTGGAGGCGCGCTGGCGCTGCTGCAGGACCTTCTGATTCAGGACAGCGAAGACGCCTTCCACAAGAAGCAGGAGAAGCATGACTGCCAGTCCTGCCCGATAGCCTGGGGAAAATCGTTTCCGTCGCGACCACAGAACCAGAGTCACCAGCACGCAGGGCACTGTGCTCAGATATAGGGAGCCAGCGCCGATGCGGACGACGGCCTTCAGATACATTAACGTGGCGATCAAAGTGAACGCCAACGTAAAGCCAACCCAGTCCGGAATGGCCTGCTTCTCCTCGCTTCTGCGCCGGCCGAGCATGAAAAAGGCGGCGAGATAGGCGCAAAGACCCAGCGCCGGCGGCAGCACGTAGGCAATGAACTCGTCCATGGACCCGGCATGAATGGTAGGAAAAGGAAGTTCGCGAGCTATCCTGTAATACTTCGCTGTATAGATCACGATGTCATACAGCAGATCGTGCAGCGGAGCTACGGCCAGATAGGCGATCGCTGCGGGAACCAGAAGAATGGCGGCTCCCAGCAGATAGGATCCCAGCGTAGAAGCAGTTGCCGCCACGCTGCGCCGCGCGCCCGAAGTTCTCCACCAGACCGCGAGAAGGAGCAGAACAATGTGGCACGCGATCAACCCGGCACCGTAGTCATAACGGCACAAGGTTCCAAAGCCCGCCAGAAGCCCTGCGGCAACGGCACGCCGTCTGCGCAGATCACCCTGAAAGACCGGAAGCACAAGCCATGTCGACCAAAGCATCGTCAGGGCGAACAGCGGAACCTGAAGCACCTGCTCAATGCCCACGCCGATCATCCAGATCGCACAAATACACGTTGCGACGGCGGCCGTCATCCTTCCGCAGAGGCGCCGCTCCAGGGCATACAAGGATGTGATCAGGCCTGCATTGGCTATGAGCGTCACCAGGCGCTCCGCGAGCACCGAGGAGCCGAAGAGCTTGAAGACTCCCGCGAGCAGATAGAGGGGGGCCGGCCCGTAGATGTAATAGAAGTCCCGGTGGATCACCTGGCCGTGCATCACGCGCATCGTCCCGGTCAACAGGATTCCTTCGTCGTAGATATTGAGCATGCGGCTGTTGCAAAGAAAAAAGACCACGAGGGAAACAGCGAACAGCAGAACGTACGTCCAGAGATCGCGGCGCTGAAGGATCGATCGGCGGGCCTGGCTCACTCTGTGCAAACTCCTATGCGTTGTTGATCCGAGTCACTCTGTAGATTACAAAGTTATCCGTCTTCATGTCCGCGCCCAGGAAGGATGCGACCGGTTGCGCGTTCAAACCCGCGGCCTTCAGGCGCGCAAGCTCATCCACCGAGAACGGCCGGTAGAAAGAGAACAGCAGTTCGCTTCGTCCCAGACTGTTCATCGCGCGGTTGATCGCGAAAGGAATCTTTGACTCTGGCATGTCCTCGCGATATCGCGAGAACAGCTTGAAGGTGTCCATGCAGTCGCACTCGGGGAAGTAGACGCGGCGCTGCATCTCCTCCGCCAGGCTCGCGAAGCTCACATCAGGCATTCCGGTGATCACCTCGTTGGGCTCATTGGTCTCCACCCACTTGGCAGCCTCGCGAGCGTTCGAAAGCGGATGCCGCCATGAGCCGGCCAGCGCACACAGGCCCGCCAGCGCACTGACGCCGAACAGCGCATACGTCCACCGGGACCACGCGGCTTTTCCATGGGGCGCCGCTGCTGCCTGCGAGCTCTCTACCCACAGTCCAATCAGCAGCGAAATAAAGGCGATTCCCCAGTGCCGCGGAGATCCGGGATACACGACGTCGGCGAACAGCGCGCCAAACAGCAGCGTTGCCGTCATCAGCAGCGCAAGGCTCTTCTTCTTCCGGCAGATTCTCCAGTATGCGAACAACACGACCGGAACCAGCACATAAAGCCACCGGGAATCGATGACCGTGGTCCTCCAGAAGCGGTGCGGGAAGTCCGGCGCGATCGGCCACCACGGCCCAACCACCATGTCCACGATCGAGCTTGTAATGCGATGGCGGCTCAGCGCATCGGCACCGAGATGACCGGAGCTCTGCCAACTGATCTGCTTCGACGGCCAGAGGGTCCCAACGGCCAGCGCGATCAGCGCAATATAAGCCGCCCATCCGGCAGCCCACCTCTTCCAGGTTGCTTTTCGTTCCGCAGCCGGCAGTCGCAGCCAGCCGCTGTAGGTGTATTCAAGCAGCAGCGCGCTTGTCAGCAGCACGCCCGTCATGTCAGTGTTGCCCGCAAATCCCAGCAGCACGCAGCAACCGATCACGCCCGCAGGCCGGCTCACACGGCGAACAACATACAGCAGCACCAGCAGCAGCATCACCGAGTACATGCGGCACATCACCGTGTACTCCCACACCAGGAAGTAGCTCGAGAGGATGAGCGCGCGCTGCTTCCACGTGAATGGCGACAGCAGTCCGACGATCAGGATGATGGCAGTGCCAAGAGCCGCTTCCACCCACTTCATCGCCACGGGATCATGCGTCAGCCGCGACGGAAACCAGAGGATGAAATACCAGAGCCACGGATGACCTTCGAAGTGAACGTAATAAAACATCTTCGCCAACGTCGGGCTGGCCGCGCTGATGGCCCATGCATTCACCTCATCGAAGAACATCGTGTGGTGCCACATGTCTACCCAGAAAAGCAGCAGAAACGGCAACACGACCGCGAACGCCTGCCATCCGCGGCGATCGGTGTGTGGGTCTCGAGGAGTGGAAGCGGTCGTCATCATGTTTTGGTATTGAGGTCTGGCGATCTGCGGTTGAGCAGCGCGGACAGCCGAACCATCCCAGACTATTTCCTGATGAGCTCCATCTCCCATCCGGGTGGGTAAAGCGGGAAGTCCATGCGCGTTCCGGGAGCGCTTGCGTGAAACACCTTCACCTCCTCGGGAAATGAACTGTTCGGCATCGCGGGAACCTTCCAGTCGCGCACGATGCCAATGCACAACACAGCCAACAGGAATGTGTTCGCGATGCGCAGCCACGGCGGGCCGTACAGCACCAGCCACAGAATCGCAAACAGCAACGCGATGTTCGGAAAAAATGAGTAGCGCTGCGAGGGCGTGTGAAGAAGCTGAAGCCACAGCGGGCGCGGCGAGTAAATGAAATAGGGCGACTTCAGCCCCGCCGCGTAGATGGCGAAGCAGAAGACCGCAAGCAGCCGGAACTCCAGCCCCGCAGACCGAAAGCACGCCGCAATCAACGCCAGCCCGACAATCAAGGCGATCAGGCTGCACACAAACGGAAGCTCGAGGCCAAATGTGCGCGAACCAAGCAGCGCGCCGATGAATGCATTGCCTCCCAGCAACCGCACCAGCACCTTCGCCGACGCTCCCAGGTACATCGGATTGCGCTGTCCGTGATTTGCCACAAGCTCCAGCATCTGCACCAGGCTGCCCGCGCACAGAACACACAGAGCGATGAGAGACCAGCGTTGCCGCCGCACTCTCCAGAAGACAAAGAGCAGAGGCGCCAGAAGAATCCCAAACGGGCCGCTCAACGCGCCCACCAGAATGACCGCACAGTCCAGCAGCCGCCCGGCGACACTCCTGGGCTCCGCAGCGAATGCGAGCAGGATCATCGCCAGCGCAAGGTGCCACTGCGAGTTCGTGCAGACGACATGAATCTCGTGCGCATCCGGGATGCCTACATAGATCGCCGCAAAGAGAATCCGAAACGGCAGCGGCGCCCAGTTACGGCAACGGCTCGATAGCAGAATCGGCACCGGCAGCCCCTGCAGAAACAGGCCGCCCAACGCCATTGCCAGCGGCGCCCAGCGCAGTGGAACGAGCAAAGCGAGGTCCGCAATCAGTCGCTGAACTGTGTTGAAATATCCGCCATCGGGCCGCAGAAGGGGCCGCAGCCAGCCGACGTTGTAGGCCTGCGCAAACCAGATCTTCCCGTCCTCGGCGTAGAACTGCGCATGGAAAAACAGGCTGCGCTCGCGGCTGACCATCGCGATGCATGCGAGCACAAAGCCCAGCACGAGCCATTTGGCCGCTAGCCCTTCGCTGGAGGTCAGCTTCCGCGAGAGCGATCTCATCGAGGTCTCTGAAGAATCGGTCTGCTCATGGAACGCCTGGTTGTGGGCCAAAGCAGCCATAGCGCATGGAATTCGCAGAATAGCACCCAGCCTTGCGCGACTCCTCGATTCCGCAGCAGCCCCCGCAAGTGCCGCTTTTCGAGTCGCCAGCTCCAGCGCGCATCCCGGCGCACGACCCGGTTCGCCAGCTTGAAACCAGTCTTGGTCCGAGACAATCCTCCCCGCAAACACCAGAAATCACAGGGCTTAAGTCGGACAACGAAGCAATAATTACATATTCTCCCGTCCCGAAATTCATAGAATTCAGCCCTGCGCTGAGTCGACCTATCCCAATTTGGCTGGAAATTGCACATTTTGGCTTTTGGCCTCTAACGTGCTTGTTCCATCAGCCAAGTTCCCCAAAATTTAGTTGCACGACGGAGTGACCCATGTTCCAGTTTCGCTTGAGGTCCGTAGTGTCGTCTTTTCTCCTTGCGCTTGTGCTTGTCGTCGCCGTTGCCGCTGCCCATGCGATCGAGGTCAATGGCCGCATCAAGGGAACGGTGACCGATCCCTCCGGTGCCGTTGTCCCCGGAGTCGCGGTGGTCGCCACCAATATGGCTACCGGGGTGAAGTTCAACACCAAGACACAGGCTGACGGCGCCTATCTGTTTCCGCAGCTGCCGGTCGGAACTTACAGCATCTCGGTCGTTGCGCCCGGCTTCAAGGCGTTCACCGCTACCGGCATCATCATTAACATCGACCAGGAATATGTCGAGACTGTGAAGCTCGAGGTCGGCAACACCAGCGAGACTCTGGAGGTGGCCGCCGATGCGGTCCAGGTGAACACCACCGACATGCAGCTCGGCAACATCGTCAACTCCAAGCAGATGGTCGAGCTGCCGCTGATCAATCGCACCTTCACCGGCCTCGAGCTGATCGAGCCCGGCGTGCAGGCCGCCAGCGACCGCTTCACTGGCAACTACTCTGCCAGCGGCTCGCAATCGCAGCAGTCGGAGTATCTGATCAATGGCGCTGACACGAATGATATTTCGCTAAACACACTCACCTACACGCCCAACCTCGATGCTATCGATCAGTTCAACCTCATCGAAGGTCCGCTCAACGCCGAATATGACCGCAACTCCGGTGGTATCGTCAGCGCGACCCTCAAGCAAGGCACCAATCATATCCACGGCGACGTCTTCGAGTTCTACCGGGACACCTTCCTCAACACCAACAACTACCTGCAGAAGTCGTTCAACTCCGCCGGACAGCGGACGGATACGGTGGCCAAGTACCACCAGAACATCTTCGGAATCACGATTGGCGGACCCATCATCCGGGACAAGCTCTTTCTGTTCTATGCCTATCAGGGCACGCGTCAAGTTGTGCCCGAATCGGGCGGAACCGTTTCGGTCTTCACCCAGAACAATCTGAACGGAAACTTCTCTGAGGACCTCACCCCGCAGTCCAGCCATTTCAACTACGTCTTCAGCGGACAAAAGATTCCTGGAACATTCACCGCTCTTTCCGCTCTCAACCCCGCCTGCATTCCCAATGGAACGAACACGTGGGGAGCTACAAAGACAACCGTCGGTTGCCTCACCGCTCTAGGCGGCGTCATCCCGACGAGCGCATTCAATCCCGTTTCGCTCAAGCTGGCCCAGGCCTACGTTCCACTGCCGAATAACAGCGGGACGAGTCCCTATAGCTATATCTTTCATCCTGTGGTCACGACCAAGGCCAATCAGGATCTCGCGCGCATGGACTATGCCATCAGTCCGAAGAACCAGCTGACTCTTATCGGCGTTTACAACCGTTCGAGTGCTCCGGAGACATTGCCGTTCACGGGCGCAACCCTGCCGGGGTTCGGTGACGTCAGCACCTCCTACACCCAGCAGTACACGCTCGATGATGTGCAGCAATTCAATTCCACTCTCGTCAACGAGTTCGCGGCTCACTGGACGCGCTTCAACTATCAGGCTGTACTTCCGCAGGTCCCTACACAGCCCTCGAGCGCAGGCTTCTCGATCAATCCACAGAACACCGCGGGCGCCGGCCTTCCAACCATCGCGGTCGGCAACTTCTTCACCCTGGGCTTCTCGACCAACGGACCGCAGCCGCGCATCGATCAGGTTTACCAGCTCGGGGACAACATCTCGAAGGTCGTTCGTCAGCACGCCCTGAAGTTTGGTTACGACGGCCGGCGTTTCAACGTCTCGAATCCGTTCAGCGCGCGCAACAACGGCAGCTATTCCTTCTCCAACAGCACGTCAACCAGCCCGTATACCACTGGCGACAGCTCGCTCGACTTCCTGCTCGGCATTCCGGGGACGTACAGTCAGGGTTCCGGCGCGACGATCCAGGCGCAGGCCTATCTGAATTATCTCTATGGGCAGGATTCCTGGAAGATCACGAATACCCTCACGCTTGATTATGGTCTCGGCTATTCGATCGATACTCCATTGCAGCAGCACCAGTATCAGGGTGAGGCTGTTCTCTGTCTCATCGGCGGCCAGCAATCGACTGTCTTCCCCACTGCACCAAAGGGTCTCAACTACCCCGGCGATAAAGGCTGCAACAGCGCCGGTGGCGCAGTTCTCCACCTCGGCGAGCTCGCCCCACGGCTGGGTTTTGCATGGTCGCCGACCAACTGGGGATGGCTCTCCGGCACCTCTCATCAGTTCGCCATCCGCGGCGGTTTCGGTTTCTACTACGATCGCACCGAGGAGGAGAGCTCGCTTGAAACCCTCACGACACCCCCCTTCGGTCTATCCTCGGCCGGAGTCAACGATTACGCTCCGGCGGGTACGACTCTAACCCCCGCATTCGTTAATCCGTATGAAGACATCAATTCCGGTACAACCTACACAAATAAGTTCCCGTATACCTTCCCGGCACCCGGCGCAGCCATCAACTGGGCCAAGCTGGAACCGGTCGCAAAGAGCACCTACGCTCCAGGCTTCCGGGCTCCGTACGCCGAGAACTTCCAGCTCACCCTAGAGCGCGAATTCGCCTCACGGGTAGTCGCTCGTCTGAGCTACGTAGGTTCGCTGGCGCGCCGCAACCAGGTGGACTTCGAAGGCAACTACGAAACCGCGGCCGGTCACGCTGCGTGCCTCGCAGCCACCACCACCTGCTCCGCCTACACGGCCAACGGCACACTGCCAATCGCAGGCACGAATGCAACGAATCAGCAGAAGAACTTCCCGCAGAACACCGCGTGGGGTGCCATCGATCCCAATACCGGGCTCACCGGCTTTACCAGCATCGGCGAGGACAGTTCCGAAGGCTCTTCCAGCTACAACGCGCTGCAGGCCAGCGTCGTCAAGGCCTACACTCACGGGCTCACCTTCCAGCTCAGCTATACCTTCTCGCATGCGCTGGACAACGGCTCAAGCTTTGAAGGATCGGGCTTCGGCGGGACCAATGGCCGTGGCTACAATCAGTACTTTCCCAGCCTCAACTATGGAAATTCCAGCTACGATGCGCGACAGCGTCTTGTCTTCGCGCCGATCTACACTACGCCAATCCTGCATAGCGCCAACTGGTACAGCCCTCTCAACCTCGCGGCTTCGGGATGGCAGATCTCCGGCATCACCACTCTGGCTACGGGTTTCCCGTATGACTTCACTCTCAGCGGCTCCAACTCGCTCTGGTGCTCCAGCGCCAACAGCTTCTACGCTTGCCCGGACATTCCGGTGCAGGTCGGCCCTCTCCAGACCGCGAACCCACGGACCGCTGCTCGCCTTAACGGGCTTCCCGTCTGGTACACCAACACGTCCGCCTCGTTCACAGAAGAGCCGATCGGACAGTTCGGCAACGTCTCCCGCAACAAGTACCACGGTCCTGGAATCAACAACACGAACCTGATCCTAGCCAAGAACTTCAATCTTTCGGCCGACGGCGTCCGCCGCCTGCAACTGCGCATGGAATCCGACAACGTTTTCAACCACACGCAGTTCAACAACCCAACTGCGGCACTCTCGAACACCTTCTCCACCGTCACCAACTCATTCTCGGGCAGCCCGGGCACCATCTCCTCCGCCGCGTCCGCCCGGCAAACGCAGCTCGCAGCGAAGTTTTACTTCTAAGCCTGGCCTCGCACGCGAACCGGGAGTCATCGGCTCCCGGTTCCTCGCCTCTTTCTCGAAAGTGTTTTTCTTGCATAGCCGGCTCGACCCCGGAAGCCCCGCAACCGTTCCTCGTCGCCGTATTCCGGCCACCCGTCCCGTCCTACCATATTCTCGTCACGGAAGATGCCGCAGCCGATTCTCCCAAAATTCATAGAAGCCGGTTCTTAAAGAACCTCGAATACCGATAATTTCGGTCAAATCCGAGCCCTCGGACTTTGGCCCTAAACGTGCGTACTTCCGTGATTAAGCAAGACATCCCAGCTCTAAGAAATCTGGAGAGAACTATGCGTTTTCTGAGACTGCGTTACGTGGCTTTCTCGCTCCTGCTCGCATTAGTGGTCGGAATTTCGGTCGGAACGGCGCATGCGGCGGATGTGAACGGCCGTATCAAAGGTACGGTGACCGATCCGTCGGGTGCGGTCATCCCCGGCGCCAGCGTCATCGCGACGAACATCGCAACAGGGGTGAAATACACCACCAAAACGCTCGCTTCCGGAGACTATCTTTTCCCCCAGCTTCCGGTCGGAACCTACAGCATCTCAGTGTCCTCTCCCAATTTCAAGAGCTTCACGGCGACGGGCATTATCCTGACCATCGACAAGGAGTACGTCGAGAACGCCAAGCTCGAGGTGGGCAACACGTCGGAGACCCTGGAGGTGGCCGCCGATGCGGTCCAGGTCAACACAACCGACATGCAGCTGAACAACGTGGTGACCGGAACTCAGATGACGGAGCTCCCGCTGATCGGCCGTAATTTTACCGGACTGGAACTCATCGAGCCCGGCGTTCAGGCCTCCAGCGACCGCTTCGGAACTTTTTCGGTCAGCGGATCGCAGACCCAGCAGTCGGAGTATCTGATCAACGGCGCGGACAGCAACGACATCGCGCTGAATACTTTGGCCATCTCGCCCAACCTGGACGCGATTGATCAGTTCAACCTGATTGAAGGCCCGCTGAACGCTGAGTACGACCGCGACTCGGGCGGCATCGTTTCGGCCACGATCATCCAGGGCACCAACCACTTTCATGGCGACGCCTTCGAGTTCTACCGCGACACGTTCCTGAACACCAATAACTTCTTCCAGAAGAGTGTCACTGGCGCGTACGTGCCCGTGACGCCGTACCACCAGAATATCTTCGGTGGCACAATTGGCGGCCCGGTGTTTCGCGACAAGCTCTTTTTCTTTGGCGCCTATCAGGGAATCCACCAGCGAGTTCCCGACAATACGAGCAACGCCCTTCCATCGACGCTGAACCGCTCAGGTAACTTCAGCGACATCGCCGGTCCGGCGCTCTCGGCCGCTCCTGTCGTAACGCCCAACGGCTGCGAAAACAGCACAGCGGACAACCCTCTGCCCGGCACACCGGACTGGGGCGAGTTCTCGGGATGCGATTTGGTTCCGCAGACGATTCTTCCGCAACTTACAAAGTGCTCTTCGGGAATGTACTGGTCGCAGTGCGCCTATGCGTACAACGGCAACTTTCCCACTACGACCTTCAATCCGATCGCGGCCAAGCTGCTTAGCCAGTATGTTCCGACACCGAACAGCGGGACCTACGGCTATGTCTTTAACTCGACTACAAGAACGTCGTCGAACCAATACATAGGCCGATTGGATTATTCTCTGAATCCTGCCAATCAGTTCTACGGTGTGGGCATCTTCTTCAAGTCCAATGTCTCGGATACCATTCCGTTCACCGGTGCTACGCTGCCCGGATTCGGAGACCAGGATCTGGAGACGATTCAGCAGTACACCTTCGACTATGTGCACCAGTTCGGGTCGACGGCGGTAAACGACTTTGCGATTCACTGGACTCGCTTCAACTACCAGGCGGTTGAGCCCCAGGGCACCGTTTCGCCCTCCAGCCTCGGATTCAGCATTAATCCGCAGGATACCGCTGCGGAGAATGTGCCGACGATCTCGGTCGGAGGCAACAACACCTCTTTCACTCTGGGCTTCAGCACCAACGGCCCGCAGCCGCGCATCGATCAGGTCTATCAGCTGGACGACAACATTACCAAGACAATCGGACACCACACGCTGAAGTTCGGTTACGACGGACGCCGCTTCAACGTCTCGAATCCGTTCTATGCCAACAATAGCGGCGACTATAACTTCGATAGCAACAGCGGCAGCAGCGGCAACAATAGCAACTTCTCCTCTGGTGACGGCACCGTCGACTTCCTGCTCGGCGTTCCAGGTGGCTACAGTCAGGGCAGCGGCGCCACCATTCAGGCGGATGCGTTCCTGAACTACATCTTCGCTCAGGACGCCTGGAAGGTGACGAATACCCTGACGTTCAACTACGGTCTGGGGTATTCCATCGACACTCCACTGCACAACAACCAGTACGCGGGCGAAGGCATCGTGTGCCTCAATCCCGGAGAGCAGTCCAAGGTCTTCCCGACTGCGCCGCTGGGTATAACGTACCCGGGTGATGCGGGCTGCACCAACAGCGGCAAAGCGTATACGCGCTTCAGTGAGTTCGGACCTCGTATCGGATTTGCGTGGGCTCCAGACCTGGGCCGCATCTCCGGCTCGCCTGGCAAGTTCTCCATTCGTGGCGGCTTCGGTATCTACTATGACCGCACCGAGGAAGAGAGCTCGCTGCAGACTCTGGAATCGACCCCCTTCGGTATCACCTCCTCTGGTGCGACAACTATCGGCGTTCCGCAGTTCGCCAATCCGTTTGCAGACGTAAACAATGGATATGGCGCCAACTGCTATCCCGGCGGCACTGATCCGAGCACTGGAGGACCCTGCGTGCAGGGCCAGACTTCGGTGAGCAATCCATTCCCCTACGTCTTCCCGGTGAAGGGCCAGGCGGTCGATCCCTCGGCGTGGAATCCCATCTACTACCTCAGCACCTACGATTCCACCTTCCGGGCACCCTACGCGGAGAACATTCAGCTTTCAGTCGAGCGTGAGTTCCCGTCGCGAATCGTTGCCCGTCTGACGTACGTCGGCTCTATGGCACACCACAACCAGATCACCTACGAAGGCAATCCGACGACGGCTGCCGGCCACGCAGCGTGCGCTGCGGGCAACGAGTATTCGCCCGTTCTTGGCGCAAGCGTCAACTGCGTCACCAACGCAAACTACGAGGCACTTTACTGGCCCAACAATACGGCCTACGGCTCTATCTACGCGCCGACCGGCTACCCCGGTTTCACGGGAATCGGTGAGGTCGGTTCCGAGTCCTCCTCGAACTACAACGGTCTGCAGGCCAGCGTCACGAAGGCAACCACCCACGGTCTCACCTTCCAGCTGAGCTACACCTTCTCCCATGCTCTAGACAACGGTTCTTCTTTCGAGAACTCGGGTTTTGGCGGCAGTGTTCGCGGCTACAACCAGTACGACCAGGCACTGAACTACGGCAACTCCGCTTACGACGCGAGGCAGCGGCTCGTCTTCTCGCCCGTTTATATCTCACCCATTCTTCACGGGCACAGCACCTTCTCCCCGATCAACCTCGCCCTCTCAGGGTGGGAGCTCTCGGGCATCACGACGCTTGCTACCGGCTTCCCGTATGACATCTCGTACGGTGGCGCTGGCTCGCGTTCGCTGTGGTGCAGTTACTACACAGTCTTCTATGCCTGCCCTGACGTTCCGGAACAGACAGCTCCCCTCGTCCGCGGAAGCAACGTCCGGCTCCGCAATAGCGCCGGTCGCACCACATGGTTCCAGGGTTCCTCCAGCTTCGTTGCGGAACCGATCGGAACCTTCGGCAACATCAGCCGCAACCCCTTCCATGGACCCGGCATCAACAACACTAACCTTGTCGTAGCGAAGAACTTCAACCTTTCGGCAGACGGTGTCCGGAGGCTGCAGCTTCGCATGGAGAGTGACAACGCCTTCAACCACACCCAGTTCAGCAACCCCGGCGGCGTGTACGGAGCCAGCACCTTCGGCCTTATTACAGGAGCAGCGTCCTCCCGTCAGACTCAGCTGGCGGCGAAGTTCTACTTCTAACCAACACGCAACTTCTCACTATCCTTCGGGGCGCCTTCGGGCGCCCCTTTTCCTTGTCCGTAAAACATTGATTCTGAACGGCGTACACGCGCCGGTACCCGCCATCCCCACAGCGTCAAAGCGCCTATAATGGAAGGTGACGATCTTTAGAAAGTTTGCGTGACAATGCCCGACGATCAGAACCAACTCCCCCTCGGCTCCAATCCCAACGACCCACCGAGTCCGCAGGATGCCAACTCCAACAACCCGCCGCCGGGCGGCGGCGGTGGCCCGTTCAATCCGGATGGCCCCGGTGCGCCCACCGGTCCCGGAGCCCTGCAGATGTTGCCCATCAACATCGAGGAGGAGATGCGCCGGTCGTATCTCGACTACTCGATGTCGGTCATCATCGGCCGCGCCCTGCCCGATGCCCGCGACGGCCTCAAGCCCGTTCATCGCCGCGTCCTCTACTCGATGCACGAGCTCGGCCTTCAGTACAACAAGAAGTACATGAAGTCTGCGAAGCCCGTCTCGCAGGCCATGGGTAACTATCACCCACACGGCGACGCCGCCATCTACGACGCGCTCGTCCGCCTCGCCCAGCCTTTCAGCCTGCGCTATCCGCTGGTCGACGGCCAGGGCAACTTTGGCTCCGTCGACGGCGATCCGCCCGCCGCCATGCGCTACACAGAAGCGCGCATGATGCGCATCACCGGAGAACTCCTTGCCGATATTGAGATGGACACCGTCGACATGGTGCCCAACTACGACGACTCGACGACCGAACCCACCGTCCTCCCCGCGCGCTTCCCCAACCTCATCGTCAACGGCGGCACCGGCATCGCCGTTGGCATGGCGACCAACATTCCGCCGCACAATCTCACGGAAGTCCTCAACGCGACCATCGCGCTCATCCAGAAAGAGAAGTCCGACGCGCGCCCCGACCTCGCGATCGTCCTCGACCACGTCAAGGGTCCTGACTTCCCCACTGGCGGCTATCTCTACGGACGCGGCAATCTCGCGCAGACCTACAAGACCGGCCGCGGCCGCTTCATCATGCGCGCCAAGTGCGGCCTCGAGCAAATCTCCGGCGGCCGCCAGGCCATCGTCGCAACCGAGATCCCCTACCAGGTCAACAAATCGAACCTCATCAAGCGCATCGCCGAGCTCGTCAACGACAAAACCATCGACGACATCTCCGACGTGCGCGACGAATCCGACCGCGACGGCATGCGCATCGTCATCGAACTCAAGCGCGGCGCGCAGCATGAGATCGTCCTCAACCAGCTCTACAAGCACACCCAGATGCAGGAATCGTTCTCGATGATCTTTCTCGCCGTGCACAACGGCCAGCCGAAGGAACTCGGTCTCCCTGAGGCGATCCACGCCTTCATCGATCACCGCATCGACGTCGTCCGCCGCCGCACAGCCTTCCTGCTCAACAAGGCCCGCGAGCGCGAGCACATCCTGCTCGGCTACCAGATCGCGCTCGACCATCTCGACAACGTCATCAAGATCATCCGCCAGTCGTCATCACGCGCCGACGCCCGCGAGAATCTCTTCCAGTTCTTCTCCAACCGCACCATCAATCTCCGCGGCGCCGAGCTCAAGGGCGTCAAGCTCAACCCCGACAAATATTCGATCGACCTCGCCGGCGGCAGCGTCTCCGCGCAGCTCGCCAACAACTCTGCCGGCACGCTCATCCTCAGCTACCGCCAGATCGACGCCATCCTCGAGCTCCAGCTCTACCGCCTCACCCAGCTCTCCATCGACGAGCTCCTCAACGAGCTCAAGCAGGTCCGCGACAACATCGCCGAGTACGAGTCCATCCTCGCCTCCGAGAAAAAACTCCGCCGCGTCATCGTCAAGGAGCTCGAAGACATCCGCGAGCGCTACGGCGACGCCCGCCGCACCGCCATCATCGACGAGTCCGCCGAGCTCACCCTCGAGGACCTCATCGCCGACGAGCAGGTCGCCGTCACCGTCTCCAACACTGGCTACCTCAAGCGCACGCCCATCTCCACCTATCGCCAGCAGCGCCGCGGCGGCACCGGCCGCATGGGCATGAAGACTCGCGAGGAAGACTTCGTCTCGCAGCTCATCATCGACTCCACGCACGCCTTCCTGCTCTGCTTCACCAACACCGGCCGCGTCTACTGGCTCAAGGTCTATGAGATCCCCGACGTCGGCGCCGCCGGAAAGGGCAAGGCCATGGCCTCGCTCGTCGATCTCCAGCCCGGCGAAAAGGTCGTCACCATCCTCCCCACGCGCGACCTCACCGAAGAGAATCGCTACGTCCTCTTCGCCACCCGCAACGGCACCGTCAAGAAGACCGCACTCAAGGACTTCTCCAACGTGATGGCACGCGGCATCATCGCCATCGGCATCGACAAGGACGACGAGCTCGTCACCGCCCGCATGACCGACGGCGAGCAGGTCATCTTCCTCGCCACCCATGACGGCATGGCCATCCGCTTCGACGAGCGCGACCTCCGCCCCATGGGCCGCCCCGCCTTCGGCAACCGCGGCATCTCGCTCAAGAAGGGCGACTACGTCATCGGCGCCGCCGTCACTCCGTCCAACGAGGCCCGCAACAAGCAGCGCCTCGCCCGCGCTGCCGCCGCCGGTCTCACCGCCCAGGTTGAAAAGGCCATCGACGAAGCCATCGACTCCGCCGCCGCCGCTCCACTCTCCCTCGCCGCCGCCGACGACACCGCCGCCGCGCCCGAGCTCAGCCCCGAAGCCGCCGCCAAGCTCCAGAAGCTCGACGAAAAGCTCGGCCTCACCCCCTGCCTCATCCTCACCGTCTCGGAAAACGGCTACGGCAAGCGCACCGACGTCGACGCCTACCGCCTCCAGACCCGCGGCGGCAAGGGCGTCATCAACATGAAGGCCAACTCCAAGGTCGGCAAAGTCGTCAGCATCCAGCTCGTCGACGACACCACCGAGATGATGGTCATCAGCCAGTTCGGCAAAATCATCCGCATCGACACCAAGAGCGTCCGCGCCGCCGGCCGCTCCACCTCCGGCGTCCGCCTCCTCAACCTCGAAGCCGACGACAAGGTCGCCAGCGCCACCGTCATCCCACCCGAAGAACCGAAGGCTAACGGAGAAAACGGAACGTTACTCCAATGATATTGTGCCGTTTATTGATGCGTGTATGATGGACGCTCCCAGAGGGAAATCCTAATGTCGCTGGTCGACGAGCTTGAAATTGAGACCGCCGTGCTTGAGTTGCGATACGCAGACGCATTCCGAATATGGGACGTTGCCGGCGCGCTGTGGACGGAAATGACGGTAGCGTTCCCCGGGCTTGCGCTTAGCGAAGTTCAACCAAACCAGCAGGTGTTTGAAGCAGAGACAATTCAGATGTCCGTCCAAGTCGGAACGTGTCGGTTGGCGAGTCGAGGCCCAAGCGCAGTTAGGGAAGTTATCTCATCCGCCAACTCGTTTTGTAAGACGGTCGTCCGCCACTTGAACGTCCAGACGTTCACGCGCGCCGGCTTCAGGATCATCTCAGCGAAGAAGTTCGGATCGGCAAGCGAAGCGATGACGTTCGCGAGGCCATCGGCAGGTGCATATTCATCGCGGTTTCTTGACGGTTCAAAAGAGACTGGTTTTGTGCATGGAACGAGGGTAGAAACAGAAACAAGCGGTATATTTGCCGTGTTGAAGGTTGAAGACCGGAAGATTTCGGTTGCGATTCCTTGGAACGCGGCTGCATACGTACGCGCTTTCAAAGAGGAAAAGCCCACTGTCGTCAGCGATACGGATTTCTACACTATCGGTCTGGTGGAATATGAAAGCTTTGATGCGGGTGAGTGGACCAAGCAAGCGCACCGTGCTATCAGGCGCTATTGGGAGGGACTCTGAATGCCAAGCCCAATCGTTATTAGTGACTATCGAGAAGAAACAGGTTCGTCCAGAAGCACCGGCGCGACTGAGATCGAGCGTCAGAGCGAACACCGAGCCGTTGTTCACGAGCGATCGGGCAGGCAGGAGGGGAAATATGTTGTCCTCGGACCGAACGAACTGTATCCCTTCGCCGAAGTCAGTGACGCAACACTCTTCCAAGCAATCCAACTCACGGGCGAATGCATAAGCTCCCTAGGCGAGACGCTCGGATTCGACCCCAACGATTTCCTCTCGATCGATAGCAAGTTGATTCAGGTCCGCGTAACCCTGCGGCAACTCTTCGCTCTGAGATCCATAGGCGATGGATTCGGAGCCGTCGTCAATGGCTGCTTATGGGGTCTAAAGAACAAAGATACTGAGACCGTTTCTCGTCGCCAGATCGCTGCGCTGAAGGCGGTACTTTCAGAAGTAAAGCGGAAGCCGCTCATGCATTTCGACACGGCGATGTCGCTTCTGGACGATCTCGAGTCGGTAGACCTAAGCCCTGAACCAGACACCCTTAGCGACTTATTCGGCCCAGTTCCTGAAGATGAGCAGTGATTGTTGCTTCCTAGATACGACTGTCCTAGTTGAGGCCCTTTTCAAAGCAGAGGCCCGACGAAAGAGTGCACGAGCGAGCATACGCAGTTATAAGCGCTCAGTTCTGCCAGTGTATGCGATAAAAGAGATGCAACTCGGAGCGTTGAAACACTTCATCTGGGCGCATAATAAACTCTCAGAAACAGCCTCTTTTTCGACGACCCTGCGAGCTATACAGCGGATCTTCATGAAGCCTTATCTACAAGGCACCGCCCTGGAGGCCATGCAGGTTGGCGCCGAATTGTTAGTTGGCAGTCAGCTTTCGCTCGCCCAAACTCGATCCGAAACAGACGCCGCAATGGCAGACGCATTCAGGTTCTCGCTTCGAAGGCGTATAGATCGAGGATGGAAAGAACGCAGAAAGCTGACGACCGAGACCGCAGACAATCTGACATGCTTTGCCGAAACGGCGCCAAGATTCAACGAATCCACAAAGCTAATCGAGATCGATCCCCAAGGGTGCAGTTTAGAAGACTCATGTTGCTTGGCGGCTAAGTTACGACAGAGGCCAAAGGATCTAGAAGCACTTCTCAAGGCCATCGAAGGAAAGTCGAGACCTGAAGATAACAAACGCAGACAGACATTACATTTGCTGAAAAACACACCGAAGCGCGAGGTAAGCGATACAGCTTGCCGTGCTCTAGGCGACGCATACTTTGCCCTGCGCTGTCCCACCGACTGCGCCATACTAACGACCAACGTTAAGGACCATTCCGTGTTGGCCGGCGCCCTGCACAAGAAAGTCGATCAGCACAAAGCGTAATCAGGTGCCATTCATCGTGGAAAACGCAATGAATGGGATACCGGCGAGCCGTCCACTCATCGAATGCGCTCCGCTCTGCCGAAAGCAGAGTCGGGCGAAGCGCAACGACTGAATAGCACTCCTTCATTGGCGGACACGCTATGGGTTAGGCGCAACGTCGAGGTCCGCGCTCAAGTGCACGGCACTACCCGACACATTCATCGTGCGACTCCACTCGGCATAGCCTTTCTTTTTGACGGTGATCTTGTGCTGTCCCGAGGGAATCGACACAGTTGAAGGTGTGCTCCCCACAAAGTTTCCATCAATTTCGATATCTGCACCGGGAATGTTCGATTCGACAGTTAGATTCGCCACTACAGGTCCCGCGACGGCTGAAGCTGGAGACGACGCGATGGGCGCGGCAACCGGCGCCATCAGGTCCGCAGCATTCTTTTGCCAGTGGGCCTCGATCGCAGCGCACGCGCCTTGAACGGAACCCCCGACTGAAAGTGTGGACTCGCTGAAGATAGAGTCGCCGGTCTTCTTCACAAACACGGCTACTTTGTCCTTCTTCCGCAACAGCCCCTTGCCACCCTCGTGCTCCAGTCTGACCACGTAGTTGCTAGCCGAGGGGACATCGTTCACGACCACGCCAGGGCATCGCTGCCCAAACGTCTTAATGACCTCAGCTGTTTGAGGACTCGCGCCACCGGAGAACCCGCCGCCAAACGCCGAAGCATTTCCGCCGCTGCCGCCGGCCATCTGCCACGAATCACTCTCGGTCACAAAGATGCGTGGCTGAGGCAGATTCGATTGTGCGTTTGTGCCGTCCGGTGGCGACGGTTGAGAGGGCGCTTGTTGCGAGAAAGAAACACCGACACCAAACGCAAACAGAACCACAGCAATGCAAGACTGTTTCACGTGAACCTCAGCATGTAATTTGAGAGCAATGGGATAGTAGCCGCATATCAACGTCGTTACAACAAGATTCCATCGGTGGGCGACCTACTTTCCGAATCCGTATTCACTGAGAAGCGTAAGGACCCGCCCTTTTAGGCCGGGATCGCCCGTCTAACCTCTGCGGAGCCCACCATGATCCGCACCACTCTCCTGCTCGCCGCCGCAGCCGTCCTCATCCCCGCCGCACACGCGCAAACTCCGCTAGACCCCTGCACCCTCCTCACGCCCGACCAGATCAAAGCCGTCCTCAACTCGCCGGTCGAGCCCGGCCAGCCGGGCGTCGCCAAGGGCTCCGACGAATGCACCTGGGGCGACGCCAACGGCGACGACCGCGTCTACATCGCCCTCCGCCCCGCCGCCGACTTCCACACCTTCCGCAAGCAGATCGAGAAGAACGGCGGCCAGGTCACCCCCGTCACCGGCCTCGGCGACGACGCCTTCTTCGTCTCCCCCGACGAGTCTTCCTCAGCCCTCTACGTCCTCACCAAAACCCACCTCCTGCTCCTCACCGTCACCCCACCCGACAGCACCCAGCAGCAGGTCCAGGCCGCCGAAAAGGCCCTCGCCACCCAGATCCTCCCCAAACTCTGACCCTCAAATCCCACCAGAAAAAAAGTGCCCCCCACCCTTTAAACCCCCTGAATGCAAGACTTTACCTTCAAAGTCTTGATTCCAGACATTTTACCTACATCGCATTGCAAAGTCCACCACTAACTCAAATGGGATGAAGACTTTGCACGCTTTTGCCGGGGGGGAGGGGGGTAGGTCACTTCGCCGCAGCAACTTCCTTCGCCTCAGCAACTTCCTTCGCCGCAGCAACTTCCTTCGCCTTGGCTTCCTTCTCCAGCGCCTTCTTCAGATGTTTCGCGCAGGCATCGGCCCAGCTCTGATAGGTTTCGTCCGCCGTCGTATTCGAATCCACCCGCTTGATAATGTAGGCGAACTCCTGATGCCCCGTATGCGCATCGTTGATCAAAATGCTTCCCCTGCCGTTCGTGCTCAGCACAAACCCCGTAAAGAAGTTCCGCTGATGCACGTGCGCGCTGCCGGACAGCACGAAGTCGGCCTTCTCGCGGTCATTCACCAGCACCACCGGAACCTTCTTCTTGGTAATCGAGTAAGCCACACGCTGCCCAAACCCATCCATCGGCTCGACGAACAGCGTCATTCCCGGCCCAAACACAGGCGCGGCGGAAGCAGTCTCCGGCTGGGAAGCCTCGGTCGTTGCCGCCTGAGCCGGCTGAGTCGTCTGAGCTGTCTGGGCCGGCTGAGTCGTCTGGGCCGTCTGGGCAAGCGATGTACAACTCAACACTAGGATCACCGCAAGAACGCGTGCAAAAGCTTTCATGTGCACCTCGCATCTGCGAAACCGCCGGAAGATTATCCCAGACCACCCCTCGGCACAACACAACTTCCGTGGACCCTCTCCTACCTCTTCTAAGTCCACCTTTATGAGCACCTTCCTCGATCCACGAGGTACAACCGTTGATCCTGCATCTAATCGCCCGGAGCCCACGACGATGATGATCCGATCGGCCCTCGCCTTCGCCGCCGCAGTCGTCTTCACCACCTTAGCGGCGGCGCAGTCCCCATGCACGTTACTGACTCCAGACCAGATAAAGGCGGTGGTTGGCGAATCCGTCGTCCCAGGCCAGCCCGGTGGCCCCAAAGATTCACCCGACTGCACCTGGCGCGACGCCAAAGGCGAAAACCGCGTCTATTTGAGCCTCAAATCGCGCGACAACTTCAACGTTACACGCGCGCAAATGCAGCATAGCGGGCATCTCGCCAACGTTAGCGGTGTCGGCGAAGACGCCTTCTTCGTCACCTCCGCCGCCGGCTCGACCGCATATCTCTACACAATCGGCAAACATCATCTGCTGCTGCTCTCCATCAATATCCCCAACGGAAGCAAGCAGGACAATGAAGCCGCGGAGAAGGCGGTCGCGACTGAGGTTCTGCCGAAGATCTGAGACGGCGCAAATCCTTTTTCTCTTCGCCACTCTGGCGCAGGGATCGTCGGATCGAAGCAAAGGCGTTGAGTGATATTTGATCGGCGGCCGTCAGCGATGAAGTTTTGAGAACAGGTACATCGCAAGGGACAGCAGGATGCTGAGGACGATGCAGGTCCCCAGCGGGAACCACATCTGCACGTTGCGTCCGCGATAGGCGAAGTCGCCGGGCAGATGCCCTGGCCGGATCCCGACGCGCTCCAAGCCAAGCACGACGATACCCAAGACCACCAGCAGCACACCGAGTCCGATCAGCACTCTGCCCATACGCTATTAGACTCCCCACTGGTGGGAATTGCTCGATTGCAACGAGGTCGGGACCTTCCGATCGGCGTGAAGCATGTACAGAACCGCGATAACGCTGAGCCCGCAGAATACTATGCCGATGCAGTAGCTACTCCTCCGAAGGATTGGGTTGCGGGCCGGTGAAGGGCGAGCAGCAGGGCTTCATAACCGGCACGAACTCCATGTACTCGACGCGCGTCTGGTCGGGGTCGAAGAGATTGAGCTGAATCTTGCCGTCTTTGCCCGCTTGAATCGCGGTGCACATCTTCTCTTCGCAGCCGTTGGCTTGGAGGTCGTGCAGCACAGTCTGCATTCGTGCGACGCCGAGCGAGAAGTGATCGCTCATGCCGAAGTCGTGTTTATTGGGCTGCTGGTTGGGCATCATCATGTACTCGATCCAGTCGGTGCCGTTGGGCACCTGCATGCTGACCCAGTCGAGATTGGGCGGATGCATGGTGCCGTACCAGTAGGGCCGGAAGCCGAGGATGGTCTTCCAGAAGGCGTCTTCCTTGCCGCGGTCGTGCACGATGAAGCCGACGTGGATGATGTGGTGCGATGGGGCGCGGGTGGAGAGTGGTGTGTCAGCTGCGAGTTTCTGCGCAGGACCCGATGGTCCCCTCTCGACGAAGATGACAAGGTTGCCTTCAGGATCGTGAACGCTTAGTTCACCCGCCTGTGGGCCATCGAGTTCATGCACGCCTTTCGCTTCGAGGTAATGCTTCATCGCGGTTACATCGCTCACCGTAAATGCAATCGCCTCCGTGTACGACTCTCCGTCGCGTTTCTTCGACGGCGCGACTTCAATCCACTGATGCTTATTGATGGGGAAGACTATGGTGTCGCCGAAGTGCTTCTCGGTGTAGCCCATCGTTGCGCCATAGAAGTGCTCGGCGGCGGGGACATCGTCGGTGTAGACGCGCATGAAGGCGATGCCAGTGATGGCGGGCCGCTGCTGGCCGGCGAGAATCGAGGACGATGCGAAGAGAAGAGACGCGAGAAGGGCGCGGAATCTCATGCGGGCCAATGTACGCGATGGAATTTGTAGGGTCAAAAGATGCAAATCGAGGAGTGGCGCGCCACGTCCGGAGCTAATCCGCCAGCTATTCAATATTCGCGTGCTTCCGCAAGTTATGTTTCATACAAAGAAGTTGAATGTTTTTCTCAGTCGTCGAAGCGCCGCCCTTAGAGTAGGGAAGAATGTGGTCGAAATGCAGGTTCTCTTTCGAACCACAGAGAACACACTGACCGAGATCTCTCTTCCAAACAGTAAGCTTTATCGCAGCTGGAATGAGACGAGCATGATCTTCGTTGATGCTTGATGCGCTGAATTCGACATCCTCCTCTAGATTCTCAAGCAACTTGAGCTTGAACTTGAAGACACATCGACCACCAGCTGTTTCCATCCAGCTATCTTCGAGCGCGAACACGCCGTTATAGGCCCAAATACCGGCCTTTATCTTTTCGTAAACACGAACACGAAGAGCTTCTCGGTTACCCCTCTTGAATTCCTGCGCTGCTTCGTGAAACAAGCCGTTCTGAGTCAGACGTCCCCACTTTGTCTCTAGCGGCTGATCGACGGCTTTCGGATTCGGGCAATCCTTAGAGCGGGGTTCGTCGTGTCCTTCATAGATCAGGACGCGCCCATTCTCTTCCAAGTGATCATCGTACGGAGCACCCGGACGTAAGGAGGATAAGACCACGGCATGAGCCCCAGCGGTTCGGAAATTCATGCCGCGCTGCAGTGACATGGATTCTCTACCGCACATGTCATGGTGGCTGATGATGTCGTTGCGCTTCATGTGCGATCATTCTGCCGCGTCTGGATTAGAAACACAAAGGCCACCCGAAGGCGGCCTTTGTTGTTGCTCTTGCGCGCAGCGCGTCGGCTGCATGCAATGCTTAGTCCCCGGCGACGAGGTCTTCTTCCTTCGCCGCGGGTGCGGGGGCGGAGACGGGCTTGATTTCGCCGAGGGAGACGAAGCCGGCGATCTCGGGCTCCTTGAGAATTTCCTTGCGGTAGAGCTTGGCCATGCGGGCGTTCTCGGCGTCCTGCTTGATCTTCGCGTCGCGGGCGCGAATCTTTTCTTCGCGCGCGTTCTTGGCGATGCCGGACTTCTCGAACGTGTCGTTGGCGGCGGCGTTGACGTGCTCTTCGTTGAGGACCAGGTCGTACTTGTCCTGCTTCTCAAGCCCGACCTTCTTGCCGCCGGCGAAGATCTCGTGACGGCCATGCTCGTCGTACCACTTGGTGAGCGTGGCAGTCATGTGCATCTTCTCGATGATGTTGCGCCAGCCCACGCCCGTGTTGTACGCGCAGAAGCTGATTTCGCCTTCCTGCGTGGCGTACGGGATGATGCACTGCTCGGTGCGGCGGAAGTCGTAGTTGAAGAGGTCCTGGAACCACATGCCGGCGATGAAGAGGAAGTTCCAGCGGTCAGCGCGGCGCTTCTTGATGTCCTCGATGGTGCGGTCGCCGGTGACCTTGCCGTAGTCGCGGCCAGTGGCGCCGAAGCACTTATCGAACTTGGTGAGCAGCGAGAAGATGCTGAAGTGCGTGGGAGCGTTCTTCGGCTCGTAGTTGCGAATGAGGGCGAGTGACGCGCCAAGGATGGTGAGGAACTTGCCGCGGGCGGCGTCGTTGACCTTGGCGATGTCCTTGGCGAGGCGATCGGCGTTGAGGAACGCGGTGACCGGAGCGGCTTCCTTGGTCTCCTTGTCGATCATCAGCGCCATGCCGATGCCGCAGTTCGGGTGGCAACCGCAGGAGAGCTGACCCCAGTCGTGGTTCGGCCCGTGCACGAGGTCGGCCCAGTCGGAGAAGGTGGACATGAAGCTGATGGGGAACCAGTCGCGCGTGGATTCGCCGAGACCCGTTTGATCACGGATGTCATGCGCGAGGTGCGAGAGGGTGTAACGCTGAGCGGCGCGGCGCTCGTCGGAGACGGCCTCGTCGCGGCCGGTGAACGAGACCGGCTGGAACGAGAGGAAGTTGATCTTCTTCGGGTTGTCGAGCGCGAACTGAATGATGCGGCCGACCTGCTCGTTGTTGATGCCGTTGACGATGGTCGTGACGGGGACGATGTCGACGCCGGCTTCGTGCAGGTTGTGGATGGCCTGCAGCTTCACGTCGAACGCGTTGCCGACCTTGCGGTGCGAGTTGGCGGCGTTGCCGATGCCGTCGAACTGCAGGTAAGCGTAGCGAAGACCGGCCTCGGCGGCAGCCTTGGCGAACTCCTTGGACTTCGCGAACTCGATACCGTTGGTCGCGGCCTGCACGGAGTTGTATCCAACCTTGCGGGCGTAGGCGACGGCGTCAAGGAAGTACGGCGACAGCGTAGGCTCGCCGCCGGAGAACTGGACCGACATCTGACGGCGCGGCTTGATCTGCACCGCGTTGTCGAGCATGGTCTTGATCTCATCCCAAGTGAGCTCGTGAACGAAGCCGACCTGGTTGGCGTCCATGAAGCAGGGGTCGCACATCATGTTGCAGCGGTTGGTGAGATCGATGGTGAGCACCGAGCCACGGCCGTGCGTGACCGTGGACGTCCCGTGGTTGTGCAGCTTCTCGTCGTTGTGGGCGCGGATATCGCGGCCGGGGAAGACCTCTTCGAGGTGGCGCATCATCGGCGGGTCGATGGACATGACATCCTCGAAGTGGCCGTGGATGGGGCAGTCCTTGACCATGAGGATCTTGCCGTCGCGCTCGATGATCTGCGCCTTGATCTCGCCGACCTTCTCGTTGAGCAGGATCTCGTGCGGCAGCTTGCCGTCGACGATCTGCTGGCGGATCTCGGGGACGCACTTGGGGCAGAGGGAGTCAGTGGTGCGCGGCCAGCCGAGGGGCGGCTTCTCCTTCTGGTAGCTCTTGAGAAGCGGCTTATCGGACCACTTCGGGGTGAAACTCTTGTTGGGGCTGATCGAATTCAGCTTTTCAAACACTGTCCAGCTCGCGCGTGCTCCGAGCACCACACCTTTTTCGAGGAGCTTCACCGCTTTTGCCATTTTGTTCGTCTCTCCTGAGAGGAGTTCAATACGGAATGTTTCCGCTACGCTTGGGTGGTCCGGATTACGGGGTAAGTGCCGGTCCCAGAAACACATCTGAGGCTTAAGATGCCTCGTCAACTAGCAGGATAAGCCGTCGTTTGTCCTAAGTCGCTGATATTGCAGCGAACGGCGAATCCGTGCAGCGAATGGTAACGGATGGCGTTTTGGCAGCATGTTGGATTTTTGCAGCATCAAATCTGGGTGAAGGCTGCTCGTAAGAAGAAGAACATTGGATGAGGAGAAAGATTGTGTCTGCTTCACTTGGCAGGGTTTATTGCATGGCTGCCTTTCTGGTTGCATCGTTTTTGGCGCCGCCTCAAGCGGCGGTTGCCGACCCGCTTCCGGCATCGCTGCGCGGGAGCTGGCGCATCGAGCGGATACTCCCGACCACCAACTCGGGGTGCTGGACGCGGCAGGACGCGCAGTCGCTGATTGGGTCGACGCTGACGTATTCGCAGAACGAGATGCGGTGGCGCGGCGGAGTGGTGCCGCTGACGGACGTCTTTACGCGTCAGGTGAGCGGCGCGGAGTTCAGCAAGGAGAACACGGGACCGGAGCGGCCGGCGAGCTTTGAGCAGCTTGGGATTCGGACCGACGCGGTGACCGAAGTGGATTTGCAGCATCCGGATGCCGCGGTGCTGCCGGCGAGCACCGAGATTCCGGGCGACGCGGTGATGATGGTGGGGCCGAACCGGATTGTGGTGAGCGCGTGCGGCGTCTACTTCGAAGCGGTTCGGCCGTGGGCGCGCGCGAAGGCTGTGGCGGAGCGGCGACAGCGGACCGAAACCACGCGCGCCACGGGGCGATGAACCAGAGACTCTACTGACGGAGTTCGACGATCGTCGCGCCCTGTCCGCCTTCGTTGTAGGGCGGCTCGGTGACGGAGACAACGTGCGGGTGCTTGCGCAGAAAATCTCGCAGCGTGCGGCGAAGGATGCCCATGCCGACGCCGTGCACGATGCGGATGCGCGGCAGGCCGGCGAGGAAGGCGCGCTCGACGAAGCGTGAGACGTCAGCCTCGGCTTCATCGGCGGTGCGGCCGATGACATTGATCTCGGAGCTGAGCGTGTCGTCGTCGTTGGACGTTGAGACAGTGATGCCCTGGTGGCGGCGCAGGGCTTCCGCGGGCGGCTCGCGGACGGGCGTGACCTCGGCGATGTCGCTGCGCGGGACGCGGGACTTCATAGCGCCGAAGCTGACCTCCAGCGAGTTGGCGTCGATGAGACGGACGACGCGGCCTTCGCGATTGAGCGAGCGCAGCCGGACCAGGTCGCCGACGCGCGGTGTATTGTCCTTCGCTTGCGACGGGCGGCTGCTTTCAGCGTTGGACGCTCCGCCGAACGCCGCGTTGTGTTCGGCGACCGTCGTCTGGAACTGCGCGGAGAACTCGCGGCGAAGCTGCGCGATGCGAAGGGCGGAGTCGCGAGCGAGCTTCTGCGCGATCTTTTTGTCGTCGATCGATTTGACGGTGTCACGAAGCTGCGATTCGAAGTCGCGGATAAGAGATTCGAGCTTGCGGGCCAATTCTTTGGTCGTCGCCTGCTGTTCTGCGCGGCCTTCCTGCTGCAGCTTCATGCGCTCCATGTCGAGCTTGCGCTGGGTTGCGGCGAGGTCGGCGCGTTCCGTCGTTGTTGCCGCCAACTGCGCATGGAGTTCATCGAGGAAGCTGCTGATATCGGCCTGCTGGGTCGTGAGTTGCGAGCGCGCGTTGTTGACGATAGCCGGATCCAGGCCGAGGCGCGAGGCAATATTGATGCCGGCGGAGGCTCCGGGAATGCCGAGGCGCAGTTCATACGTCGGCGTGAGGGTCGTTTCGTCAAAGCCGACCGCGGCATTCAGCGCGCCGCTGTGGCGCGCAGCATAAACCTTCAGCGCGGTGAGATGGGTGGTGATGATGCTGGTCACGCGCTGCTCGAGAAAGTGCTGGGCGACAGCGACGGCGAGCGCCGAACCTTCGTCGGGATCCGTCGCGGAACCGAGCTCGTCGATGAGAACGAGCGATTGTTCATCGGCATGTTCGGCTGTTTTCTCTCGAATTTTTTCGATGATGCCTTCGATGTTGCGAATGTGCGCGGAGAAGGTGGAGAGGTTTTGCTCGATGGATTGTGCATCGCCGATGTCGGTGAAGACGCCGGTAAAGATGGGCAGCCGAGCGCGTTCGGCCGGAATGGGGACACCGGCCTGCGCCATGATGCAGAGCAGGCCAACGGTCTTGAGCGAGACCGATTTGCCGCCGGTGTTCGGTCCGCTGATGATGATCTGGCGTTGGCCTTCGGCGAGCGTGAGCGTTAGCGGGACGATGTGGCCGTGTTCTTCGCGCAGACGGAGTTCGAGCAGCGGATGGCGCGCGGCGATGAGCTCGAATGAGTTCGCCGAGGTATTTTGTTCAGCGTCTTCGCTGTCTGCGATGTTGGCTTCGGGGTCGTTCGCGAAGACGGGACGCACACATTCGAGATCGTGCGCGAAGACGGCGATCGACTGGTGGGCGTCGAGCTCGCGAAGGATTTCGGCGCCAAGTGTGAGCGCAGTGGCCTCGACGGCGACGGCGCGTGTCATCGCGACGAGGATGCGATGGATCTCGGCCTGCTCGTCATCGAGCAACCGGGCGAGCTCGTTGTTCTGCTCGACGGTCTCCATGGGCTCGAGATAGACGGTCTGGCCGCTGGAGCTGGAACCGTGGAGGATGCCGCGGACTCTGCGCTTGAACTCGGCTTTGACCGGGATGACGAAGCGCTCGCCGCGCACGGTAATGAGGTCGCTCTGCGTAGAGCCGCCTTCGCTGAGCTGCGCGAGGGCTTTGCGTAGGCTTTCTTCGATGATGCGGTGCTGGCGGGCGAGGGTCCGGCGGATGCGGGCAAGCTCGGGCGAGGCGTCGTCGGCGAGTGAGCCGTCAGGTTCGATCTTGCCGCGAAGGGCGCGCAGCAGGTTGGCGAGGTTATGCTCCAGCAGCGGAGCGGAGAGGGATTCGACGGCCGGCCAGTTACTCTTCAGGCCGGCGGGCGGCGCGAGGATGAGCTGCCGCCAGGCCTCAACGCGCTCGGCGTGCGCGAGGAGCGAGAGCAGATCGGCGGGGTCGAGGGCGGAGCCTTCGATGCGTGCCTGGTCGAGGAAGGCGGCGGGATCGATGAGGCCCCGGAAGTCGAAGGCGGCGCCGGCTGCCACGAGATGGCGCATCTCGCCGGTGCGCTGCTGCTGGCGGCCGATCCACGCGGGATCGGCGGAGGGCTCGAGAGCGAGGATGCAGTTACGGCCGAGCTCGGAGCGGGTGGCGGCGGCGAGTCGGTCGCGCAGAGCTTCCCATTGCAGGGAGGCACCGCCGCGCTCGGCGAGCTGGCCGGGGATGGGTGCTTCGAGTGGCACAGTCCTTATTAGAGCCGATGAGGCGGTCCGGCAGCACGGCGGCGAAAGGCGGCAGAATCAGCCGAGCTGCTCCCGGAAGGCCGCTGGGGGCCGTCCATTGGTAAGATGAAAATTGTGACGACGCCCGTTCGGCTCGTTCCGTTGGCCGGCTTCGTGGCGGTCGCGGGACTCGGCCTTCTCCTAGGAACTCTTGGTCTCGAGGCGCAGACGCCTCCGGCACTTCCGCCGGCCTCGACGGACCAGGCTTCGCAGCAAACGCAGACGAAACCGCCTGCGACAAACAGCGCGGCGACGGATGGGCAGTCTACGCCCACATTGCAGCCCCGCGAGGAGCAGCCTACCGAGACGCTGCAGCTCTTCTCGCGCGAGGTCGATCTGATCTTCACGGTGACGAACCGCAGGGGGCAGTTCGTTACCGGACTGGATCAGCAGGATTTCGGGCTGCTGGACGACGGGCGGCCGCCGCAACGTGTGGTGAGCTTCAAACAACAGACGAATCTTCCGCTGCGTGTGGGCGTCATGCTGGACACGTCCACCTCGATTCGCCAGCGCTTCCAGTTTGAGCAGGAGGCGGCGACGGACTTCTTTATGCAGGTGCTGCGTCCGGAGCAGGACCGCGCCTTTGTCGAGGGCTTCGATGTGCAGACGGAGCTGTCGCAGGACTTCACCAACCGCATCGATCTGCTGGACACGGGCATTCGCAAGCTGCGTCCCGGCGGCGGAACGGCGCTGTTCGATTCGCTGTACAAGACCTGCCGCGACCAGATGCTGACGCTGCGGCAGACGAACGCGGTGCGCAAGGCGATTGTGCTGGTCTCGGACGGCGATGACGACTACAGCCGGGCGTACGAGAGCGACGCGATCAAAATGTGCCAGCGCGCGGAGACGATTGTTTACACCATCAGCACGAACTACGGCCCCAGCAAGGACAAGGGCGACGATGTGCTGAAGGCCATCGCCGATGCCACGGGCGGCCAGGCGTTCTTCCCCAGCTCGGAGGAGCAGCTTGCAGTTGGTTTTCACAATATCGAAGAGGCGCTGCGCAGCCAGTACTCGCTGGTGTACGTGCCGGCGGACTTCAAGCAGGATGGCAGCTTCCGGACGATCTATCTGCAGGCGCTGGATTCGCGATACAGCGTAAGGGCGAAGAAGGGGTACTTCGCTCCGAATCCGCCGCAGTAAGCCACAACGACAAAGAATTTCCGGCCCTTGGCAGAACTTCCCCGGTGCCTGTGGCAGAACTTTCCTGGCGCCTTTGGCAGAACTTTCCTATGTAGATCGCGTCTGAACCAGCAGCGAGGGATCAGGATGAGGTTGCGTCGTTTTGCGCTGGCTGTGCTTGCTTGTGCCGCGTTCGGAGCTGTTTCAGTTGCGGCGCAGGAACCGCCGGGGGTGAATGAGGCGATTGCGTCCTTGTGTTCGCAGCGTGCGGCGGCGACGACGATCACCTTCGACCGCGAGATGCTGGATGCGATGCTGGGCGGCGACCGCGTTGCCGGATTCAACAGCATCACGTTCGAGCACTATCAGTATCCGGACCCGGCGTTCTATATCCCCGAGCAGATGCATGCGCTGGACCAGGCCTTTCACGCGGCGGGATGGAAGCACCTGGTGGAGGCGAATGTGTCGGCGCGCGATTCGGCGTCGCCGGTGAAGCCCATCGCCGACATCTGGTTTCACTGGCGAGGCGGCGAGATCGACCACGTGACGGTGCTGATTCGCGGCCGCAAGGACATGAATGTGATTCGCGTCTCCGGGCTGCTGCGGCCCATGGACCTGGTGCACCTCAGCGGGCACTTCGGGATTCCGAAGGTGGACCCGGGCGCGGTGATGGTGCCCGCGCCGCAGTAGCTTCGGAAACGGGTGAAGCCGTGGCACACGTAGAATGTCCGGGTGCCAATGAAGAACTTCGTGGATCAGGTGAGCGCCGCAGAGCCGCGTCTGCGAGCGCGACTGCGAGAGCTGGTCGAGATCGAATCGCCGAGTGACAATCCCGAGGCGGTGAATCGCGCTGCCGACCGTGTCGCGGACTGGGCGCGCGAACTGGGCGCGGAGGTGCGGCGGCATCCGGGCGGGACGTATGGCGACGTGCTGGAGCTGCGGTTTGGCGCGCGCGCGCAAGGCAAGCCGGTCCTGGTGTTAGGGCATCTGGACACCGTTTACCCGATGGGCACGTTGAAGACGATGCCGTGGCGTGAGGTGGAGGCGGAGGACGGCGTGCGGCTGATGGGGCCGGGCGTGGTCGACATGAAAGCCGGTGTCGTAATGGCGCTCGAGGCGGTCGCCGCGTTGCGCGAATTGAAGGCGATGACGCGTCCGGTGACGGTGTTGCTGAATCCGGATGAGGAGGTCGGCAGCGAGGTTTCGCGGCCGCATACGGAGCGGCTGGCACGGGAGTCCGAGGCGGTGTTTGTGCTGGAGCCGGCGCAGGGCGTCGCGTACAAGACAGCGCGCAAGGGTGTGGGCCATTTCGAGCTCACGGTGGAAGGCGTGGCGGCGCATGCAGGTGTCGACTTTGCGAGCGGACACTCAGCGGTGCTGGAGATGGCGCGGCTCGCTGTTGAGGTCTCGGGATGGACGGACCTGAGCAAAGGGCGCACGGTGAATGTCGGTGTTATTGCCGGTGGAACGCGGTCCAACGTGATTGCGGCGCATTGCAAAGCTGAAGTGGACGCACGTGTCGTGACGATGGAAGACGCCGCGCGAGTGGAGGAGATGTTTCGCACTCTGCGAACGAAGGATGCCGCGTGCACGCTGCGTGTGGAGGGTGGAATCAATCGTCCGCCGATGGAGCGCAGCGCCGGCACGGTGGCCCTGTTTCAACGCGCCCAAATTCTGGCAGCCGAGATTGGACTGGAGCTGCAGGAGGCATCGACCGGCGGCGGATCGGACGGCAATTTCACGGCCGCGATTGGAGTGCCGACGCTGGACGGCATGGGTGCTATCGGCGGCGGAGCGCACTCGCCGGGAGAGTTTGTCGTTGCGTCGCATCTGGTCGAGCGGACGGCGTTGCTGGCGGCGATGTTGCAGGCGTAGTCAGTCGTTGTATCCGAGCTCATGCAGAAGCTGCATGACCGCGGCGAGCGGAAGGCCCATGACGTTGAAGTAGTCGCCGTCGATGCGCGGGATCCAGCGAGCGGCGTAACCCTGGATGCCGTAGGCTCCGGCCTTGTCGTACGGTTCGCCGCTGTCCAGATAGTGCGCGAGCTCGACTTCGCCGATTGCGCCGAAGGTCACGGCGGTGGTTTCGAGATGCGAGCGCGATGCCTTCGGCGAAAGAATCGCGACGCCGGTGTGAACGTGGTGGGTGCGGTTGGAGAGGAAGCGCAACATGCGCTCGGCGTCGGCGCGCGCATCCGGAAAGACAGCGGGCTTTTCGAGCGCTTGACCATCGATCTCCACGGTCGTGTCCGCGCCGAGGATGAAGTCGTTGGGGTGCAGTTGGTGGATGGCTTGAGCCTTTTCGAGCGCGAGGCGCTGCACGTAAGCGGAGGGAGCTTCGTTGGCGCGCCGGGTCTCGTCGATGTGCGCCGGGATAACGTCAAACTGCAGCCCGATCTGCATGAGAAGTTCGCGCCGGCGCGGCGAGGCGGAGGCGAGGATGAGCCGCGCCATCAGCCCAGCGCCTCAATGGAGAGTGTCGTTTCCATCGCGTGTGCTTCACGAGTGCGAAGCGTGAGCGCGTCGTCGGAGGCGTTGGCGGATTCAACGCAGAGCATGTGGCGCCAGCCGTCGGACGGCATGTCCGCGAGGCCGGCGTTTTCCCATGGGTTCCAGATGACCGTGGTGTTGGAGTTTGATTTTGTGACGGTGATGCGGCGGTGCAATAGGGGGTCGTCGACGACGATGGGCGATGTGGTGTTGAGGTACGGGCGATCGGTGACGCCGCTCAGAGTGAGCACGGGATCCGTCTGTGTCCTGCGCGCGAAGTTCTCCGTCTTATCCAGATACTCGGCTTCAAAGAGGCCGTGCACGCGGACCTGCTCGACATCGGCGACGCGCAGGTAGGTGTGCAGCGCCTCTTCAACTTGCATAAGCTTGCCGCTGTCGTTGGCAACCGAAAGCCGCAGCTTTAGTTGTTTGCCGAAGGTGACCTGATAGGCGAGCAGGAAGTTGTCGTATCCGAGCGAGCGGCTGAGCTCGGTGGGTTCGAGCGAGAGAGAAAGATGCAACTCATCGGCGGCATAGGCGGCGAAGTCGAGCTTCCATGGCTGAATACGTGCGAAGCCGTGCGATGGGCCGTCGGTTCGCGGGCTTTCTGCGGTTGCAGTGCGTGCTCCAAACCACGGGAAGATGATGGGGATGCCGCCGCGAATGGCCTTGTCTGGAGCGAAGGAAGATCTCTCCGACAGAAAGAGGGCCGGCTCCTGTCCAATGGGCTGCCAGGCCGTGATGTGCGCTCCGTGCAGATACAGTTCGCCGCTGCAAGCGGGTGTGGTGATGCTGGTGCGGAGGAGCCCATTGTGCTCGTCGAAGGAGAGCACGCCCGGGATGGAAAACGACGCGGTGAGCTGATCGAGTGTCTGCATCAACTCTGATTGTTGCAAACCCACATCGCAAATGCGAGATGGCTGGCATCCGCCAGGCGCATCTTAGGTCACAAGGCGAATGTGGGGTTGGCATGGTGAAGGCAGTGTTGTGCGATATCGATGGAACGCTGGTGGACAGCAACTGGCTGCATGCGGAGGCGTGGCAGAAGGCCTTTGCCGAGATGAATATCATGCTGGACCGCGAGACCGTGCGGCGGCAGATTGGCAAGGGCGGCGATGAGCTGATCCCGGTATTTGTGCCGTGGTGGAAGCGCAACGCCGTGGAAGATCCGCTCAAACGCTATCGCGAATGGATCTTTCGCGAGGATTTTCTATCCAGGGTGAAGGCGTTGCCGAAGGCGCGCGAGTTTGCCGGCGAGCTGAAGCGGCGCGGCATCCGGTTTGCGCTGGCGAGCTCGGCGAAGAAGAAGGATATCGAGGACTACAAGCGCATCATGCAGGTGGAAGACATGCTGGATGAGGCGACGTCGGCCGATGATGTCGATCGCGCCAAGCCGCACCCTGACGTGTTTTCAGCGACGCTGAAGCGGCTGGGGCTGGAAGCGAAGGATTGCATCGCGCTGGGCGACACGCCGTACGACGCCGAGGCCGCTGGCAAGGCCGGCGTGCGCACCATCGGTGTTGAGACCGGTGGATGGACGCATGCGGAGCTGATGGAGGCCGGATGCGTCGAGGTCTATGCAAGCGTCGCTGAGCTGCTCGAGAAGATCGAGCAGAGCGCCATTGTGCGAGAGGGTTTTTAGCCCTGGCGGCTAATTCATTGACACGTGCACTACTTGTTCGATCCGGGCCGTCATTGACCGAAACCAAGTATCGATCGGTATATCCCATGTCAGCACAATCGCTTGTATCGTAGACACTCGCTTCAACTAGAAGTTCATCATTGCTAAGCCAACGTACCGAGCTGTAGTTATTACCTCGCGTGGGACAGGAATGATGCGCTTGGAACGCTAGGATTACGTTACGAATGGCCTTCGTCCGCTCGACAATCTGACCTGATGCTGTCAGTTCGAAAATGCGCGTGGTGAAAACCTCCTATAGCGCCGCCATCGCTCCAACTGAGTGCGAATCGCATGCGATTCGGAGAGACCGTGAACCAGCCATTCGGGTTGTAAATGTCGTTGATCGTGAGGCTGTAAATTGGTTTTCCATCTCTCCAAAATTTGAAGACAGCCTCGTGCCCAGGCTGATCGAGATAGTTGGCGCGGACGATCAAATCGCCAATTGTTGCCAGTGTTCGCGCCGCAGGCGGATCGGCTAGTTCGAATTTTTGTTCCTGATACGCGAGACTCGCAAGATGCCGCTTAACTGAGGCAATCGATGGCATGACAGCAAGGAGTGCTACGAAGAGGTACAACGTCATAGGGCGTAAAGTATAGTCCCGCTGCCCTTCATGGCTGCGGTGTGAGCTGAAGCTCGCTGAGGTTGCGCTGGCCCGTGGGACAGATTTCAAGCAGAGGGCAGCCGTTGCAGCGCGGATTGTCGAAGGTGCAGAGCGTCTGTGCGTGGAGCTTGATCAGTGCGTGGTGTTCGTCCAACATCGCAGCATCCCAGGTCTCCGGAACGAGACGCATCAGGCGCTCTTCGGTTGTGGCGGCATCCGCGCGCGGAACGACGCAGAGGCGTTGCACGACGCGCAGGTGGTTGGCGTCAACGGACAATGCCCGGCGGCGCAGCGTGGAGAAGTTTACGATCGCAGCGGAGACCTGCGGACCGACGCCCTCAAACTGTTCGAGCCAGGCGCGGATTTTATCGGTGCGATAGCGGTGCAGGAAGTCGAGCGAAAGCGCGCCGGTGCGCGCGCTGATCTGCTCGAGCGCGGTCTTGAGGCGCAGCGCTTTCTGTTCAGGAAAGGTGACGACGGCGATCGCGCGTTCGATCTCGGCAACGGAGCCGTCGCGCACGGGCTCCCAGTTGCCGGGACCGGCGCCTGGAAAGGCTCGCGCAAGGTCGCGCATCACCTGTTCGGACTGCGCCGTTTTCGTGCGTGAACTGAGCAGTGAATAGATGAACTGCGTCAGCGGATCCCACGGTGTGCGCGCCGGCGGCTGGCCGTAGTGCTTCAGCAGAAGGCGATGGATGCGTGGCAGCTTGTCAGCCTGTTCGGGCGTGAGCGGACGCCGGAACGATTCTGGCTCGGACGGATGATCGGGATCGTGAAAGAGTTCGGCTGTGCTCACGGCTTGCGCATGCGTCGCCGGCAGCAGGAGCCGGAACGCTTACCAGCTATTGTGCGCCTCCTACGCGTTCTTGAGCTCTGTGACGAGCGACCCAACCGGATTGAGAACCGTCTTCTTTGCGATGGTCATGATGGGCGTGCCGCGTTTGTACATCAGGTAAGCCGCGACGGCTCCTGCGGCAACGCTGCCCCAGACGATAAGTTTGCGCATGGTGCCTCCTGTCGAGATGAGATGCGGATCACTCGTTGCGTGTGATGCCATACTCCACGCCTGCAGGCGAGGCCACCCCCCACGCCATGCGCGGGGTGTTGTGCGCCAGGCCGATGGAGCCGTCCGGCCCCAGCAGGATGATGCCGCCATGGCCGCCGAGACGGGTGAAAAGGTAGTCGATGGCGGCGGAGGCAGCCTGCTGCGGTGTGCTTCCTGCGGCGACGCGGTCGACCGCCCACTTGCCCAGCACGAGCTTCATGATGGGCTCGCCCCAGCCGGTGAGCGAGACCGCGGCGGAGGCGTTGTCGGCATAGCATCCGCAGCCGATCAGCGAGCTGTCGCCGACGCGGCCGGGAGCCTTCGAGAGCGTGCCGCCCGTGGACGTGCCTGCGGCCAGATTGCCGTTCGCATCCAGCGCAACGGCGCCGACGGTGTCGTGCGAATGCAGCGTCGGGTCGTCGACGCGAAGCTCTTCGGGGAGCGATCGTTCGACTTCGGCGTCCAGCGCGGTCTGGGCGAGGGCAGGATCGACAGGTGTTCCGCTGAAGGTGGTGTCGGGCGTGCCGGCGAGCTCGGCCTGCTGGAAGCGCATGAGGCGATCCCGCTCGCGGGGAATGATCAGCTCCGTGTTGTCGACCAGCCGCATGCCGTGCTGGGTGGCGAAGCGCTCGGCTCCGACGCCGACGAAGTACACATGCGGCGACTTGTCGAGCACCAGCCGCGCTGCCCGGATGGGATTGCGCAGCCGCTCGACGCAGGCAACACCGCCCGCGCGAAGAGTGGCGCCGTCCATCATCAGCGCATCCAGCTGAACCCGGCCGTCGCGCGTAAGGAACGATCCTCGCCCGGCGTCGAAGGTGTCATCGTCCTCCATGACGGTGATCGCGGCTTCGATGGCGTCCATCGCCGAGCCGCCTTTCGCAAGCACGGCCCATCCGGCAGCGAGTGCGTTCGAGACGCCATGCTCGTGCGGCGCGACCGCGTCATCCGGCATCGCCCAGGCGCCGCCGTGGATCAGGAGAACAGGTTTGCCGGGACTGCGGAGCGGCCTACTCATCGCATCTGAGAGTGTACGGGACGCCGCTGAGGAATGCCGAAGCTCAGGACGTCGCGATGCCCGCGAGCTTGCGGCGCTCCGTCTCGAGATACGTATAGCGAATGCGGTGAACGACCGTGATGGTGGAGAACACGGCCAGCACCCAGAGCGCGGCCGGCATCGCGTCCCAGCGCTCGAACAGCGCCCCGAGAATGATCAGCACGATGCGCTCGGGCCGCTCCATGAAGCCAACCTTGCAGGAGCCGATGAGCGCCTCGGCGCGCGCACGTGTGTAGCTGACCATCAGCGAGGCAGTCATGACGAACGCAACGAGGAAGACGTAGAAGTAGCGGTTGCCGCGCGCGTAGAAGACGAGCAGGCCGAAGAAGAGCGCAACATCGGAGTAACGGTCCAGCACCGAATCGAAGAACGCGCCGAAGACCGAGACTTGGTTCGTCTGCCGCGCCACGCGGCCGTCGACCATGTCGAAGAGACCCGCGCCGATGATCACCAGCCCCGCGTAGAAGAACATGCGAACGTAGTTGTCCGCGCGGCCATAGCCGAAGAAAAACGCGGCGACCACGTTGATCACCAGGCCGACGAAGGTGAGAGTATTCGGCGAGATCTTCGAGAGCGCGAGCCCATTGACGATCTTCTGCAGCAGCCATCCGCTGCCCTTGCCGAAGGTACTAGTCCAGGTCATGAATCACTCTGTTTCAGTCTAGTTTCAGTCTAGTGGAGTGGCGAAAAATCAGCACGTCCAGCGCACCCCATCGTATAGTGTTGGCAATCCTGATCTAAAACGACTGGTCCAACGAAAGGTTTGCCCAATGTTCAATTTTCGCAACGTAGTGCGATGGGGTGCAGTGTGTGCCATAGGTATGGCCCTCGGAGCCGGGGCGCAGACGCAACTGCCCCAGGACAAGTATCTGTGGCTGGAGGACACATCCAACCCGCGCACGATGGAGTGGGTCAAGGCCGAGAATGCGCGAACGGTCGCGGCTTTCGAAAGCGATCCGCAGTTTGCCGCCTACGACGCCGAGGCGCTCAACATCCTCAACGACCCTGACCGGCTCGCCGTGCCCGCGCTCAAAGGCGATTGGGTCTACAACGAGTGGAGGGACGCACAGCATCTTCGCGGCCTTCTGCGTCGCACCACGCTGGCCGATTACCTGACCGACTCACCCACATGGCAGAGCGTGCTGGATGTCGACGCACTCAACCGGGAGGAGCACGCCAAGTGGGTCCTGCGCGGCGTCAACTGCCTCTACCCCGGCGACGAGTATTGCGTGGCGACTCTTTCCAACGGCGGCGAAGACGCAACCACCGCGCGCGAGTTCAACCTCAAGGAGGCGAAGTTCGTTCCGGACGGCTTCGTCCTCGACCACAGCAAGCAGAGCATCGACTGGGAGGACAAGGACACGCTGCTGGTGGCGCGGAACTGGGGCCCGGGCACGCTCACCACCTCCGGCTATCCGTTCGTCGTCAAGCGCTGGAAGCGCGGCACTCCGCTGGATTCGGCGCAGGAAGTCTTCCGCGGCCAGGCCACCGACCAGCTCAGCTCGTCGGCGAATGTGATCCATGACGCCTCCGGCAACAAGCTCGTCACCTTCGAGCGCGGTGTCACGTTCTTCACCTCGCAGAAGTTCGTCGAAACCCCGAACGGTCTTCAACAGCTTGCAATCCCGACGAAGTCAAACCTTGCGGGAATGATCGATGGCCGTCTTCTGATTCACATCCATGAGGCGTGGACGCCGGGTGCGGGCCGAACCATTCCCGCGGGTTCGCTTGTCGAGGTCAAGCTCGCCGACGTCTTGCGCGATCCGCAGCATCTGCACCCGCAGATTGTCTTTGCGCCGAGCAGCAAGGAGTTTCTGCAGACAACGCGGGTCACACCGCATCATCTGCTGCTGACCACGCTGGACAACGTGCAGGGCCGCGCCTATCTGTATTCGCCGACAGCGACCGGCTGGACATCGAAGCGGCTCGATCTGCCGGAGAACTCCACGGTCGGCATCGTCTCCACCGATCTGGAGAGTGGACGGTACGTGCTCAGCGCGACCGGATTCCTGGCGCCCACGGTGCTCTATCTCGGCGACGCCACCACGGGATCGCTCAAGGAGATCAAAAAAGCGCCGGCGCGCTTCGATGCGAGCAGGGACACGGTCGAACAGCTCTTTGCGACCTCAAAGGACGGCACAAAGATCCCCTACTTCGTCGTGCACCCGAAGGGGATGAAGCTCGATGGCTCAAACCCCACGCTGCTGACGGCCTACGGCGGCTTCGAGGTATCCAGCACGCCGACCTACAACGCCGTCACCGGCAAGCTGTGGCTGGAACACGGCGGCGTCTACGTGCTGGCGAACATCCGCGGCGGCGGCGAGTTCGGTCCCGCGTGGCATGAGGCGGGTCTCGGCACCAGGCGCCAGGTCATCTATGACGACTTCGCCGCGGTCGGCGAGGACCTGATTCGTCGCAAGATCACGTCGACGCCACGCCTCGGCATCATGGGCGGATCGAACGGAGGTCTGCTCATGGGGGTCGAGATGACCCAGCACCCTCACCTTTGGGGTGCAGTCGTCATCGAGGTACCGCTGCTGGACATGCTGCGCATCTCGAAGATCGCTGCCGGCGCCAGCTGGGTGGGCGAGTACGGCTCCATCAGCGACCCCGACGTGCTGAAGTTCTGGCTGGCGCACTCGCCCTACAACCAGCTGAAGCCCGGTGTGCAGTATCCCGACCCGTTCATCTGGACGACGACCAAGGACGATCGTGTCGGACCGCAACATGCCCGTAAGTTCGCCGCCAAGATGGCGGAGTTCCACGAGCCGTATTACTTCTATGAGGTCATCGAAGGCGGCCACGGCTCCGGCGCAGACGCCACCCAGACGGCGCACACCGACGCGATGAACTTCATTTACCTGAAAGAAAAACTGATGAAGTAAATCGCAAAAGTCTGGGCGGGTCTGTATCGCGAAATGCGAAGCAGACCCGCCCGGATTGTTTTGCGGCGAAGCGGTTACATTGCCGGCAGCGGACTCTTGCTCGGCGCGAGAATCTCGTCCAGCAGATCGGGCGTGCCCGTAACCCGCTCGAGGCTGGGGATGCGCAGGCCGTCGTAATACGGCAGCGAAATGGTCTTGTACTGATCGCCGCTGCGCACTTCGAGCTGGATCGGCTGCTTGTCCTTCTCGGCCGCGAGAATGGCGTCGGTCAGCACCGGGTCGGTGAAGGCTGTCCCGTTGACGGCGACCAGATCCATGCCCGGAGTGATTCCAGCCTTGAACGCCGGGCTGTCCCAGACGACGTTGCCAATGGTGTCCGTCTGCCCGGCCGTCGGACGCTCGCCGCGACCGCCGCCGATAGCAATGCCGATCGAGGTCGAGAAGTTTGCGCCGCCAAAGCGCCGGCCTTCGTCGGCCCGCGGGTTCTGTTTGTCGGTGTAGACCAGCTTCCATCCGCCCTGGGTGAAGCCGCCCATCGGAACCTCGGGGTGCAGGTCGTAGACGCGCTCGCGCAGGAAGCCGCTCCAGTCATACGGAGCGACGGCATTGAGGTTGTTCACTACGTCATCGAAGTCGTACTGATCGGTGATGAAGCTGCCGTTGTAAACGCCGAGGAAGCGCTTGCAGAAGTCATCGAGCGACTTCTTGTCGTTGGTGAGCTGACGAATCTTGGTGTCGACGTCGAGCCAGATCAGCATGCCTTCGGTGTAGTAGTCCTCGGAGCGCTGCCAGCTGACCCAGCTCACCGGACGGCGATGGGATACCGTCTCCTGGTTGGTCGTATCGACCAGGGGACGCCAGTCGCGGCCCGGGCTGTCGGCGAAGTTGGCCGCGGTGGCAGCGAACATGTTGCGAGTCTGTTCCAGCGAGCGCATGCCCGCGCGCGCCGTCAGCACGTTGCCCCAGTACTGCGTCATGCCTTCGTAAACCCACAGCAGATCGTCGCGCATGGGGTAGCTGAAGTTGGGCGTCCAGAGATCGTTGGGACGGCGGAATTTTCCGTTCCAGGAGTGCGTGTACTCGTGTGCCAGAAGGTCGCTGCCGCGCCAGTGAGTCAGGTAGTCGGCGCCCGTGCCGTCCTCACTCGACTGATGGTGTTCCAGCCCCTCGCCGCCGACCACATCACTGAGCAGGAGAAGAAAGTCATAGTGCTTGTAGTGATGCGATCCGTAGAGCTTGTCGGCCTCGAGCGCAAGATTCTTGTGCATCTCCAGCTCTTTGGGTGTCATCTTCACGTCCTCAGCCGTGTCGCCGAAGACATTGACGTGAACGATGTCGGTGGAGGTGGGAGAGAGATCGTAGCGCGCAAAATGGATACCGGCAAAGAGCGGCGAATCCACCAGCTGATTCAAAGGCGTCTTCGCAAAGTGGATCGCTCCGTCCGCCGGAGGCGTGTTGCTCTGCGTTCCATCCGGATTCTCAAGCGCCGTGGCGTACTTCCATCCCGAGGGCAGCGTGAGCGTCGCCTCAAACGGGATGTCCCGCGAGAAATAGCCGGCCGGGTACATGAGCAGCTCGTTCCACTTGAGGTCGACGATGGCGTCGGAGAACTCGATGCGGCCCACGGTTGGCCGGACCGCGGCGAGGTAGTCGAAGTCCAGGCCAACGGTCTTGGCGCCGCGCGGAAGCGGAACGTGAAAGGCGTAGACGTCCGTCGTATCGCGCGTCCACTGCACGCGCTTGCCGTCGACTGTCGTGACCACGCCCGCGATGTTGGCAATCGGTCCGCTCGGCGCATGCTCGCCCGGAATCCACTCCGGGTACAGCAGAATCATCTGTTTTGACCCCGGCACGACCGGGATCTCTTCGTGCACCTTTTCAACGCGATCGGTAAAGTCGCTGGCATCCACTTTCAGCTGAATCGGACCCACGTACGGCTTATCGATGGGTGCCGGCAGCGGCGGCGGCAGCGGTACAGGTTCAGGCTGGGGCTGTGGTGCAGTCTGCGCCTGCGCGCACGACACAAAAACGGCGGAGAGGAGAACACCCAAGGCAGCTCGTTTCATATCCCCCAGTGTATTCCGAACATTTATCGCTGGACGACTGGATCGATCTGCCCTGCCCCGAAACTACTCGGCCGCGTCGTGGATCGTCGTCAGCTTCAGGATCTCGAGCTCGCGCTTGCCGGTCGGCGTCACAACCGTTGCCGCGTCGCCCACCTCCTTGCCGATCAGCGCGCGCCCGATCGGCGAAGTCGTCGAGATAAGCCCCTTCGCCACATCCGATTCCTCGCTCGTCACCAGCTTGTACGTCAGCTCCTCGTCCTTGCTCGTGTCGAACACCACCACCGTCGAGCCGAACCCGACCTTATCGCGCGGAATGTTGGCCATGTTGACCAGCGAGAGCTCGGCCATGCGCTTCTTCAGCTGCCCCAGCCGAGCGTTCACAAACTCCTGGCGCTGCTTGGCCATGTGGTACTCGGCGTTCTCCGACAGGTCGCCAAGCGCCACCGCCTTCTTAATCTCGGCGGGCAACTCGGTGGTGAGCTCGTACTCGAGAGCCTTGATCTGCTCTTGCAGCGACTTCATGATGTCTTGCATGCGCGGGTCTGCTTTTCCCAGCCTCTTGGACTTGGCTAAGGCTCAGGAGTGAAAACTCCATTATACGAGAGCAGATTCGCAGCTTCGGAATCCTTCCTCATCGCTGCTACGGCTCCATCTCCGGATCGGGCAGCAGCGCCGGTCCTGCTCGCTGCGATAGGAACGACTCCAGCATCAGCGTCGCCGCTACCTGATCGATGACGTCGCGGCGGCTGATGCGAGCGCCGCGCCCAGACACGCGAGGATCATGCCCGGCGCGATCCAGCAGCTCGTGCGCCTCGCGTGTCGTCAGCCGCTCATCCAGCAGATGATGCTGGAGCCCCGGATGCTGCGCCGCGAGCAACCTCGCAAACGCCTGCGCCTTCGCCGCCTGCTCGCTCGGCGATCCATCCGCGTGCACCGGATTCCCCACCAATACCGTCGTCACGTTGTGCTGGCGAATGAAGCGCGCAATCGCCTTCAAGTCCGCGCGCTCGGTCGTGCGATGCAGCGTGAACAGCGGCTGCGCCGTCAGGCCAAGTGCATCGCTGATCGCCAGGCCGATGCGCTTGTCGCCGACATCGAGCGCCAGAACTCGCTCCGCCATGCTCCCAATCTATCCCGCCTTCCGATTCTTGCGCAGGATCGCAAACAGGATGAACAGGTATTCGAAGAGCCGTTCGACAAACACCCACGAGTAGTTGGTGTCCGGAATATCTTTGAGCGCCATGATCGTGCGCGTTACCGCCTCCGCGCCGAACGAGATGGCGAACGCGAGGAACAGGAAGTCGCGCGTGCGCGTCCAGAACCGCAGAAAGAAAACCGCGGCCACCAGTGAAGCCGTAGCGACGAATCCCAGCGAGAACCCTTCAATCAGCATGCCTGCTCCGCATCCGCATTCTGAATCCTCACTCAGAATCCCAGATGAGCCCGTACAGAAGAATCAATATCGAAACTGCGGTCACCCCGCGCCGCAGAAGATGAAGGTCAATGGCGGTCGGAAGAACACTGAGATCCAGAAACGCCAGCGCGCTCGACAACGCCAGACCCAGAAAGCAAACGCTGCTCCACAGCAGCAGCCGGAATCGAGACCGGCGATAGCCGCGCGCCAGCAGCACGCCGCACGCCAGCGCGACGAACGTGCCCAGCAGATAAATTGTCGCGTCCATCACCGCATTCATTTCAGCCCTTCCTAAACCGGAATGCATTCGCAAACGCACGAACACTTGGGGAGGCTTTGGAGTGAATTATGCCGGAGATTCGAATCAGTTCGCGCCGATAACTTTCTTCCACCGCCGCCAGCAGCCGGTTCCGCTCCTCCGACCGCCGGTCGTAGAACGCCGAACTCGCTGCCGCCACGTCGCGTTCGATCAGTCCGCGGCGGTGCAGATCATCGACGATCGCTGCCGCATGTCCCTCCGCAATGTAAAGCTGTTCCGCGATCTGCGCCGTCGTCGAGGTCTGCGGCGCACACCGCCACAACAGCAGCAGCGCCTCCAGGTGAGGCACGCTGTCGATTTCATCGAGGATGAAACGATCTACGTTTGGCTGCTCGTCCGCCATCGCGTACCTCTAAGGCTATCGCATTACTATGTCGGCTCACGACAAAAGCAATGCTTAACCTTCGTGGGATCGAAGCCCGAACCATCTAGGATGCTGAGACCCAATTCAATCCGGCCCGAATCAACCTCGCCCGAATCCACCAAACAGCGACTGCAGCTCCTCTCCTGAAGGTGTGTCGCGAAGTGTGACCATTCAAGCCGTTTTTGCTCTGAAGAAAACGGCATCCGCTGATGTTACTGACGCCATAACGTCAGGAGAAATGCTCTTAGACTGTCTGCTGAGGTGACCTGGGTGCGACTTTTCAAACTCCTGCTGGTGCTTGTCGTCCTCGCGGCTGCGGCGGTGGCGTTTCTGTTCCTCGTCCCCTATGGTCCCACGACCGAGCAGTTCGTCGATATCGCACCCGGGACCAGCACTCTTGCCATCGGCCGCCAGCTCCAGCAGGCTGGCCTCTTGCGCAGCGGCTACGAGCTCGAAGCCCTGAAGGTCACCCGCGGTGGAACCCTCAAGGCCGGCGAATACAGGTTCGATCATCCAGCCACGCCGATGGAGGTCTACAACCGCCTTCGCCGCGGCGACGTCTACACCATCTCCCTCACCATCCCCGAAGGCTTCAACATCTTCGATATCGCCGGCGCAATCCAGGCCGCCGGCCTCGGCTCCAGCGCCAGCTTTCTCACCGCCGAGCGTCAACACACCGAGCTCATCTCCGCCTGGAGTCCGCATGCGCAGTCGCTCGAAGGCTTCCTCTTCCCGGACACCTACAAGTTCGATCGCCACACCTCGCAGATGCAGATGCTGGGTGCCATGGTGAAGCGCTTCGCCGAGGTCGCCACTCGCCTGCGCCTCGCTCCCGCCGACGCGGAGCGCACCGTCACCATGGCCTCGCTCATCGAGCGCGAGGTGCACGTCAACGCCGAGCGGCCCATCGTCGCCGGCGTCTTTGAAAACAGGCTGCGCGAAGGAATGCCGTTGCAGACCGACCCGTCGGTCATCTACGCTTCGCTGCTCAACGGCACCTGGACCGGCGTCATCCATGAGAGCGAGCTGCACTCGGACTCCGCCTACAACACCTACACCCATCCCGGCCTTCCTCCAGGGCCCATCTGCAATCCCGGTGTCGCTTCGCTTCAGGCGGCCCTGCATCCCGCGCAGACCGACTACATGTACTTTGTCGCCAATCCGGACGGATCGACCAAGTTCGCCAAGCAGCTGGATCAGCACAACGCCAACGTCGCGATCTATCGCCAGCAGACCCGCTAGGAACGTTCGGGTCAAGTCCGGACTGCGTTCGAAAAACGCCCGCCTTACGGTCAGGATTTCTCTGGTCTGCAACCTCCGTTCGGCCGAATATCGGCTGGCCACGATCACGATTTCCAGAGGTGTTACCAGGAAGGCACTTGGGGTAGCAAGTTGTGCACCCCCAACAGCTTGTATGTCAAAGAGGGGTATGAAGTTTGCCGCACGTCTATCCCTCAATGCAAGCGAAAATTAGGCGAAACTAGAAAGCAAAACTCTCGCAATATACGCCTAACCTATTGTCTGGAAAATCTTTAGTTCGCCCAACGATCTGTGGGAAATTTTTCGTTGACACAGGGTGGGGGCGCGGCTCTATAACCGCAGAACTCTCCCCCCGCGGACGGCGGTTCGGAAGGAAAGGTCCGGCGGCTGAGGTCTTGGTCGGGGCGGCAGAGCGATGTTGGGGCTGGGGTCTCCCATGGACCGGCCTGATCCAACCGTGACAAACAGGCCTTCGGCCTGGGGCGCGATGGCACCAAAGTAGAGTGCGAACCGCCCGAGCCCGAAGGTCTCAGCAACCTGGACGAGCCCATCCGACCGCTGAATCAGACGAGGCTCGACGGGGGAGTTGTGCCTCGGAGAAGAGAAATGAAGCACTTGTGCGTTGAATTGAAGGTATGTGAGGGGTGCGGAGGGCTTTGGCTCCGCGCTCTCGGCCATGGGGTCTACTGCCGCCATTGCGCGCTGCGACTGTCGGAGTTTCCGATACCGCGCGGACGCAGCCGGGCGGGGCGGAAGCGGAAGGTTCGCTTGGCCGTATGTGAAGGGGGTGCACGATGAAGGTGGGGTCCGGAATGAAGAAAGCAAGCAGTGGATTGCGTTTGGTGCACGTGTCGCAGCAGATTCAGACAGCCGGCCTCCGCGAGGCCACCACGGGCATGCCCGTGGCTGTGCCGAGGATCTGGGCGGTCGCCGAGCCGGTAGCCGCGCCGGCCGCGGAAAGCCACCCGGCGCCCCAGGCGCCCCAGGTACCGAAGCTGGAGCTGGCCTTCTATCGCAAGTACACAGAAGCCATGCTCCGGCGCTATCTGCGGGTCTCCATGGAGGTCGGCCGCGTGCCGTCCATGATGGGGCGCGAGCTCTTCCGCGGCAACGTCTCCCACTACAAGGCGGATGGCTTCGAGGATGGAGTCATCTTCTGCGTGGACGTGGAACGCTGCCTCGCCAAACTCCGCAAGGACGATCAGCGGCTCATCCAGCGCATCGCCATCCAGGGGTACACGCACGAAGAGGCTGCGCCCCGGCTCGGTCTCAGCTTCAAGTGGTGCGTCCTCCGCTACGGCCGGGCGCTCGATCGGCTGACCGAGGTCTTTCTGGCTGGCCGTCTCCTTGAGCCTCAAAAAATGCTGTCAAGACCCTGAAACGGTGGAAAACTCAATAACCAGCCTCGAATGCGCAACTTGGCCGAGGAAAAATCAGTACATGATAATTTCACTCGGCTTGGTATTCTAAAGAAGTAAAGATCAAGCGGGAGACCACACACGGTCTCCCGCTTTTATTTTTCAGGGGGAATCGGAGTGCGATGTGGTGGGATGAGGCGTATGGGACGGTCTTCACAGCGAAATGTGGAGCTGATGGCGGAGGCCGGCGAAACCGGCCAGCCGCCGAAGCCGTTGCGGCCGAAGCAATGTCATAAATACCTGCAGAGAACGCTCGCCGTCGCGTTTCCGGCGATCGTGGAAGGATTCTTGAAGGAAGCGCGCAACGGCGGCTGCGCGCACATGAAACTCGCCGTGGAGCTGCTGGAGTCGGCAAAGCCCGAACCGCGCCGCACCAAAGGCTCCGCGCAGCGATTCCTCGAAGAATTGGGCGAATGATCCGGAACAAAAGACAGCCGATTTCGAGCCGGAACACCCAGATTCTGAACCAAAGTGAGTCCTGCCGCATCGGATTCGGAAGTGACCTTCGCCGATATACTTAGGCCTGCAGGGATGAGAAGAAGTCTCCGAGCTTTATCGATGGCGGGCGTGTTGGCGGTTGTCGGCTTGACCGGCTGCTTCCGGACGACGCAAATCGTGCAGCGGACCCAGGCCCCGGAGATGTACCGATCGACCTCGGTCGAGAACCTGGAAAAGATCATCTCCGACCGCGATGCCGCCATCAAGACGCTGACGGCCTCTGTTCTGCTGACGGCTTCGACCGGCGGCGGCAAAGAGGGCAAAGTCGTCACCTACACGTCGTTCAAAGGCTACATTTTTGTGCGCAAACCGCATGATTTGCGCGTCATTATGCAACTTCCCGTGATCGGTTCGCGGGCCCTGGACATGGTTTCGAACGGCGATACCTTCACGCTGGTGCACGCCACGGCGGGCCATGGCGACGTGTGGATCCAGGGCAACAACACGGTCACAACGCCGTCCAAAAACGGCCTTGAGAACCTGCGGCCGCCGGTATTTTTCGACTCGCTGCTGGTGCCCGGCGTTTCGCCCGATGAGTTTGTCAGCCTGTCGGAATCGACGCGGGTGCTGGCGCCGCCGTCCAAGCACGCGCCGGCCATCGAAGAGCCGGATTACGACCTCGCCGTGTTGAAGCGCGGAGCGGGCAACACGCTGCACCTCGAGCGGTTGGTGCACTTCAGCCGCGTGACGCTGCTTCCGTTTGAGCAGGACATTTATAACGACAAGGGAGAGCCGGAGACGATCGCCACCTACGACAAGTACCAGGACTTCAACGGCATCGAGTTTCCGATGCTGATCAACATCAAGCGGCCGATCGACGAATACACGCTGAAGCTGCAGGTGACGAAGCTGACGCTAAATCAGCCGCTCGAGAACGATCAATTTGAGTTGAAGATTCCGCCGGGCGTGACCGTGCAGCACCTGCAATAAAAACTACACAAGACCGGCGCGGGCAGCGTGACCGGCGATCTGCTGATTAATCTCGAGCGCGAGGGCGAGCGCCTCGCGTCCGGCAGCGCCGCTGACGCGCGGCTGCTTGCGGCTGCGCACGGCGTTGAGAAAGTTTTCGAGCTCCAGGCGGAGCGGTTCCGCGCGGGGCGGATCGAGCTTTTCGAGCGAGAGTCCGGGCGAAGGATGGGAGTGTTCGGCGGCGGCGAGCTGCGCTGCGTCGAACGATTTGCCGCTGCTGAGCTGCGCAATCAGAGTCGGGTCCACCTTGATGGTGAGCAGCTCCTGGCGCGCGAAGTCGAGTGAGAGATACTCGTGCGGCTGAAAGAGACGCAGCTTGCGGACCTGCTCGGTGGAGACGCGGCTGGCGGTGAAGTTGGCGACGCAGCCGGAGTCGAACTCGACGCGCACGTTGGCGATATCGACCTTGGGTGAGAGCACGGGCAGGCCGACGGCGCGGACCTCTTTCACGCGCGACTGCGTGAGCGAGAGAACGATGTCAAGGTCGTGAATCATGAGGTCGAGGACGACGTCGACGTCGAGCGAGCGCGGCGTGAAGACGGAGAGGCGATGCGCCTCGAAGAACATGGGGCGCGTGATGCGCTGTGCGGCTGCGGTGACGGCGGGGTTGAAACGTTCGAGGTGGCCGATCTGCAGGATGCGCTGATGGCGCTCGGCAAGCGCGAGCACGCGGTCGGCTTCGGCGAGCGACGCGGCAAACGGTTTTTCGATGAGAACGTCGATGTTGACGGCGAGGAGCTGTTCGGCGACGGCCGCGTGATGGATGGTGGGAACGCAGACGGAGGCGGCGTGGAAGTGCTGCCGTGAATGGAGCGCTTCTTCGACGGAGGCGAATGCGGGGATGTCGTAGAAGGAGGCGAGCTCGGCGCGGCGCGTGGGGTCGGGCTCGATGAGGGCAGCGAGCTCGACCTCGCCGGGCTGCAGGGATTCGAGCTCGCGATAGACGCGGAGATGGTTTCGGCCGAAGGCGCCGCCGCCGACAACTGCGATGCGCGGAACCGATTCGTTGGTGCCCTGGTGGGCGGGCTGAAAGGGAGGCAAGGGAGTTACTTCTTTGCGGAGGTTGCGGGAGATTCCACGGCCTCGCGGCAGCGGGCGTAGAGCTCGAGCAGTTGGTTGATCTGGTCTTCGGACTTTCCGGCGCTGGGCGGGCCGAAGCCGGTGGATGCGCTTCCTGTACGGCCGACGTTGGCGTGCGGAGCGATGAACTTCAACAGATCGAGGGCGATGTCTTCAGAGCGGCGAGCCGAGCTGGTGCTGGATTCCATAGATGCCTTTCAGGATGTTGCTGAAGCTGATGGTAGCGGGTGAGCTGGAACGCACGCAACGTGCGGTGCGTGCAAGCAAAGACAGAAGCAGATTCCCTTCGGGAATGACACAAAGAAAAGCAAGGTCAAAAAAGAGAAGACAGATGCGAGGTGTGATGCGAGGAGTGAGGCAGGGATGGACCCTGGTGTCGTTGATCGCAACGTTGTTGACGGTTGTGGTCGGGGTGTGCGGGCATGCGGCGGCGCAGGTGACGACGACGACGGTGCAGGACACGGTGTATCTGGCCGACGGGACGCCGGCGAGTGGAACGATTGTAGTGAGCTGGCCGGCGTTTACGACGGCGGCGGGACAGGCGGTGGCGGCGGGGAATACGTCGGT
>Ga0335074_10000093_pt1 | contig 158464 bp, 135 predicted proteins | sample Lox_Sample_23_FD_206715 | JGI IMG/M metagenome (GOLD analysis project Ga0335074, IMG submission 206715) | Soil microbial communities from Loxahatchee National Wildlife Refuge, Florida, United States - Lox_Sample_2.3 | ecosystem: Environmental > Terrestrial > Soil > Wetlands | place: USA...
GGTGGCACTCGCGGCGACGCTTTCTTGGGCGCTTGCCGAACCTACGCTCTTGCATGCGCAGACCGCGTCCGATCCGCTGGCCGAAGGCTTTCACACCCCGCCGGACAGTGCGAAACCTCGCACGTGGTGGCACTGGACAGGCGGCAACGTAACCGATGACGGGATCACAAAGGATCTGGAGTGGATGAAGCGCGTAGGGATCGGCGGCTATCAGCTCGCGGATGTTTCGGCGGGCTGCTGTCAGGAGGTCGAGAAGAAAATCTACTTCGGCACGCCGGAGTGGTACGCTGCCGTGCGTCACGCGGCCCAAGAGGGCAATCGGCTCGGTCTGGAGATGTCTATTTTCAGCTCGCCGGGATGGAGCGAAGCCGGTGGACCGTGGGTGAAGCCCGACGATGCGATGAAAAAATTGGTGTGGAGTGAGACCGACGTCGAGGGACCGAAGGATATCGATACGAAGCTGGCTGAGCCACCCTCGAACCAAGGCCCTGTACTTGACCTGAATGCGGGCGTGCGTCCGGGCTCACCGCCCTTCTATCGCGATTCGCTGGTCATCGCTTACCGCACGCCGCCTGATGCGACCTCGATGGCCGATCTTCATCCGAAGGCCACAACCAACAATGGACCCATCGACGATGCTGCGTTGCTGGATGACAATCTGAATACCGCGGTGAACATTGCAGCGCCCGCAGGCGGCGGACCCGCATGGCTCCAGTATGAGTTTGAGAAGCCGTTCACTGCCCGCGCTCTGTGGCTCGGAGCGCACGGCCGCATTCCGGTGGGCCGGGTGTTGGCCGGCGACGACGGTGTTCATTTCCACTGCATCGCCGTGCTGCCTGGACCGCAGGGTTATCACGGCGCGGCGATTCGCACCTTCGCGTTTCCCGCCACCACGGCCAGATTCTTCCGCGTCGAGTTCGATGGTGCGGGTCTTCTGCCTGCCGCGGTCATCCACGGCGGCGCGCCGATTCCCGCCGCGCAATACACGATCACCGAGGCCATCTTGTACTCCGATGCCCGCGTCAACCGATGGGAGGACAAGGGGAGCTTCGGTAGCCTGATGGATCGCTATGACGTCGCGCCTACGCCGCCCGCGCCCGCTGCGGCAAAGATCGAGCTCCGTAGTGTGGTGGATTTGACCTCGAAGCTGGATAAAGACGGTGTGCTTCATTGGCAGGCACCGGAAGGTCATTGGACGATTCTGCGCCTAGGCTACTCGCTGACTGGAGCGACGAATCATCCGGCGATTCCTTCAGCGACGGGACTGGAGGTCGACAAGTTCGACGCAAAGGCTGTAAGCGATTATTTCCACGGATACTTCGATCCGATCCATCAACATCTCGGCGATCTGGTGGGAAGCACGCTGAAATACATGACGATGGACAGTTGGGAAGCGGGCATGCAGAACTGGACGCCGGGTATGATCGCCGACTTCAAACGCCTGCGCGGCTATGATCCGACGCCGTATTTGCCGGTGCTGGCTGGGCACGTTGTGGAAAGCGCCGATGTCAGCGATCGCTTCCTGTGGGATTTCCGGCGGACGCTGGCGGATCTATATGCAAGCGAATTCTACGGAACGATGGAGAGCCAACTGCAACAACTCGGCATGGGGAGCTATGCCGAGGCGTCTGGCGTCGCGCTCGAGATTCCCGAAGATACGCTGCTAAACAAAAGCCATATCGACATTCCAATGGCGGAGTTCTGGGTACACGCGCTGCATCCGGAGTCAATGTATTACGTAGATGTGCGAGGCGCGGTGTCGGCGGCACACGTTTATGGCAAGCCGATCGTTGCGACCGAGTCATTCACCGGCGGCGGATATGAAGCTCCTTACACGCTGAAGAAGATTGCCGACTACTGGTTCGCGCAGGGCGTAAATCGGCTGGTATTTCACACCTCGGCTCAACAACCCCTCGACACGCCGCCCGGGAATACGATGGTGGGCACAAACATCAATCGCAACATCACATGGGCGAATCTTGCCAAGCCCTTGATGACGTACTTTGCTCGAGTGTCCTACATGTTGCAGCAGGGCAACCCTGTTGTCGATGTGGCTTATCTGCTGCCCGAGGGTGCGCCCTCAACGATGCCGTTTTGGGGATCGGGACTGCCCCAGCCGCCGGCCGGCTATAACTACGATTGCATCAACACCGACGTTCTGCTTCATCGCACCACCGTGGCTGCCGACGGGAGCATTCACATCGAAGGAAGCGCCGCAATGCCGGCGGGGATAACCTATCGCGTGCTTGTCCTCCCGCCAACGCAGCAGATGACGCCCGAAGTACTCGCGAAGCTTCACCAGATGGTGAAAGATGGCGCAACGATCCTCGGCCCGCGACCCACTTCCTCACCGAGCCTCGCGGACTATCCCGAAGCTGATGACGAAATAGCGTCGATGGCAACTGATTTATGGGGAGACACAGACGGCGTTACGGACATTCAGCATTCTTTCGGCAAAGGTATGGTGTACACCGGCCTGCCAGTTAGCGAAGTGCTCACGCGCCTCAACGATAGGCCGGATTTCGGCGCCAGCGGCTCGCTCCAAAGCCCACCGGCCTGGATTCATCGCCGCACCACCGATACCGACATTTACTTCGTCGTCAACCAATCCGATTCGCCCGTCGACCTCCGCGCCCGTCTCCACGCCACCGGCAACTGCGTGGAACTCTGGCGTCCCATGGATGGCTCCATCCAAATCGTTGCTGTCACAGATCGGGTCGACAGTCCCGGCGCCCACACCGGCGCGCTGCTCCCGGACCTAAGCCGCAATCGCCAGCCCGGCATTCAGCCGGCCGCCTACATCGATCAAACCGGCTTCACAGTCGTTCCGCTGAACCTCGCGGAGCGCGAATCCGTTTTTGTTGTCATCCGAAGCAAAGCTTGCGCTGCCCCGTCAACGGTCGCGGGTCGTGAATCCATACTTGCGACGCTGCACGGTCCATGGACACTCGACTTCCCGCCTCACGCTGGCGCACCGGCCACCGTGCAATTGCCGGAACTCACCTCATGGACTGCAAGCAGCAACTCCGGAGTGAAGTATTTTTCAGGCACTGCGACCTACGTCAAAGATGTGAATGTTCCGGCCGCTTGGTTTCATGCAGGTCGCCATCTATATCTCGATCTTGGAAAAGTGCGAGACATTGCAGAAGTTCAGGTCAACGGTACGTCCGCCGGCATCGTGTGGGCTCCGCCTTACGTTGTTGACCTGACCAGAGAGCTGAAGCGAGGGCAGAATCGACTGAGGATCGAAGTTACCAACGAATGGACGAACCGGATTGTTGGCGATCGCTTGTTGCCGCCCGATCAGCGTGTATTGCCACAGTCCACTACTCCGGATGCACGGCGCGGCCCTTTCTTCGGCCCGCAAGAGCCAGCGGAATCAGGGCTGGTAGGACAGATAACAGTCTTTGCAAGAGACACTGACGCGCCAGCGCGGAGATGAGCGCTCCGTTAGTTATGAGCAGCCAGGTTGCTGTCACACTGTGTCGAGAAGCTCCGGCTACTGAACAGTAACGCTTCCTGCGGCGCTGTGTTGTATTCCACCGCTGGTTGCGGTCACGGTAAACATGTACGTCACCGGAGGCTGGACTGTGCACCCGGCGAGAGTACTCAGCAGCACGCCACCGGCGATCGCGACCATCAACACGGGGAGCAACCCGCGACGCAAGCGCTTTCGAGCGCGAGCCCCCGCAAGAGGAGCCAACAATAGAAGAGCCAACACAGCGCCACCGCCGCGATTCTGTAGATCCGACGCTACGCCCGAGTTCCCCTGCGCAATCGAGATCACGATATTCGCGGGACCTGCGTTTGACGCAACCGTGGGTTGAGAGATCGTGTACTGCAATCCGGAGGGAAGCCCCGTCACTGCCAACGTGACCTGACCCGGATAAGTGCCGTACATCGGCGCTAGAGAGTAGGTGAGCAATGCGGATTTGCTTCCGGCGAGGCTTGCAGAGGGACTGCCTTCTATGTTGAAGGTGAAATCGAGAGGCGCCACCTGAACCCCTACCCCGCCTGCGCCGACCTGAGAAGCGAGGTAGTTGGCGTCCCCGTTATATTTGGCCGTAAGGGTATGGGATCCCGACAACAAGCTGGTAGTCGCGTAGGTTGAAGCTCCATTCGCGACCGGCTCCGTGGCCAATAGCGACGCGCCATCAAAAAACGAGATCGTACCCGTTGGCGTTCCGCTTGATGTCGGCGCCACCGTAGCCGTTAGTGTGACGGTCTGATTGGGAACAATACTCGTTCCGCTGGCCTGCAATGCAGTCGTTGTAGATTGCTTGTTCACGACGATCTGAACAGATTTTGTCTCTTGGTTGTAGTCGCTGTTATCCGTGGGAGTCAGCGTAGTTGAGAGCGTCTGTGCGCCGGCATTCAAAACAGTAGCTTGTGCCGGTGAATAGCTGAAGGTTCCCGCCACATTTGAGGTTGCATTCAACTGCGCGCTGGAAAGAGGCGTCCCGTAGGTGATCGCTGCAGGCGCCGGCCAGTTCACGTCCGGTGAACCCTTCGCAATTGTTAGGGTGCCGGTGGCTGAGCCGGTATAACTCGGATCATCGACCGTCGCCACTACGGCGTAGGTGCCTGCGCCGGTCGGTGCGGTTGACGCTCCATTGTAAGTAACGGTGTAACTGGGTCCACTTGGCTGCGTGGTTACGGTGACAGTCTGTGGGCCGCCGTTGTAGGTTAGATTCAGATTCCCTAAGGTTACATCCGCAACAGCTTTGGCAATCGTGAGGGTACCTGTCGCTGATCCAGTGTAGTTCGGATCGCTTACGGTGGCAGTTACAGCATAAGTCCCTACGGCGGTCGGTGCTGACGATCCTCCGTTGTATGTCAGCGTGTAGCTCAAACCTTGCGGCTGCGTAGTTACGATGACAGGCTGTGGACTCCCGCTATAGATTGCGTTTAGATTCGAGAGGCTTACGTTTGCTGCGCCTTGTCCTTCAGTCTCGGCAACACTGTCGCTGGTCGAGGCCGCATAGTTCAGATCGCCGCCGTAGATTGCCTGGAGGGAATTCGTACCGGCCGGAAGCGTGCTCGTCGTCAACGTAGCAACCCCACTTGCAGAAACCGATGCCGAGCCAACGTTGTTTCCATTCTGTGTAAACGTTACGCTCCCTGTCGGAACTGTGGTCCCCGACACTCCGATCACCGACGCGGTCAATGTCTGCGGAGATCCATACGAGACGTCGCCGGAAGCTGCGAGATTTGTCGTGGTCTGAGCTAGCGGCGGCAGAATGGTGACGGTTGGTCCAAAGCATCCCGAGAGCGCATTGCTTGAGTCGCCGTTGTAAAAGGCTTCGATGGTCCATGTCCCGGGAGCAATCGTGGCTGTGGTCAAGGTTGCAGTGCCCGTATTGTCGAGAGATGCCTGGCCGATGACAATCGAGTTGTAACTGAAAGTGACGAGACCGGTCGGATTATTGCCGGTCACTTGTGCGGTCAGCGTCAGTGGCACGCCCGTGCGCAACGTCCCAGTGGGAACGGTCAGAGTGGTGGTGGTTGCAGGCAGATTATTGAGGAAGCTATCCATGTAGCCCATACGGAGACGGATCCAGTCGAGCATGTAGCTCACCTCTCCGTCGTAGCTTCCGTTCGCCTCAGGATTCGGCCACACACGAATGCCCTGCATCGGCCATCGCTCAAAGTTGTTGCGTTGTGTCTGCTCCAGTGTTGCCGACTCAGCGGATATGGATGCGAGCCAACTGGAAAGTACACCGTTGTTCTTGAGAGCGTTCCATTGCTGTCGAGCCGACGCCTTGAATGAAGGATCGGAGAAGAATTGTGCATACCATGATGATTGCGTCTGTACCCACGGAATTGTCGGGTCCACAATTGCGTCATAATTCACGTTGCCTGAACTGATATCAAAATCCCAGATCGGGCCCATGTAAAGAAGCGGATTGTTGTGGTCCTTATACAAATAAACGCTGCTATAGAATCGCCCCCCATCCTCATTCCCCATGAGGTCGTTCACGATATAGAAGTTCACCGCGGATGCTGTATCAAAGTAGGCCGGCCATCCGGTGGTTGGGTCGGTGAAGTTACTGGAAAACAGCGCGGCCTCGGCCGTGTTGACATAGTTGGTGATGTAGTTCGTCTGTTCCGCTTCCTCCGGCGTGAAATCGGGATCTAGAAGACCTACAGGCACCCCGTGCGGAGTTACCCAGACGTAGTCTTCATCCTGACGCTGATCGATTTCCATCAGATAACCGCCGGTGAGCGCTGTACCCGAGATATCTGTGTCGGTCATTTCGGTCACATTCACGCGGTGACTGTCGACCTTTACCTCTTCGATCAGCTGATAATTTCCTTCATATTGGCCGTTGAGATACAGTTCGACGAACAGCGAATGCGACGCCCATGGCATCAGGGCAGAAGTGCCACTAGGCGAAGGTGAATCCGCGGCCTCGTTCAGATACTGACCGCCGACTGGAATTGCATTTGCCAGCGCTGACGCCGACCAGTCGCGCAGCAGGGTCTTGTCATCGTAGTTCGCCAGCAAAATATAGGACTTACTTTTGTCGCAGACCGGCTTTCCGGAGCTTGTCACATAGCCACACTGAAGACCCATGCCCCCCAGCAGGTCGGCGCTTGTATTCAGTTTCACGTGGTAGGGTTTCTTGGGCATTAGCGAGGTCGAGTTTCCATGTATATGGAATGTGGCCGTATCGTCACTGCCGGACGCTCCCGGGAGGAATGACGTCTGTCCATCTGCCGACGTAATGGTTATCGTGCCGCTGATTTCCGTCGTTGTGTCGACGATAGGTACGTCGTTGGTGTTGATCTGCACGATCGGTAGATTGATGTTGCTTGGCTGCGGAGCAAACGACGGGTTCTCAAGCGAAACAAGCAGTATGAAGGTTGCGGTGGATTGTTGTGTTCCCGCAACTGCAATCACAGTTGCAAAACTCCATGCTGTATCGGAGTTCTGCGGGCTGGTTGCTGGGAACGCTTCCTGATCGGCAGCCAGGGACGCGTTCATCAGCAGCGTGCCGGAAGTTCCTGGAGTCAGTGTCAGGGGCGTTACCGTGATCCCCGATGGCAGGCCGGTCATGGTTACCGTCACCGGGCCGGAATAGGTTCCGTCTCCACTAAGAGTCACCGGCACGGCCACATTGGTGTCGCCCGGATGAATCGTCTGCGTTGGTATGTTTACGGAAACGGAGAATGCCTGGGAGCGAGAGGCAGAAGCATAGGAGCCCAAGACGATGATTAGAAAACTGGTAAAGCGAGGGATTGCTCTATACACCATATGTCCCTGTCCGAAAAGCGCCTGCGTCGCGCAGTCCAATTCAAGCGTGTCACGATATATCTCGTGGCTCAAATGCGAAAGAGGGCGGAATTTCCACCCCCTCTGCGCCAGTTTGCATTAAATCCTTCTTATCTAAAATGCAGCTTTGGCGGCACATCGCCTCACCAGAACAGCTTCATTCCCGGTGCAACAATGTAGGAGCCAACTTTTCTCGGATCGTATCGATGGCGTATTCGCTAGTACAGAGTTCTCGTAAGCGGCGCATCTACATGGGTACCGCCGCATCGCGAACCGCACGTCTTACCTCGCCAACCGCCGCGCATGATTATTAGGGCCTGGAATTCACCGGGCGACCCCACTTCCTTTGCAGCGGTTGGTTCGTGCGTTGCACTAACTGAGAGTTCAAGAATGATTGTTTTCAATGGTTGGCTACGGTCCGGATCTTTCCGCATTGGCGATAGCAAACTATTCTCGCCAGAAGCTACCGCTGTACGCTTGCTTGCCGTCGCCATTACTTTCATCGCGGTGCTTGGTTGTGGCGGAAGCGCCAACGGCGCAGCATCCGGCTCCGGCTCCGGGGCGTCGGCCCAGGTCGCCACCCCGACAATCTCTGCCAGCGCAGCGCAAAACGGAGCGCAGATCGCCTCGATGGCAGACAGCACATCCGGCGCAACCATCTACTACACCGTCGATGGCAGCACGCCGACCACCGCTTCCCCCGCGTACACCGCCCCTTTTCTTGTCACATCAACCATGACGGTGAAAGCCCTCGCCGTCGCTCCCGGCGAAGCAAACAGCTCGCTCGCCTCGCAGACATTCTCCGTCAATGTTCCGTCCGGCACGCTGGTGTGGAGCGATGAGTTCACAAACTCCACAGGCAGCAACGCGCAGCCGAATCCGTCTCTCTGGACCTATGACACTGGAGCAGGTGGTTGGGGCAATAATGAGCTCGAAACCTATTGCGCCTGGGGATCGACGTCCTCACCGTGCAGCACTGCCAATCCGAACGCTTATGTTGGCACCGACGGTTATCTGCACATCGTCGCGCAACAGCCTTCCAGTGGCCTCTACACATCGGCCCGCATGAAGACACAAGGGCTCTTCAGCTTCCGTTACGGCAGGCTGGAGATCAGGGCAATGGTCCCGGAGGCGCAGGGTTTCTGGCCAGCCGCCTGGTCGATGGGAAACAATATCGCCACAGCCGGGTGGCCCGACTGCGGCGAAATGGATGTGCTCGAGCGTGTGAACTCGGCCGTCTCGCCGGATTGGAATGAAGGCTCCGTTCATGGACCTGGTTTTACCGGCACAAATATCGGCACGGTTTTCGATTTTCCGTCCAGACAGACGGCCGCCGGTTGGCATACCTATGGCATGATCTGGTCTCCCGGCAGCGTGGCTTATTACGTTGACGATCCCACGCACCCTTATGTGACCTACACACCTTCAAGCCTCTCCGGGCTCAGCGGCGCCTCCTGGCCCTTCGATGCTGGGCAGAGCAACTTCATCATTTTCAATCTTGCTGTCGGAGGATCATGGCCCGGCTCCCCAAATTCCTCTACCCCGTTTCCATCCGAGATGTTGATTGATTACGTGCGCATTTACGCCAATTGAGAGACTTCTCAGCAAGTAGTTTGCTCTTGATATGGACCAAGCGCGCGGAAAATGCCTCTGCCCGCTGCGCATTTTCGTACTCGCCTTGTATCCAAATCTCTACAATCCGGTGCATGGGTTCAGCAGAAAGATTGACGCGGGTCGAGGTCCTCGATTCGCACACGGAGGGAGAGCCCACCCGGGTCGTTCTTCAGGGTGGTCCAGACCTTGGTCGAGGATCATTAGCCGATCGCGTCCACCTATTCCGCACTCTTCACGACCGATTCCGTTCGGCGGTCGTCTGCGAGCCGCGCGGCTCAGAGGTCGTGGTCGGGGCGCTGCTGTGTGAACCCGTCAATCCGGAATGCGCCACCGGTGTCATCTTCTTTAATGATGTGGGATATCTGGGCATGTGCGGGCACGGAACGATTGGAGTGGTTCGGTCGCTGGCACACCTCGGCCGTATCCAGCCAGGACATCACCGCCTCGAGACGCCGGTGGGTGAAGTGCAGGTGGAGCTGCTGCCGGATGGCAGTGTGTCGGTATCGAATGTCCTAAGCTACCGGTATCGCCGCTCGGTGGCCGTTGATGTTCCGGGAATCGGCCCGCTGACGGGCGATGTCGCATGGGGCGGCAACTGGTTCTTTCTTGTCGGTGATCATCCGTTTGAGCTGAGGATGAGTCGCCGCGACGAGCTTGTAACAGTGACGCGGACGATACGCGCAGCTCTCGCTCGCAGCGGCATAACCGGCAAGGACGGCGCTGTCATCGACCACATCGAACTTTTTGGCGAGCCGGAGAATCCGGAGAACGCGAGCCGTAACTTCGTCTTGTGTCCGGGCGCATCGTTTGATCGTTCGCCGTGCGGAACCGGGACGAGCGCGAAGATGGCCTGCCTGTATGCGGACGGCAAACTGTCGGAAGGGCGAGTCTGGCGACAGGAGGGTTTTCTGGGCACTCACTTTGTCGGCAGGATTTGCGCGCACGGCGACGCGGTGCTGCCGACAATCCAAGGGCGTGCGTGGATCACCGGCGAATCCGTGCTGTTCTTTGAGCAGGGCGATCCGTTCGCGAACGGCATCGAGTTCTAATGGAGACGTTCGATGTAGTCATCCTCGGCGCAGGCATCGTCGGTGCGGCATGCGCCTGCGAGTGCGCGAATGCGAAGTTGCGAGTTGCAGTTGTAGAACAGGGAACTCCGGCCGGAGCGGCCACCGCAGCCGGAATGGGGCATCTCGTGGTCATGGATGACTCCGATGCACAGCTTGCGCTGACCCACTTCTCTCGTAACCTGTGGCGCAGCATGCGCGAGACGCTTCCGGACACAGTCGAGTTTGAAGAGTGCGGGACGCTGTGGGTCGCCGCAGATGAAGAGGAGATGCAGGCTGTTCTCGCGAAGCAGAGAGCGTATGCTGAGCGCGAAATCGACTCCGAGATACTGGATGAGCAAACGCTCCGCGAGGCAGAGCCCAGTCTGCGTGCCGGGCTCGCCGGGGCGTTACGTGTGCCCAATGATGCCGTCATTTATCCTCCGGCTGCGGCCGCGCACTTCCTCGCTAGCGCGCAACGGATGGCAGCGAAGTTAATTCTCGGCAGACGCGCGATCAGTGCGGAGAAGGGGATCGTGACGCTCGAGGACTCCACGCGGTTGAGTGCCGCGCGGGTCGTGATCGCCACCGGGACGGATGCCAGTCTGTGTCCCGGAGTTCAGGTGCACCCGCGGAAAGGACACCTGGCCATCACGGATCGATATCCCGGAGTATTGCGTCATCAGTTGGTGGAGCTGGGCTATCTAAAAAGCGCGCATTCCGTTACAGAAGATTCCGTCGCATTCAACGTTCAGCCGCGCAGGACCGGGCAGTTGTTGATTGGATCGTCCCGCCAATATGGAGAACTTTCCGCCAGAGCCGATCCCCGCATCCTGCGCAGAATGCTGGAGCGCGCAGTGGAGTACATGCCTTTGCTCGCGAACCTTTCCGTGACGCGGGTATGGACCGGTTTTCGTGCGGCCACGACCGACAAACTGCCCCTGATTGGACCGTCGGCGGATAGTTCCATAATCCTGGCGGTTGGTTTTGAGGGGCTTGGTATCACCAACGCCCCGGGTGCAGCTCGCCTGGTGCTGCACCACATCACGCAGGCTGAAATACCAATGGATCCGCGTCCTTTCCTTCCCAGTCGTTTGCATGTGCGAGAGGCGTTGAATGCCTGATACGACTCCCGGCGGTAGGACGGTCACTGTGGAGGTGAATGGTACGCGAGTCACGATGCCTCGCGGCTCCATGCTGATCGCAGGGCTGCTGACAGTTGGCGAGTCGTGCCGGATTTCAGTCAGTGGCGAGCAGCGTACTGCACTATGCGGCATGGGAATCTGCTTCGAGTGCCGCGCAATCGTCGATGGAGTGCCGCAACAGCGCACTTGCCAAATCGAGTGCAGGGACGGCATGACGGTGGAGACGCAACGTTGAGCCGCACGTGCGACATCGTCGTTGTCGGAGCTGGCCCCGGCGGACTTGCAGCCGCCACGGCCGCGGCTGGCGGAGGCCGCAAAGTGGTCGTGCTGGATGATAATCCGGACGTCGGCGGCCAGATCTGGCGTGCCGGCGCGGGGAGATCAGCCACCGATTCCGCGCGTGAGAAAGTTGTCGCCGAGTTTAAAGCATCGGGTGCTCTGCTTCTGGCAGGGCATCAGGTGGTCGATGCCACAACGTCGCCCGGCACATTGCAGGCTTGGATCGCAGCGGGGCAGAAAGCTGAGAGCTTTCGGTTTGAATCACTCATCCTGGCGACCGGAGCAAGAGAGCGCTTTCTTCCGTTTCCCGGCTGGACCTTGCCTGGCGTGTTCGGTGCGGGCGGACTGCAGGCACTGGTGCGCGGAGGCTACGAGGTACGCGGAAAGCGCGTTGTGGTCGCCGGAACCGGGCCGCTGCTGCTGGCTGTCGCGGTCCATCTGAAACAAGACGGAGCGGAGATCGTGACCATCGCTGAACAGGCTCCGATCGGCCAGCTGGCAGCTTTCGCTACGGCGCTCCTTTCTCGGCCCGGCAAGCTGCTGCAGGCAATCCGGCTACGCGCGGAACTCGGCAGCATACCGTATCGCACCGGCTGCTGGGTGCTTTCTGCAGAGGGCGGCAAAGCCGTCTCCGGTGTGCGCCTGACCGACGGTTCGCGCACATGGTCCGAACCCTGCGACGTGCTGGCTTGCGGCTTCCATCTCGTTCCCAACACCGAGCTGGCGTCTCTTTTGGGATGTGATGTCACAGCCACCGGCGTCAAGGTCGACACTGAACAGCGGACCACCGTGAACTCTGTCTATTGTGCCGGTGAGCCGACAGGCATCGCGGGTGTGGAGGCTGCGCTGGCACAGGGCAGGATCGCTGGCCTGGTGGCCGCGGGCCAACCATCGGCGGCGAAGCAGCTATATTCGTTGCGTGCTGCTGAAGCGCGTTTCGGCCATGCCATGACCCGCGCCTTTGCGTTGCGTCCCGAAGTGCTCCAACTCTGCGGGCCGGACACGATCGTCTGCCGTTGCGAAGATGTGCGCTTCGACCAGTTGCGCGCGGGAGCCATGCCTCCGAGAAACTGGACCGAGGCGAAGTTGCAGACACGATGCGGCATGGGCGCTTGCCAGGGACGCGTCTGTGGACCGGCCGTAGAGGCGCTCTTCGGATGGCACAATACTTCGGTGCGCTCGCCGCTGTTCCCCATCCCCCTCGCGGCGCTTTGCTCCGTTCCGCCGGACAGTACTGACGCTTCGAATCTCGCATCACAGGAGAACCGCCCATGAACTGGTTTGGCGTTATGCCGGCCGTCACCACGCCGTTTGATGAAAATCTCAAAGTGGATCACGAGTTTCTCGGCCGCCACGCCCGCTGGCTGATCGAAAACGGCTGCACTGGACTGATCATGCCCGGTTCGCTGGGTGAAGGAGCGACGCTCGAGCACGACGAGAAGATCGCGATTCTAAAGACGGCAATCAACGCCGCCGAACCTACCACAGCGCCCGTAGTCGCAGCGATTTCGTCGCTTTCGACGCGCAATGCCGTGCAGTTGGCTAGGGACGCGGAGCAGACAGGCTGCAGCGGGCTGATGGTTCTGCCTCCGTACGTGTATACGTCGGACTGGCGGGAGATGAAGCAGCATGTCGCAGAGGTAATCCGCGCAACGAAACTCCCATGCATGCTCTACAACAACCCGATCGCGTACAAGACCGACTTCATTTCCGGGCAGATCGCCGAGTTGGCAGCCGAACATGAAAACCTGCAGGCTGTAAAGGAATCGAGCGCAGATGTTCGCCGCGTGATGGCCATTCGCGAGGCAATCGGCGATCGGTTGAAGATCTTCGTCGGTGTCGACGATCTCCTCGTGGAAGCTGTGGATGCGGGTGCAACCGGTTGGGTCGCAGGACTGGTGAACGCATTCCCGCGCGAATCCGTCGAGTTATTCGAGTTGGCGCTTGCCGGGAAACGCAACGACGCCTATGCGCTCTACGAATGGTTTCTGCCGCTGCTGCGGATGGACACCGTGCCCAAGTTCGTGCAGCTGATCAAGTGGGTGCAACAGCAAACCGGAACGGGACGCGCATCAGTTCGTCCGCCTCGCCTTGAACTGGCCGGCACGGATCTGGGCGATGCGAAGGCTGTCCTGAAGAAAGCGCTCTCTGCGCGGCCGTCGGTGAGATCGACAGCATTTCCAGCGATGCAATAGTTCAAGAGAAATGGTCGGGACGACTAGATTCGAACTAGCGACCTCACCCACCCCAAGGGTGCGCTCTACCAGGCTGAGCCACGTCCCGACCGTCACTACATGCGCCGGCTCACCGAGCCCGCGCGGGGTACGTCCAGTCTACCACTGCCCCATCAACTCACCGGCCTCGAGCTCAATGCTTCGGCGCCACATACTCCTTGGGCAACTCGCCGCCGCTCCCGAAGAAGAACTCGTTCATCTGCTCCACCAGAAACTCCTGCGCCTCGCGCGTCCACGGCTGCAGCCTGTACTCATTCAGCAGCATTTTCTGCCGTTCCACCCACTCGCCCCACGCCTTCTTCGACACGTTCTTATAAACCTTCTGTCCAAAATCCGAGTCAAACGGGGGCTCATCCAGCCCTTCCATCTCCTGCTTGTACTTCGCGCAAAACACCATGTGCGCCATCGCCAAAATCTCTCCTTTCCTTCAAGTGTAACGCGCTCCCTATAATCTTCTCGTGCCTGCGAAAAGCCTCACGCCCGACCAGCAAATAGAGTCTCTCCGCGACGAACTCCGCCACCACGAGCACCTCTATTACGTGCTCGACGCCCCCGAATGGACCGACGCTCAGTACGACGCGGCCATGAACCGCCTCAAGGCCCTCGAAGCCGCGCATCCCGAGCTCATCACGCCCGACTCACCCACCCAGCGCGTCGGCGGCAAACCCAAAGAAGGCTTCCCGAAAGTTGCGCACTCGCGCCCCATGCTCTCGCTGGACAACGCCTACAACGCCGACGAGCTCCGCGCCTGGGCGGACCGCGTGCAGGCGGGGCTTCCCTCCAATGAAACGCCGCGGTTCGTCTGCGAGCTCAAGCTCGACGGCCTCTCCCTTGCGCTGCAATACATCGCCGGCAAAAATGGTGAAGCCACACTCTCCACCGGCGTCACCCGCGGCGATGGGACTACAGGTGAGGATGTGACGACCAACGTCCGCACCATCCGCAGCATTCCGCTCCACATCAGCAAAGCGAAGCTCAAGTCCGCGCATCTCCCGCAAAGTTTCGAAGTCCGCGGTGAAGTCATCCTTCCGCAAAAGGCTTTTGAGCAGATGAACCAGGAACGCGTGGCCGCCGGAATGGCGCCCGCGGCCAACCCGCGCAACGCTGCCGCCGGCACCATCCGCACGCTCGAGCCCAACATCGTCGCACAGCGCCGCCTCGAGTTCTTCGCGTACACCTTGCTCCAAAACGGCGACACACTTCTTCCAACCCAATCCGCTGCGCTCGAGTCCCTCCGCGGCGCCGGCCTGCTCGTCAACCAGCACGCGCGCACCGTCACCTCCATCGACGATGCTCTCAAGTTCATCGACGAAGCCGAAAAGCTCCGCGATAACTTGCCCTACGAGATCGACGGCGTCGTCCTCAAGGTCGACTCCGTCGCGCAGCAGCGCCGTCTCGGCTTCACCGGCAAGGCCCCGCGTTGGGCCATCGCCTACAAGTTCGCCGCGCGTGCCGGCATCACCCAGCTTGAAGACGTCCTCTTCCAGGTTGGCCGCACCGGCAAGATCACGCCCGTCGCCGCACTTGCTCCCATCTTCATCGGGGGCACCACGGTCACGCGCGCCACGCTGCACAACGCGGACGAGATCGACCGCCTCGGCGTCAAAATCGGCGACTTTGTTTCTGTCGAACGCGGTGGCGACGTCATCCCGAAGATCACAGAAGTCATACACGATAAAGATCACCCGCGCGGCAAAAAGGAAATCGTCTTCCCGCAATACTGTCCCGTCTGCGGAACCGATCTCGTCCGCGCCGAAGGTGAAGTCGACTGGCGCTGCATCAACACGGCCTGCCCCGCGCGCGTCGCCGGCGAACTCCTCCACTGGGCCTCGCGCGGCGTCATGAACATCGAAGGCCTGGGCGACGCCATGGTCGCGCAGCTCCTCGGACAGAGTGCCTCCTCCATCGCCGAGTCCGAAGAGGAGTCCGTCACCGAAACCGGCGCTCCGGTCACCACCCGCGAGCCGCTCATCCACTCCATCGCCGACCTCTACCGCCTTAAGCGCGAAGATCTCCTCTCGCTCGAACGCGTCGGCGAAAAAACCGCGGACACGCTCCTCGAACAAATCCGCAACAGCAAAGACCGCGGCCTCGCCCGCGTCCTCCTCGGCCTCGGCATCCGCTTCGTCGGCGAGCGCACCGCGCAGCTCCTCGCCGAGCACTTCGGCTCCATCGACGAGCTCGGTTCCGCCACCGCAGACCAACTGATGGCCGTCAATGAGATCGGCCCACGCGTGGCCGACGCCATCGTCGAATTCTTCTCCAACAAAAAGAATCTGCAGCTCATCGCCGACCTGAAATCCCTCGGTCTCAAGCTCACCACCGAAAAGCGCGTCATCGGCACCACCCTCGCCGGCCTCACCTTCGTCCTCACCGGCACGCTACCCACGCTCACCCGCGACGAAGCCAAAGCCCGCATCGAATCCGCCGGCGGCAAGGTCTCCGGCTCCGTCTCGAAGAAGACCAACTATCTCGTCGCCGGAGAAGAAGCGGGCAGCAAGCTCGACAAGGCCCGCGAGCTCAACGTCCCCATCCTCGACGAACCCGCCCTCCTCAAACTCCTCGAAGGCTGATTCCGGACGCCGATTTCCAGAGGCTCCGTTGACAGGGCACGTACAATTAACACAGAGAGATTGAGGAAAGCCCGGCGGGCGGCCGGGCTTTTATATTGGCGCTCAAGCGCAAGGGGCTGGGCCGGAAGTCCGACCCTAAGATCTTTGATTCTAAGACTTTGCACAAAAACAGGGGGGAGGGGGTACCCGCGACTACCAGTCGGTTAACGTTCCATCCAGCTTCCGCGCAACCGGCAGATACGCCCGCTGGTATGGATGTTTCGCCGCCAGCGCCTCATCGATTTCCACACCGAGCCCCGGCTTGTCGCCCGGATGCATGTACCCCGCCTCAAACCGGTACGCATGCGGAAACACCTCGTCGGTCAGCTTCGAGTGATGCATGTGCTCCTGGATCCCGAAGTTGTGAATGGCCAAGCCAACGTGCAGCGCCGCCGCCATCGTCACGGGGCTAAGGTCCGTCGCTCCGTGGTATCCGGTCCTAACCTGATAGAGATCCGCGAAGTCCGCCACCTTCTTCGCATGCGTGATGCCGCCGCCATGCGCCACCGTCATTCGGATGTAGTCGATCAGCTGCTTCGAAATCAGCTCGTTCGTATCCCACACCGAGCTGAAGACCTCGCCCGTCGCGATCGGCGTCGTCGTGTGCTGCCGAATCAGCGCAAAGCAATCCTGATTCTCTGCCGGAGTCGGATCCTCCATCCAGAACAGATGATACGGCTCCAACGCTTTCCCCAGCCGCGCCGCCTCGATCGGCGTCAGCCGGTGATGCACATCGTGCAACAGGTGGACATCCTCGCCAACGGTCTTGCGCAGCTCCTCGAACAGCTTCGGAGCGAAGTTCAGATAGCGCTCCGTCGACCACAGGCTCTCGCTTGGCAGCCCTCGCTCCGCCGGCTCATACAGCTTGCCCGCCTTCGGAACGCCATAGCTTGATGCAACGCCCGGCACCCCCGCCTGCGCGCGCACCGCGAGATACCCCTCGCCCATGTGCTTCTGGACCGAGTCGATCGCCTCCGCGATGTCCGCTCCGTTTGCATGCGTATAGACAAGACATCCTTGCCGCGACGCTCCGCCGAGCAGGTTGTACACCGGCGTATTCAGCGCCTTCCCCTTGATGTCCCACAGCGCCATGTCGACCGCCGCAATCGCCGTCATCGTCACCGGCCCGCGCCGCCAGTACGCTCCGCGATACAGGTACTGCCAGATGTCCTCGATCTGCGCCGGATCGCGTCCGATCAGACAGGGAAGCACATGCTCCTCGAGATAGGCCGCCACCGCCAGCTCGCGTCCATTCAGCGTCGCATCGCCGAGCCCGTAAATGCCTTCATCGGTCTCGATTTTCAACGTGACAAAGTTGCGATCCGGCGAACAGACGATCAATCGTGCAGCCGTTATCTTCATTGACTTGGTATCTCCCACTGCGGCGTAATTGGTCCATTAGGCCCAATCTCAATGTAGTCAACCGGGGCAAACTCGCGCAGGTCCGCATGCGTGAAGCGATAAAATCTCGGCTCATTCGGTGGCGGCGGCGGAGGGACCAACTCCGGTCGCAGGTCCGGAACCCCCTTCAGCTGCAGCACGTCACCCGGCTTCAACTTCACATCCTGCACGGTGTAGCGAGTGCTGGTCTCGCCATCCAGACGCGGCCACGGCACCGCCGGCGGCAAGGTGTTGTCCGCCGCCCAACTCGCGATCTGCTCGCCGTTGACGCTCAGGAAGTAGTGCGAAACGCCGCGCCAGATATCGAAGTATTGCACTGCGATGTCATATTTGCCGGCCGGCTTTAGAAGCGTCATTGTCAGGGTGCATCCGTTCGCATCATGGCACTCCACCGCCTTGCCGCCCGAGGCCGTCTCCCACGGCGTCACATCCACGACCTGGTAGCCGCTGAGCTTCATATCCTCGGCTTCGATCCGATACAGATCATGCCCGACGCGGCCCTCGTCGTCAGCAATGCCGGAGATACGCTGGAACCAGTTATCGATAGCGTCGCGCCAGACAATTGCGTGACCCGCTTCATACGTAAATAGTGCCAACGTCTTCGCGTAGCGCTCGTCGTCGATCTTGCCCTTCAGCGCTTCCCACTGCGGCACATACTCCGCCGCGGCCAGCGTGCCCTCGTAGTGCGTGTCGTAGATGCTCTGCACCAGCGTCTTGCCAGAGTGCAGCTTGTAGTCATACGGCACATGATGAAAGAACAGCAACAAATCATCCGGGCAAGTCGCCAGCGACTCATACTTTGCCGCCAGCTCCTTCGGATACTGCCCGATGAACCCTGTTCCGGTCGCAACGGTACGGTCCATGCCGATGCCGTCCTTCTCGCCGCGGAACCACTGCCCCCATCCATTGCGTTCCGCGCTCTCGATGCCTGGGCCGTAGTGCGGCCCTGTGATGTTGGTTAGCGTGCCCATGCCATTGGGTCCGGTGTAACTTTCGTACACGTGCCAGCTCTTCATCTGCAGCGCGTCAATCGTCCGGTCCACCTGCGGATCGTTGCCCCACGTCAGACGCGTCCACGTGTCGATGACCTTCTCCAGCGGCTCGTTCGGATTCCAAGCCAGCATGCCGAAGCCGTAGAGGTTCGCCATTGCCATGGGATGATGCAGCCAGTTCGGTTCCATGCCAACGTTCACGACGCTGACGAATCCTCCATACGGTTGATGGAAGAACTTACCCGTCACAATATCCTTCACCGGTGAGTACTCGCCGTTCACGCGCATGTCAGTATCCAGCACCCATTGCCACATGCTCGGCAGCCACACCATGTGCCGCTGCTGTCCGGTGTACTCCTGCGTCGTCTCGGTCTCAATCGCTTCGTTCGTGTGGTGCAGCGCGGCGAAGAGCGGAGACACGGGCTCGCGCGCCTGGAAGTCAATCGGCCCTTCTTTGATCTGGATGATGACGTTCTTGTCGAACTTGCCATCGAGGTAGGCGAAGTTGTCCACACCGGCGCGCGCGCGGTCGGCCTTCAGATCGTGCCAGTCGAGGTGATTGTTGTAGACGAAGCCGCGATAGAGAACGACGCCATGATGTGGAGCGAGCGCCCGTGCCAACACGTTGGCTGCGTCGGCCGGCGTGCGTCCGTACTGCGATGGTCCCTTGCGTCCTTCGGAGTCCGCCTTTACCGTGAAGCCGCCGAAGTCTGGAATCGACGTATAGATCTCGTCGACCTTCTGCTGCCACCACGCGATTACTTTGGGGTCGAGCGGATCGAAGGTGTCGAGACCGCCAACGGTTTCCGGGCTGGTCAGGTCGACCGACAGCGCCAGCTTTACGCCCCAAGGCCGAAATACATCCGCAATGCGTGCGAACTCCTTGATATGCTCCGTCGTCAACAGATCAAGATCTGCATTTACGTTGTTCACATTGCATCCATTGATGCCAATAGAACTCAGCAGCCGCGCATACTCACCCGCACGCGTTAGGTCCTGCCTTACATGCCCGTTGTCGAAGAAGATTGACGGCCCGGCGTAACCGCGCTCAATCGTGCCGTTCATGTTGTCCCACTCGTCGACCCAGCGAATCGGTGCGCTCGGCGCGGAGGAAAAGCTGTTCGGTATCGGCTGCTCCGACCCGATAAGTTCGAGCAAGTGGAACGCGCCGTACATCTCTGCCGCGGGTGACCCCCCGATTATTGTGAGCTGTGTAAGCCTTTCTCCGCCGTAACTAATGATGTAGCCCTCGGGGGCAAAACGCTCCTTCGGTGCGCTGCTTACGATTCGTGGATCATGTACCGACACCAATTTGATTTCCGGTGTCTCGGGTGCGGCTAACGGGCCTCGTTCCTGGACAAAGGTGAATTGCCGGCCAAGCATCTGAGACAGACCGCGTTGCAGCTCCTGCCCTGCGCCGACTTCGCTCGGATCGGTTCCCAGAACGACGATTCGCGAAGGCAGGTGCCTGTACATTGAAGGATTCGAAATGCGCGCATAGCGCAGCCATGCGGAGGAGCCGTCTTCGGCTCGTGCGTGGACGCCAGCGAGAGTGAACAAGAGAGCGAAGCTTGCAACGCTCTTCGCAAAGACATTGGAGCACCGCATCGCTTCGCTCCTCCATCGGTCGATGAATCGTGATTAGTGCGGAAGCTCCTGGGAGCCAACGATGGTAAAGGTTGCGGTCTCGCTCTTCGCCGGCGCGCGAGGATCGTCAGGCTGCGACCCGCCGACGGAGAGCTTGTAGCTTCCGGGCTGCACAACGCGCTCGCCCTGGTCATCGACCTCGCTGAGATCACGGGGCGTTAGCTTGAATACAACGTGCTTCGTCGCGTTTAGAGCGAGATGTAGGCGTTGAAATCCGACGAGCTGAAGGTTCGGTGAAAGTCCTCCGTTCTCGTCATGCGGCGGAATCAGATACAGCTCGGCGACCTCATCACCAGCGCGACCGCCGACGTTTTTTACATCGGCCTCGACGGTCAGGCTATCGCCGGCATGCACCGTGTTCTGTGACAATTTCATGTTTGAATACGCGAACTTCGTATAGCTGAGACCGTAGCCGAAGTCATACAGCGTCTTTCCCGTGAAGTACCGATACGTGCGATTCTTCATCGAGTAGTCGGTGAATGGCGGCAGTTCCTCGAGCGAGGTGTAGAACGTTATCGGAAGTCGTCCCGACGGGTTGTTTTTGCCTGTCAGCGTCTCGGCAATCGCTTTTCCGCCGGCTTCGCCCGGATACCAGGCTTCGAGGATCGCGTTGGCGTGCTCCTCGGTCCAATTAACTGCAAGAGCCGAACCGTTAAGCAGAACGACTACAAGCGGTTTGCCGGTTGCGGCTACTTGTTGCAGCATCTGCAGCTGTGAGTCCGGAAGCTTGATGTCCGTGCGATCGCCGCCGGAGAAGCCCGGAATCTGAATCTTCATCTCCTCGCCTTCGAGTTCGGGGGAGAGACCGATCATCGCCACAACCAGGTCGGCGTTCTTCGCAACATCGACAGCTTTCTGCTGCAGCACGCCGGGCGGGGGCATGTACTCCATCGTGATGCCGCCGCCGAAGAGCGGAGCGTTATGCGTATAGGTGACCTCGATCGCATGCGGGTTCGTGTCGGGGAAATCCACGGAGAATCGTGGCGTGGTGCTGAGGCGCGACTCGCCTCCGTCAGTTGAATGGGTGCTTACATCTTTGCCGTCAATCCTGACGACGAAGTGTTCGCGATCGCCGCAGGGATAGCAGTGCGCGAGCCGCATGCTGAACTCCTGCCTGCCCGGCGCGAGCGGGGTGATAAAGCCTGTCCAGCGAACGCCGAAGTGAGCCTGCGTCACGCCGGGAACAGGCGCAGCAGAGTTCCAGTCGAAGTCAATGGCGTGATCGATGCGCGTGGTTACGGGGCTGCCGTTGAGGTCGCCGTCGGCGAAGTACTCGGCCTTGAGGCCCTCTTCGTGCGAATCCAGCGAGGGCCGCAGCATTGTGCGAGGCACGGGCAACGTCATGCCGTCCGCGTAGGGCGCTCCCTGTTCATAGATGACTTTGGCTCCGGCCAACTCGGCGCGCAGTGCATCGATCGGCATCTGCGGATCCTTCGGCACCGCGTTGTAGTTTCCTTCGAGAGCGGAGAGGGAAGCCGCATTGGGCCCAATGACGGCGATGGTTTTGTACTCTGCAGTTTTCAGCGGGAGGATCCCGTCGTTCTTGAGCAGGACCATCGACTTCTCCGACGCTTCGAGTGCGAGCGCCTGATGCGCCGGCGAGTCGACCTCGGAGAAGGGAATGGAAGTGTACGGCACCTTCGAAGGCGGATCGAAGAGGCCAAGTTTCATGCGCGCGAGAAACAGACGGCGCAGCGAGACGTCGATGTCGGCCTCGCTGATAAGGCCTTGCTTCACGGCGTCGCCGAGGCCGCTGACGTAGGCTGTGCCGCACTCTGTATCGGTACCGTGCAGGATCGCGTCGGCGTCGGCGTGCGCCTTATCGGGGGAAGTGTGGTGCGCGGTCTTCTCGTAGAAGTCGTCAACCGCGCCGCAGTCGGATGTCACGAAGCCTTGGAAGTTCCAGTAGCCGCGAAGGATGGTCTGCATCAGCAGATCACTGCCACACGCGGGCTGCCCGTAGATCGCGTTATACGCGCACATGGTCGAGCCAGCCTTGGCGTCGACGATCGTGGCGCGAAACGCCGGCATATAAGTGTCCCAGAGGTCGTGCGGCGTCGGTGTGACGTCGAAGCGGTGACGTTCGCTCTCCGGTCCGGAGTGCACGGCGAAATGCTTCGGTGTCGCGATGACCCTGTAGTAGTTGGGGTTCGTTCCCTGCATGCCCTCGACGAAGTTCTCACCAAGAGTCGCCGTCAGGAACGGATCTTCGCCATAGGTCTCCTGGCCGCGGCCCCAGCGGGGATCGCGGAAGATGTTGATGTTCGGCGACCAGAAGGTCAGCCCGAAATAAATAGAGTGGATGTTATGCCGCAGCGCCTCATTATTCTTGGCGCGCGCTTCGGTCGAGATTACATCGCCTTCCTCGTGCACCAGCGGCGCATCCCAAGTCGCAGCCATGCCGATTGCCTGCGGAAACAGTGTGGCGTAACCGGAGCGCGCAACGCCGTGCAGGCCTTCGTTCCACCAGTTGTAGGCCGGCACGCCCAGTCGAGGAATCGCCGCGGAGCTGTTCGACATCTCCGAGATCTTTTCCGCGAGTGTCATGCGGCTGACGAGATCGGCGGCACGTTGTTCTTTTGGCAGCGAGGTGTCAAGGTAGGGCAGCGGCTTCGTACTCTGCGCGCCAGAGATCGATGCCGCGCCCGCAATCATCGAGAAGGCCAGCAAACTATACAGAAAATCGCGATGCTGCATCTGTTCCCCCGTTCTGTTGAGCCAATGAATTCGTTTTCGAAGTTGACGCGCTACGCCGAGCCTCTTGTGGAAGTCCGAGGACGCTCGCGCGTGCCGTGTGTGGAGCGGTAGTAGCCGGAGTGGCGCTGCAGCACGAGCGCAGCGGCTCCGCGCAATCGCGCCAGCTCGCCATCGGAAGCAGCGGCGAGACGAGGCGGCGCGCCGGCAAGCATCGTCGCAGCCATCTCCTCTTCGACCAGCGGGGCGATGCGAGCCCATGAAGAGGTAATGTCGCCGATGACAAGGACAACCTCGGGCGACAGCGCCGACGTAACCAACCGAAGCCCGCGGCCAAGCGCACGCGCCTGGCGTTCCAGTGCGGCGATCGCCTTGGCGTCTCCCTCTTCAGCAAGCTTGAGCAGGTCTTGAATGCGAGTGACGGGTTGGTCAGGCTTGAGTTCGCCGTAATAACGCAGTGCAGCTTTGCTGGACGCGAACGTTTCCCAGCAGCCGCGCTGCCCGCAACCGCAGAGCGGGCCGTTGGGATCAATGGGAATATGGCCGAACTCGCCGGCGAGGCCGCTGCGTCCTGCAAGGATCTGGCCGTTCGCCAGTATCGCTGACCCGACACCTTCGGAGATCGTGATCAGCACAGCGTTGCGGACGCCATCCATCCGGCCGAACCAAAGCTCGCTCAGCAGGCAGGCATTGGCTGCGTTCTCGAGCTCGACCTGAAGATTTAACCGTTCCATCAACGTCTTTTTCACATCGAAGTCGGCCCAGTGCAGATTCGGAGCGAGGATGATGCGCTGTGTCTCCGGATGAACGCGCCCGGGAACGCTGATGCCGACGCCCTCCACGCGCTTGTCGGGATGCTGTTTGCGCATGGCGTCGAGGGCTTCGGCAATCTTGATGGTGGCTCGCTCCGCGTCGGAGGCCAAGGGCACCGACTCACGAGAAAGAAAGCGCCCATTCAGGTCGACGACCGCAAGAATCGCCTGGCCGGGACGGAGGTCGGCAACCAAAGTCACGAGCTCGGCGTTCAGAGTGAGCATGGTCGGCCGCCGGCCGCGCGGACGCTTCGCCGCGGCGCCCTCGGTGATCCATCCTTCTTCAAGCAGCTGTTCGACGATCGCCGAGACGGTGCTGGGCTGCAGGCCGGAAAGGCGTGCCAACTCAGCGCGGCCCACGGGTTGATTGGCGCGGATCAACTCCAGCACGATGTCGCGATTGATGTCCCGCGCCATCTCGCTCGATGCGAGCTTCACATAAGCCAGGTCGATGCGGCGGTTGGTTGGACCGTTTGTGTTTCGTACCGTCTCTTTCACTGGTTAACTCCGCTTGCCAGCATTCCGCCGTCCACGACGACGATCTCCCCGGTGACAAAGCTGGCCTCATCCGAGGCTAAAAAGACTGCTGTTCCGCTCAATTCTCCCACGCTGCCAAACCTTCCCATCGGCGTGCGGGCCAGCAATTCCTTCCCGCGCGGGGAATCAAGGATGGCGCTGTTCAATGCTGTTGGAAAGATGCCGGGAGCGATCGCGTTGACGGTCACGCCGTGCCGCGCCCACTCGACGGCCAGTGACTTCGTCAACGCACCCACGGCCGCCTTGCTGGCTCCGTACGGAGCAACCTCCATGAAGGCAACGAACGTTGCGAGAGACGCAATATTCACGATGCGACCGTAGCCGCGCTCGATCATGCCGCGGCCAAAGACCTGGCAGGCTCGCAGCGTCCCTGTCAGATTGATGTCCATGATGGAGTTCCACAGCTCCTCGCCGCACTCCAGCGTCGGTATGCGTTGCGTTATGCCGGCGCAGTTGAACAGAATCGAAACGGGCCCGAGATCGCTTTCGATCCTCTCCCGCACCGCTTCCAGCGAGCTGCGGTCGGCTACATCCGAGGTCATCCGAAGCGTGTTCACTCCCAGGCGCTCTACCTCTCCGGCTGTTTCCTCCACCGCTTCCGCCCGCCGTGAGGATGGAACAACATCGGCGCCGGCTTCGGCCAGGGCAAGCGCGATTGCACGGCCAATTCCCGACGTTCCCCCCAGAACGACGGCACGCTTACCGTGGAGATCAAACATTGCGGTTGAAGCCCTCGATTACTTCTGTGGATCGACGCCTCCTATTCCTACTACAGGGACTGTTCTACTGTCACTAATTTCCTTGTCGCCGCGTGAAAAAATCTTTCATACCCAAGTGATCTGTGTAAATTACTGATTATAAGGTAAATAATTTAGATATGGCCGGAAGAATCATTGCGGTGATGGTCAATAATCTCTGACTTTTTTCGCCTCTCGACTCCCGTTGGACTATTACGGGGATGGATAGCTGCCGAATGGCTTCGCCATCAGCTTCTATCTCTCCGCGGCAAGCGTGACGCTGAAGACCGAGCCCTGCCCCACCTGGCTCGTCACCTGAATCTTTCCTGCGTGCGCTTCGACGATGGCTCGGCTGATCGCCAGACCCATGCCGGTTCCGGGCCCGGTCTGTCCTGCCCGTCCGCGATAAAACCGCTCAAAGATCAGTCCCTGCTCGATCGGATCGATCCCCATTCCGCGATCCGCAACGCTGATCATTACCTCATCGCCGCTACGCGAAGCTGTCACTGTAATCGGTGTGTCGGCCGGCGAGTACTTCGCCGCGTTCTCCAGCAGGTTGCATAACACTTTGCCCATCAGGTTCTCGTCCGCCCTGATCTTCAATCCCTCGTCGATCTCCACCAGAACCGGATGATGCTCCTCGACCGAGGAACACGCATGCAGCGAATCGTTGACGAGCGTACGCACATCCACGGCTTGAAACTGCAGCTGAACTTGCTGTGCGTCCAGTTGCGCCATCTCCACCGCCTCGGAGACAAGCTGGTTGAGCCGGTCGCTCTCTTCATCGATGATGGTCAGCAACTCATGCGCCTGCTCGAATGGAACATTCGGTTCCAGCAGTGCGGTCGCGGCGCCTTTGATGGACGTGAGCGGCGTGCGCAGCTCATGTGTGACCGAATCGATCATTAGAGTTCGCAGCCGCTCGCCTTCTTTCGTCGCCTCACCGCGCGCTACACTTTCCAGCGCCTGTGCGCGGTCAATGGATACCGAGATCAATCCCCCGATCGCATCGGCTGTTGCCATTGAGAGCGTCGCGCCACGCAGGAGAAAAACTCCGCGCGGGCGTACGCCGGATCGAATGGGAATCTGGATTTCATTGTTGTCCACCCGCGAAGCCGGCAGTGTTTCGCTCAGATGCCGGAGATGCGGGAACTCTACCTCGGATATTCCGTCGCCATCGGTGTTGCCTGCCTGGTACAGGCGATCGCCCTCCATCAAATACAGTGCACCCGTTCTTGCCGCTGTCACACTCGCAACAGCGGAAGGAATCGATGTCAGCAGTGACGCCACGCTTTCGGTCCGGATCAGTTCGCTGCTCAATCGGAATAGCACTTCCAGCTCGCGCTGTCGTCCGCGAGCCTCCGCCGCCTCGTCCCGGGCGCGCTGCGAGAGTCTGCTCGCAATAATTGCTGTTATCAGAAACGCCAGCAGTGCGAGCCAGTTCTGCGGATCGGCGATCGTGAAGGTGCCGACCGGCGGAAGGAAGTAGAAGTTGTAGAGCGCCGTCGCGAGTACGGAAACGACGACCGCATATCGAAGGCCCCACTCGGCTGCGAGAACAAGAATGAGCAGCAGCAGCGTCAACGCCACCGTCGTCGGGTTTACATGAATCCAGCGGTGATACACGAGTACAATTCCGCCGAGAGCGGCAACTGCAAGGGTCCACCGAATTGCAGCGAGCGTGCGTCGCGAATTCATCAGGAGCATTGTACGAGTGAGCGCCTCTACAAAAACGCCTGAAGACTGGCTCCTGACCGCGGCGGAGACCGAGAAGCAAAAAGGTCGATTGAAGATATTTCTCGGCTACGCGCCCGGGGTAGGGAAGACTTTCAGCATGCTCAGCGAAGGAATCCGGCGCCGAAGCCGCGGCGAGGACGTTGTGATCGGCGTCGTCGAAACGCATGGCCGCGTTGCGACCGCAGAGCTCGCTTCCAAACTCGAACAGGTGCCTCGGCGCGAGATCGATTACAAGGGAACCATTTTCTACGAGATGGACGTCGATGCCATTATCGCCCGCATGCCACAGGTGACCCTCATCGATGAACTGGCGCACACCAATATCGAAGGCAGCCGCTTCGGCAAACGGTATGAAGACGTCATGCTCTTGCTCGATCGGAACATCGACGTTCTCAGCACCGTTAACATCCAGCACGTCGAGAGTCTCGCACCGCGGGTGCAGGCACTTACCGGCATCGGCGTGCGCGAACAGGTTCCGGACTGGGTTCTTGACCGGGCGGACGAGATCGTCATCAGCGACCTGACGCCGGAAGCTCTTGTTACACGCATGCGTCGCGGCGACATATACCCGGCTGAGCGCGTCGAACGTTCGCTCGCCAACTTCTTCCGTCGCGGCAATCTGATTGCTCTTCGGGAGATGGCCCTACAGCGTGTCACTCGCGCTGTCGATCGCAACCTGGACGACTACGTCCAGCGCAAGAAGCTCGGACCACACTGGACCGTCTCCGAGAAGGTTGCTGTCTGCGTCAGCTCCAGCCCCCAGGGCCGCGACCTGATTGCGCGCGGCGCCCGGCTCGCTGAGGCGCTGGCCGCGGAGCTCTATGTGCTGCACGTCGAAAGCCCTCGTGATCAGGAGCCGGAACGAAAGAAGATGCTGGAATCGAATCTGTTGTTTGCGCGAAACCTCGGAGCCACCATTGTTCCGCTTGCGGGCGGCGACACAGCCCGCGTGACCGCCGCCTTCATTCGTGACAATCGCATCACGCAGGCGATTGTGGGACGCTCCGCCACACACGGCCTCAAAAGCTACATGTACTATCTTGCGATTCAGAAATTTATGTCGGCAGCGCCCCATGTCGACCTCCATATCGTCACGCAGGAACGTCACTGATAGCATCGGCTGCAGCGGTCTTCGAAAGAGATTTCTTTGAAACGCATTCTCATCGTCGATGACGAGCCGCAAATCGTGCGCATGCTGCGCGCCTCGCTGCAAAGCAGCGCGTACGAGGTCATCACTGCATCGAACGGCCTTGAAGGCTTCCGGCAGTTCGAATCCGAACGCCCGGACCTCGTCATCACCGATCTCGCCATGCCTGAGATGAACGGCCTCGAACTCACGCAAGCGATCCGCCGCGCGGGGCAAACGCCGATCATCGTTCTCAGCGTTCGTGACACAGACGCGATGAAGATCCGGGCGCTGGATGAAGGCGCGGACGACTACCTGACCAAGCCCTTCAGCATGCCTGAGCTTCTGGCCCGCGTCCGCGCGGCATTGCGCCGCAACTTCGTCTCTGTGCCGGTCGAAACCCGGATCGAAGCTGGAGATTTCATCATCGATACGGATGCTCACACCGTTTCCGTGCGCGGCCGCAGCGTCCATCTCACGCCCAAAGAGTTCGATCTCCTACTGTATCTGGCGCGTTCTCCGGAACGCGTCCTTACGCACAAAGTTTTGCTGCGTGCCATATGGGGGGCGGCCGGCGACAACCAGCCCGAGTATCTCCGCGTCCTTATCGCCGGCCTTCGCAAGAAGATCGAAAGGCTCGAAGGTCCCAAATACATCCAGAGCGAGCCATGGGTTGGCTATCGCTTTCATCCGTCCGGCGTTCTTACGAATTCTTAACGTCTTCTCTACGGATTTTCTACGGTCCGGCGCGCTTCAATAGCGGTCGAGGTCGTGATGAAGTTCGCCATTTTGCTTCTGCCTGCATGTCTTGAAGTTGCTCTGGCCATCGCGCTTCATGCCCAGGCCTCTCCGCCTCCGGTTCTCACTGCAGCCCAGCGCGATGCGGAGATCCGCGAACTGCGGGCTGAGCTGAAATCAATCGCTGCACGACTCGATGCGCTTGAAGTGGAACCGGGCGTCGTTCCCCGCGGCATGAACATTCGTGGCGAAGCAGTCGAGGGCCCGGCGTCATCCACAGTTAGCCCTGAAGCAGTTCAACACGCACAAGAGTCCGCTGACGCGGAAGTATCCGGAGCCTCTGAGAGCTTTCTTCGCACCACTACGTTTGCCTTCGCACTGGACGGCTATTACGGCTATAACTTCAACGCGCCGATCGGTCGCGTCAATCTCCTGCGTGCCTACGACGTCACTTCGAACAGCTTCAACATCAACCAGGCCGATGTGATCGTGGAGCATCTTCCGACCTCAGCATCGAGGACCGGCGGTCGCATTGATCTGCAGTTCGGTCAGGCCACCGAAACTCTGCAGGGTTCCTCGGTCAACGAGCAGCGTCCGCAAGTCTGGCGCAATCTCTTCCAGGCCTACGGAAGTTATCTGGCGCCCGTCGGCTCCGGTTTGGAGCTCGACTTTGGCAAGTTCGCGAGCTCGCTTGGCAACGAAGGCAACTACACCAAAGACCAGATCGCTTATTCACGCGCCTTCAGCTTTAATTACCTGCCCTTTTATCACATGGGGCTGCGCGCCAACTACAACGTTACGTCCAAGCTTAATGTTGCCTACTGGCTCGTCAACGGCGCCAACGATACAGAAGATCTAAACGGGTTCAAGTCTCAAGGCTTCATCTTCACGGTCAAGCCGGCGAGCACTCTCAGCTGGAACATCAACTACTACTTCGGCCAGGAAGCCCGAGACGTCGAACCGACTTTGAACCCCGGCTTGCCGGTATCGCCGACGCAGCCTGGTCTGCCGACTGCGAACATCTCGCCCGCTCCCAATGGCCGCGAACACATCTTCGACACCTACGCCACGTGGAATGCCACACCAAAATTGACGCTCGTTCCCGAAGCGGATTTCGTGATCAACCGTACCTACGCAGAACAGCGTCCTGGCCGCGTTGCGCTCGGCAGCCTCTCCGCGAGATACGCGTTGCCTCGCAATTGGAATACCGGCGCACGTTTTGAATATCTGGACGACCGAGGCGGACTGTTTAGCGGAGTCACACAGGCAGTGAAAGAAGGAACCCTTGTTCTGGACCATCTTTTCGCTCCCAGTTTCCTTGCGCGCGCCGAGTATCGCCGGGACTTTTCCAATCAGCGCTTCTTCCTCACCGACACCCCCGGCGTGCTTGTTCATGCTCAAACGACGGCGACGCTTGGCCTTGTGTACTGGTGGGGCACAAAGCAGGGAACCTGGTAGGAGGCCTTCATGCTCGATCTTGTCTCAATACTTTCCATCGCCGCAATGACCACGCTCAGTTGTCTTTACGTTCTCGGTTGCGATCGCTTGAAAGGGAGGCGCCCATGATTCTCAACGCAGTGCTTCTTCTCATCTCGCTTCTGCTGCTCGTCTACCTCGTCTTTGCGCTTTTGCGCCCGGAGAAGTTTTGATGTCGCTCAACGGTTGGCTCCAGATCACCGTCTTCATCGCCGCCGTACTTCTACTCGCTCGCCCCATGGGCCTGTATCTCGCACGTGTATTCGAGCGCCGCCACACCTTCCTCGATCCCGTGCTTGGTCCGTGCGAGCGTCTGCTTTACAAGCTCACACGCGTCGATCCCGCACATGAGATGCGCTGGAACGAGTATGCCCTTGCGATGCTCGTCTTCAGCGCCGCCACCATGCTCCTCACCTACATCATCGAGCGTGTTCAGCACTTCCTCCCTCTCAATCCGCAGCATCTGCCAGGTGTTGAGCCTATTCTTGCACTCAACACTGCAATCTCCTTCACAACCAACACCAACTGGCAGGCCTATACGCCCGAGACCACGATGAGCTATCTCACCCAGATGCTTGGTCTCGCCACGCATAACTTCTGGTCGGCGGCCGTCGGCATCGCGCTCGCCATCGCTTTCATACGAGGCATCTCCCGGCGAGAAACAAATCTTCTTGGCAACTTCTGGGTTGATTTGACGCGCGCGACTCTCTGGGTTCTTCTTCCCATCTGCCTCGTTTATTCAGTCGCGCTCGTCTCACAGGGTGTCGTTCAGAACCTCCATCCCTACGACACCGCCACGCTTCTCGAGCCGCAACACATCACCGGGACCGATGGCAAGCCCCAGGCAATCACCACGCAAACCATCGCGCAAGGTCCCGTTGCATCTCAGGAGGCGATCAAAATGCTCGGGACCAATGGGGGCGGCTTCTTCAACGCGAACTCCGCGCACCCGTTTGAGAATCCGACACCGCTTTCGAACTTCCTCGAAATGGTCTCGATCTTCCTTATCCCCGCGGGGCTTGCCGTGGCGCTCGGTCACATGTCGGGCTCTCCACGTCATGGATGGGCCGTGCTTGCTGCGATGGTTGTGCTTTGGTTCGCCGGCGTTTTTACCTGCTACTGGGCGGAGTCGCAACCCAACCCGCTTTTGCACGGCGTCGATCAGCACGTATCGCTGACGCAATCCGGCGGCAACATGGAAGGCAAAGAGGTTCGCTTCGGCATTGCAAACTCTGCGCTATTCGCCACCGTTACAACCGACGCGAGTTGCGGAGCCGTCAATGCCATGCACGACAGTTTCATGCCTCTTGGAGGCATGGTCCCGATGACGAACATATTGCTTGGGGAGATCATCTTCGGCGGCGTCGGCGCGGGTCTCTACGGCATGCTTGTCTTTGTCATCCTTTCGGTATTTATCGCCGGTCTTATGGTCGGTCGCACACCCGAGTATCTCGGCAAGAAGATCGAAGCTTTTGATGTTCAGATGGCCATGCTCTATCTGCTCATCTTCCCGCTAATCATCCTGGGCTTCTCCGCGACTACCGTGCTGATGCCGAACCTTGGGTTGTCCTCGTTGGCCAACCATGGGCCGCACGGTCTTAGCGAGATTCTGTACGCCTATACTTCCGCGACCGGCAACAATGGTTCCGCGTTCGCTGGTCTCAACGCCAACACGCACTGGTATAACGGCTCGCTCTCCGTCGCGATGTTCTTTGGCCGGTTCCTCATGATCGTTCCCATGCTTGCGATCGCAGGTAGCCTCGCGCGCAAGAAGATTGTGCCAGCATCGGCCGGAACATTCCCGGTGACGACGCCACTTTTCACGATGCTTCTCACTGGCGTCATTCTTATCGTCGGCGCACTTACTTTTTTCCCGGCACTCTCGCTCGGACCTATTCTCGAGCATCTCCTGCTGCACGCAGGCAAAACCTTTTAGCTGAAAAGAGAGCCATCCTCCATGTCCTCGCACACCACGCGCCGCTCGCTCTTCGATTCCAGGATCGTTCGCCGCGCCGCCTTTGATGCCTTCGCAAAGCTCCATCCGCGCGTCATGATGCGCAACCCCGTCATGTTTGTTGTGGAGATCGGCAGCGTCCTGACCACGGCCCTGCTCCTCGCCAACCTGATGACGCACGCCGGCCATTTCAGCTTCAACCTGCAGATCACTCTCTGGCTCTGGTTCACTGTACTGTTCGCGAATTTCGCAGAGGCGATGGCCGAAGGTCGCGGCAAGGCCCAGGCCGATGCGCTCCGCGCCGCAAAGTCCGAGACTGTCGCTTACCGTATCGTCAGAACGTCGAAAGACTCTGCCAACGATCGAGTCGAAGAGATTCCCAGCTCACAACTTCGCCTTGGCGACATCGTTCGCGTCCCGGCCGGTCACATGATTCCCGGCGACGGTGAGGTCATCGAAGGCGTCGCCTCCGTCGATGAGTCTGCTATCACCGGCGAATCCGCGCCTGTGATCCGCGAAGCCGGCGGCGACCGCAGCGCCGTCACCGGCGGCACACGAGTGCTCTCCGACATCATCACCGTACGAATCACCTCCAACCCGGGCGAGACGTTCCTCGACCGCATGATCGCGCTCGTCGAAGGTGCCGAACGCCAGAAGACTCCCAACGAAATTGCGCTCAACATTCTCCTGGCCGGACTCACCATCATCTTTCTGCTGGCTGTTGTCACCTTGCAGCCATTCGGCATCTACTCCGGCGCGCCGCAAACGGTCTTTGTTCTTATCTCTCTTCTCGTCTGTCTCATCCCTACCACCATTGGTGGCCTGCTCTCCGCCATCGGCATCGCGGGCATGGACCGCCTCGTCCAGCACAACGTTCTCGCCACCTCGGGCCGTGCCGTCGAAGCTGCGGGCGACGTCAACACTCTGCTTCTAGACAAGACGGGAACGATCACTCTCGGCAACCGCCAGGCGGCCGAGTTCGTTCCTGCTCCCGGCGTCGACGAACAGACACTGGCCGATGCCGCCCAACTCTCCTCGCTTGCCGATGAGACGCCCGAAGGCCGCTCCATCGTTGTGCTCGCCAAAGAGCGCTTCAACCTGCGTGGCCGCGAGTTCGCCGACCTCAACGCTGAGTTCATTCCCTTCAGCGCCACCACACGCATGAGTGGCATTCAGGTCGATGGCCGCAGCATCCGCAAAGGGGCAGTGGACGCCATCGCGCACTATCTTGAGCAATACGGCACGGATATGCCGAGTGAGGTTCGCTCCACTGTCGAGACCATCGCGCGCAGTGGCGGCACTCCGCTCGTCGTTGCTGAAAACGCCCACGCTCTCGGCGTCATTCATCTCAAAGACGTCGTCAAGGGCGGTATGCGAGAGCGCTTCGATCAGCTCCGCGCGATGGGCATCCGCACCATCATGATCACTGGCGACAACCCACTGACTGCGGCCGCCATCGCCCGCGAAGCCGGCGTTGACGACTTTCTCGCGCAGGCCAAGCCCAAAGACAAGATGGATCTCATCAAGCGCGAGCAAGCCGAGGGCAAGCTTGTCGCCATGACCGGCGACGGCACCAATGACGCCCCCGCGCTCGCTCAAGCCGATGTCGGCGTGGCTATGAACTCCGGCACACAAGCTGCTAAAGAGGCCGGCAACATGGTCGATCTCGATTCCAATCCCACCAAGCTCATCGAGATCGTGGCGATTGGCAAGCAACTGCTTATGACCCGCGGCGCACTTACCACCTTCTCCATTGCCAACGACGTGGCGAAGTATTTCGCCATTATCCCCGCGATGTTTGCTGGAGTCTTTCCTGTGCTCAACTCGCTCAACATCATGCACCTCAAGAACCCGGAATCGGCCGTTCTTTCCGCCGTCATCTTTAACGCGCTCATCATCGTTGCGCTTATCCCGCTGGCTCTGCGGGGCGTCGGTTATCGCCCCGTCTCTGCCGCGGCTCTGCTTCGCCGCAACCTTGCCATCTATGGTTTCGGCGGAATCGTCGCTCCATTCATCGGTATCAAGCTGATCGACCTCATCATCACTGCACTCCATCTCGCGTAAACAGACTATGAAGAAACACATTGTCACCGCCGTGCTGTACACCGCCATTACCGCAGTTCTGCTTGGGGTGGGATACCCGCTGCTCATCACCGGAATCGCGCAGCTCGCCTTTCATCAGAAAGCAAACGGGGAACTGATCACGCGAAACAGCCAGCTCATCGGATCACAACTGATCGGCCAGCCGTTCACCGGCCCCGGCTACTTCCACAGCCGGCCGTCCGCTGCCGGTACTGGCTACGACGCATCCTCGTCCTCTGGCTCGAATCTCGGCCCTACCAGCCAGGCGCTCGTCGATCGCGTCTCCGCCAGCGTGAAATCCGAGACCACCGGAGGTCCTGTGCCGATCGACCTTGTCACTGCGTCCGGCTCGGGCCTCGATCCGGACATCTCGCCCGCGGCCGCTCTATATCAGGTGCCACGCGTCGCGCGAGAGCGCCATCTCTCTGACGGTGCGGTTCGCCAGCTTGTCGATTCCTATGTCGCTCCGCGCCAGTTCGGCCTGCTCGGCGAACCGCGCGTCAACGTGCTCGCTCTGAACCTTGCGCTCGACGCGATGGAACATCCAAGCTCGCATTAGAGGCGGCCGTTTCAAAGCTTCGATCGCGCAGCGCGGTTCGCGATCGCTTCCATCGCACGCAATCAGAGACCATGAATTGTTTGGAAGACGGTAGCCAGGGCCGGGATCGAACCCCCGACCCCGGCCTATCAACCTTTCAGAACCTTTGCGTCAGCCGAACTCAGATCGGCGGACTGGCCGATCAGAATTGGAGTGGTACTGACGAGGCATCCGTTCCGGTTTTGCCCCACAGAGCAGTTTCAGCTTCAGGCGAGCTCTTGCCCCAGAGGGCCGTCTTACCCCACAGAGCTGTGGCGCCATCGGGGTCGTCGTTGGTCCACAACGGGGTTACACCCCACACCGCGGCCGTATTCGATCCCGAGAGGAATGCTTTGCCGCCGTAAACTCCGGACGCAGACCAGGGCCCGGACTGAGTCCAGAGCGCGCTCGGATCGATAACAGCAGCGATAGCGCCGGTCGAGGCGTTGTAGGTTGCGATCGGCGACATGGCGGCGCCCGATGGCACGGAGCCGTCTTTCACAAGCGCGGCCTGGATAGTCTTGGCAATGTCGAGATAGCCGGCGCCGATCGTGAACACATCGTAGTTCGCGACGTAGTTCACGCCATTTGCCGCGACACTGCTGGTAGCCGGGAAATAGCTGTGGTCGGCGTTGGCCATGAGCAGAGCCTTGGCCTGGTCGGGGCTCAGCTTCGGGGCGGCCTGTAACAGGTCCGCAACCGCTCCGGAGGCTACGCCCGCGGACATGCTGGTGCCGCTCATCGCGAAATAGGATGACGACGGGCTGTTCGCGCCGTGGGTCTCGTAGAAGGAATACCACGTGTAGAAACTGGGATTGTTGATAGCGAGCGGATCGTTCGTGAATTTGAGACTGGTGACCATGTTGCCCGGCGCGACGATGTCCGGTTTCACTGTGTGGTCGATGAATGCAGGACCTTTAGAGCTGTAACTTGCAATGATGTCGTCATTGATTTGCGGCGTGAGATTGGTGTTCATCGCGCCAACCGTCAGGACATACGGATCGTTGCCGGGCGCGTCGATGGTGCCGTAGCCTTCAGGATTCAGAGTCAGATCACGACCATCATTGCCAGCCGCGACCACGACCACGATGCCGGCCTTCCAGGCTTTCTCCACGGCCTGGCAAAGAGGGTCCAGTGTGTAGCTCTCGTAGATCGGGCGCCCAATCGAAAGATTGATGACGCGGATGTTGTACTTGCTCTTAAGAGAGATCGCCTGACCGATCGCGCTGATGACTGCCGAATCGGTTCCCGCGCCGTTTTGATCGAGGACCCGCAGGTTGATGATGTTGGCGTTGGGGGCGGAGCCGCGGAAGGTGCGGAAATATTGCGAGCCCGTAGATGCGGCGCCGTTTCCGGCAATAAGGCCCGCGACTAACGTGCCGTGTCCGTAGTGATCCAGCGCATCGTTTTGACCCGGCACGAAATTCTGGCTGTACACGATACGGCCAGTGGCGTAAGGAGGCGCTTCCGTTGACGAGGGCAGCAGTTCGGACAGGACGGAAGTGTCCAGCGTGAGCGAGACGGAGCTCAGGTTGAGATCCGGAACCGGCGTGACGCCGCTGTCAATCACGGCCACGCCAATGTTCGTTCCCTGATAGCCCGCGTGCCAGACCGCCGGTGCGTTGATCGGTTCGGTCGTGTATTCGGCGCTGGGGATCGATGCCGTCTGGCGAGCGCTGACCGTCCGGTCCGGCGAGATATATTTCACGTTTGGATCCGCGGCGATGCTGTTGAGATTCCTGTAGGGCACGACCTCTACGAGTGCATCGATGGTTCCGAGAACCGTTTTGACCAAGCCTCCGACGAGGCCGAGCACGCCGCCGAGCAGCCCAACTTGACCGGCGGACGGCGCTTTGTAGTACTGAACGATGACCTGGACATTTCCCGAGGTCGGGTTCGCCGCCAGATCAGGCGATATTTTGCTGTTTTTGCTTTGCGCATCGACAGAAGTTGAGCCCACAACCGCAATCGCTAACCCAAGAACAAGGACCGAACGAAGTCTCGAATTCAAGATGGTTACCTCCCGCCAGTGATCTCGACGTTGCTGGCTCCCATGGGGGCTGAAGTTGTCCGCGCAAGAAAGCGGCCCAACTTGAAATACCCCTGTAATCACGCAACTTTAGTGGGGGGTCTCTACAACCTCAATGACCCGTTAGTTGTAACCAGCGCGAGTCATCTATCGACTTAGGTAACTACCTTTTCGGGGTACTTCGGTGCGGGAAAGTCCCGGCATTACCACGATGTTCGAGGTAGGAGCAGCAGTGCGGTAACTCAGCAAAACGGAAGGGGGTACAGGGAGGGTGGATAAGAGGTTGAGGGTGGCTGGATGATGGGCCGAAGGGAGCTGATCCACAGGAAGCGTCTCCACAATTGTCCCGGATTCGAGCACAGCGACCCTGTCGCAAATACTGAGCACAGAGACCAAATCGTGCGAGACATAGAGAAGCGTGGCGCCGTGATTACGGCTCAATCCCTTGAGCAGGTCCACGATTTGGGCCTGCGTTACGGGGTCGAGGGCGCTGGTGGGTTCGTCGGCAATAATCAGCGCCGGTGAGTGTAGCATCGCGAGCGCAATAAGCACCCGCTGCGCCTGGCCGACACTGATCTGCGAAGGACGCCGGCGCAGAAACTCCCGGTCCGACGGCAGTTGGACTTCATCGAGAAGCCTCTGCACACGCGCCGAGAGTTCTGCACTTCCATTCTTCTTATGGGCTCTCCATGCCTCACGAAAGTGGTTCTCAAGACTGATGGCGGAGTTGAGCGCCGTCATCGGGCTTTGCGGAATCAGGGCAAGTTGGCAACCACGCAGTTCGCGCAGCCTGCTCTCGGAGAGCTGAAGCAGGTCTTGTCCGTCAAGGACGATCTGGCCGTTCACGCGGCCACCGCGCCAGGGCAGCAGCCCGAGCAGCGACAGGACCAGCGTGCTTTTGCCAGCCCCGCTGGTGCCGACGAGTCCCAACACTTCACCGCGATGCAGATCGAAATCGATGCCGCGCAGGACGGGCTTGTCGCCATAACTCGCGCCAAGACGCACATGCAGGAGAGGCTGGGTGCTCATCTTGAACTCCCCAGGTGAAGATAGTCAGCATTCCAGATCAGTTCCGGTTCGAGCACCGCAGGCTGCACCCCTTCAATGCGCGGTGAGACCGCAACCAGAACATTGGGGTAGACGAGGTAGATGAAAGGCTGCTGGTCGGCGACGATCTGCTGCACACGATCGACCGCCTGCTTGCGGACGGGATCTTTCAGGCTCGTGGCCTGCAGGTTCATCTCACGGTCGATCTCTGCCTCCCACGGAGTTGCCGGTATTTTTTCCGACGGGTTCCACTGATGGTTGGGCGAAGAGCTGAGCCACACATTCATCATGGCGTTGGGGTCGGGGTCGACGTTTTCGAGCCCGAGGAGGCAGGCTTCATAGTCCTGGGTGTGCATCAGGCGCTCGACCAGCGCGGGAAAGTCGAGTGCGACGACATTGACCCCCATACCCAGCGCAGCCAGATCCTGCTGAATCAGGGTTGCCATCTTTTGCCGTGCGGCATTTCCGGCGTTGGTCAGGATCGAGAAGCGGATGGGGTGGCCTGCCGCGTCTTCAAGCCGCGAGTCAACCCAATGGAAGCCGGCGTGGGCAAGCGCTGCCTTCGCGGCGGCGACGTTGGTTCGGGGCGCGGACAGGTTTCGGTTGTACCAGACCGTGTTGGCCGGCGAGATAAAACCATAAGCGGGAGTCGCGTGGCCCTGATAGGCGATACGCGCCAGGTCGTCACGGTGAATGGCCTCCGAAACAGCGACGCGAAAAGCCCGTTGCTGAAACCACGATCTCTCCCACGCAGGAAGTGGCGATGCGGGTGACTGGTTGAACCACATCTGTTCGGTGTTCAACGATGGGCCGAGGTCACGCACGGTCGATGGAGCTCTCTTCTTCAGAAGCTCGAAGTAATCCGGAGGAACGTGATCGATGAGGTCGTATTCGCCGCGCAGGAAGAGCCGGGTCTCCTGCTCGGGATTGTTCAGAATGTCGAGGCGTACGCCGCTTGCGTCAGGAAGCGAGACCCCGTTCGTGTCCTTCCGCCAGTAGTAAGGATTGCGGCGCAGGCGCACGTATTGCGACCGCAGGTAATCGGCCACGACGAACGGGCCGGAGGTGACCCGGCCTTCGCTGGGACGGTCGGCAGGCTCGATGGCGATCTCGTCGAAGACCTTGCCGATGCCGATCACTCGCTGGGGCAGATGAACGATGACCGTCGCTGGGTCAGGGGTTTCGACGGTGACGCCGCCCGCATTGATGAACTCATCTGCGACCGGAGCGGCGGTGGCCGGAAGCAGAACACGACGTATCGACCAGGCCGCGTCGCGCGAGGTCAGGCTGCTGCCGTCTGAGAACCTGAGTCCGGGCCGCATTTTGAACACAACGGTCTTGCCGTCCGGCGAAAGGTCCCAACTTTCGGCGAGCTGTGGCTCAACAGCTTGCGTCAGCCGATTGACGCGCAGCAGGACGCCAGCCGTGAGATAGCGAACCGTCTCCGAGTCGAGGTCGTCGACTTTGGCGGGATCGAAGGTCTTCGGGCCATAGCCAATGGTCCATGCCAGCTCGCGGGGCAGGCGCGGCGCTGCCTGCGCGCCACAGTTCACCACCACTGTCATGGCCAGAATGGCCGCCACCCAGAACGTGCGCAAGCGAAGGCGCCCCATCGTCAGTGCTCCACCGTCACTGCTTCGAGCAGAAGCAGAACCACTACCAGCAGAGCAACAGGAAAATAAACCCAATTGGATTGGAGCAGCATGGAGGAGTTGTCGAGTTCGAGCAGCATCCCTCCCCAGGACGGCAGGGGCTCGCCGATCCCCAGTCCCAGGGCGCCAAGGTTCGCTTCGGCCATCACGAATGCGGGGACACAGACGAGAAACTGCGGCAGAAGCAGAGGCAGCAGGTTGGGTACAACATGGCGGACCACCTGACGGCGATGCAGTCCTGCCGCACGAGCTTGCAGCATCCACTCGGAGTTTTTCAGATCGATCGCTCCGTGGTAGACCGCGCGGGCACATGCAGGCCAACCCAAAGCGGCAAGGATGAAGAACGTAATGGCTGCCGAATGGGCAGGCGAAGTGTTCAGCGGCAGCGCAGAACGAACCATCATGAGCAGAAAGAGCCACGGAAGAGCAAGAAACACATCACAGGCCAGCATGAGGATCCAACCGAGGCCGCTCGCGGCGAAGGCTGCCAACGTGCCCACACCTGCGGCGGCGGCGGTGGTGACGGCCGCGGCGGCCAACGCCCCGGCCAGGCTGAGCAAAAGAGCAGCGGAGACGCGGACCAGGCGATCGCGTCCGAGAGCGTCAGTGCCAGCCGGGTGACGCGCGGAAGCCGCGGCGAGGGGATGGTCGCGATCCTGATGAGAATAGCTTGCGCGTGGTGCGGCGATGATCGCCGCTGCGATGAGAACCAGGGCGAGAAGCAGCCACGCGGGCAGGCGGCGGAGGTTCATGCGCATAGCTCCGTCTTGCGGCTGGGTGCCATTCCGGAGCACGCAACCGCAATCGCCATCGTCAGCGTAACGGCCAGCAATACGGGAAGGTCGCGATTGAGCGCGGCGTTCCATGCCAATTGGCCGAGACCGGGTACGTTGAACAGGACTTCGACCGGCACCAGCGCACTTAGCGCGGTCACGATGGAGAGACTGGCGAGCGCAGCAAGTTGGGTAACGAAAGCCGGCAAAATATGCGCCATAAGCAAGCGCGGGGGTCTGATCCCCTGGGCACGCGCGTGCAAGACATGCGGGTCAAGCCAGGCCTTGCGCAACAGGCGATGGAGAAATTTGAAGTCGCGTGCAGCAATTAGGAGAGCCATTACAAGAACCGGTCCGCCCTTGCCCGCCAGCAGACACAGAGTCGCCATGGCTGCGGTAGGCACTGCGAGTAAAAGCGTTCCTGGGGCCTGCCACAACAAGGACGGCTCCTTTCCCGCGCTTGCGATAAGCGAAGCACACAAGGCCAGAGCCCAGCCAAGAAGCAACGAGCGCAGCAGCAACTCCCCAGTAACTGCCAGGCGCGGACGGATGAGATCGAGGACCGGCACGTCAAACTGCCGCGAGATTCCGGCGCTTCCCCGGGTCATTCCCGTGATTTCGGTGAGCAGCAGCTGCGTGATGGAGTGGCTTCGCGCGGCCTCCTCCGACAGTTCTGCGCGAATGACGTGTGCGTAACGCGCGTCCATCTCACCCGCGTCGCTCAAGTATCCAGGAGCGTAGCGAACCAGAATGGTAGAGCCGATCATGACCAGGACAACGATGGCCAGCGTTCTACCAAACCACGCGATCATCGCGGAGATTCGCCTCATGACGCGTGTTCGACTTCAAGAATGGAGGCCGCCGGCGCATCGGAGAAGATCCCCTCCAGTGCCGTTTCCTGGGGCATATTCTGTACAGCCCATGCGAACTCCCGCGCGATCTCCTCGAGCACCCGAAGATGGTCTTTCGAATACGCTGACTGCTCGCGGGAATAAAGCGTCACCGCACCCAGGACATCGCCGCTTGCACTGAAGACGGGGGCTGAGAGCGCGGAACTGCGGCTTGTAAACAATCCGGCTTCGATGAGAATGTTGGGTTCAACCGTGGGATTACCGTTGAGAATGCTGCGTGCATTCTTGGCGACCCAGCCCGACAGACCCTCTCCCACCGGAATTCGCTGTGGTGAGAATGCCCCGGAACAAGGTCCTTCGATGTCTATCGCAACGATGCTTGCTTCAGATCGCAAATACACCGCAAAGCAATCGAAGGGAATCAGGGACTCAAGGATCTCAGCGACCGCCCTGCTTGCTTCCCGCAAACTACGCGACGCTGCCAGCGCCTGTTTGTATTTGGCGATTTCTCTGGATCTTTGGTCGCTTGTCGCTGCCAGTCGCAGAGAATTGAACTGGAGTATCGGCGAGCGGGGCGGCGCGACCCGCTCCTGCTCGAACCCGGCGCTGGGCGCCGCTCCGTGCTCGATGACCAGATCCGTGTCGAGCGGCATCATCTGTTCGAATTCCTGGTGCGCGCGCTCTTCAAGCTCTGGATAGTGTTCTTCCAACAGGCGAACGACTTCGGGGTCGAACTGAACGCCGGCTTTGCTCTTGAGGTATGCCAGCGCTTCCTCAACTGGCAACGCCCGGCGGTACGGCCGGTCCGAAGCAAGCGCATCGAAACAATCGACCGCGGAAAGAATGCGCGCTCCGATCGGAATCTCTTCACCCTCGAGGCCGTCTGGGTAGCCGCTGCCGTCCCAGGCCTCATGATGCGACCGTACGATCGGAACGACGGGATACGGGAAGCGTACGCGCTCCAGAATATCGGCGCCGACCACAGGGTGAATCTTCATCTTTTCGAATTCTTCCGGGGTCAGCCTGCCTGGCTTGTTGATGATGTGTTCGGGCACCGCTAGCTTGCCGATGTCATGGAGAGAGGCTGCCGTGGCCAGCGCCTTCATCTGCAGTGAGTCGAGCCCCATGATCCTGCCCAACTCGGACACATAGACGCGCACCCGCATCAGATGTTCGTGGGTGTTTTGATCCTTTGCCTCGATGGCCATAGCAAGGCCTTCGATGGTGCGCAAGTGCAAAGCCTCGATCTCAACAATGTGCTGCTCGCGATCGCTAATGATTGCCATCTGAGCGCGATAGGCGCGGTAGACGGTGTAGACCATTGGGATGATCAGCAGCGACGTCATCCAACCGAAGTGGGTGCCAACAAAATCGGCGAGAAACGCCAGGATGGCGCCCACGACGTAAAACGGGTAATACCACGGGAATTCCTGTCCCCAGAGTTTGAATGGGGAGGACTCCGATTCGCAGGAGAGCACCAGGGCCAGCGGTACGGTATTCGCCAGAAAGTAGGCTGTTGCCGCTATCGTTAGTGCGGGCGCAACTTCGCCGCGAACCACATGCAGGGACTTTGTATAGATGAGGCAAGCGAGCACCGTGGCCGTGGTGACGTTGGCCACGTTGAAGATCATTTGAACCACTGTGAATGGCTTGACGACCTTGATCCGGCATTGCGCAATCACGCTCGCGACCGCCAAAGCGATGACCTGAAGCGGCGAAAGCTGAACGATACCGAGAAGGACAAACGGGAAGTTTACTGACATCGTCCCGTTGGTCTTGGGCATCGCGACCTTCATCCCCGAGCTGAGAAGGATCGCGAGCAGGTAGACGAAGAAATGCAGCCAGTGCCGACCATGGGTACCGCGCGCCGAGTAGAGACTCGCAGCGCCGGCCATCACTACCGCGCATACAACGGCTTTGGACCGAAACGTCATTGCGCACCCAACGGTCGATGACGACCGACGAGTCAGCCGTTCCGTATTCTTTGAGCAACCGTCACAGGAACAGAGAACCCGTGGGCATATATGTAGGGGTTACTAAAGAAAAGGCCAATGCGACTTTAGTTCACCACTGACGCGGACGTGGGATACCACCGCTGGAAAACCAAGGAGATAACTCGCCCATGAGGAATTTAGTGTCGCAAACGAGAGCAGTGAAGGGGTTTGCGACGACTCCGCCGGACAGTAACGGGGCGGCCGGGACGTTCCAGGATTGGAAGCTTGAAGACGATAAGACGTTTCGTCGGATAGACGGAGCCGCAGTGAAGGCCGACAGCGGAAATCCAAAGCGGCCCTGGACAGCAAGAGGACCCGCGCGCAATCCGGTGCTTATCGTAGCGGTTCTTGGAAAACGCTCTCCGCGTACGTGGCGAACCGCCGGCGAGGCCATGCGGGCAGTCGATGCTCAGGTCCCTCTTCGAGAAGAAGTAAAGAGACTGCAATATTGTGCCCGCTCTCTCAAGCGGTTTATTGCTGTCTACCTTGGAACCGATGTCCGCGCAACTGAGAGGATCAACCAATCAGATTTCTTGCCCCGGTCTCAGTGGGGCGTCTGGCCCTGATGCGCGAAGGATCCGGCCTGCTTGGGTCGAAATCGGCCTGATCTTAATCAAAATTAATAGGAGTCGCTGTAGAAGGTAGGCAGAGGGTCTCCCCGGGGCTGGGGCGTCAGTTTCTGCGCGAGAAACTTCCGCGCCCGAGAGCATTATTTTGGGCTTGAGGGCCTGAAATGGGCTACCGATACGCGTTCTCGGGCGAGACCGTTATTGAGTTGCGACGGATTGATCGCTCTCCTCGGGATTGACGAAGACTTCAATCGAGCGGACCGTCATTGAACCGGGACCTGAGATGGCCTGAACGCGTAGAACGGCCGGAGATGCCGTCGCAGATCGGCTCGCGATGCTGCATCCGACCAGCGTTGTGGAAGCGGAGAGCACGATGACGAGGAGAATCGTTGGCTTGCGATGCTTGGCGAGAGGCAGGGCGAGCAAGAATATGACGAGGCAGCCGACACATGCTCCGGCGCCGTAGCCGGCGATTCTGAGTTGTGGCTGCGCGGTGACTGTGATGGTTGTGCTGGCGCCATAGGGGACTTGCTGGGAGCCGATGGTGCAGGTGTAATCGCTGTCGGGAACGGCGCAGGAAAACGTAACGCTGCCGGCCGTCTGTGCCAAAGCTGCTGCTGTGACGTTGATGACGCCCGGCTTGCCTGGAACGACGAGAATGGATTGTGAGTCGATGCTGAGAGCAAAGCTGGGAGTGGATGCGAGCCAGCCATCGGTTGATGCGGGCGAGGCACTGGGAGCGTAACCCGCGGTTGGAGTCACGCTGGCGGCGATGCTGTGAATTCCGCCGGAGGCGGCGAAGCCGGAGATCTGCGCGACGCCTTCGGCGTTGACACGTGATGAGCCGAGGATGATGCCGTCGGCGACGAAGGTGACGTTCCCTCCGGCGGCGACAGGAGAGACGGTTGCGGTAAGTTGCGTCGTGCCGTCGGAGATCGGTTGCGTCTGCACGATAGTGAGTGTCGGGGTTACGCCCTGTCGTGCTGACTGCAGCGTTACAGGCGACGCCGGTGATGTGCTGGAAGCGAACGTGTTGTTCGCGTTGAATACTGCTGTAATGGAGTGCGACCCTGCGGTGAGGGATGCGGTGCTGAAGACCGCCTGGTCGCCGGACATGGCCATGGTGCCGAGCGACTGGCTGCCATCGAAGAAGGTGACGCCGCCGAAGGGTGTGCCTGCGGTTGCCGTGACGGTCGCGGTGAAGGTGAGAACGGTGCCTGCCGTTGTGCTGCTTGAGGATGAGGTCAGCGTTGTGGTGGTGGGGACCGCGGATATAGTTACTGGCGCGGATGCGGAGGAGCTCGGCGAAAGCACCAGAGTCTGTGGGTAGGCGCTGACCTGCATGCCAAGAAAATTCGCGACGATGTTGTGCGTGCCGACGGCGAGGATGGATGTATCGAGGAACGCGCTGCCGGTACTATTCGTGGCGGCAGTGCCGAGGCCTATGCTGCCATCCGTGAAGGAGACGTAGCCTCCGTTCGCTGCGGGGCCGCCGCTCGCCGGGGTCACCTGGGCAACGAGCCGCACGGTTTGAGTGGCGAGTGCGGTCGCGGGAGTGGCAGTCAGCGTGGTGGACGTGGCGAAGGTCTGATTGCCCGCGGTGTGAAGATCGGTGAAGGATGCGGGGCTGTAGTTCGAGTCTCCGCTGTATGCGGCGGTGATGACGTGGTCGCCGCCGAGGAGCGTTCCAGTGTAGGTGAACGCCGCGTTGCCTGCGGAGAACGCGGTCGTACCCAGGAACTGGCCGTCGGAGAAGAAGGAGACATTTCCCGTGGGCTGCGGTCGTGCGGTTGAGATCAGGGTCGCGGTGAACGGCTGGTCATAGGCGGACGGTTCAGGCGAGGCCGTGAGGGTTGCGGCGAGCAGCTTTGTCGTGGCTGCGGCTCCTTCGTTGAGGAGTACGGTGACCGTGGTGCCGCCACCGCCGCTGTTAGGCACGACGATGTCCGGATAGCCATCGCCATTCACGTCTCCGACGACCGGCGTCCCGACGAATGTGCCAGCGACATAGGGCTCCTCGGCCCCGAACGCACCGTTACCGACGTTCATCAGGACGGCTAGAGCGCTCTGGTTGCTGAGGATTAGGTCGGGCTTGCCGTCCTTATTGACGTCGGCGACCTGCAGGTTTGTGTAGGCGTTCTGCAGGGTGTGCAGGATCGGCGTGCTAAAGGTGCCGTCGCCGTTGCCGGGCAGGACGACGAGGACTGGCAGGGTGGATGAGACGCTCTGCTGGAAGGTGCCAACATAGACGAGGTCGGGTTTGCCGTCGCCGTTGATGTCCGCGATGGCTGCTCCGGTGTAGCCGGGGTAACCGGTGATGTTCAGCGTGGTTTGCAGGATTTGGTTGGAGAAGGTGAAGGTACCGTCGCCGTTGCCGAGATAGATGTCAAGCCCGGATTCCGTACTGACGATCAGGTCGGGCTTGCCGTCGCCGTTGAGGTCGCCTACAGCGACTGGCGCAGCAAATGATGACACGCGCGGCGGCATTGTCTGTGTAAGGAAGCTGCTGTTCGCTTGGCCGAGCTGGACGCTGATGCCGCTGGAGTTGGCGAGGATGAGGTCTGCGCGGCCGTCGTTGTTCACGTCGGCGACGAGCTGGCCGCCGCCTGCAGAGGCCGGGTTGGTGAAGCTGCCCGAGGATTCTCCGTAGAGGACAGCGGGTGCGGTCAACTGGAAACCCGTCTCGAAAAGGTCGGTGTTGCCGTCGCCGTTGAAGTCGCCCGCGAGCAGCGAGCCGATGGCAGCAGTGGTGCCGTAGCTGGAGTTGGGATCCCCGGCGAGTGTGAACTTTCCTGTTCCGTCTCCCATGAGCAGGCGGGGAAAGGTCGCGGGCTGCTGCACGGCAATATCGACGTTGGAGGAGCCCGTGAACTTGACAAGTGCAGCCGAATTTACGAGATGGGCTACGTCGTAGACGTCGGCGCTTTGAAAGCTGCCGTCTCCATTGCCCAGAAAGACCGCGATGCCTCCGGAGATTGCGATGGCGATGTCCGGATGGCCATCGCCGTTGATGTCTCCGACGGCGCCGACGCTGGAGCGATTGATCGTGGACGAAGCGGTTTGCATGACAGCGGCATAGGAGCCGTCGCTGTTTCGCGGATAGACACCGAAACCTGATGGCATGGTGATCAGCAAGTCTGCGCGGCCGCTGCCAGTGTAGTTGCCGATATCAAGCAGTTGCTGCGGGAGGATGGTCGTGAGCGCGACGGGCGTCGCGAAGGTGCCGTCTGCGTTGCCCTTCGAGTAAACGAGGTCGTAGACGGAATTGGTCGAGTCGTAGTTGCCGAAGACGAGATCGGGGATGCCGTCACCGTCGACGTCGTAATAGATAGGCGGCAGCTGTCCGGTGCTGTAGCTGGTGCCGGCGGCGAAGGTGCCGTCTCCGTTGCCGAACGCGACGAAAGCGGTACCGGAGATGGCGGGTAGCGTGATCAGGTCGAGGTGACCGTCGCCGTTGATGTCGCGCAGGATGGCCTTGATGGGATAGGACTGGTCGGTGACAGAGGTTCCGGCGTGGAAGTGTCCGGTGTTGTCTCCGAGCAGGATGTGTATCTGGCCGTTCATGGGATCGGGCAATGCGAGGTCGGCGGCTCCGTCGCCGTTCAGGTCGCCGATGCCGATCTTGCCCGGAGTGTCCACGGTGTAGGCCATGGGGAAGTTGCTTACGATCGGCGCTTGGAATGTGCCATCGCCGTTGCCGATCAGAGCGGCCACCGCGCTGCCCGAAGGGCTATTGCCGAGAGGAGTGGCGTTGAGAACGATGTCGGGAACGCGGTCTCCGTTGATATCTCCGACCGTGATGTAGCAGCCCTCGTAGCAGACGCCGGCGGGAAGAGAGACATCCTGTGCGCGCTGGAAGGTCCCGGCGCCCGATCCGGTGAGCACGTGCAGAGCGCCGCCGTTCACGTTCGCTTCGACGTAGAGAAGATCGGGATGACCGTCGCCATTGACATCTGCCATGGCGACTGCGAGCGGGTTCGTCCCGGTCGGGATGATGAGTGGGTTCTTAAAAGATTGTGCAGGGAGTGTTGCTAATGAAAGGAGGCAGAGAGGGCCTAGGTACCTAAAAAGGGCTCGGATCACACGTTCCTCCGTGGTCTTAGAACCACGCGGGCTTCGGAGAGGTGCGAGCAGCATACCATGCTGAGAATTCATGTTGACGAGAGAAATGCCTTCCTCGATACTGAGGCCAATTCAAGCCAGGCCCATTCATTTGTCCTCATTTCGTTCTGCTGTTGTGACGGCTGCCGAGTTCCTGTCCTCTCTGTATGCGCGGAGGTGGCCAGAGGCCGCGGGATTGATTCTTGTGTGCGTTCTTTCCGGTTGTGGAGGCAGCTCCACTCCGCTGACTGGGGGTGGTGGCGGTGGCAACGGACCGAGTCCTGACTTCAGCCTGACGGTTTCTGCGTCTACCCTTACACTTCCTTACGCGGGATCCGGGTCAGTCAGCGTTAGTGTGACGGGCAGCAACGGATTCACGGGCGCAGTCTCGGTGCAGGCTTCCGGTATGCCGTCCGGGATAACGGTTTCGCCGTCGAGCGCGCAGATCACTGCGGGTGGCGCAGCCACGAGCTTCACGGTAACGGCTTCTTCGTCGGCAACAGCTGGAAACTCGACGATTACGTTCACGGGCACATCGGGATCGCTCAGCCACACCGCGCAGGTCTCTGTGACACTCCAGGCGGCGGCGCCCGCCGGGCTTGGCCGCACGAAGTATGTGCGGACAGATTCAGCAACGGACTACGGCGATGCTCTCAGCGAAAACTGGATGGTTTTCGATTCGGTCACCAAGCGATTCTATGTGAGCGATACGGCTGAGAATCTGCTTCGCGTGATGGATGCAACGACGGAGAAGCAGATAGCGACGATTCCGGTGCCGGGCGTCTATGGCATCGACATTACACCGGACAACAGCACGATCTATGCGGGAACGGAGATCGGTGATGTGTATGCCATTGATCCGGTGAATATGGTGGTGACGCACCGCTATCTTGCGGCTGAGATCGGGCCGGCGGGATATTCGGCGAATGCGGTGCGGGTGATGGCGAATGGGTCTTTGGCGCTGCTGGGCGGCCAGGGAGGGATTCCATCGGTGGATGGCTACTCCACCGTCGGCATATGGAATGTCCAGACGAACAGCCTGCAGTTGTATGCGACGGGTTACACATACGATCAGGCGAACCCCGGATTTTCTCTTACTCCAACAACAGATATCTGTCCTTCGGGAGGAGCGATCGGCGCATTTCTTCTTTCCGGCGATCGCACGCGAGTGATCATCGCGAGCATCGACAGCGACAGCACAATCTGTTCGTTTGACCCTATTACGGGCAATTCCAGTGCAGTGACCGGGGCGCAGGAGTTCATCTACCACCTCGCCGCTACTCCTGATGGGTCGTCGATTATCGCGACGTCCTCCAGTGGGATCGTTGTGCTGGACGCAAAAACACTGGCCCAGAAGAAGACGTTCAACACCTCGGCAGACACGAGCAGCACAGCGAATCTGCTTGTCTCTCCGGATTCCAGCACCGTGTATATGAGCTCCGGCTCGCAGATCTTCGCGTACAGCCTCGCGTCCGGAGCCATGACGGGCTGGACGCCGGCGCCCTTGGTCGAGCAAAGCTACGGGGGGCTTGCCACCGGAGCTGGAGGGGTACCGATCCTTGCTGCGATGGATAACACAGGTCTGATTGCCGGGCCGATGGAAGAAGGCGTCGGGTTCATCGACACGACGACGATGCGGACGAACGCGGTGGGGTCAAACTTTACAAATGGATATCCAAATCCGGCGACAGGTCCTGTGAGTGGGGGCACGGTGACGACGTGGCAGGCGTACACCGCAGGCTCACCGACGATCTCAGCGGTCTACTTCGGCGCGAACGCAGCGACTGGAGTCAGCAGGGATTCTTCTTCTACCGTGCATGCGACGTCCCCTGCTGGTACCGAAGGGCCAGTGGATGTGTACGCCTTCGCGTCTGATGGCGGCGTGCAGATTGTGCCGGAAGGGTTCTCATATGGGCCCACGATTTTGGAGGCGACGCCGGATAGCTCTACGGCGGAGGGCGGTGGAACGGGCATCATCTATGGTTATGGCTTCGGGCCAGCCGGCGCGACCACCGTGCCTTCCGGCCTGCAGGTGAGTGTTGGCGGCCAGCCGGTGACGATTATTGCGTTCACCAGCAACGCTTATGGCCTGGAAACGCCACCGTTTCTGTTGCAGGCCGTTGCATTCACGATTCCTGCGGGTGTTGCCGGAACGAGCGCCGATATCACGGTGACGACATCCTCCGGCAGTACAACGCTGGCCGGCGGAATGCATTATCTGCCGGCAATCCAGCAGATATCAATCACCGGGGCATCGCTGGCACAGGGTATATACGACCCTCACCGCGACCTGTTCTACTTCAGCGACAGCAATTCCATTCGGGTCTTCTCGCGCACGAACCAGACGTGGCTACCTTCGATGACGCTGCCGGATTCGGGACATCGACTCTGGGCGATGGCGCTTTCGCCTGACGGCTCGAAGCTGGTTGTGTCTGATCCTCCGACGGGATCGATCTATCTGTTTGATCCGAGCGGAGTGTCCCCGCCGCGCAGCTTTCCGCTGAATCCGCCCTCGACAACATACCCGACCGAGCCGGGCGGCCTCGCCGTAACGGATGCGGGCACGGTCTACTTCGGACGGGCAGTGATCGGGCTCTATGGAGCAAGCAGCCTCGCGCGCCTGGATTTGAATTCAGGTAATGTCACCGTATTTACGAGCGTCGGCAGTTCCGGCAGTAACTCGGATGTGAATTTTCATCTTGCGCTAAGCGAAGACAACAGCCGTGTGTATTTCAATGATGAAGGGCAGATGCTGTACGTGGATACGGCGTCGAACACGGTGGTCTATAAGCCGGTTGGTGATGGCTGCTGCTACGGCGATTACGACCTGCACCTGGCGAACAACCAAAGCGTGATCGAAGCCACAGGCTTCCTCTACGACGGTGATGCAAACGGAGTGTCGGGGGAGGCGCTGAATCTGCGCGAGGCCATGAATATTCAGTACGTCGACGGGACAGCGTTCAGTCCGGACGGGAGCCTGCTCTTCCAGCCGTCGACGAATGGCATTGACGTCTTTGATGGCCGCTTGTTTACGTTGCGGACGCGAATCGCGTTGCCGGTGGCGCTCGGGCAGAACTATGACGCCCTCGTGGCCGGCGGCCCTGACGATCGACTGGTGGCGATCACGGGCGCCTACGGATCGGGAATCGCATTGATTGACCTTACGTCGCTCACAGAGCCCGACCCGCTGCCATATGTGACCTCCATGCCGTCGACGTTGACCCCAGCTGCTCGCTTGAAAAATTCGAGGCCCACGGGCGAGGTTCGCATTCCTGCGTTCCGGATACCGCATCGCTTCTTGCTGCCGGGTCAGCTTTCCCCTCCCGTTGAAAACTTCCGCTTCGGCGCCTCACCTTCGCCGCTCGCGCGTCCAAACGGTTAGTTCGACACCTCGGTCAATGACAAGGTCTAGCCTTAGGGTGCTGAAGATGCCTCTGGCCTTTGAAGAGAAATGGCGGTCCTCTGTACCCGATACGGCAGCAGAGGGAGGCAACGGTCGAACAATAAATAGGATTCTCGTCGGTGATTGGAAACGAATAGTCCATGGGATGGCGCACATTTCGCAGATCGAGCGACAGGCCCAGCAGAAGATCATTAACCCACAGACGCCCGGCTCTGAAGCAGCTGATTTTGAATGCTCTAGCGTGGCGCAGCGGAGTTCTTTGCGACGCGTTTTCGGAGGTCTGTCCCGTAAGCCCTTGGGAAGATGGTGGCCAGGGACGGGATCGAACCGCCGACGCCGGCCTTTTCAGGGCCGCGCTCTACCACTGAGCTACCTGGCCTCCGCGCTCACAACACGCCAGCGACGGCGGAGACGCCGCAGGCTCAATCGTTCTGACTTCACCTGCCTGTCCGGAGGGAACTGGCCGCCGCATTGCGCGCAGCCTCAGAGACGCCGAGCCACAGTATACCAACCGCCCCTGAAAGCTCCAAGCTCCGCCGCACGATGAACTTTCGCCGCGCTGCTCGTATCATGCTCAGAACACAATTGAAGCCATCCGCGTGCACTGTGCGCGCTGAAAAGGATTTTCATGATTCGGTCCTCGTTATGTCTTGCCGCTGCTCTCCTTTCTCCCATTGCACTCTACGCGCAGGCGCCGACGCCGGGCGAAGCGCGTGCGGAGCATCTGCTTGAGGCCGCTAAGAAGGCCGGCAATCCCGAACTCTACGCTCTGCTCCGGACCATGCCCAAGGGCGCCGATCTTCATATGCATCTCTCCGGCGCCGTCTATGCCGAGACCTTCATCGCCGAAGCCGCCCGCCAGGGACTCTGCGTGGCTTCCGTCAAAGCAGGCACGCCCCCGGTTCCGGTAGGCCAGGACGCGTTGGACCTCGTTCCGCCCCAGCATGACAAGCCAAATGACTGTGCGGCGGGCCAAGTCCCTGCAGCAGATGCTTTCAGCAACCAATCGCTTTATGACGATCTTGTCGACAGCTTCTCGATGCGCGCTTTTGCTCCCAGCCAGGGCATCGATGGTCACGATCAATTTTTTGCAACGTTCGATCGCTACGGCGCCGTGAGTTACGGCGCCACGAAGATCGAGCGCGGCGAGTGGCTCGACGAGGTGACCTCACGCGCCGCCGCGCAGAACGAGCAGTACCTGGAAGTAATGGAGACTCCAAGCTTCTCTCATGCAGTCGCTCTCGCCAACAAGATCGGATGGCCTGCCGATTCCACCGAAAGCGTCGCGCCCGCCGTCCTTGCCTCCTTGCGCGGCAAGCTTCTCGCGGACGGATTGCGCGATGAAGTTCCGATTGATGTGAAGGAGTTCACCGACGCTCAGTCCGCGCGCCAGTCTATCGAACATTGTGATCAGACAGGTCCCATGCGTCGCGATGCCTGCAATGTGAAGGTCCATTGGATCTACCAGGTTTTGCGCGGCCATCCGCCGCAACAGGTGTTCGCGCAGACGTTGCTCGGCTTTGAAGTTGCAGCCGCTGACCCCGATGTCGTCGGCATTAACTTCGTCATGCCCGAGGACGGCTACATCAGCATGCGCGATTACCACCTACAGATGCAGATGCTGGACTACCTGCACTCCGTCTATCCGAAGGTCCACATCACTCTGCATGCCGGCGAGCTCGCGCCGGGGCTGGTGCCGCCCGCCGGCTTGCGGTTTCACATCCGCGAAGCCGTGGAGCTCGGTCACGCCGAGCGCATCGGCCACGGCGTCGACGTCCTCTATGAAGACAATCCGCTGCAACTGCTGCACGAGATGGCCATGAAGCACATCATGGTTGAGGTCAACTTGACGTCCAACGATGTCATCCTCGGCATCACGGGCTCTGACCATCCGTTGCATGCTTACATCGCCGCGCACGTGCCTTTCGCTCTTTCCACGGACGACGAAGGTGTCGCCCGCATCGACCTCACACATGAGTACGTCAAAGCTGCCGACGAGCAGGACCTTACTTACGCCGAACTCAAAGAGTCTGCGCGCGACTCCCTCGAACACAGCTTCCTTCACGGCGAAAGCTTGTATGTCTCACCGGACAACTACAGCCGCCGCAAACCCGCCTGTGCCGCGCCGATCACAGCCCATAGCACGGCCTCGCGTTCCTGCCAGGCCCTGCTCGACGCCAATGAGAAAGCTGCGCAGCAGTGGGAGCTCGAGCGCCGCTTCGCCGTCTACGAGGAGTCCCTGCGATAATCCGCAGATTCCCCGCAGCCTCTGCGCTACACTCATCGCATTCGCAAAACTCTGCTGAAAGGAATTTCATGAAGCGCGCCATTGCCATCATTCTTGAGACGATTCTTTTTCTCTTCGTCTTTCTCGCCGGCTCGCTTCTTGTCGCCTTCCCGTCCGCCCATCTTCCGGCATGGAATATTAGCCTCGGTCCAACGCGCTACTTCACGCTGGACGGCATCGTCCTTATGGCGATCCTTTATGTTTTGTTTCTGCTCATCGGTGCCGCCCGCCACCGACTTCGCTCCGCCGCCGTCACCTCCACGGTTGCGGTGGTACTCGCCTTGGTTCTCGGGCTGGCGATGAAGTTCGGGTTCGCTACCCACTGATTCTCAACCACTTGGTGGCCCTTCTGGGGAATTCGGTGCCCTCAATTCCACACCCTCACGCTTCCATTCGGCGGGCGAAATACCCGCACTTTGATAGTCTTTTTATAGAAAATCGCCGGGTTTTATGTCGTGTCGGGCCGAACCCGCGTCTGAATGAAAACCGTCTCCACCCCCGGCGGTGCTATTGCGTACACCGTTCGGAGAAATGGATTCTCTATTGCGCATGAATGAACCACTCACCCCGGCCCGTCAATCGTTTTCCTCCTCAACATCCGTCGACCTTGGCGATCGTAAGATCGCGTACTTTTCGATGGAGATAGCCCTCCGCAAAGATTTGCCGACCTATTCCGGCGGACTCGGCATGCTGGCCGGCGATACCCTGCGTTCGGCGGCCGACACCGGCGCCTCCATGGTCGCCATCTCGCTCGTCCATCGCCACGGCTACTTCCAGCAGCACCTGGACTCTGCCGGCGACCAGACCGAGTCCGATGTCGTCTGGTCACCGGAATCGACCCTCCCGGCAGTCCCAACGACCGTCACGCTCAGCCTCCAGGGCCGCGACATTACCGTCCGCGCCTGGCGCTTCGACGTCGTCGGCGTCACCGGCCATATCATCCCGGTGTTCCTGCTCGATACCGACGTCGACGGCAACGATCCCTACGACCGCACCCTGACGGACCATCTCTACGGCGGCGACACCTACTACCGGCTCTGCCAGGAGTCCGTTCTCGGGCTCGGCGGCATTCATCTGTTGCACGCCCTGGGCTGCAAGCCCGAGGTCTGCCACATGAACGAAGGTCACGCAGCCCTTCTCTCCATCGGTCTGCTCGAGGAGCGCCTGCAGGGAGCGCCACTACGCTCCGCGACTGAAGCCGACGCCGAAGCCGTCCGCGAAAACTGCGTCTTCACGACGCACACCCCTGTGCCTGCCGGTCACGACCAGTTCGGCCTTGACCAGATGTACTCCGTGCTTGGCCACGAGCGCTCCGCCTGCATCGAGCGCTTCAGCGCGTTGCACAACGGCCTGCTCAACATGACCTACCTTGCGCTGCGTTTCTCCCGCTACGTCAACGGCGTCGCGATGCAGCATGGCAAAGTCTCGCAGGGCATGTTCCCGGAGTACACCGTCCACGCCATCACCAACGGCGTACATGCAGCCACCTGGCTCTCCAAGCCCTTCCAGAATCTCTTCGACAAGGAGATTCCTTCCTGGCGTCATGACAATCAATACCTTCGCTCCGTCTACGGCATCGAGCCGGAGGTGATTGATCAGACCCACGCGCTTGGCAAGCAGCGCCTCCTCGCCACCGTCAAGTCGCGCACCGGCGTGGAACTCGATGCGAATGTCCTTACCCTCGGCTTCGCTCGCCGCGTGGCGACGTACAAGAGGGCAACGTTGCTCTTCAAGGATGGCCAGCGTCTCCATGACCTTGCCGATCGCATCGGCGGCCTGCAGATTATTTTCGCCGGTAAAGCTCACCCCGCTGATGGAGCCGGTAAGGCCCTCATCCGCGAAGTCTTCGATGCTGCTGCCCGGCTTGAATCACCGAAACTGCGCATCCTTTATCTGGAGAACTACGATTGGGACCTTGGTGAGCAACTCACCAACGGTGTCGACGTCTGGCTCAACACGCCGCGGCGCCCCTACGAAGCTTCGGGGACGAGTGGCATGAAGGCCGCCATGAACGGCGTGCCCTCGCTCTCCGTGCTCGATGGCTGGTGGATTGAAGGTTGTGCGGAGAACGTTACCGGCTGGGCCATCACCGATCTGGACGACGAAGTGCAGGAGGCAGACTACCTGTACAAAAAGCTGGAGACGACGATCGCTCCGCTTTATGCCGACAAAGACGCCTTCGCGCGCATCCGCCAGCACTGCATCGCCATGAATGGAACCTTCTTCAACACCCATCGCATGCTTGGCCAGTACTTTTCGAACGCCTACTTCCCGCACGCCAGCTCAATCGCCTCGACGGATCAGGAGATCATCGATGACGAGGCGCGCGAACCGGTCCTGATCTAGATACTGAACACGAGTCGCATGGGTGCCACGACGCTGTGGCGCCTTGCGCTTTTCGCGCCTCCAGCTGCGGAGCTATCCTTCACCCATGACACCAAAGCCCGGCGATCTCATCGAAGACTTTACCCTCCCCGACCAGGACGGCAACCCCATCACGCTTTCGCAATTCAAAGGCTCGCCCGTCATTCTCTTCTTTTACCCCCGTGCCGACACGCCGGGCTGCACCATTGAGGCCTGCGGCTTCCGCGATCACTTCGCGAAGCTCAGAAAGGCCGGAGTGGTCGTCCTTGGCATCTCGCGCGACACCGTAAAGGCGCAGAAGAAGTTCGCTGAGAAATATGATCTGCAATACCCTCTGCTCGCCGACGCCGACGAGAAACTCATCAAGCGCTTCGATCTGCTGCGCAACAAGACCATGTACGGCAAACCGGTCACCGGTGTAGCGAGAACAACCTTCCTCATCGGACCGGACCGCAAGCTCATCCACGTCTTCGAGAATGTGAAGCCCGAAGGCCATGCCGAAGAGGTGCTCGCGCTGCTGAAGAAGCACAACAGCTAAGGGTCACAGCAATCCGCGCGCCTTTACTTCCAGGTATTCACTCACCGCGCGCACGCCAATCTCCTCAGCGGTTGTCTCGACGATCAGCACTCCCTGGCGTTCCAGCTGTGCAATCGTCTCGCGCCTCCGCTCCAGCATCTCCTGAGCTGCCGTCGAGTGAAACATCTCGTCTCTCGTCTTCGGCACTCGCGTTGCCAGCTCTTCCAGCTCGGGATGCTTCAGCAGCACCAGCACCACCAGGTGCCGTCGCACCAGGTCGCTCGCCGCCGTCACCAGCTCGGGCTTGCCGGCTGAATCCACCAGCTCCGTGATCCAGATCATCAAGCCTCGCCTGCGCTGCAGAGTCTTCAAGCGGCCCACGGCATTCAGATGGTCAGCCTCTGCCGCCTCCGCACGTGTCTGGCTCAGCAGATCCAGCAGCAACCGTGTGTGCACAACGCCGGCTCCCGCAGGCAATACCTGCCGCACCTCGCGTCCATACGCCATCATGGCAAACTTATCGCCCGATCCGCCCACCACCTGCGCCAACATCACCGCCGCCGTCGCTGCCTGGTCAAGCTGCGTGACCGTCATACGGTGCGAGCGCTCTCGCTCCATCACCGTCTCGCCCACAAGCTCCGGCTCGCCGCGCCGCAGCTCAAATGCCGTGCGAGATAACCGGCCCGCATCCAGCACCACCCACACCTGCTGCGAACGCTCCGCCGTAAACTGCCGGGCCACCAGCTTCCCGCGCCGCGCCGTCGCCGTCCATGAGATGCTCCTTAATTCGTCGCCCTGCTGAAAGTCCCGCAGGCTCTCGAACTCGCGTCCTGTCCCGCGCAGCTGCAGCTTTCGCCGTTGCAGTTCGATCTGCCTTGCGCGCAGCAGAAAGAATGCTGCCCGCCCGCGGCTGTCCTCATGCGCCGGAAACACCCGCACCCGCTGCGGTTTATTGCCGCTCACAACAGGCTCGGCAACCGCCCATCGTTCCACCAGCTGCAGCGCTCCGCGATAGCGCAGATAGACACTGCCCATCGCATAATCGCCTCGCTCCGCCGGCCAGATCGTCTGGGTCGACACCACATCTTCGCGCGGAAACACTTCCATGTGGCGCGTCTCGGGCTGCGCCACCAGCGCTGGGTGGAGATCGTCCACAACGCGCATATCCGCCACCGTGTCCGCATCCATCTGAACCGTGATCTCCACGCGCGTCGGTTCGCCAAGCTGGGGCGAATCCAGAAACCTTCGCGTCACGGTTAGCGATTCGGGGCGGGGAAGTCGCACTGCGTCGACCACGCACAGCGCGGCGAGAAGAGCATCCCAGCCAAGCATGAAGCCGATCTCCCGCGGATGCCAGAACGCCGGAATCGCCAGCAGCAGCCCACCGAAGAACAACAAAAGCGAACGTCCCGTCAGCGCAAACGCCGCCCAACGGCCCAGGCGGCCTTTCGGCTTCGCCATCCCACTCGCGGACTCAGGAATCAACGTCTGCATTGCGGTCTGCCGGTCCCTCTATCGCCCATTTGCGGAGCATTGAAACTCAAAACTGCTCACCGCTTGCTGAAAGTCATTTTCATATCGCTTCGCAGAATGCTTCGAGGCGTCAAACTCCACCGCGTATTGCTTGTCGTTCGAGAGAGCAAAGACGATCTCGTACCGCCAGGCCGCGCGTCCCCTCTTGTACGCCAGCTCGATGTGCAGCGCCGGAACGCCATTCAGCGTGGTCGATTCTTCGTCCGCCATCTTCACGTCGCGGACAGTCGGATCTTTTCGCCACGTTGCGGGTATCGCTTCGCGGTAGTCATCGAGCGAGGCCATCTGCGCACCGGCATCCTTCTGGCCCAGCACAATCGATCTTGGCTCATTGGGCGACAGCGCAAAGGTGATCGAAGCATCATCCATCGGCGCATCGAATCTGCCGCCAGGATGACTCCGAACCTCTGCCGGCCCGTTCCACTTTGCCGGGACCTGCGCGCAAAAGCCCGATCCCTCATTGCGGTACAGGCGTGTCTTCGCTTTCTTCGATCTCGCCGCCCAGCACGGCGTACCTAGCATCCAGCAGCACGCCACCAGCATCAGCCAGGCCCCGGTTCTCACTTCGGCACCGCCGTTGCTGCCAGCACCTCGATCACGACGCGGTCCGCATCCATGCCTTCCAACTCTGCCTCAGGCCGCAGCACCAGCCGATGCCGCAACACCGGCACCGCCGCATCCTTCACATCGTCAGGAACCAAAAAGTCCCGGCCTTCGCGCGCTGCCGTGGCCTTCGCCACCAGCAGCAGGGAAGTGCTCGCGCGCGGGCTCGCTCCCAAGGCAATCGCCGGCCACTCGCGCGTCCGGCGAACAATCGCCAGCAGGTAGTCGAAGATCTCCGGTTCCACGCGCACCGCCCGAATCTCACGCCGCGCCTGCGCCAGCATCTCAAACGGCACAGTCTCAATCGGAGTCTCCGCCAACCCGGGAGGGTCCAGCGCCGCATGATGCCGCTCCAGCACCACGCGCTCTTCGCTGGCCGCCGGATAGCCCACCTTGATCTTCAGCAGAAAGCGATCGAGCTGCGCCTCCGGCAACGGATACGTTCCTTCGAACTCCACCGGATTCTGCGTCGCGAATACCGTGAAGAACTCATCCAGCGCGTGCCGCTCTCCATCCGCCGTTACCTGCCGTTCTTCCATCGACTCCAGCAGCGCCGCCTGTGTGCGCGGCGGCATGCGATTGATCTCGTCGCCCAGCAGAAACTGCGTGAACACTGGCCCCTTGTGAAACGAAAACTCTCCCGTCTTCGGCGAGAACACGCTCGTTCCCAGGATGTCGGCGGGCATCATGTCGGGCGTTCCCTGCACGCGCCGAAACTCCAGCCCTAGAAACTTTGCCAGCGTCTTCACCGCAAGCGTCTTCGCCACACCTGGAAAACCTTCCACCAAAGCATGGCCGCCGCACAGCATCGTCATCAGCGCCTGCGCGATCGCCTCTTCCTGCCCCGCGATCACTCGTCCAATCTGCTGCTGTCCGCGCCCGAATAACTCGCTCGCCGCTGCTACTCCGTCACTCATTCATCCTCCACACTGCCTTCGACACCATGAACCTCTACGCTACACGCACCGGTCGCGACAGATCCTTGCGGCGTCCGCGCGCCGCTGCCTGGATTCTCTTCGCGTCCTGGCTGAGTGCTCGCGCAATCGCCAGCGCTTCGCGGCTCGTCGGATTGTCCATCGCAACCTCGTTACAGCGCTCCAAATGTTCTCCGACTGCGTTCCAATCGCCACCCAGCCGTTCCGTCAATGCACTCACGATCGCCTGGGCTCCGCTCTCAACCACCGTCTTGGGCACGCCTGCGTCCCGAATCATCACGCGCACCAGCCTTCTTCGTGCGGCTTCCGTGACCGCGCTCGTCGCGCGCGCCTTCGCATACAAGTCTCCCATCGACGACGCGAACTCCACCGGCGAGCTCCGCGGCATCATCACCGGCGCCCGCACCGGCCCATTTCTTCTGCTGAGGCTCAACACAAGCAGCACAATCACCAGAATTACCTGCGCCATCAGCCATCCCAGCGGCAGTCCATGCGCCTCGCTCCACAATCCCGGCACGGTGTCCTGCAGCGACTCATCCCAGAGCACCGCTCGACCCTCGCCCACGCTCAGCAGCAACAGACGAAGATCACCCTCCGTCCGCAGCTCGTCGTTCGTCAGCGGCATCGCCGAACTCCACCAAACCGCCTCTCCATCACCTACGTGCATCCGCACGACTACCGCGTCCGCGCCGCAGCGTTGTCCAATCTCGACCTTCTGCTTCCCGGCCCACGTACCGGCGTCCACCATTTCCACGCTGCCTGCCGAGGCAAGAGGTCCATCCGCCGGCCTGGTATGACATACGGCATTCACCAGAATGGTCGGGGGCTTCACGCTTCCACCCGGCAGCAGCAGCGCACCCATCGGTCCGCTGGTCACGACCCGGCCGCCTCGCTGCATAAACTTCTTCACCGCCGCCGCAATCCGGTCATGGTCCAGCGGAAAATACAAGGGCTCCGCAAGCACCAGCGTCGTGTGCGCCGCATCGATGTCATCGAGCTGCGCCAGTGGACGCTCCCATCGCGTGCTCGTTCTCCCGATCGCCCGTAGTGTCAGATAGGCCGCCTTCGCTCCATTCGGTCCGGCATTGTAGGTCGAAGGCCGGGGATCATCTTCATTCCCATTCGGAGCCAGCACGCTCACCGCAACAATCAACAGGACGATGACCGCGATCATCCACAACACAATCTTGCGGTCGTTCCACCGTGGCTCGCTCACGCGTTGCCTCCGGCGTGGCCCGCGCCCGCATTCATCGCTGCCGCTTCCGCACCGCCCGGCAGGCTCTCCTCGCGCTCCGCGATCCTTCCAAAGCTCTCCCGCGCCGCTCGATACTCCTCCTCGCGCGACTCATCGTGCCCGTACCAGCTCTTCTCCAGCGCACGCGTCAGCCCGCGCAGTTCCATCTGTTCCGCCGACCCCGGCTTCAGCAGGCGAACATACTCGCGCGGAGTCCGCGCCGGATTGTGCCGCCACGCGCGCCGATTCTCCAGATGCACGATCGCCGCCCAGTACATCGCGTGAATCGCCTCGCGCCACGCTCCCCGGGCCGCTTCCTCTTCGGCGAGCTGCCGCCAGTCGTCGCGCTCGCGGGCACGCTCGGCAGTTCGCAGCGGCGTGCCGCCCAGCGCGACCCGCAGTCTCTGCCGCTGCACCACTCGCAAGCCCCACACCAGCAGACCCACGGCAGCCGCGAGAAACAGCAGCCATTCCAGCGCTCTGGCCATCCACGGTGCCGCCGTCGTCACCCGGTCGATTCCCACGAACGCCCGCACCAGCGCCTCGCCAATCTTCTCCTTGATGCGGTCCCACAGCGTCGGCTGCTCGCGTTGAAATTCGGCGCCGGCCAGGATCTTCTGCGCCGCTGCCTGCGCCCGTGAAAACTCCTGCGGCGGAATCAATCGCGCGTTCGCGTTCGGCGAAGCTGCTTGCTCGCGCTCCGACCGCGGCGGCGCAGCCGTCTTTTGGCCGGCGGCAAAAGCTGTTCCGGCGATGATCGCAACCGCGCAGACCCACCCACAGGCCGTTCCGCAAGCGAAGGCGCGCAGGCTCGCGCGCGACCTTTCCTTACAGCGTCGCAGCATCGCCTGCCGGTTCGTCTGTCCGCGCCTTCAGCGACGTTCCTGCCTCCGGTTCGGGTCCGGCCGCCGGTCTTCCTCCCAGCATCAACAGCAGATCCAGCGCCTCCTGCCGCACGCGTTGGTCGAAGTACACCAGCGACAGCCCGATCATCAGCACCGGCGTCACCATCGAGTGCGCCACAAAGTTCACCAGCAGCAGCACCACCTGCAGCAGCACATGCCGCTCTCCTTTGAGTGCGCCGAACCCGATGATCATCAGCAGTGGCATCTCCAGCACGCCGGCCACCATGAACAGGCACCACCCAATCAGATATACGACGAAGATGCGCCCTTTCGCTCCGGCCGCCAGCACCTTGCTTCGGCGCATCGCCGCCCGTACCTTCAAACCCTCTACCACCGCCGATTGCACAGCGAGCGAGTTGCGCAAAAACGCAATGATACCGAACGCCATTCCGCCGGTCACTGCGAGGAAAATCAGCACGCCGCCTCCGAATCCCGCCGCAATGCCCCGCCGAGGAACCAAAGCCAGCAACACGATCCCCGGCACTATCAACAGCAGCGGCAGCCACAACAGACTCCAGGCCTGCCACAACCCAATCCCCACGAACCGCAGCCACCGCCCGATCACCGCACGGATGGAATCGCCGATCGTCGTCCGCCGCCCCAGATAGACCTCGCTCAGCGCCCACACCGTTGCTGCCTGCGTGACGGCCGCGGCCAGGAAAAACAGCAGCGATCCGATCCAGTTCCCAATCTGGCTGCCCACCAGGTGGAAATGGAACGTAGTGGGCGCTGCGTGGGCTTGGCGACGGGCAACCGGAATGAACCCGCGGGTCATCGTCAGCACGACCGCCTGGCTGACCAGTTGGACCGCCGCGCTCAGAAACGCAATGCCCACGAACAGCCAGAAGTTCGCCCGATACACCGCAAAGCTGCGGTCCAGAATCTCTCCCAGCGTCAGCGGACGCATCGCATAGGCCGCACGCTGACCATGGTCGCCAGTCGCAGCCACTTCCGTACCCTGCGGCTGCTCCTCGGGCGGCATCCATCCACCAAAACTCATCCCGATTTCCTCGTATCCCCTGTGCTCGCTCGCTTGCGGCAAAACTCTGTCAAACACACGATTGCCCGCCAGCATAGCATCCTCCTGCCTGCGTCACTGCCGCTTTCGTTCTGCCATACCATCCCCCTTCGGGGGAGGGGATTACCGTCGTGGTGCTGCTAAATTAGCCACCTCGGGCAAACCTCAATGCGCACGGGCCCGCCGCACAGCGCATCATGCGAGGAGCCACTGGTTTTCCCGAAGATTTTTTGGAGGAGCAAGGTAGGCGCAATCTCCTCCATGGCAAAACCTCTCTCAACCGTCGCGCCCCGTAACACTGGCTCTCGGGCCGCAGCGTGGAGGACCGGAATGCAGACGCCGAGCGGAGTTCGCTCCCGCCACGACCGGGCCCCCGGCCGCCACTGGGGCTCCCGGCGGGCCTGCCTCGTTGGGGCAGAGCGCAGAGGTCCCCGAGAATTCTGTCTCGCCCCTGCAGAGCATTGGGTTTCCCGACGAGCCTGCCTCGCCGGGGTTGAACTCGCTGGCTCCGGTGCGCGCTCCCGCATCCGTGCGTCCCTGCGATCCCTCCTCGTCGTTCTTCTCGCGATCGCCGGTCTGGCTTCCTCCGCCGTAGCCCAATCGCTCTCCCCCGGCGGGCCGGTCGACTTCGGAGGAATCAACCTCGACAATACCTCGCCGGTTACTACGCTGACCTTCTCCGTCCCCGCCAACACCGTCGTTACGGTCGGCTCCATCGTCGCGCTCACTCTCGGCACCTCCGGCAAAGACTTCGCCGTCTCCAATCAGACCTGCACCGGCACGCTCTCGGGCCCCACCACCTGCAACATCTCGGTCACTTTCGCGCCCACCGTCCTCGGGCTGCGCATCGGCGAGCTCCTCATTGAGGACGGCAGCGGCAATGTCACCAACCGGGTTCCCCTGCGCGGCGCTGGTCTCGGCCCACAGATGGTCGTCTCCCCCGCCACCGCCGTCGCCACCGCTTCGCTCACCGGCATCAGCCCGGCCGCAATCAACCCCTCTGGTACCGCCGTTGACGGGGCGAACAATCTCTACATCGACGATGCCGTCAACGGCCGCGTCCTCGAGAGCACCACCAGCGGCAGCGCGACACTCCTCGGAACCATTCCGGTCACAGCCTCCGCGCCGTTCTCCGCTATCGCCATCGCCGGCGACGGAACGCTCTACATCTCCTCGCCCAATACCGCGTCCATCTACAAGATCCCGCCCAGTGGCTCTCCGTCCGTCATCTCCACGCCCGGCGTCACCCTGCTCCAGCCGGTCGGTCTCGCGCTCGATGGCTACGGCTATCTCTACGTCGCCGACGCCGGCGCCAACTCGATCGTCCGCATCGACACCGAGAACGGCAACGCCGCTGCGACCCTCACCCTCACCGGCCTCAGCACACCGCTCTCCAGCCCCGAAGGCCTTGCCGTAGACGATTCCGACAATCTCTACGTCGCCGATACGAACAACAACCGCATCGTCGAGATCAACCTCCACACCAGTGCCAGCTACACCAACGCTGCGACCGTCCTTGCCATCTCCGGCATCACGCTCTCCGCGCCCCGGGCCGTCACCGTCAACGCTGCCGGCGGACTCACCATCGCGGACACCGGCAACCAGCGCCTGGTCGAGCTTCCCCTCAGTGGCTCGCCCTACGTCATCAGCCTGCTCACTACGGCATCGCCGCCTGCCAGCTTCGCGCTCAACACCCCCGCAGGTGTCATGCTTGACTCGACCGGCGACCTCACCGTCTCCGACACCGTCCTCGGCCTCGTGCAGGTCACGCGTTCGTCTTCGTCGCTCACCTTCCCCACTCCGACGCTCGTAGGTTCCGTAGATACCGCCGACGGCGATCTCGCCCTCGACGTCGAAAATACCGGCAGCTACGCGCTCACCGTTGCCGGCAACGGCTTCCCCAACATCTCGAACAACGCCTTCTTCGCGGACACCACAGGCACCTGCCCCAACACCACCAACGGGACCAATGGCACCCAGGTCAACGTTGGCGAGGCTTGCACTCTTGAGGTCGGCTTCCAGCCCACCGTCTTCGGCGTCAATACCGGCACGCTCAGCGTCTCGGCCTCCGGCGGCAACGGCAACGTCAGCAATAACGTGACGCTCACCGGCACTGGCTACCACGTGCTGTCCTACTTCACCGTCACCGTCTCACCGTCCACCGTCACCCCCGGCGAAGGCACCACCCTCACCGTTACCGCCTACAACAACGACAACACCATCGACACCGGCTACACCGGCACCATCAACATCACCTGCACCGACCCCGCCTGCGTTCTGCCCGGCAACTCCGGCTCCTACACCTTCACCGCCTCCGACAACGGGACGCATGTCTTCGTCTCCACGCTCACACCACCGCTCAACTTCAACACCCTCGGCGTCTGGACCGTCACCGTCACCGACACCACCACGACCTCCGGCAAGACCTACACCGGAACAAGCAACCAGGTCACCGTCGTCACGACGCCGACCGTCACGCTCGCCAGCTCGGTCAATCCGGTCCTCGTCAACGGCAGCACAACCTTAACGGTCACCGTCAGCTCGACCTACGGAACGCCCTCTGGCGGCGTCACCTTCCTCGATGGCACAACTGTCCTCGGCACCGGCACGCTCAACGCCAGCGGCGTCGCCACGCTCAACGTCTCGTTCTCTACTCCCGGCAACCACCCGCTTACCGTCAGCTATGCCGGCTCCGGCTACTTCCTCTCCGCCACGTCCAACACCGTCAACGAGACCGTAAACACCCTCGGCACCACACTCACACTCTCGAGCTCCGTCAACCCCGTCAACGTCAACGCCAACACCGTCCTCACCGCCACTGCGACCTCAACCTCCGGCACGCCCACCGGCACGATCACCTTCCTTGACGGCACGACGATTCTCGGCACCGCTCCGCTGAACGCGAGCGGCGTCGCTACTCTACCCGTTTCGTTCTCCACGCCGGGCACGCACCCACTCAGCGCAACCTATCCCGCCACCGGCGCCTATCAGGCTGCGACCTCCAACACCGTCAGCGAGAACGTCCAGAACTTCACGCCCACCATCACGCTCTCCAGCTCCGTCAACCCCGTTCTCATCACCGGCTCCACGACCCTTAGCGCAACGCTCTCCTCATCCGCCGGCACCCCGACCGGCACAGTCACCTTCTACGACGGCGGCAAGTCCATCGGCACCGCCACGCTCAATGCCAGCGGCGTCGCCACGCTCAACGTCACCTTCTCCACCAACGGACAGCACATCCTTACCGTCGTCTATCCCGGCAACGGCCTCTATCAGCCGGTCACCTCTGCGCCGCTCACGCAGGTTGTTGAAGACTTCTCGCTCGCTCTCGCTACCGGCTCGCAAAACTCCGCGTCGATCATCCTCGGAGCCAGCACGCAGTTCAACCTCGTCGTCTCGCCCATTGGCGCCAACACGCTCGCGGCCCCCGTCGCGCTTAGCATCACCGGTCTCCCTTCCAACGGCTCCGGCTCGTTCGCCCCCGCAAACGTCGCCGGAGGCGCTGGCATCACGCCCGTCGTCCTCACCGTCAACGCTCCGCCGCTTACGTCCTCGCTGCGGATGCCCACCAATCCTGCACGTCCATCCTCGCGTCACGAAGCCCCAGCGTTCCTGGCACTCCTGCTGCTACCCGCCAGCTTCGCCCTGCGCCGCCGTCGTCACATCGCGCGGTTGCTTGTCCTCATCGTCGGTCTGGCCGTCGCCACCGGTCTTAGCGGATGTCTCTCTGATCAGACCACCGGCTACTACGGCCAGACCCCTGAAACCTATACCCTCACCGTGACCGGAACCTCCGGCACGCTCACCCACAGCGTGCAGGTCACCCTCACGATTGAGTAAGCTGGAGAACGCCCCCAGAATGCCCGAGCGCCGCACCCCCATCAGCCGCCACACCCGCAGCCTGCGCTGCGGGCTTACGCTGCTGGCTGGCGTCTTCGCGCTCCTCTTCGCCGCTCCTCGCGCCCACACCCAGTCCTCCGGCGACTTCAGCATGATGTACGTCCAGGACGCGGCTCGCTTCGTCGGCAACCAGCCCGACACCTACTTCTATCTCCGCGGCGCCTCCATCGAGTACGCCTACTCGCCATGGAAGGGCATCGGCGTGGTCACTGGAGGCACCGGCGTCGCCGGCACTAACCTGCGCGGCACCGTTGACATCCACACCGTCACCTTCTTTGCCGGTCCGCGCTATACCTATAACCTCGGCCACATCAGCCCCACCACCTGGAACCGCAAGGGCAGCATCTACGTTCAGGGCAAGTTCGGTTACACCTTCGCGACATCCGGCCAGTATCCCGTCAACGGCGTGCTCATCAGCAATGCCTCGTCGATGGATCTCGAAGCCGGTGGCGGCGTAAACCTGCACATTTACCATAGGTTTGATTATCGGGTGGTAGAGATGGACCTGATCCATACCCGGCTGCCCGACGGTGCTTCCAACGTTCAGAACAGCCTCCGCTTCGCCACCGGCATCAACTTCCATATCGGCTACTGATTCCCGCCATCCCCCGTCGCTGCGAAATTCCTGGAAATCTCATCAATGCAGCGCCGCCCGGCGTTTTGTTATCGTGTAACGAATTCGAGGAATGACAAAACCGCACCGCGCGGTTTTCTAATCTGAAAAAGCTGGTTCACAAAATCGGCCAGTTCTGGCGTCATCGCCAACTTCGGAAACCGCCACCATGGAAACGATCCACTCAGCACGCGGAGATTCCACGGCAGCGGCGGACCGTGTTCGCCTTCTCGTCGAGACTGGCCTGCTTCTCGCCCGCGAGCAGTCACTCGATCGCATTGTCCAGGCTGCCCTCGACGCCGGCCTGAAACTCTCCGGCGCCGCCTTTGGCGCCTTCTTCTACAACAACCTCGACACCGACGGCAGCACCTACGAGCTCTACACCGTCTCCGGCGTCGATCCGCGCGCCTTCGCCAGATTCCCCATGCCGCGCCCCACCCCCATCTTCGCCGAGACCTTCGTGCACGCCCGCATCCTGCGGTCCGATGACATCACCCAGGACCCTCGCTACGGCCATAACGCACCCTTCCATGGCATGCCGTCCGGGCATCTTCCCGTGCGCAGCATGCTTTCCGTCCCGGTCGTAGGCCGTAGCGGCAATGTCCTCGGCGGCATCTTCTACGGCCACCCGGAAGCCGCAATCTTCACATCCGAAACCGAATCGCTCGTCGCGACCATCGCCGCCCAGGCCGCCATCGCCATTGACAACTCGCGTCTCACCGAGACCCTCCGCACCGAGATCGCAATCGCCGACTCCGCCCGTCAGCTCCAGCGCGAAACGTCCGACCGCCTCGAGCAGGTCTTCGACGCCATCACCGACGGCGTCGCCGTGCTCAACCGCGACTGGATCTTCACTTACATCAATCGCGCCGGGCAGGAGATCATCGGCCCTTCACTTCCCATCGCCGGCCGCCGCTACAAGGATGTATTTCCTGAGACCAATATCTTCGAAGAAAAATATCGCGAAGGCATGGCCGGCCGTCGCTCCGAGTTTGTCGCCTTCTACGCTCCGCTTGCCGTTTGGACCTCGGTCCGCGTCTTTCCCACGCCCGAAGGCATCGTCATCTTTTTTCAGGACATCACCCAGCAGCGCCTCGCCGAGCAAGCGCTCAGCGACTCCTCACGCCGTCTTCGTCACGCCCTCGACGCCGGCGCCCTCGGGACCTGGACGTGGGACATGGCCACTGACCGTCTCGACCTCGACGAACGTGCCGCCGAAATCCTCTTCGCCGAGCCACACGTCTCCATCAAGCGTTCCGATCTCCGCACTCGCATCGTCGTGTCCGACGATCTGCACGCCACTCCCGACAATCTCGCCGACATCATTCGGGCCGGCCGTCCCTACCACGCCGAATATCGCGTCGAGGGGCCCGACAAGACCCAGCGCTGGGTCGCCGCACGCGGCCTCCCGTCCTACAACGACGCCCAACAGGTCACGGGCGTCATCGGCACCGTGCAGGACATCACCGCGCGCAAGACCCAGGAGGCTACCTTCCGCCAATCCGAAAAGCTTGCTGCCACCGGCCGGCTCGCCGCCACCATCGCTCACGAGATCAACAATCCGCTTGAGGCAGTCACCAACCTCATCTACCTCGCCAAGACGGATCCCACCATCGCGCCTCCAGTTCACCGCCTGCTCGAAACCGCCGACGAGGAGCTCGCTCGCGTCGCCCAGATCGCGCAGCAAACCCTCGGCTTCTACCGCGACACTGCCCGTCCCTCCGAGATCGATCTCTCCGCCATGTTGCACGGCATCGTCGAGCTCTTCGGCCGCAAGCTGGCCTTTAGGCGCCTCGTCTGCCAGCCTCGCATCCAACCGGGTCTCCGCGTGTTCGGCCTTCAAGGCGAGATTCGCCAGGTCTTCTCCAATCTGCTCGTCAACGCCATCGATGCGGCGCAGGACGGCGAAATCACCATCCGCGCCCGCGCCTCCATCGTTGCTGGAACACGCGGAACCTCCTGCCTCATCGTCGATCGAGGTACCGGTATTTCGGCGTCCATTCGCGAGCGTCTCTTCTCTCCCTTCATTACCTCAAAACATTCGCTCGGCACAGGCCTCGGTCTCTGGGTCACGCGCGGCATCGTCGAAAAACACGGCGGCACCATCGGCTATCGCACCCGCACTCAGTCCCCCTCGGGAACCGTCTTCCGCGTGTTTCTTCCTGCTGAAATGCCGAACCCTGAAATTTTCGACACCGCCAACCAGAATTTTCTCCAGTAGACTAAGCGCAGAGATCGCTGTACTCTCTGTTCGCAATCTCTTTGCAGTACCTGGCCGGGAATCCAGCTTTTGCGGAGGCCCATGCACTTCCTCCGGCCCCGGCCATGGTTCAGGACCCCATGAACCCTTTTCTGTTGAGCAGTCACTCCTCGGACCCTCGGCTCAATCCCTCTGGTTCTCTCGGCAACGACTCCGACCTCCAGAGTCCGGCCTCCAGGATTCTCGTCGTAGATGACGAAAAGGTCATCGCCGATACCATTGTCCAGATCCTGAATCGCAACGGCTTCATCGCCCAAGCCGCCTATGGCGGCGAAGAGGCGATCGAAATGGCGCGGCGTGATTGTCCCGAGCTGGTCCTCTCCGACGTGCTAATGCCGCAGATCGATGGCGTTGAGGTCGCCATCGCCATCCGCGAGCACTGCCCCGATACACGCATCATTCTCTTCAGCGGCCAGGCCGCCACCGTCGAAATCCTCGCCCGCGCCCGCGAGCGCGGCCACACCTTCGAGCTGCTTCCCAAGCCCATCCACCCCACGCAGCTTCTCAAGCACCTCCGCAAATAGTTCCCCAAACACCAGTAGGCCACCCTTTGCGCAGCAAAGAGTGGGGTAGCAACTGAGCAGAATCTTCGCCCTGCCGTTAGTGCTCGCTTCGCACGACATCACACCGCAAACAAGACCTGCGCGGCAACAGGTCGCCGTCGGCCCGCCTCAAACAAAACATGGTGCTCCGTTTCTCCGTCGCGGCCGCTCTTTTTATTGGCTTCACCGTCTCGCTTCCGATCAAGCCGTCAAATGCTCAGCAGCCCGCTGCTGCGAAGCCGTCAAGCACATCGCAGGCCGCGCAGAACACAGGACAACCCGGCGAGTCCGCGAATGCGCTCGTGAAAACGACCGTGCAGAACGAGCTCAAAGCGATCGACAACGACCACACCCACTGGATGTACCTGACCCACACGCGCAAGAACGGCGCGATGATCACCGAACAGATCGTCGAAACGCCCCATGGCAACCTGACGCGGATAATCGCGCGCAACGGACATCCCCTGAGTACCGAGGAGCAGAAGCAGGAAGACATCAAGGTCGAGAAGTTCGTCAACGACACAGACGCGCAACAGAAACAGCGCCAGGATCTCCACAACGACGCGAAAAAGACCCAGAGCCTCCTCGCTATGTTGCCCGACGCTCTCACCTACACCTATGCCGGCCGGGTGGGAGCCAACACGAAGCTGACTTTCAAACCCAATCCGGATTTCCATCCTCCCTCGCGCGAAGCCAAGGTCTTCGCCGCCATGGAGGGCCAGATGGTGATCAACACCAGGGAGCACAGGCTAGTCGGATTCTCCGGGCATCTGTCCAAACCCGTGAAGTTTGGCGGCGGTCTGCTCGGTGACCTCGACGCCGGTGGCACCTTCGACGTGCATCAGCAGGAGGTCGGTCCCGGCCACTGGGAGATCTCTCTGTTGAAGGTCAACATCAAGGGCAGAGCACTCCTTTTCAAGACCATCAGCGAGCAGCAGTACGAACGCGACACCACCTTCAAGCGCATCCCCGACGACCTGACCATGGCTCAGGCATACGACCTGGCAAAGAAACAGAACATACCCACAACCTAGGGGCGCCTCAGAAAACTTTATTTTCCGCATTTCTTAGAGACATAAAAATGAATGTTCCACGCGGAACAGCTTCGTCATCAGGCGACGCCCTAAAGTCTTTTGCCTTTCCTGCCCGGTCACGAATCTCTCCAATACCCGCGGACGTCTTATCCTTATCCAGACGCCCATACACAACGACATGCCTAACAACCTGCCCATCGCCATCTACTACGAACAGCCCCACTGGTTCAAACCCCTCTTCGCCGAGCTCGACCGCCGCGGCACGCCGTACGTCAAGCTTTACGCACCGGAACATTACTACTCACCTGATGCCCACCCCGAAGAGAAATACTCCTTAGTCTTCAATCGCATGTCGCCCTCTGCCTGGAACCGCGACCATGGCGATCAGATCTTCTACACCCTCGGCTTCCTCGAGCACCTCGCGTCGCGCGGCGTCAAAGTCCTCAACGGTTACAAGGCTTTCCAGTCCGAGCTCAGCAAAGCCGGCCAGCTCGTCCTCGCCGAATCCCTTGGCCTGCCCTACCCGAAGGCCCGCGTCATCCATCGCCCCGAGCAAGCTCTCGCCGCCACCGAAGGCCTGCGCTGGCCCATCGTCGTCAAGCCAAACATCGGCGGCAGCGGCGCCGGCGTCAAGCGCTTCGACGGCGCCTCGCAGCTCCGCCACGCCATCTCCGAGCCAGCGGGTTCTCCCGACGCTCTCCAGTTCGGCCTCGACTCCACTGCGCTCGTGCAGGAGTTCATCCCCGCACAGGACGCGCACATCGTTCGCGTCGAAGTCCTCAACGGCAAATACCTTTATGCCATCAAGGTCCACATCACCGGCGAGACCTTCGACCTCTGCCCCGCCGACATCTGCCGGACTACAACAGGGACAGATTTGAACCGTGCAGCATGCGCCATCGATGCGCCCAAATCCGGCATTACCGTCGAAGCCTCCACCCCGCCAGCGGACGCAATTGCAGACGTCGAGCTCCTCATGCAGCACTCCGGCATCAACATCGGCGGCGTCGAGTACATCACCGACTCTCGTGACGGCCAGCGCTACTACTACGACATCAACGCCTTGAGTAACTTCGTCGCCGACGGTCCGAACGTTATCGGCTTCGACCCCTTCGTCAAACTCGTGGACTGGCTCGAAGCCGAAGCCGGCATCACCACGACCGTCTCAGCTTAGCCATGACACCGAGGGATACGATGGCAAGAGAGATCGTTCGAACGCCTGATGCTCCCGCTCCGCCGCCTGCATATAGCCAGGCGATCCGGGCCGCCGGCCTTGTCTTTGTCTCAGGCACTGGACCGCACGATCCCGTGACCGGGAAGATTGTCGGAGAAACGATTCAGAAGCAGACCAGGCAATGCCTGAAGAATGTGTCAGCCATTCTCGCGGCCGCGGGCACCTCTCTGGAACAGATCGTCAGTGCCACCGTGATCGTCCTTGAAGAGGAGGACTTCGCGGGAATGAATGAAGAGTGGATCAAGTGGTTTCCGGTAGATCCGCCCGCAAGGCAGGGCGCAAAACTCCCCGTCCGAGTTCCCGGCATGAGAGTGTCGATTGCGGCCATCGCCGAGGCTTAAGCTTTCAATTACTAAGGCTCCCCTGGCGTTGTTCGCAAAGACATACCGTGGACGCGAAGCTTCAGACACTGGATACTTACCTTCATGCGCTACGGCTTCTGGCTTCCCGTCTTCGGCGGTTGGCTCCGCAACATCGACGACGAACACATGCCCGCCACCTGGGACTACGTGCGCGATCTCTGCGCGCGCGCCGAAGACTTCGGCTACGACCTCACTCTCATCGCTGAGCTCAACCTTAACGACATCAAGGGCGTCGAAGCCGACTCACTCGACGCCCTCACCACCACCGCCGCGCTGGCCGCCGTCACGCGCAAGCTCGAGCTGATGGTTGCTGTCCGGCCCACCTTCCACAACCCCGCGCTGCTCGCCAAGCAGGCTGCCAACATCGACCGCATCAGTCAGGTGAACGGAGGCGGCCGCCTTACGCTCAACGTCGTCAGCTCCTGGTGGCGCGACGAAGCCACCAAGTACGGCATCCCCTTCGATGAGCACGACGATCGCTACGCGCGCACCAGCGAGTGGCTGGACGTCCTCTCCAACTGCTGGGCTGGACCCAACAACGGGCAGGGAGCCACCTTCTCGGGACGCTTCTACGAGGTTAAGGACAACATCCTCTCGCCCAAACCCATGCCGCGCCGAACTTACTCGCGCGCGCCCGCGGGCCTCACTCGGCCCACACTCTACGCCGGCGGCGAATCCGAGACTGCCAAGAATCTCATCGCCGCCAAGTGCGACGCGTACCTCATGCACGGCGACGATCCCGCTACCATCGCTGCCAAGGTTGCCGACATGAAGCAGCGCCGCGCCCAACATCCCGGGCTCCCGGCGCTCATCTTCGGCGTCACCGGCTACTGCATCGTCCGCGACTCCGAAGCCGAAGCGAACAGGGAAGTAGACCGCATCACCGCACAGCCCGATCCCAAGCACTCACCCGCCGGCTTCGCCAACTTCCAGCAGTGGATCACGGGCTCGCAGCTGGAAAAAAAGCTCTCCCTGCGCGACTACTCCGTCTCCAACCGCGGCCTGCACTCCGGTCTCATTGGCACACCCGAGCAGGTCAAGCAACGCCTCGCCGACTTCGAAGGTGCCGGCTGCTCCCTCGTCCTCCTGCAAAGCTCGCCGCAACACGACGAGATGGCTCGCTTCTCGGCGCAAGTCATGCGCTGAAGATTCGCGGCTTTCTGTTCGCTGAGAATTCCCGCTTCTTTCTCGAAGAAAAAAATTCGCCATCAATTATCGGCGGAAAGTCCGTTGATTTTTGATAGCCTTCGTCGCAATGGCCTCCAACAGCAGACACTGGTACCTGCGGCCCATCGCACGCTGGCAGACGCTCGGCGCTGTTCCTTTCAGTCGGCTCTGGATGCTTCTGCTCGCGGCCTTTCTGCTCTTTTCCATACCCGGCTTCTATTCCGACATCATCAGTCACGGCGTCTACCCATACGCCGTTGCGTTCACCATCGCTGCCATCACCGGATTGAACGCCGCGCTATGGATCCTCGCGGTCGCGCGCTTTCCTGTCATCGTCATCCCACCATTCATCGTCGTGCAGTTCCTACTCGGGACGATCATCAGCAAAGTGGCCAATTGGATGGCGCATACGTTCGACCTGCATCCGGTACCGGCAGAGCAGGGAATTCACTTTGCTGCGACCAGCATGTTAATCGCCAGCATCGGCTCTTATGTCGCGTTCGTTGCGTTCATTCGCACCGAAGGCAGACACTCCATGCGCCTTCAGAACGAACTCGAGCTCGCTCACAGCATCCAGCGCACTCTCGTTCCTACGCTCGAGATTCGCACGGCGCGTTTCGAACTCTACGGCATCTCGCAACCCAGTGAAAAGGTCGGCGGCGATCTCGTCGACGCGATACCCCTGCCCAACGGTGATCTCGTCGCGTTCATCGCCGACATCACCGGCCACGGCCTGCCCGCAAGCATCCTCATGGGTCGGGTTAAGACCGCCGCCCGCACCGCGCTGCTCGATGCCGGCGAGCGTGAGCCCCAGGACACCATTCCGCTCCTGCTGAACCGGCTCAACACCGTTCTGCCGCAGGTCAAAGAGCGTGAGATGTACGCCACATTCACTGGCTTCCGGCTGTGCGCCGATGGCAACATCTTCTGCGCCCTCGCCGCCAGCCCTCCCGTCGTTCAGTGGCACGCCTCCGCTCAGTCGATCTCGCAGTTTGAAGAGCCTCAGTTTCCCGTCGGCCTGCTTCCATCCTCTCAATTCGACGGATTCCCTCTGGCCGCCGCCCCCGGCGATCTCTTCGTCGTAGCGACGGACGGAATCCTCGAGGTAGCCAACAAAAACGAGGACGAGTTCGGCATCGAACGCCTCAACGCCATCATCGCGGCCGGACCGCAGGATCCTCTGCCCCAGCTCGCCGCGAGAATTCTCACCGCCGCGCGCAGCTTCGGGCGCCAGCTCGACGACCAGACCCTTCTGCTCGTCCGCTGCCTGTAGTGCTCTTTCAAAATGGGCGGAGGCTGAAATCCGCCGGACTTGCAACAAATGCCCCTAAACGCCTACCCTTCTTCGCATGACGAAGATGGACCGCCGCCGTTTCCTCAGCACCGCCGCCACCGCTTCCGCCCTCGCCTGGCCTGCTGTCCGAGCTCTCGCACAGGGTACGCCGGACACCGCCGCGACGCTTACCATTCATCCTGACCATCCTGGCCCTACGATCCCGGCCAATTACATCGGTCTGAGCTACGAGATCGAGCAGCTCTCCGATCCATCCTTCTTCTCGCGCGAGAACACCGGCCTCATCGAGCAGTTCCGCGCGCTTTCGCCCAATGGCGTCCTTCGTCTGGGCGGAAACACCTCCGACGTCGGATGGTGGAAGCCCACGCCCGCCAGCAAGCAGCCGCCACTGCCGTCCAACGTCATCCTGCAAACGCCGAAGGGCGAGAAATCCCCCCTGGATCTCGCCTTCGCCGTCACACCGGAGGCCGTCCACAACCTGCGCGCGTTCCTCGATGTGACGGGATGGACCTGCCTCTACGGCATCAATCTCGGCACCGGCACACCCGCGCGCGCGGCTGAAGAAGCAGAGTCCGCCCACAAAATCCTCGGCCCCAAACTCGAGTACTTCCAGATCGGCAATGAACCGGACGATTTTCCAAGCCGCTTCCGCGACCGTGCCACATGGAATGCCGATTCCTATTTCAACGATTGGATCGCATCAGCCAACGCGGTTCGCGAACGTGTTCCTTCGGCCCGCTTCGGAATGCCGGACGTCGGTGGCCGCGTCACGTGGTTCCCCACATTGGTCGAGCGCCTCACGGCCCTCAAGGATCGACCCGACATCGCTGCACTTACGCACCACTATTACTTCACCGGTCCGCCTTCGAATCCGAAGGCCAACTTCAACGCTCTTCTCGAGCCCGATCCTCGCGTCACTCGCAACGCAACCATCGCGCACGATTGCGCACAGAAGCTCGGCACGCTCTACCGCATGACCGAGGGTAACACCTGTTATCGCGGCGGCAAGCCCGGCTTCTCCGACGCCTTCGGCGCAGCGCTCTGGGCTGCTGATTATGCTCTTCTCCTCGCCTCGCTCGGATACGCCGGCATCAATCTCCACGGCGGCAGCGCTAAGCAAGTCGCCAACTCGCTCGGCGGAAGGCTTCCCGGCGATGCGCTTATCACCAACCCGAACGAGGTCCACCCGCGTCCCTTCTACACGCCCATCGCCGAGATCGACGGCAAGTACGTCGCTGAACCCGATAACTTCGGCCTGCGCTTCGCCGGACACTTCGCGGGCGGCACGGTTCTTCCGCTCACGTTCTCGCCCGGCGCGGTCAACGCAACGGCCTATGCTGCCAAATTGCCGACCGGGCAGATCGTCGTCGCCATCATCAACAAGGACGAGAAACAGCCGCTGCACATCGATCTCGCCGGCTACAGCGTCGGTCACATTATGACCGCGCCGTCGCTCGACTCACGCACCGTCGACAATCGCCAACCCGACGACAATCGCGAAGCTTCCATCGTTCCTCCCATCACTGCGATGTTGCTGTATAGCTCTCGGGCATAATCAAAGCTTTCGCGTAAATTCAAAGGGCGTCTTCGGACGCCCTTCGGACTTCACTGCTTACTTCGGTCGCCAGATGCGGAACTCGCCGCTGCAGTGCATCATGCTCATCAGATAGAGCATGCCATCGTAGTAGCGCTGCTCGCCCGAAGGTACGGGAAGATTCCAAAGCGCGTCGACAAACGCAGTCGCGTCGCGTCCCTTGCTCGCGGCGAGGCTTCCGACAGCGGCTGTCGCCACCATTCCTGGCGAGTGCCGTTCCGACATTGGCGTGCCGTCCAGCGAATAACGGTCGACAAATGCGTTGATGCCCTTCCCAGCTAAAAATCTCTGATAGCGCTCGCTCAGTGTCGGCTCATCCGCACTCTTCTTCCACCACGAGTAATCCACCGACCAGTTGCTCACGCTTCGCCACGAGTCATACCCAAACTGCACCGGCTTGCCGTCCCATCCCATCGCCGGAGTGCCATCAAAGTTGGCGCGGTCCGGCGTCAGCGCGGTTTGCGGCCCCGTCACCTTGGCAAAAAACGCCCGGCTCACCTCCGCGGCCTTTGCCCAGAAGGCGCGGTCCTCCGGCGGTCCCCATCGGGCCCACAACTCGAAGAACGCCGGCAGATGATAGCTCGGGTCCGTCGTCTGATGCTCCATGTTGGGCACAAACTTGATCATCGTGTACTGCTCGTTGACCATCGGCCCGATCGTCTCCGTCCACGGTCCGCGCGGTCGTGGAAATACCGGCGGCTTGGGTGCAGGCTCGCCCTTCGCCGCCGCCTCGGCCGCGGCCTTCGCTGTAGCCTTCTCGCGTGCTGTCTCATTCGGGCTCGGCCACGGATGGTTCGGCATCACAAACGGCGGATCGTCCGGATGAATCCGGAACGGCCCGGTTCCCGTCAGCACCGGATGATGCCGCATGTCGCGCAGAATCCTGTCCGCCTCAGCCTGGTAGTTGTAAATCCCCTTGCCATTGCCCCAGCGGTGCGCCGCGAAGTACAGCGACATGACAAAGTGCTCTTCGCCATCGGGCGCCGCTCCCGTCGATCGCGGCGTCCCATCCGTATTCATCGACCACGCAAAATATCCCACGCTCGGATTCTTCGGGTCCGTAATCAGCATGTACGTGTGCGCCCAGTTCCATATCGCGTCGAACTCATGTTTCTTGTTCAGCTCTACGGCGATCATCATCCCGTAGCTCATGCCTTCGGTGCGCGCATCGTTGTTCGCCCAGTCGGTGATGTACGCCAGGGGCCCGTTCGCATTGCTTCCTGCCTCGAAGTACACCGCCTGGGTCTGCCTGTCACCATGAAACAGCTGCTGAAACGCCGCTTCGATTTTTGCGCGCGTCTCCGCGTCCGAATGCCCACGATCGGCAAAGAGGTCGCGATAGTGCCCGGTCTTGTACGCTCCATCTCCATCGCTCAACGACTGCCCCATCAAGCCACTCGCCGCAACCACCCACACTGCCGCAACCAGAATTCCTCGCTTCAACAGCCTCATGCTTCCTTCTCACCTCGTGCACTTACTCACCTTACATGCGCAGAATTTCTTGCGCCGAAAATCAAAATGGGCGCCCGCATCGGGCGCCCATTTTGTTGTTGTGTTTCGCTCCCGGTTAGAAGACGATCCGCGCTCCCAGCTGCACCTGCCTCGGCTGGCTGTTGGATGCAACCGCCGTAACCTCGCCGAAGTTGCTGGCTGTCGCGCTCGAAACGTTCGGCGCAGCAAACACCGGATGGTTCAGCGTGTTGAAGGTCTCAAACCGCAGTTGCAGATACGCCCGTTCCGTGAAGTTGAAGTTTTTCAGGATCGACGCATCCAGGTTGTTGTAGCCATCTGCACGCACCCACGACATCGTCTGTGGCAGCGAACGGTAGTGCATCGAGTACGAAGCGTCATTGCTGAACGCCAGTCCCTGGCAAACCGCCGTGTCTGGAGCACTGGTACACGTCGGCGCCGTGCTTCCCGTCACAAACGGCCCCAGCGGCCCGTTTACATCCTTCGAGTCCGATGGAATCGCCGCCGTCGCTTGTACGTTGGATGTATCCCGCGGGCTCACCTTGATGCTCCGCAGCGTCACACCCGGGTTCAGGGGGATGTCGGATGAGAACTCGATCGGCGCGCCGCTCTGGAACTGGTAAATTCCATTCACGACGAATCCGCCCAGGATCTCATTCATAATCCGGCTGCCACCGAAGCTCACCAGTTTGTTCCGCCCAAATGGCAGTTCATACGTTGCGCCGACCGTGAAGTGATGCGTGTGGTCGAACGGCGAGATGCGACGGGTTGGCATCGTATCAACGTCGTTCAGGAATGTGTCCGCCTCAATCAGCTTTGAGAAGCTGTAGTTGGCCGTGAGGGTCAACCCATGCTTCGCCTGCTGCTCAATGTGAACAATCGCGCTCTCGAAGTACGACTGTCCGATCGTCTGGTTCTCTTCCGTCACCGCTGCCGAGCAGAACTGCGGGTTCTTCAGCATCAGCGTCGAAAGCGCTATCGTCGATCCGTTGCAGTTGGAGCTGTTCGGCTCCAGTCCCTTGAACGGATTCGTCACCGTCGTTCCAGCTGCATTGGCTAGATCCTGATTGCGATACGGCGCCGTCGTCTGGTACTGCAACTGCGTCGTGTTCAGGTTCTGCGACTCGATCGGCAGATGCAGCGCATGGTCGCCCACATAGATCGCCTCAAACATGGTGCTGTTCGTCAGTGACCGCTGGAAGCCTAGGTCCCACCGCTCTGCGTACGGGTCATGCTCCACCGGCGCCAGGAAGCTGATCGACTGCCCGATGAAGGTGCTCGCGCCCAGCGAGTTTCCACTAGGCTGCACAAATCCGCCCGGGAATGGATCGCTCAGCGTGTTCGCGCTGGTCAGGTAGTTGTTGCTCGTCGACACATAGGTGGTCGAAGCGCTGAAACCCTCCGAGTTCGTGATCGCGTTCGACGAATACGTGCCCGTTGCCGCCAGGTTCGACAGCGACTCCGGCTGCACAAAGATGCCAAAGCCGCCGCGGAACACCCACTTCATCGTCGGGCTGAAGCTGAACCCGAAACGCGGACTCAGGAAGCCATTGTTGGTCGCGAAGACCGCACCGTTGTGTGTGCTCGGATAGGTCAGCCCGCCCAGCGCGTTAATCGCACTCACCGTCACGCTCGTGCCATTCTTGTTCGTCACGGTCGTCGGTTTGAAGGCCGCCGTCGCTGCGGAAGCTGAGTTCGTCGCCGTCGGGTTGAAGCCGTTGACGGTCCGCCCCAGCTTCTCCTCAAACGGAGTGTCGATGTCGAAGCGCAGGCCCATGTTCAGCGTCAGCTTGTTGTTCACACGCCAGTCATCCTGGATGAAGCTGCCCGTGTAGTACTGGTGATAATCCGAACGCGCTTCCAGGTCGTATTCACCCGAGGTCGGAAGCCCGAGCTCGAAACTTGCCAGGTCGCCGCCGAACGGAATCGCGATCGTGTTCACCGAACCGTTGGTCACGAAATTGGTATTGAAGGTAAAGCTGCCGGAGGAGTCGCCGAAGTTCTGCACGCTCAGCCGGTACTGCCGTCCATCAAAGCCGATCTTCAGCGTGTGGTTTCCGATCACCTTCACCATGTCGGCAAACATCTGATAGCTCGTGGTCGGATCCAGCGCCGATCCCGTATCGCCCAGGCACTGGTAGCTCGTAAAGCTGCCGCAGCTTCCACCCGTGTTGAAGTTGATGTACGGCAGCTGCACCTCGGTGCTGTCCGCCTGCATGTAGCTCGGGAAGCCTAGCTGCGTGGGGCTGTACGCTTCGCCCGGCGTTCCATGCACCTCGTTGAAGCGCGTGTAATTCAACCGCAAATCGAAGATCGTCGTCGAGTTCAGCGTGAACACGTTGTCCAGCGACGATCCCCAGTTCTCGCGGATCAGCGTTGACCCGGTGATGCCGTTGCCGAAGTAGTTGTTCTTCACCTGGGTGCGGTAGTTGTGGCGGAAGTCGAAGAAGATGTGATCCCGGCTGCTCAGGTTGTAATCCAAACGGCCGAACTGGTTGCTGTAATTGTCAAAGCTCGGTGCGTCGCTTACGTAATTGTCCTGTCCCGTCGCCGTGCCGGTAGCGTTAGGCTGCGGAAACAGCTTCAGATAGGCAGCGGCAATCGAATTAATCGAAAGGTTCGCATCGGCCAGGTTGTTGTTCGGAATCGGCTGGCGCACAACTTGATTGCTCGAGTTGAGCGTCGCCGTAAACGGGTTATAAATCTGATAGCCATCTGCCGCGCCGTTGGAATTGCAGGTCGCCAGCCCCGAGGCGTTCACCGTATACCCCGCGCTGCTGCAGCCCGCGGCCAACAGGGCCGAGAAATCGCCGGTGCGCTCGGCAGGCGTCGGCACCGTCGTAATCTGCACTGCCGGCGTCGAATCCTTCAGTCCCTCATAGGCAAAGAAGAAGAACAGCTTGTCGCGGCCGTTGAAAATGTGAGGAATCCATACCGGCCCGCCGATTGTTCCGCCGTACTGGTTATAGTGCGAAACCGGTGTCGGCTTCGGGGGATTGCTGAAGCCGTTGAAGTAGAGATTCGCGTCCAGGTCGGAAAGCTGGCTGAACTCGTATAGCGTTCCATGGAAGCTGTTCGTTCCACTCTTCGTCACCTGGTTGATCACGCCGCCAATCGTGTGTCCAAAGCTCGCATCCGTATCAAACGGCCGCACCGAGATCTCCTGCACGGAGTCCTCAGTCGGTGAATAGGCCAGCGCGCCCAGCATGGTGAGGTCCGGCGATCCATCCAGCAGGATTTCGCTCACCTGATTTGGCGTTCCGCCGATCGACCAGGCGTTCGCCGCATTGTTATCGAACGGATGCGTAATGCCGCCCGGCGCCGAGGTTGTGATCACACCCACCGAAAGCTCCGTCAGCACCGCCGGCGTGCGCCCATTCAGCGGAAGGTCGGCGACCGACTGCGTCGTGATCACCTGGCCAACGGAAGCATTCGACTGATCCAGCAGCGGCGGTGCCGCCGTTACTGTCACTGTCTCGCCGGTGTTGCCGATCTTCATCGCGAGGTTCACGATCGGGTGCCCCTGCGACTCCAGCGTGATGTTGGAGTGTGTCAGCGTCTCAAATCCCTGCGCCGTCGCCGTCACCGTGTAATCGCCCGGCAGCAGGAACGGAACCACATACTGTCCGGCCGCATCGCTCTTCGTGCGGTTCACCGTGCCCGTATGAATTTCTTTGACCACGATCTGTGCGCCCGGTATCACCGCCCCGCTCGGGTCGGTCACGGCGCCGCTGATCGTGCCGCGAAATTCCTGCGCGTGCGCCAATCCTGTAAGACACAAAAGCAGCGTCGCGGCCACCGCCGTCCAACGTGCTGTCAGCCCATTTCTTTGCATGTCACCAGCTCCTTAGTACTGCCAAAAGAATTCAATATCGGAATACGTTCTTTATTGAAAATCCGCTTCAGTGCTGACGGAAATCGGCCTTCCAATTCATTCGCGTCATCAGCAGATGTCCGGCGGAGGCCGCCGACCATGTTCCGGTTCGCGCTTCCATCCGGTTCATGTCGCGGTATTCCGCCGAGCGGGATTATTGCTGTTTTCCCGCATACCTGTCAAACAGGTAATGTCCCCGGTATTCGCCCCGCGCCATGCGCAGCCCCGGCCATTACCTTTGCGCATCCGCACCGCACGCAGGTCATCGCTGCGGCGTTATCTCTGCCACTAAACTCTTCTCATATGTGCGGAATTGTCGGTTACATCGGCCCAAAACCCTGCGTGCCCGTCATCATGGAGGGCCTCGCGCGCCTCGAGTACCGCGGCTATGACTCCGCCGGCATCGCCGTCGCCGGCGGCCCCGAGGGTCTGCAGCTTCGCCGCGCCCCCGGCAAGCTCCGCAATCTCGACGCCATCCTGCACCGCGACCCCGTCCACGGCACCTACGGCATCGGGCACACCCGCTGGGCCACGCACGGCCGCCCGACCGAAGAGAACGCCCACCCGCACCGCGACGGCACCGGCACGCTCGTCGTCGTCCACAATGGCATCGTCGAAAACTACCTCACCCTCAAGCACGAACTCATCGCCAAAGGCCACACCTTCGCCTCCGAGACCGACACCGAAATCATCGCCCACCTCATCCAGGACGAGCTCGAGCGCGCTTCCACGAAATCGGGTGGCTCATCCTTTGCAAAGCAAAGGGTGGGGTCGAAGAGCGCTGACGCCCGCGTCGACGCCGCCGACTCCAACGAATCCGTCACCGTGCTCGAATCCCCGCTCCCCACAGCGATCCCGCTCGAAGAAGCCGTCCGCCGCGCCGCCCGCCGCATGACCGGCGCCTTCGCCATCGGCGTGCTCTCCGCCCGCGAGCCCGACAAGATGGTCGCCGCCCGCATGGGTCCGCCCATCGTTCTCGGCCTCGGCGACGGCGAATTCTTCCTCGCCTCCGACGTTCCCGGCATCCTCCACCACACCCGCACCATCTACTTCCTCGCCGACAACGAAGTCGCCACCCTCACCACCGACGGCATCGCTCTCACCGACTTCCACGGCAACGCCCGCACCCTCACCCCCCAGCGCATCACCTGGGATCCCATCCAGGCCGAAAAGGCCGGCTACAAGCACTTCATGCTTAAGGAGATCAACGAGCAGCCGCGCGCCGTCCGCGACACCACCCTCGGCCGCGTCTCCTTCGACACCGGCCGCGTCCACCTCGGCGACATGGCCCTCTCCGACGCCGACCTCCGCTCCGCGACCTCCGTCACCATCGCCGCGTGCGGTACCTCCTGGCACGCCGGCCTCGCCGGCAAGTTCATGATTGAGCGCCTCGCGCGCCTCCCCGTCGACGTCGACTACGCCTCCGAGTACCGCTACCGCGACCCCATCCCCAACCCCAACACCCTCGGCCTGCTCATCACCCAGTCCGGCGAAACCGCCGACACCATCGCCGCGCAACAAGAGCTCATCGCCAAAGGATCAAAGACGCTCGCCATCTGCAACGTCGTCGGCTCCGCCGTCACGCGCCTCGCGGCAGGAACAATCACGACCAACGCGGGCCCCGAGATCGGTGTCGCTTCCACCAAAGCCTTCACCGCCCAGCTCACCGCGCTGTTCACTCTCGCGCTGCACCTCGCCCAGGTCCGCGGCGCCATCTCCGACGACGCCAGCCTTCACCTTGCCACCGAGCTTTCCAAAATCCCCGGCAAGCTCGAAGAGGTCCTGCGCTCCACCGACGACCTCACCCACTCGCTCGCCAAGGAGTTCTATAACTCGCGCGACTTCCTCTTCCTCGGCCGCGGCATCCACTACCCCATCGCCCTCGAAGGCGCGCTCAAGCTCAAAGAGATCTCCTACATCCACGCCGAAGGCTACCCCGCCGGCGAGATGAAGCACGGCCCCAACGCCCTCATCGACGAAACCCTCCCCGTCGTCGTCATCGCCACCAAGGACCCCGCCGACCCCGCCAGCGTCCTCAAGTACGAAAAGACCCTCAGCAACATTCAGGAGGTCACCGCCCGCAGCGGCCGCGTCATCGCCATCGCCACCGAAAGCGACACCCACATCCACCAGCTCGTCGAGCACGTCCTCGAGGTCCCCGCCGCCCCCGAGCTCCTTCTCCCCATCCTCGAAGTCGTCCCCCTCCAACTCCTCGCCTACCACATCGCCGTCCGCCGCGGCTGCGACGTCGACCAACCAAGAAATCTCGCGAAGAGCGTGACAGTAGAATGACGGCGTAACTTCTATTGAAGTATGTCCCCAGCAATCGTCCACAGAATTGTCCAAACGGAAGGAGTGGTTTCAACGATAGCGCCGTATGCGGCGGCTGCAGTGGCTATCATTCTTGCTGGCCCAGGGCTATTTCCAGATTATTTTTCGAAAACTCGCCGCCCGGTGCGGATGGCATTGAGCATTTTTTTGGCTCTTGCGGTTCTAATAACTCTCTGGAATATCCACGAGGGCAACAAACAACACGGAGAAGACATAGGGACCATCGAGAGCCTAAGGACGGATCTCGATCAAACCACAAAACTTCAGCGCGATAACGCCAAGGTCTTTTCAAATGGCCAGTTAGCTGACCGGAAGGCTTTCCAGGCAGAGTTCGACAAGATGACTGACCGTGTGGCGCAGCTGCAAACCCAGGTGGCCACGGCAGATTTGAAGGCAGAAGCGGATAGATTAAAAGCTGATCTCGAAGCCACCCGTAAAGCATTGGATCCCGACAGGGTGCGTCTGACGTTCTCATTCGTGCAGGGGGCGCTTGAGCCAATCCACACCGCTGCTGTCCAGCAAATTAACAACGTTGTCCATCTGAAGTTTTGGGTTAATAACCCCACGGACACCGATGCCTTAGACGGAGACCTAATTATCGTTATCTGCGATGCCTGCAAGTTTAGGAGCGAACCTGCGGGAAGTCAGCATATTTCAGGGTCGCCTGATACTCAAAGAAACATCTCATTTGAAAGGGTACTTGCACATACACAATTACCCACCATCGAATTTGATGTTGAGGAACATGCAAATCCTTTTTCGATGGCAGTATTTGCCGTATGTCACACCTGCCAGCTCCCGCATCCTACCAACTATTCAGACGCGCTTGCGACGATTACCATTACTAATCCGCAAGCGGAGTTACCTCGGAAGTACCCGAGCCCAACGGTGCAGCCATATTTTGGACCGATGAAGATAAGACACTAGCTCTTCTGGCAAAGGGGGCGGCGGCCCGTCTCAGCCGTCAGCGACCCGCTTGCATCAACGCTCCCGGACGACCGGCACTCCGCCGAGGAGCCTCGGGCCGGGTGCCCCATCCATACGCGGCTTCATCGCGGATGGGTGGGCTGTCGCGCGAAGCGCGAGCACAGTCGCTAAACTCAACCCATGCCTCTCGGCCTGGCCTTCGAGTTCGATCCGCACAAAGCGAACCCGCAAAAGCACAACGTCTCCTTCGAGGAGGCCATTACAGTCTTCAGCGACCCGCTCGCGTCTCCCGCGCCATCGCCGAGTTTCAGTCGGGCCGAACCCCCGCCCGCGCTTACCGCCTCCGGCTCTGCCGAAGGCCTGACTGTTATTAAGAATTTGCACAAAAACAGCAGAAGGGGCTTGCCCTTGCCCAACCTACTTCGACCACGGAACATATCGTTGTAACAAAAGGTCTTTGATGGAAAAGCTGGCCGTGTCGGAGGCGGCGCTGTTCTGCTGCAGCGTGGCTACAATCTGAGCGAATTGCGGCGTGTCTTTGCGGACAAACTCGACCAGATAGAAGTGATTCGCTCGCGAGGACGCCGCATACACATAGTCCCCCGAATCCCGAATGTACTGAACAATCGTGCTGGCGGCAGGTTCAGGCCCAACCCACGAGTGGTCGACCAGCAGCCCGGGCCCCGGCTTGGCGTTATACAGAATGATCAGGTCCGGCCGCATCCGTTCGAGGCTCGCCTCGTCCAGTCCATGACGAGCGATACTCCCCGTCGCCAGGCCTGCAAAATCGTAGGTCACCCAGTCGGAGTAGTACGGGATAACGCCGACATCGCCCGCGAGTATGGTGTGGTTGGCGGCAAACGGCGCCAACCGTTTGCCAATATCGACGTGCGCGCGGAGCATGCTCGGAAAGTACCGGACGCCGTAGATCATCTCTGCCGGCGATAAAGCCACCAGAAACACCGCGACGATCACTGTCGCGACTCTCGCCATCTCCGTGACGTCTTCTGCGATGAGGAACAACAGGACAACCGGCAGAGACACCTGGAAGATGTAGCGGTCGGCGTAGTTCATAGGCATGTTGTGTGGAAAAACAAGAAGGACGATGAGGGCCAGAGCGCAAAGCGTAAAGACACGCGTAACCGGCTTGCGTGCAATGCACAGAATCAAAATCAGGACGAGAAGGAAGCCCCGGAACATGGAGAAATTGTCTGCAATGTGGTCGAGCACTGCGCGCACAGAGTCATGATCCACCTTGACGTAGAAGGGGTTCGGCAGCAGTTGGTGAAAGTACTTCCACCGTGCGACGAAATAGAGGAGACCGAGAAGAATGGTCGCCGCCAGGCTGCGCCAATGTTTCGGCAGTGTGCCCCGGCGGCGCCAGTAGAGCCATACCCCCACGACGGAGAACAGGATGCCCTCAGGACGCGTGAGCGGCAGAACAAGTGCCAGTAAATAAACCCACTCCGGCGCCACCGTCGCGGCCCGCTCCACGCTCAGGGCCATTTCCAGGATGAGCAGCATGTAGAGCGGTGTTTCCAGGCCCGAGTAGCAGTGCAGCCACACCCACGGATCGCACGCCAGCAAGAGAAAGCCAACCAGGCAGGCAAAGCGGCTGCGGGGCTGCGTGTACAGCCTGTAGCCCATGCCGAACACACACAGAAGGCCCACGCACTTGAAAAACAGCGCGGGAGAAACGCGCAGCGCCGCAGGAATGACAGAGAGTGCCGTGTAAACGGCGCTGGTATATGCCTCTTCGTGAATACCGGATGGGTTCCAATTCCAGATGTGATGGGCAATCAGGGTCTTACCGTAGCGGTAACTGATATAGGCATCGTCAATGGAGAATTGAAAATAAATCGCAGTCCAGAACAAGACAGCCAGAGCTGCCACCACCAACAGGACACGCTGGCTGCTCTCCACCTTCTGGGCAAATACGTTGTCCGCGCTCAATGCCATAGGAATAGCTTGAGAGTAGACGGATGAGGGCCACTCGCACAATTTCCGGCCGTGTGCCGTCCGCATCCATGCGGGTGGTCATCCATGAACTGCCGCGGCTCTGGGTGCTCGATTCGTGCGCGGCTTTATCGCGCACGGATGGGTAGCATTCTCGATCCCCAAAATTCATCCGCGCTAAAATCGGCGCAGCACGCTGTCAACCCGCGCGATCAGCGCATTTGTTTGAGCTTTCAAACGAATAATCCCGGGAGGTGAGCATATGGTGGCATGGGACCGCGTAACCCGCGATCACGTCTCCCGCGCAATCGCCGAGTACGATCGGCTGGGCCCGGAGCAGTTCTTCGCTCAGCACGGCTTCGGCCCCACCACGACCTACGATCTGGTCCAGAACAAACGCCGTTACCCACCCAAAGCGATTCTCGGCACAGCCTATGAATTCGCCACCGGCAAACGCCTCGACTCCACCGACTTCGAGGGCGGCAAGTCCGGCGCCGTAAAAGTACTCGAAAACCTCGGATTCACCGTCAAGAAAAAGCTGTAAACCGCGCCCCGTCGTAACGCTGATGAGACTACAGTCCCCTCCGGCGCGTCTCTCATGCGTCCGGATGAACTTCCATTCGGCCACCACCCTCCACCGAAATCGGGGCTCTCCACGCAACTGAGTCACCTCAGCAAGGAGATCGCTCTATGAGGCTGATCGCGTTCGCACTGGTTGCAGCCGTTTCCATGGCCGGCATCGCCGCCCACAAAGCCTTCACACCACAACAAACAAATGCACAGGCCACCCCGCCCTACGTAACGAAAATGCCCGCCGGCTATCGCGACTACAGGTTCATCAACGTCGCGCATGAGGCAGGCGGCCTTAACAGTTTGGGCGCCATGTTAGGCAACGACGTGGCCATCAAAGCCTACCGCGCCAAAACCCTCCCGTTCCCCGACGGCACGATCATCGCCGCTCTGCACTACACGCATTCCCCGAATGCCGAAAACAACAAAATCTTCGGCCAGGTCCAATCCTTCACGCCCGGCAGCCCGACCAACATTCAGTTCATGATCAAGGACTCGCACAAATACGCCGCGACCGGCGGCTGGGGCTTCGGCACCTTCAGCCCCGACGGCAAACCTGCCGCCGCGGCCTCTATGAAGAGCTGCTACCCATGCCATGCTCGGGAAAAGGCTCACGATCTCGTCTTCACCCAATACGCACCCTAGTAGCGAGACCGCCGGTACCCCATTCATCTGGTTCGAGCATCGCCCCGAATCACCCCACCAAAGGAGAAGCCCTCGCGAGCATCGCTCACGAGGGCTTCTCTTGCAGTCCCGGTCGCTCTACATCTTGTGGAACTTCATCGACATCGTTGACGCCGAAGGACTCGGTGTCACGTCCGTCTCGGTCAGCGTCTTCCCATCTGCGCTCAGCACGAACGTGTTGTCACGCCGCACCTTGCCATCCTCGCCCGTGTAGATCACTTTTAGTGTGTGGGTGCCCTCCGGCTTCACGGCCATGGTTCCGCCCATGAACTTCGTCGCCGTGCCGTCGAGCTTGCACATCACAGGCTTGTCATTGTCCGTCTCCTTGAAGGCGATCATGCCCCCGCTCACACGGATCGAGAGGATTCCCTTATCCTGCGACTCCCTGAAGCTGCTGCCCTTCCATTCACCATTCAAGCCAGAGCCGCCCGAAATCCGCCGCGCCTCGTTGGTCACCGTAAACGGGCTGGTTCCGTCGTCCGGGAACACGTCATCCTTGCGGACCATCGTCTTCCCGTCCGCCGAGAGGCTGACCCTGATCTTGTCGGACAGCTTCCCATTCCTTCGCACATCGACCGCATAGCCCTGGCCCATCTTGTTGCAGGTGACCATCGCTCCGTCCGTCGGGCTCTTGTGTGGTTTGCCGTCGCAGACCGTCTTCGGTCCCGCTTTGCCATCCCGCGTCACCACGTATCCCTCGTTGTCCATCGCTATGCTGAAGGTCGGTCCGTCGAACTTCACCGTCGAAGGATCGATCTTCCAGGATCCGTTCCACGGGTTGGCCTGCGCCAGGCAGGGAAGTGCAAAGCCAACTGAACAAGCGAATGCCGCAATGCATTTCACGCCACGTCTCATAGTTCTCCTTCAAATTTTTTGTGCTGGATTGTGTTGGACCCGAAAGGTAAGGAGCCCATCCTGCGCTTCCACATGCTTGAAGTCAAGGCATTTACGCGACGCGGACCGCCGGGCGCCCCACATCTCGCTTCATGAGCTGCGGGCTCGCAGGGTGCCTGACCTGCCCTTCATTTCTCCGTAGTCGACCCGCCCAGCTTCGCGGTATAGTTCACCGTCCCTCGGCCAGGCCTTACGATTCCACGGAAAACTCTTAGGAGAGATCCATGAAACTCATCCTTCGCGCGGCCGTCGCGGCCGTTGCCTTCATCGCTGCGCCCTTCGCCTTCGCCGCCCACACCCACATGCCCGCCAACAGCACCTGGACCCTCAACGTCGGTGAGTCCAACTTCGGCGGAGGCTTTTCCATGAAGAGCGACACCTTCGTCATCACCACCGACACGGACAAGTGGGCCAAATGGTCCGACAACATGGTCGACGGCGATGGCAAGAACTGGAAGTCGTCCTGGAGCGGTCCCGAGGACGGCCACGCCCATCCATTTACGGGCATGTCCGGCAACTTCAGCACCAACCCCGCTACCGACGTCAGCGCCATGACCTTCCCCGACGGCACCGTCCAGACCTGCCACTTCTGGCTCAACTCGGCCAAAAACAAGTACAGCGAGAAGTGCGTCGCCAAATCCCCCGACGGCAAAGAGGTCAACCAGACCCTCGTCTACGACCGCGTCAAATAACCGAGCCACGAAACACGGCGCAGCGTGCCCCGCTCATCGCAGTTCTGCCGCGATGAGTGGGGTATGCTCCCGCCCATGGCCGACCCTGATTCGCGCAGCGGCGGCACCCATTTGGGAGTGCATCCCATGCGCGGGCCCACACCTTTTGTTTTCAAGACTTTGGAAGTCAAAGTCCAACGCTAAAGTCCATGATATGAAGACTTTGCGCAAAAACAAGGGGGGAGGGGGTGCCGCGCGGAATTCCCGCGCAACCCGCAGCCCGTCTTCTGCCCTCTCAAACTCCTGTCGAGCAACAAAAAAAAGAACTTAGGAGACCGCCCGTGGAACCGCACGTCCATCACGTCAACGTCAGCCGCTACATCCAGACCACCGAAGGCACGCACTCGCTCCTCGTCTGGATCATCATCGGCCTAATCGCCGGCTACCTCACCGGCAAGATCATGCGCGGCGCCGGGTTCGGCCCGCTCGTCGACATCATCGTCGGCGTCATCGGAGCCATCATTGGCGGCCTCATCATGATTACGCTGGGGTACGCCGGCACCGGTGGCTTTCTCTACACCGTCTTCGTGGCCGTCATCGGAGCCGTCATCCTCACGTTGATCCTGCGCCTGCTCACCGCCGGCCGCTTCCGCAACTTCTGAGCGTGAAAGTTCTGCGAGTTTCGCAATTATCAGGGCAACGATGACGAGCCGCCCGAAGGCGGCTCGTCTCTGGTGGATCAGCTGTTGTACTACTTGCGGATGAAGCGCCTGCGTGCAACGCCCGCCATTCCCAGCAGACCGCTGCCCAGCAGCGCCAGGCTGCTCGGCTCCGGCGTCGCGGAAGTGGGCGACTCGAAGAACGCGAACTGCGAAACGGAAGACGACGTGTCGGAGTAGTAGTCGGTTCCGCCGACTTCGTGATTCTGGTTATTGCAGCTGCCGCCGACGACTCCAACCAGCTCGAAGTTACTCGAGCCAGGATTGAAGCTCACGCCCGAAGTAATGCAATTGATCGAGCCGACGGGATTGCCCGCCCCGTTCACATCCACCCATCCGAGCGCATCGCTGTCCGCGGTGATGGTGATGATAATGTCCGGATCGACACCGCCGCTGACAGAGAAATAGACATCGTTGACGGAATCGGACTTGTTGTTCGACGCCGCAAGATAGTCGCCGCCAACGTCCTGTCCCCCCGCGCCTTTGCAGGTCGTGCTCGCGCCGTACATGCAATAGCCGATGTTGTCGTTGGCTCCGTCGAACGACGTGTTATTCCAGAACGGTGTGCCGTTGTTGGGGCTCAACTGAGCCTGTGTCAGCGGCGCATACCACGTGCCGTCCGAATGGAGCGTGAGACCGGTGCCCGTAATCGAAAAGACGACATCGTTGTAGTCGTAATCGGATGCTTTTGGATTGCTCCGCGTATCAACGGTGTCTTCGAAGCCCCCAAAGATGGTGGTTGTCGAAGCCCAGAGAGGTGTGGTCAGAAAAAATGCAACTGCACACACGACAAGCTTGAGTGATTTCATAATCTCCCTCTAAAAAAGCTGAATTGTTTTGGGGGAAGGCCCGAATCTTTCTTGCTACGAAGAGCGTCATACGTCGCTTACAAGCGAGGCCCGCAGAGACAGCAGCAGCAAAACTCGTGGTCATCGCGAGCTCTGGTCACCCCCGAACGGTTTCTGCCTTTGCAGGCAGACCCGTCCCGACCAGTGCCTGACAAGGACACCGCCCCGCGTCTCCACATCAGCGATTGCTATGACCTGTTATTGCAATCGAATGTCCATTCTCGGAGGGCATATCTTTACCAAAACGGGCCGTATGTGCATCGATGCGTCAAAAATGTGCAAATTCTTGCACGGGGAAAGAGGACGTGTCGTGTCGCCTCCGCTTTCGCCTGCCGTGATGCCAAGAACTAACTCACGCGAGGACTGCAACTTGCAGGATGGAGTATCCCGTGACCCGATGTATCGGCGAAGATGCTTTCAGATATGAACGACGAAACGATGCATCGTTCCCTGATCGGCCGCAGCGGCGGACGCCGAGAACTGAACACCCCCGTCCTTGTGATTGATGTCGAAGTACTCGAGCGCAACATCGCGAGAATGGCACGGTTGGCAAAGCAGCATGGTCTTGGCCTGCGGCCGCACGTCAAGACGCACAAGAGTGTCGAGATTGGCCGCCTGCAGCGCGATGCCGGGGCGACAGGTTTCTGCTGCGCGAAACTTGGCGAGGCGGAGGTGATGGCAGACGGCGGCATCGTCGACGGCCTGCTGCTCACCTCTCCTGTCGTATCGGATGGGGCGATCCGCCGACTCATCGAGCTCAATGCGCGTACAAGCGGCCTGATGTGCGTCGTCGACCATCCTGAAAATGTGAAGGCGCTGGGCGAGGCAGCGCGGGCGGCGGGCAAGAGCTTGCGAGTGCTGATCGACATCGACCCTGGCATTCATCGCACCGGGGTCACTTCCCCAGAAGCTGCGGTCGATCTGCTGCAAGAGATCTGCGCGCAACAATCTTTGATCTACAGCGGAGTGCAGTTTTACTGTGGCCGTGAGCAGCACATAGAAGGGTATGCGGATCGCCGCGCTGTCATCCAGCAAAGGACGGACTCTCTGCAAATCGTGATCGAAGCGCTGAAAGAGCAGGGCGGAGCTCCGTCGATCATCACTGGCGGCGGAACGGGAACTCATCGCATCGACACGGAGTTGGGCATTCTCACAGAGCTGCAAGTCGGCTCCTACATCTTCATGGACAGCCAGTACGCGGCGTGCGATATCACTGGCAGCGATGAGCCTCCGTACGAATTCGCTCTGATGGTGGATGTTCGCGTGATCAGCGCCAACTCGGCTGGAATGCGCACCGTCGATGCCGGATACAAAGCGCTTGCGACCGACGGCGGGATTCCACGCGTGCTCGCGGGCATGGCACCCGAAACCGAGTATCTCTTTATGGGCGACGAGCACGGATTGCTGACGTCGAGCGCGGAACTACTGCCCAGGATCGGCGAGCGAGTCATCCTCACTGCTCCTCACTGCGACCCGACCGTTAATCTCTACGATTTCTACCACGTGGTACGCGGAGATACTCTCGTTGCCATCTGGCCCGTCGACGCCCGCGGCCGCTCGCGCTGACTTCGAGTATTCTAGTAAGAGACACGAAGCCGGTTCGCGAATCAATCTGCCTCGATCCATGCGCCGGCCACGATAGGTTTCGTGCGCGGCAACAATCCCCGCAGGCCTGCGAGGCCGACGAATACGAGAGTTGCTGTGAATGATGCGAGCTTGAATGCCGCGGTCTTACGATTCAGGGGAAGCGCCTTCCACATTACAAGCAGCAACGTCTGGGCCGCGGTCACGCTCCAAACGGCGGTGTAGAAATACCTCCGCTCCGTGCCTTCGCCCTTGGTCGACACGCCGGCACGCGGAAGAACACCGGCTACGCCGGCAACCAGAACCACGGCGCAGAGCGGAGCATATCCCCACTGGTAGAGCTGCTTCGTCCGCCATGTGCCCGTCACCAGTGCGATTGCAAGCGCGAGTAGATTGATTGCCGCGAAGGTGAGGAGGGCGCTCCAGGCGAAGGTGTAGCAGACGCGCCGGTAAAGGGGATTGGCCCGGTCCTCGTCAAAGCGGAGGATGTAGGGCCGGGGTTCGACGCCGGGCAACTGCCCGCGCACGCCTGCGACCCCGGTGCCGGCAAGCACTGCGCCGAGCCACGCCAGGTTGCGCCATCCGAAGGAGCCTGCAAAGAGCCGAAAAGTAAGTGGTCCGGGCAGAAGAAAGAACACCCATATCCAGATGGGCCAGTGAGCCAGGCGGTAGTGCGGCTTGTTCCACTCGCGAATCTGGCGCTCGTTCGCGTACTCGATCCTTCCGGTGTATGGCATGTTGCCGAGTCTCACAAAGCCGGCGGGAGACGTCAAACGGGCTGGCAACCCCGAAGGAAAAATGCGCTGACAAGCGAAGGATATTAACTCCGGTGACGGATTGCGCTTGCCGAGGCCTATAATTCGGGGCATTGCAGTCAGAGGAGGACGTACGTGAAGAAGCTCGCCGTTGCTGCCGCCCTCGTTCTTACTTTCTCAGCCGCATCGTCCTTCGCCGAAACCTTTACGGGCTGGGTGTCGGATGCGATGTGCGCGAAGAATCCGGCCAAGGTATCCAACGCCAACCACGCCGATTGCGCCAAGAAATGCATTGAAGGCGGATCGCCTGCCGTGCTTGTGGTCGATGGAAAGGTCTACAAGGTCTCCAACCCGGATGCGTTGAAGAGCCACGCCGGAGAGAAGGTCACGGTGGACGGCACGCTGAAAGATGGAATGCTCACCGTGGACTCGGTGAAGTAGAAACGTTGCCGGTCGCGAGTGTTGTGCGTTGCATTTGACGACGTAACGCCGCAGCATGACCTGCGACGGTGATCCGGTGGTGTATATAGCGGTTCTCTTCCAACACCGCTTCTTTCCCAATCCATCGCAAAAGAAACCCGTGGTGAAGCGGAAGCCGCGTATGCATTTAACGAGGAGCGTCAAGAATCTTTGTCCCGATGACGCCGCGCTCTGATAGGCTTCGGCGGTAGTCAAAACTTCATCCCCGGAGGTTTTTCATTATGAATCACGGCATCATCGCGTGGATCATCATCGGGCTGATTGCAGGCTGGCTGACCGGGAAACTGATGAGGGGCTCCGGTTACGGCGCCCTGATGGATATTGTTATCGGGATTGTGGGGGCCTTGATTGGCGGGTTTATTGCGGCACACCTGGGGTACGCCGGCAATCACGGATTTGTGATGAGCATCATTCTGGCCGTGATCGGTGCGGTGATCCTGACGCTCATTTTGCGTCTGGTTACAGGGAATCGATCCGCCAATCTATGACCGAGTGCGGCCGGATATTCGGACTGGCCGCACGAAGTCCTTTCTCCTGAACGCCTCGTTTTGCATCTCCCCTCAAAGTGAATTTCGAGCGTTTTTCTGCGGGAAGCGTGCCACGCGCGGAGGAGTTCGGCGCATCGAAACTTTGCTGGAGGGATAAAGATCCATGGATCCCAGAGTTCTTGCAGCCATCATTATTGTGGCGGCGATCATCATCATTGCAGCGATTGTGATTGCGCGCCGGCGACAGAGATCAGCGCACCTGAAACAGCACTTCGGCTCTGAATATCAGCGTGAGGTTGAAGCCCGCGGCGACGCGAGCAAGGCTGAGGCTGCGCTTGCCGAACGAGAAGCCCGGGTGAACAAGCTCACGATTCGAGAGCTGCCCGCGACGGAACGTGCGACCTACGCGGAGGAATGGGCGGCGGTGCAGCGTCGCTTCGTGGATGATCCTTCGCTGGCGGTAAGCGAGGCGGATCGCCTGGTGAATCGTGTGATGACGGCGCGCGGCTATCCGGTCGCCGACTTCGATCAGCGAGCGGCGGATATCTCCGTCGGCTATCCAGGCGTAGTTCAAAACTACCGTTCTGCGCGCGACATCTTCGTGCGCCATAGCAATGGGCGCGCGTCGACTGAAGATCTTCGGCAGGCGATGGTGTATTACCGTTCGCTTTTCGATGAACTGCTTGGCGAGCACGTAGCTGAGGTAACGCCGCTCCGCCGGGCGTCATAGTTTCCCCTGCGGTGAAGGTGCTAAACGGTTCCCCGCGGGGAACCGTTTCTTTTGTATGCACACAAACCGGTGCGCCCGAAAAGGGAGCGGCCGCTCAATCCGGGCGGTTTTGACCACCTTCGAGACGAGAAACCGTCTTATTCTCTAGTACGGAAGAGGCCTCACAAGGAGCAGGATTGCGTTTCAAACATTTCGTCACCAATGTCATTGCGGTTATGGTGCTTTCTGCCGGCGCGGCGCTTGCGCAGAGCAGCCCTACCGCCTCGAAGCTTCTGGAGATCTCAACCTTCGGAGGCATCACCGGAACGTACACCGGACTGAGTGGGGGCAGGAATCTCGGTATTACGGCCGGCGTGGACATCGGCGTCCGTCCTTCTTTTTTTGGGTTTCGGCCGTACTTCGAGGGTCGGGGAACCTATCCCATGGACGGCGGACATATTGACGCGCAGAAAGATGCGCTCGGCGGCGTGCGCATGCAGCGAACGGTCCTGCCGAGCCTGCGGGTATATGGGGATTTCCTCTTTGGGCGCGGAGAGATCGACTATCAGAATGGAGGGTATCCTTCGCCGAGCGGAAATTACCTCTTCCTGCGCAGCACGTCCAATGTGGTCTCGCCGGGTGTTGGCGCAGAGTATCAGCTGACGAAGAATTTTTCGGGTTTGGTGGACGCGCAGTTTCAGCACTGGGACACGCCGGCCAAGCCATCAGGAAGTTTGTGGGCAACGCCTATTACAGTTGGCGTGCGCTATCGGTTTGATTTCAACCGGAAGGGCTATCCGTCTGCGCCGAGGTAAGATTGAGCCGGCCGCGTAGAAGCGCGTGCTCAATAGTGCTCGACGATCTCCGGATGACGGCGCAGCCACCAGCATGCACTGCTGCCGCCTTGCGGGAACAGCGAACGGCTGCAGGCGATGGTGTTCAAACCGTCGGGGTAGTAGGCCTCTTTGTTGCCCTTGAGATCGGCGATGGTGACGTGGCTGACCTCAACGGAACCCATGCCGCCGCCGAAGAGTGTCTGCGCCTTCCAGATGAGCCAGTCGGCGGGATAGACGAGCAATGCGGCAGCCAGAAGTACTTGCGCGGAGCGAACGATCCAGTGGATGACGCGCCGCTCGCGAGCTTCATTCACAGCAAGGGCTTCATTCATGGCTAAGGGCTTCATTCATGGCTTGGGTTTCGCCGAGTTGCCGGGAAGATTTGTGCATGGCTAAAGGTTGAACAGCTCGCGCAGTCTGCGCGTCTGCGAGCGGCTGACAGGGATCTCGGTGTTCCTGCGGTCGTCCATGCGGAGCTGATAAGCAGACTTGAACCACGGGACGACCTCGCGGATGTGCTGGATATTGACGACGAAGGAGCGATGCGCGCGCCAGAACTGATCTGGATCAAGCTGGTCCATCAACTCTTCCAGCGTACGCACGTTGGAGTCGCCTTCAATGGTCTTGGTGACGACGGTGATGCGGCCTTCGTCGATGGAGGCAAAGCAGACGTCACGCTGGTCAACGAGCAGAAGTCGGCTTTGCGCCTTGATGACAACTTTGCCGGACCGGCGCGCCTCGGCTGAGTCGTCGGCGTCTCGGGAGGCGTGCGAGACGCGATCGCCCAGCGCTGCCGCCTGCTCTTCGACCATGCGAAGGAGGGCATCGAGCTTCGCTTCGGCGGCGTCCCAAAGGCGGTTGCGCGTGGCGCTCGATTGCCTGCGGTGAGGATGCACGGCGGTGATCTGTGTGTTGGGCCGGTTCGCCGGCTTGGCATGACGCTGCGCGGTATCGTTCGAATGCACAGGCGTCTCTTCAGCAGCGGAGGCAGCCTCGCGGGATTCACCGGCAAGCGCGCGCAGTTTGTCGATGGTCTTGATCACGCGCTTGTTGTCGAAAGGCTTCAGCAGATAATCGACTGCGTTCACCTCAAAGGCTTTCACGGCGTACTGATCGAAGGCGGTGGCAAAGACAATCTGGGGCAGCTTCGCTTTGCGGTCCAGCGCCATCAGCTTCTTGAGGACAGCGAAGCCATCCAATCCCGGCATGCGCACGTCGAGGAAGACAACGTCAGGGCGGTGCGTGCGGATGAGATCGACCGCCTCAATGCCGTTGGAACCGTGCGCCACAACCTGGACATCGCCGGCACGGTCGAGCAGATATTGAAGCTCCTGACGGGCCAGCGGTTCGTCATCGATGATCAAGGCGGTAAGAGGCATGAGAGGCAGCGAATCGTGGATCAGGCGAACCTTGCGATTTTGTCCTCACCGCCATGAGCACGACGGACAAGGCAGGCACGCCTTTGCATTATTCACTATTCACTACGCATTATTCACTTTTCAGTCGCTGTAGGCGCGCAACCGGGCGGGCGCGCCATCCTGCGCGAGGTCGTGTCCGCACTGCGTGCAGAAGACGTCGGTAATCTTTACGCCGCGATGGCAGCGTCCGCATACAGGAGCAAGCTGGAACTGGCACTGTGGGCAGAAGTTATAGCTGGCGGTCAGCGTGGTGGAGCAGTTGGGGCAGCGGGAGAGAATTGGCTGCCGAAGCATAAAGTACACAACCGCGCCAATGCCGCCGGGGAGAACGACGCAGACCAGCATCCACAGGCCGGGAGACATGCCGCGGCGTCTGGAGTCGCGGCTGACGTATCCGAGCAGAAGTATGTAGCTGGCCACGAGCGCGCCCCATGTGTAGCCCATCATCACGCGCATGGGCAACATCTCATGGCGATGGTGCGGAAGCACGCCATGGAAGAGGTACTGCATCGCGACGAACCCGATAACCGCGAGAACGATCGACCAGCGCGGAATCATCCGCAGCTCGTCATCACCTGCCGAGACCGTCTCATTCTGCGGAACTGTGGACCAGGGCGTCACCGGGTCACCTCACCACTGGAGCGATTGCGTCCGCGATGGAGCCATACCATGATGAGCACAAACGCTGTGACAGGGAGCGACCACAGCAGCAGGATCATCATTTGATCGCTCGCATCGGGAATGCCCGTCGGTGTCAGATCGTAGCCGTCCATCATGCCCCAGACTGCATAGCAGATGACGAGCAGCATGCTGGAGCAGATGATCACCGGCACCCACAGGCTGCGCTTGCGGGACTGCTGCTCGCGCATGTTCAGAGCCTGCTCGCGCACCACGCGATGGGTGCGGTTGACGATCTGGGCGCGCGCGGCGCCGTGCAGGCGCGTTGCCTGAAGAAAATCATGGGGCGCATCACCATGCTGATCGCGGGGCAGAGCGCTCATTGACGCACCTCCGAACGATGAAGAGGATGATGATCTTCGCTATTGCGTTGTCCGCGCAACTGTACCAGCCGCGGCTTCAATGAGGCGAGGCCGCGGTAGAGGCGCGACTTCACGGTGGAGAGCGGAGCGCGCGTAATGGCGGCGATCTCTTCGAGCGAGAGGTCCTCATGGAAGCGCAGCGTGAGGACTTCGCGATAGCTGGGCTCGAGCGTCAGCATCACGGCTGCGACCTCGGCAGCGTCCTCACGTCCTTGAAACTGTTCGAGCGGGGAAGGACCGTCCTGCGGGATCTCGAAGGGACGCTCGTCGTCGGCGCCTTCGCGCATCTCGTCCAGCGAAGCCATGGTGCGCTTGCGGGAGAGATCGATGACGAGGTTGCGCGCGATGGTGAAGATCCAGGTATCGAAACGCGCCTTGCCGTTGTACTGTGAGCCGCGCTTCAGCACGCGGATCCAGACCTCCTGAAAGAGATCCTCGGCCACCTCGCGCTTGTTGGTGAGGAACATGAGGTAGCGCATCAGGCGGTGCTGATAGGTCTCGATGAGCCGGTCGAGAAGCTCGGGGTCCTGCCGCTTAAGGCCGCGCGCGATCGCAGCGTTTTCACGCTCGATCTGTCTGACAGCTTCGGCAGAGAGGCTGATGGCGGTCTTCACGTTCTTCAATGACGCAATTCCGGAGGAAAAAGTCTCGGTGGAGAGCCCGATTAAATGGCGAATCCCATCCAGAATACAGTCCTATAGGGCGCGACCGGAAGGGATTTTGCCGGGTTGGGGCCAAATCCGTCAGCACCCGTACACTGGAGGGATGGAGGTTCTGTACGGTCTTCATCCGGTGGAGGAGGCGCTTCGGGCTCGCGCCGGGGCTATTGACCACATTGCTGTGGCGCGGGAACGCCAGGGGCGCGGCGATCCGCGTCTGGCCGCCGTTGTCGAACTGGCGCGGGTGGCGGGAGTCCGGGTGGTCCAAGAGCCGCGGGAGCAACTGGACCGGCACGTCCGGGCCGAGCTTCACCGGGCTGGGACGCATCAGGGGGTGGTCGCCTTTCTGCGCGAGCGCCGGATGCTCGACCTCGAAGACCTGCTGGAGACGCCGCGGGAGGCCTCGCTGGGCGCTCCGCCCCAGCAGTTCTTTCTGGCACTGGACGGCGTGGAAGACCCGCATAATCTTGGGGCGCTGCTGCGCTCGGCCGATGGTGCGGGCGTGACGGGCGTGATTCTGCCGGAGCGGCGAACGGCGCCGCTGAGTGCGGTGGTGGCGAAGGCCTCGGCGGGGGCGTCCGAGCATGTGCGCATTGCGCGGGTGACCAACCTGACGCGGGCGCTGGAACAGATGAAGAAGCAGAACATCTGGATCGTGGGGCTGGACGAGCGCGGGACGCCGGACTACTTCGACTTCGATTTTCGGCAGGACTGCTGCCTGGTGCTGGGCCGCGAGGGCGCGGGACTGCATGATCTGGTGAAGCGCACGTGCGACTTTCTGCTGCGGATTCCGATGGAAGGCAGCGTGGCCTCGCTGAATGTTTCGGTGGCGGGTGCGGTGGTGATGTACGAGGCTTTGCGGCAGCGGCGCGCTGATGCTGTTCCGCGCGTGCCGGAGTCCAAGACTCAGAAGTCCGGTTCGCAGCGGCCGCGCAAAGGTTTGGGATCGTGAGATTGTCTTGTAGTTGGTTTTTGTGCGGCGTATGGGTGTGCGCTGTTCTTGTTGGTTCAACCGCCGCGGCACAGACTCCCGCCGCCAATGCGCCGCAGACGCAATCGAGTGCGCCGCAATCTCCGCAGCCCGAGCCCCCGCGCGGGAAGGTCCTGTTCCAGAGCCACGGAGATTCTTCCGGTGTGGACGATCAGACGCAGAACCAGCCTGCGGCGCAGGAGGCGCAGGCGCCTGCGAATGCTCAGCCACAGCTGACTGATGCGGACCGCGCGGCGATTCAAATCACACGCTACGATCTCAACATTCGCATCGTGCCGGCCAGCTCAAGGCTCACAGGGCGTGCGCGCCTCACCGTCGAGAACGGGAGCGACAGAACGCTCGACCGAATCGCGTTGCAGATCTCGTCATCATTGAAGTGGGAGAACGTGTCGCTCGCAGGAAGGGCGTTGCCGGTGGCGCAGCACCTGCTGGACACGGATGCGGATCACACGGGGCAGTCAAGCGAACTGATTGTCGTGCTTCCGCAACCGCTGGCGCCGGGTGCGAGCGTGACGCTGGACACGTTTTACTCGGGCACAATTGAGGAGAATGGAGGCCGCCTGGAGCGGCTCGGCGCGACTACGGCGCGGGCGCTGGAGACGGACTGGGATGCGATCGCGCCGGACGCAACGGCGTTGCGCGGCTTCGGCAATGTGTTGTGGTTTCCAGTCGCTGCGCCGCAGCTGTTCCTCTCCGACGGCTCGCTGGTTCCGGCAATCGAGAAGCACCGCATGCAATACGCGGACACGCCGGTAAGCTTGCGGCTGAGTGTGGAGTACAGCGGCGAAGCGCCCGCAGCAGCGTACTTTTGCGGAAGGCGCCGCGCACTCGTGGCACACAATGACGACGCGGACGCTCCGGTGGCTGAAGGCAGCGGGATTGCGACAGCAGACTTCGCGGCCCAGGCGATTGGGCCGCGCCCGCTGAGCCTGTTCGTGATCGCGTTGCCGGAGACGATGATCGCTCCGGTGCCGATGGCTGCGGCGGGGTTGAGGTCGGGTGCTACGGCGAATGGTGCAAGCAGCGCGCCGATGCTTTCACCCCAGCGAGCAGGGTCGCCGGGAACCCCGATGCTTTCACCCCAGCGAGCCAGCTCGCCGGGGACCCCGATGCTGGCGGTCGAGAGCACCGACGATCGCGCGCTTCCGTTGCTGGCCGACTCGGCTGAACGTGTGGCGCCGCTGCTGGTCGAATGGTTTGGGCCGCATCCGACCTCTGCACTCACCGTGATCGACCACATGGGTCAGCCGTTTGAGGATGGTCCGCTGTTGGTTGCTCCGGTTGGCATGCTGGCTGCGTCCAGTGCGTCGCCGATGCTGGCGCACAGCCTGACGCATGCGTGGGTGCAGACTGGGCAGCCGTGGATGGACGAAGGCCTGGCAGAGTTTTTCTCGCTGTTGTGGACGGAACGCGAGAAGGGACGCGATGCCGCGGTCGCGCAGCTCGATGCGATGATGCAGCCGGTAGCCGCGGCAGACACGCTTGCGGGGAATGTGGCGAGCGAGACGGCGACGGATGCGGAGAGCAGCTCCAGCACAGCCGAAGCAACGATCGGCCAGCCGCTGATCTCTGCCGATGACGAGCTTTTCTATCGGCGCAAGGCTGCCGCGGTGTGGTGGATGCTGCGCGATATCGTCGGCGAGCAACCGCTGCAGATTGCGCTGAGCACATGGCGCACGCAACCGGTGCGGCATGATTCACCTGAAGACCAGGCGCGCGCGTTTGAGGCGTTGCTGGAAAAGATCAGCGGCAAAGATCTCGGATGGTTCTTCAATGACTGGGTTCTGCGCGATCGTGGGCTGCCGTCGCTCAGTATCGTCGACGTGACTCCGCGTGAGATGCCTGCCGTGCCGGGCCATGGCGCGGGTTGGCTGACAGCTGTGACCGTGCACAACGCGGGCGCGGCGGAGGTTGAGGTGCCGCTGGTCGTACGCTCCGGAGAATCCAGCACCACCAGGCGCATTCACGTCGCCGGAAACTCGAACACGACAGAGCGGGTTGTAACAGAAGCCGCGCCGACCCAGGTTGTGGTGAACGATGGCAGCGTCCCGGAGATGGGAGCGAGCGCGCATACGCTGGACGTCGTTCAGCATCCGGAGTAGGGCGTTAGCGTACTTTTCCTGGCACGCAGTTTTCGAGAGGGATGCGCGGAGCTCGTTTTCGTAGAGAGAAAACGCCGTTATCTCCGCCGGCGTGCAGGACGGCGAGCTGGGCGTTTGGGAGCTGGAGGCGCGGGCGTCGAACACACCTGTCCGCCGGCGATGGGCCGCTCGCATGTGAGCGCGACCGGCCGGATCGTATCGGCAGCGGACGTGCCCTTTGTCGCGATCAATCCTGTGTCATCGGCGAGCTGCGGCAGCGCGTACGTAATGCTCGCAAGCTGCGCGGCGCTGGCGTTGCCTCCGAGTGTGAAGCTATAGTGGCCGGGCGAAGCTTCCCCGGTCAGAGTCAGATCCGCTCCGGGGCCAAGGTCGATCGTCGCCGGCTGCAGCTCTGCGGTCCATGCATCGTCAGTGGAGTTCAGCGTGGCCTCGAAGGTCTGAGTGGGAGTTGCCGTAGTTTTCGCCGGGAGGATCTGGCCGTTTGCGCGGCGCGGCGGCACGGGGATGGTGAGGCTGACGGTGCCATTCCAATCGTGAATCGGTGTGGCATCAGGATGGGTAAGGTTCGCGGCAACGGTGCCCTGCACGTGTGCGTCGGATGGAATTCGCTGCGAGAAGAGTCTCAACCAGCCGAAGATCCAGTCGAGCGGAAGGCTCTGGGCCTGCACGGTGGCCGCCGCGGCTTTGGGCTGGGAGAGATCGACGGCCGGCGATGTAATCGCGAGAGGCTGCGCTCCGTTGACGGGCACATTGCAGGTGAGATCGGTGAGGCGAACGGCGGGAAGATCGGCAGTGCTCTCGCAGCTGAAGGATTCATCCAGCGAGTTCGCGGGCACGAAGTCGGCGCGTCGAAGCTCGTCGAGCGTGACCTTCAGCTTCAACGCGGCGGAGCCTAGAGGGCCGTCGAGCGATGCATCGGCGTGCAGTGTGCCTCGCCAGTCGCGATCGTTGCCGGAGATAAGCTTGCTGGCTTCGCCGAGCGGGGCGTCATGCCAGCTTGCCTGCAAATCGACCGGCACGTCCTGCATGTGCTCGGCCCGTTGCAGCGAGCCTTCGAGACGCATGGTGCCGGGATCGCCGATGTTGGAATCCGTGCGCATCGGCTTGCCCTCCAGGCGAACACGCCAGACCTGCGGCGACGGAAGCCATAAAGCGAAGTCGGCGTCGGTCAGTGAAAAGGGCTTCTTTTCGTTTCCGATCTTGAGATTGATCCTGCCGCCCGTGGCTTCGATGTAAGGAAAGCGCGGAGCCTCGCCGGCCTTCTGCTGTGCCGTCGGAGCGGTGTCGACGTGCGAGGCGTGGAGCAACACGCTTTCGAGATTCCAGCGGCCATCGGAGCGGCGCACGAGGTTCACGCTGGGGTTCTCGAACTTTACCTCGGAGAATTCGACGCGGCGCTTCCAGAGCGAGCTGACCCGCAACGTTGCAACGACCTCATTGGCACGGATGGTCGGTTCATTGCCGAAGGCAGGATCTTCGCTGACGACAAAGTTTTCGAGCGTGAAGCCCGGCATGGGCAGCAGGTGCAGCGAAACGCTATCAAGATGCACCGGCCGCCCGAGGCTCTCGCTCATGCTGGCAACGATGCGCCGCTGATAGCGGCCGACGTTGAGCAGCGGAGGCGTGATGGCGAGCAGCAGAAGCACCAGAAGTAGGGCGATTACGAGCTTCATGCTCTGCCGCCGTCTGCCGCGTCCCGCGCCGATCTGCTCGTTCTCTTCCATCTGCCTTTCTCAGTGTGCGACGCAGAGACGCCGCTGCCATTCCGAACGGCTGCGAATGTCTCTCGTCGGCGCTCAGCGAACGATGTGGAAGGTGCGGCTCCAGCGTGTGCCGGTAAAGAAATGCGTCACCACGTGAAGCATGAACGCGATGCGGTCGCCGGCGCTGGTCTTGTCTTCCTCATCCGCCGGCGTCTTGAACGACCAGTAGACGAACATCGGGCGGCCCATGATGTTCTCCATCGGCACAAAGCCCCAGAAGCGGCTGTCGAGGCTTTCGGTCCGATTGTCTCCCATGGCGAAGACCTTGCCGGGAGGGACGACCAGGTCGCCATTCTGGATGTGTGTGGGCAGTTCCACACGCCACAGAGCGGTTACCTGCTCGTCCGGTCCGGGAGTGATGGCCGGGAAGTCGTCGCGGTAAGGCTCGTACGCGTCTTCAAAGTTGCCGTTGTCGGTCGGCATGGCCGCGTACGGTTCCTTTTGCGCGACGCCGTTCACATACAGCACGCCGTGAAGAAGATGAATGTGATCGCCGGGGAGGCCAATGGCTCGTTTGACGAGGATGAGGTCCGGCGTCTCAGGATTGGGCTTCAGGAAGACGATGATGTCGCCGCGCCGGACGGGCCGATAGTGCACGAACGGCGCCCAGGAGGTCGGCGGCGCCAGTGTGATGCGGTCTACGACGACGTGGTCGCCGATGAGCAGGGTCTTCTCCATCGAACCCGACGGGATGACGAAGTTCTGGAAGATGAAACCCATGATGAAGAGCCCGACGACGAGCACAGCGCAGATGGACGACAGCGCCTCGAGCGGCGTCTCTTTGATCTCCGCATCGGCGGGGCGTCCCGCGGCGGTGTTGGCAGCGATGACTGCTTCCTCGCTGCGGTTGGCCGATGCCCTCGCCTCCGCGCTCTCTGCAGTTCTGGTCAAGTGAGTCGGTCTCCCTGCCGTCGCTTGGCGGCTCTGCCAGTGTACCCTGCGCTGGCCGGGCTGTTCCGTCGGCCGCCGCAACACAGGGAAGCCTTTAGCGCAGCACGTGGAAGCTCAAGGCGGCGCGCAGCCGGCTCTTCAGCGAGGGGGGCGGAGCGTCCTCTGTCATGGGAAGAATGGAAAAGTAGACGAAGAAGGGCCTGCCGACGACGTCGCGCTCCGGCACGAAACCCCAGTAGCGGCTGTCTTCGCTGTCATTGCGATTGTCGCCGAGCACGAATAGCTGGCCTTTGGGAACGGTCAGCTCGCCGTCGACAACCGAACGCCGAAGACGCATCCACCAGTTGGGGTCGAGGCTCGGATCCGCTCGCAGCAGCGAAGGGAAGTTGTCGCGGAAGTCGTCCTGCACGGCGGCCGAATAGAACGCGTAGGGTTCGTCGACAGGCTTTTCGTTGATCCACACGCGGCCGTGCTTCAGGCGAATGCGATCGCCCGGGACTGCGATGACGCGCTTTACCAGATGCATCGAGGGATCGACCGGGTAATGGAAAACGACGAGGTCGCCGCGATGGACTCCGGACGGCGGCAGCAGCCAGGAGAGATGGCCTTCCGGCTCGTACGACTGCTTGTCAACCATCAGGAAGTCGCCGACGCGCAGAGTGGGAACCATCGACTCCGAGGGGATGCGGAACGGCTGCAGGATGAACGTGAGCGCAAACAGCGCGACGACGAGGAACTCCATCAGCGAGCGGAAGGTGGCGAGCACACCGTCATGGGCCTTCGACGCAGGCACCGCGCGAAACGCCTTCACTGGCTGCGTCGGCTCAACGTGCATAGCATCCGCCGGGATGGAGACTGGAGGCATCATGCGGCATCCTCGCTTTGGCCTTCGCCCCGGCGCTCGATCGTGGACAATGGCTCTTTCCAGTGTTTGAGCGCAATTTCCGCGGCGCGCTGCTGGGCTTCCTTCTTGCTTGCGCCCTCCGCGGTCGCGAGTATGGCGGTCTTCCCGCTCGGACTCTCCAGGCGGGCTTCGACCTTGAAGCGCCGCTGGTGCGCGGGACCGGTCTGCTCGATGTCCGCGTAGCGCAAACGACCGGCGCCTTGCGCCTGGATGCGCTCCTGCAGAATGGTTTTCGCATCGCGCAGAGCGCCGCGCCCGCCATCCATCTTGATGGCGGCTTCGAGCACGGAGAGCTCCGGCTTGACCAGCCGCTGCTCGACGAGCCGACGCACCTCGCGGAAGCCGTCTTTGCCGGCCGCGTTGGCGTCCAGATAGATCGCAGCCATCAGAGCTTCGGCGGCGTTGGCTAGCAGGGCAGGCTTGCGACGCGCGCCGTTCTGCTCCGCACTGCGGCCGACCAGCAAATGCTGGTCGAGCCCAAGCTCTATGCCGAGCGCCGCCATGCGCTGCCGGCTGACGAGACTGGCGCGCATGCGCGTCAGCTCACCTTCGCTGCGGTCGGAGAATCGTTTGAACAAAAGCTCCGTGACGGCGAGGCCGAGAACGGCATCGCCCACGAACTCGAGTTGCTCGTTGTCGGTACCCGGTGTGTTTTTCGTTTCGTGCGCGGCGATGTCGGCTGGGTTGGTTCGGGCCTCGTAGGGGTGGGAGCGATGCGTCAACGCCAGCTCCAGCAGGGCAGGCTTGCTGAACCGGTAGCCGATCTTCTGCTCCAGGGACGAGTGCGGCGTTGCGGACCGGGCAGCCGACGCTCGGCCGCGGCGCTCCGGGCTGGGCTGTATGGCATGCGATTTAGTGCGCTCGGTCCCCATTTCTGCCCTTCAGTTTACGCGGCTGGGACGGGGGATGCTGCTCCAACGAAGGTGGGCGAACCCTCCCACGAACCTACTTCGGAGGGTCCGGCTTGTAGGCCTCTTTCTGGGCCTTGCCAGTGGGGTCAAAGGTGCTGTCGTCCTGTGCGGGCTGCGCTTCGCGGCGAGGCAGCTGGAAAGGTTCCTTCAGCCCCGCCTCGGCGGCCTGCAGGGTGTCGGGGCGGCTGTCCCGGACTTGGAGCGCGGCCTGGTATTCGGCGACGGCATGCTGCCGGTCCGGCGTCGCCATGGTGTCGTACAGCCGGCCAAGGTAGATGTGGCTCCAGGCCAGCGTGCGCGGATCTTTCGTGAGGGTCAGGGCCTTTTCGAATCCCTGCTTGGCATCTTCCGCATTGCCGTTGAGGAGGTCGATCTCGGCAAGCAGATAGGTGGCCTGGCCGTGGTCGGACTTTGGATCCTTGAGCGCCTGCTCGGCAAGGTCCGACGCACCATCGACATTGCCCTTGGCGAGATCGAGCTCGGCCAGCTCTAGACCTTGAATCTTGTGCGGCGGCGCCGAAGGATGCAGAGGATCGGCGGGCGCTCCCTTGACGAAGACAATCGCGCGCGCGTGGTGCTCCTCGCGGTCGATGTCCATGCCGTAGATCATTGGCGCGATCTCGTCGCGCAGGCCGTCGCCGTTATGCTCCATCACGCCAAGCGCCTGGTAAAAGTACCCGGTCAGCACCCAACCCTGCGACTCATCGACGTCGACCATGTGCTGACGGGCCGCGGCATTGGCGCGGTCATACACCGCCTTTTGCGCCTGATACTGTTCCGTGTCGGCGCGGCCGATGGCGCCTCTGGGCTTCGCCGGCGCCGGTGTATCGATGACATACATCCGCGCCTCGATCGCCTTGATCAGGCACTCGGTGATGAGTGCCACGGCATCGTTCTTGTAGAAAAACTCGATCGGCGCATCCTGAACGCTTTTCAGAATCGGCTGGATGCGCTCCATCGCCTGTCCGCGGCTGTAGACCATCGGCTCAACCACGTAGTGCAGATAGATGTGGCGGATCTCGTTCATCCGAACGGGATCGCCCGCGCTGTTATCCGGCGACATCACGATGATGTAGTCCGAGCCATAAATGCGCGCATTGGTCAGCGCAGGCGAAAGCATCGGCTCCAGCAGCACGAGGAAGCGGCGTCCGTCATAGCTTGAAACCGGCTGGTGCAGGTAGATATTCGTGTTGAGGATCATCTGCACCATGGGATCGTGAACGCGCGCGGTGAGCGCCTCGTACTCGGACCGATGGCGAAGCCAGATGTAGTGCAGGTCGACCTGATGGGCAAAGTCACGCAGCAATGGAAGGATCTCGATGACCTGTTCGGCTTGCGGCGGCAGATCGCTCTCGTCGACGTTAGGCGTCAGATCCGGTGCCGGCGAAAGATACAGCGCAAGCGAGACATACTGCCCGACCGCCAGACCGGAGTTGGTCAGCTGATGCTGCGAGATGAAGTTGCACAGCGCGTCGCGGCTCTTGCGTGCCGGCTCCGACTGCTGCAGTGCCGCATTCATGTCGTCTCGGACCTCTGCGCGCACCGGCGCGGAGTGATCCAGGTCGGCGTCGTAGCCGCAAGCATTCAGTGCTGCCGCCATCTGGAAGAGTGGCTCGCTGGTCTCCAGTGTGACGGCCGCCCCGCCGGGCTCGATCTGCGCTGCTCTCGGCCGCGCCGCCGGATTCGGATTGTCGACTGCCTGCTGTCCCGGAGGCGCTGAAGACGAGGCGCCGGAAGATGACGTCGAGGAAGAGCTTTGGGCCAACGCCACAGACGCAGCCGGCCCCAGGACCAGGGCCAACGCAAAGATGCAGGTTGATTGGAGCAGGGGTTTCAACGGAGACACCGTACCGGTTCGACGCACCCGCTTAGTCTATGGAAGCCGGACAGCACACCGCAAACCGAGCCAATGGCCGCGCTATCCGCGCACCGAGACGCCCGTATAGGTCAGCATCACGTGGCCGTCGACCGGCACACCGAAGACGGTCGCCGGCTGGAAGACGCTGGACAGCAGATTTTCCTCCACCCGCAGCCGGACCGCCGGGCTCGAGGGACCATCAAGAATCGTGTAGTCGTAGACTCGGCCGCGCGTATCCACTTTGGCCTCAACGAGAACCGCAACCTCGCGCCCGGTCTCGACCGGCTGCGGCGGTACCTGCGAATAGAGATAGTGCGGCGCTACCAGATGGGCCAGGCCGTCGTCATTCGCCTGCACAGTAACGCCCGGGCCAAACAGCCGGAACAGACCGGCTGCCAGGAGTACGGCTGCAAGCGCACCGCCGGCGCCCTGCAGAGCCAGCGGAGCCACCGAGTTCTTCCAAAACAGCGCAATACGCCCGACCAGCGGCAAGTAGCTGCCGCGCTGGCGCTCGATGCTCAGTGCAACCTGAAGCTCAGACTGCAGACAGGCAGGTATCTTGGCAGAACGCAACTCTCCCAGCGCCGACTGCATGGAACGCCATGCAGCGAACTCGTCGGTGCAGGGAGCGCATGCCTCGAGATGACCGGCGACGCGGCCCATCTCCACGCCGCTCAGCGCTCCATCCAAGTAGGAAGAGAACGCCGCACGGGCGGCCTGGCATTCGCCCGGCGCCTGCATCCATTCGCCCTGTTGGATTGTCTCGAGGTCCATCACATCACCGTTTCAAGTCTAGCCGTTACACCTGTGGAGCCGGCGCTTTCCACACGCTGCTCGTTCCTCTTCAGGAACTCCCGCAGCGCCGCGCGGCCTCTGGTCAGGCGGCTCTTCACTGTGCCCAGGTTCACGTTCAGAATCTCTGCAATCTCTTCATAGCCAAAGCCTTCAATCTCGCGCAATACAACTACCTCGCGATAGGCGTCCGGCAGCTCCCGCAGCGCCGTTTCGACTTTGTGGCGTGTCTCCAGTCGCAGGATCTGCTCAAAGGGCGAGGCGTCTCCCGCCGCCAGCATGTCCGCCATCGAAGTGCATTCGCCCTCTTCGTTTTCGATGGGCGCATCCATCGCCAGCTCCTGCCTCTTATGGCGGCTCCACCAGCGGCGCTGGTTGCTGGCCTCGTGCAGCGCGATACGATAGATCCAGGTGCGTAGACTGGCGTCGCCATGAAAGCCGGAGATGCTGCGGAATACCTTGACGAAGACCTCTTGGGTCACGTCGGCGGCATCCGCCGGGTCCCGCAGGCTGCGGACAATTAAGGAGTAGATAGGCTGGCTGTATTGCGCGATCAGCAGAGCGAACGCCGCTTCGGAGCCGCTCTTCAGCTCGCGCACGAGCTCCTGCTCCTCCGACTGAATCCCGATCGCGCTCGCCAGATCGCTCATCGCAGCCCTTGCCCGCACGGAACGCTCCCATCCGGCTGCCATTCCACAGGTGCCATTAAAGTAGGCTTCCGGCCCAATGTCTGTCCAGAGACCCTTTGGTTTAGACGATCGTGCTCGACTCTCGCCTGTGCATCGGGGTCTCGACTGAGAGGGAGGGGAACTGCGCCGCCGGCGGCAGAGTGCTCGCCCACTCTAACCCCTTAGACACCGGGCTATTTCCTTTTGTTCCTTTGTATTCCGCCGCTTGTTTGACTTGCATCAACGGCACGGGCGACAATGCTTAAAGTCCGGTCAAAGTGGGCCTGTGGCGCAGCTGGGAGCGCGCTTCCATGGCATGGAAGAGGTCATCGGTTCGATCCCGATCAGGTCCACCAATCATCCTCCCTCCCGCTGGCCGCTAATCCCGATCCGAATTGCTCTCTCGACGGAGGTCGCACGCCCTCTGCGAAGGTATCCCCCCGCCTTTCGAGGTTCCTAAACGCAAATAACTCGTGGCGGCGAGAGGGTCTTCACGCTAGACTTCTCGACGAGCTTCGGCTGTTATCGTTTCAGTGATATCGAAATCGTTGCAGCGTGGGAACCCCCGGACCCTCGTGAGCGGCAGAAGGATGCCCGCCTTGACTGAATCCGAGTTGCACGAGGAAGTCGTGCTGCCCTCCGAGCTCTCCACCGTCGACGCGATCGAAGCAAAGTCGGAGGAGTTCGCACGCAAGGCGGGCTTTGATGAGGACACCGCCAGCCAGATCTCGATGATCTCGCGCGAGGCCGCGGCCAACGCTGTCTTACATGGAAACCGCAAGGATCCGAATAAGAGAGTCCGGGCGAAGTTTTCGCTCACCAGCGAGAACCTGACAATCCAGGTCGCCGACGAGGGCGAGGGCTTCGATTCCTCTGCCATACCCGACCCGCTTTCGCCCGAAGGTCTGCTGAAGCCCTCCGGCCGCGGCATTTTCCTTATGCGTGCCATCATGGATGAGGTAAACTTCCGGCAATTGAATCCGGGTACGGAGATCACGTTAGTCAAACACAGAAATCGAGAGTGAGGAGAAGGTTCATGAGCATGAATGTGAAGATCCGGCATGTCGGTGGGGTGACGGTGCTCGACCTGAGCGGAAGGATTACTCTGGGCGAAGGAAGCATCGGCCTGCGCGATGCTATTCGCGACGCCATGGCCGCAGGTTCGAAGAAGATTCTGCTGAACGTTGGAGACGTCAACTACATCGACAGCGCCGGCCTCGGCGAGCTTGTCGGCGCATATACCTCCGTGAAGAACGCCGGTGGCGATTTGAAGCTGATGAACCTGTCGAAGAAGGTAAAGGACCTGCTCGTCATCACGAAACTGCTGACGGTCTTCGACGTCAAGGAGAACGAGCAGGATGCGATCGCATCGTTCGGTTGAGAGGATTCTCTTCCGCCCATCCAAAGGCCGCTCCTCGGAGCGGCCTTTCTGCGTCAGCGGGCCAGGAAACAGCCGAATCCTTTAGTACTGCGCAAGAGTTTGCCTGTCTCGGAGGCAAAATCTTGCCGAAAAAACACCGCGAGATTTTGTATCGCCGTCGTTCTCTTGTGCTATCACTATCCAACACAAGATCACTGGGTTGAATTGTCTCTCACTCGCGATTGATACGAGGCCCCCGAGAGGGTTCGTCCAGCTCATTACATCGGCGCTCTGGAATGTTTTGCCTTCGTTCGCAACTGGAACAGGACGCCAATCAGGAGCTCAGAAATGAAAATCCTTCGGTATCTGATCGCGGCTGTGCTGGTCCTCGGAGTCTCGGGCATAGCCCATGCATTCACTTTCGGGGGGCTGGATCCTCAGGATCCCAATCCTTTCCCGGTCACGCCAGGTCAAGCGTTTACCATCCAGTTTTACGCCGACTGTCCCTCCGTCCTTAGTGGAGATCCGGATAATAACGACCCTAACGCCGGCTGCTTCTTCTTGATCAACAATTCCACGACCCAAACCATCACGTCCCTACAGGTAACCTTCCCGGACAACGGTCCGGGCGGGACGGATGGGCAAAACGTGTATTGCATCGCTTCCACGCTGTTCACCGAGTCAAACTGCAGCCTATCGAATGGCGTCTATACCGTCGATCTTTACCAGGGAACGGGAACGGGTGTCACACCCGGCGAGCAATTCGTGCTGATTGAGAATTGCGATGCCAACGGTGACTGCGTTCCGCCTGCCGATTTTCCCGAGGCTACCGTGATCGCCAATGCGCCCGAGCCGAGCTCCATCTGGATGGGACTGAGCAGTCTCGGATCGCTCGGCTACCTTCTGCGGCGCCGGCGCAGAGTTCTGAAGTCCTGACGACGCCTCTGCGGTCCGTTCGGAAAGCTGCACCTCTCGGTGCAGCTTTTTCGTTTTCCATCCAGATCGCAAGCGGTGTAGCATCTGTCATCGGATAAATCCGGTCTCACGTGCCTCCAGAATCGCTCGTGCTCTTTTGAGCGCGGGCACCCCCATTTGGAGAAAACGCCATGTCCCGTCGTGCAATGTTGATCGCGCTGTTGCTGCCCTTCATGGCGGTGCAGAGTTCCCCGGCTTCGGCTCCTGTACATTCAGGCGCACAGGCCACGACGCACGCTGCGGATTCGGTCGAGCAGGTTCGCCTGGGGCAGTCAGTCATTCCTCTCTCGGGTCCTTGGAAGTTTCAGACCGGCGATAATCCCGCGTGGTCACAGCCTGATTTCGATGACTCCTCCTGGGCCCTCATGGACATGACAGCCCGGTCGAGATCGTCGGACCCGAGCCGAATGATTCCGCTCCCCGGTTGGACCGCCCGCGGCTATCCTCACTACGCCGGTTATGCCTGGTATCGGTTGCAGGTGGATGTCCAGGGCAGCGGCCGGAGCCTGGCGCTGAAGATGCCGGACAGCGTCGATGACGCATACCAGGTGTTCATCAATGGAGTTCGGATTGGCCAGTTTGGCAAGTTCACCGGCCATTCCGTAACGGCCTACGGAGCGATCCCGCAAGCATTTCCGCTGCCGAAAGATTTGACTGGCGGAAAGATGACGATTGCCATCCGGCTGTGGATGGACAGCGCGACACCATTCCTCAGCCCGGATGCCGGCGGCCTGCATGACCCACCGATGCTCGGCTACCTGCCGAACATCACCGACATGGTGCGACTGGGTTTCAATAACAACCTGCACACGGTGGGCACGGGATTTCTTGAGTGGCTCATTTTGTTCATGGCGATGATCATGGCCCTGGCGTTGTACTGGCTCGAGCCGGACGAGGAGGCCTACCTCTGGCTCGCGATCGTTTGCATCGTCACACTTGTGGGCAATTCAGTCGTGCTGCTGGCGAACTTCACGCTCGTCGGGCAGACGCAGGGAGTCATCCTTCGCACCGTCATTGCCGCTCCGGCCCGTATCGGTCTGTGGGTGATGTTCTGGGCTTACTGGTTCCGGTTGCCAAAGATTAGGCGGCTTCACTGGGCAACGTGGGTGCTGGTGGGCCTGCTGACCCTCGGAACAGCGATGATGAGTCCTCCGCTGTACGGCCATAGCATCCCTGTTCAGGCCGCGAACATTCTGTATCCAGCATGCCTCATCTTGAAGCTGGGTCTGGGTGTGATGCTTGCTGTCGTGGCCATCATGGGCTTCATGCGCCACCGCGGTGAGGGCGGCGCGGCCGGAGTCGCCATACTGCTTGCCTTCATCGCGAACTTCCAGCGTGAGCTCCAAATGGTTCACGTTCCCATCCTGACGACCATCCTGAGTTTCCGGGTTTCGCTGGGGCAGATCTCGACTATCCTCTCGCTGCTGATCATCACCGTCCTGTTGCTTCGCCGCTTCGTTCATTCGCAGCGCCAGCAGGAGCAGTGGAAGCTCGAGATCGAGCAGGCGCGCAGTGTCCAGCACCTGCTCATCCCTGACCAACTGCCTCGGGTGCACAACATGCTGATCCGCAGTGAATATCATCCTCATCGCGAGGTCGGCGGCGATTTCTTTCAAATCCTTCCGCTGGACGACTCCGGCTCCGCGCTGGTCATGCTCGGCGACGTCACCGGCAAGGGCCTGCAAGCCGGCATGCTTGTTGCGCTCATCGTGGGCGCCATTCGCAGCGCCGTGCAGCAAACCACTGACCCCGCGCAGATTCTTTCGATGATCAACGACCAGTTGGCGGAGCGCGAGCACTCCAGCGCTACCTGCGTCATCCTGCGTATCTCCGACGACGGAGCGGTCCGCCTCGCGCACGCCGGTCACCTGCCTCCGTATCTGAACGCGCGCGAGCTCCCCATGGAAGGCGCGCTCCCGCTGGGAATGGTTCCGGGCATCGAGTTTCCCTCGCAGTCGCTGCAGCTGCACGCCGGTGACGAGCTCACGCTGATGTCAGACGGTGTCGTTGAGGCGCAGGACTCCAGCGGACGGCTCTTCGGCTTCGATCGCGTGCACGACATGATGAGTCATCAGGCCACCGCAGGCGACCTAGTCGCCGCCGCGAAGAAATTCGGTCAGGCCGATGATATTACCGTGCTGCAGGTGCAATGGCAGGGCCAAAGCTCTTCACTGAGCTTCTCTGCGGAGCCGCAGCTGGCAGCGCATTAGCCGGACATTCACTCTGCGGATTCGGCTTCCGCGACGCTCGGATAAAGCCGCAGCAGGCCATCCAGCCGTGTCATCTCGAACAGCGTCAGAACACGCGGAGTCGCTCCTGCAATTGCCATCCTTCGCCCGTTCTTTTGCGCGGAGACGTAGAAGTTCACCAGCAACCCAAGCGCCGCGGAATCCATATAGGGCACCTTCGCGATATCGAAGATCAGATACGCCGGATGCAGATCGCCGAGGTCCCGCTGCAGCTGAAACATGTTGCTGAGCGTGAAGGGGCCGGCGAGCGACAGAACCTCAACTCCCTCGCGGTTCCCCGGACGGCGGCTGTACGTCATCGGCTCAGCTGGCATATTTCGGGAGTGTAACCAAGGAGATCGCTGCGTCCATAACAATCGTATAAAAACCGCGAAAGACAGGAAATTCCTGAAACCTACATCTCGGCGAGCGCGGAGGCCTCGTCCGGCGAAATCGTGGCGTACTTCGCTACGCCGACCATCGTGAAGACCTTCTTGAAGTGCGGTGTCAGGCCGAAGATGCCTATCGTGCGATGACCCGCCTTTCGCTCCTCAATCAGCATCTGGATGATGATCGCGATCCCCGAGGAGTTGATGTAATCCACTCCGCTGAAGTCGAGCAGCACTTTCTTGACAGGTCCTGCCGCGTGGTACGCCTGCAGCATTCCTTCCTTCGAGGCTGACGAGATATCGCCCTTCAGCTCAAGGATCGCTACCGGATCTCCCGATGCGGCCGTAGCGTCTCGCCGCGCAATCTTCGTAGCTGCCTGCATTAGCTGTTCTCCTTTGCGAGCCGAATGACGAGACGAACGAAGCTCTTTCCCGGCGGTCCTTTATGCCACTCCGCTTCATCTACGAGCGATTGAATGAGAAACATTCCCATGCCGCGAGGATCCTCTTCGCCGGCGATCTTGCGATCGATGTTCGGCGAGGCGGGAGTGGAATGAAGGCCGCCGCCATCATCGATGACCTTCACCTCGAGTTCGTCGTCGTTGCTGGAAAGTATGACGCCGACGTCCAGACGATCATCGAACTTGTTTCCATGCTCGATGGCATTGATGCACGCCTCGGCGACCGCGGTTTTCAGGTCCTCGATGCGGTCCTCAGAAAACCCCATCAGCGACGCCATACCCGCCGCCGTGCTCATTGCGATCTTCTCGAAGCCGAGCTCGGAAGGCAGACGAACCTCTACGGAACTTCCATTCTTCATGCGGGAGCGTTCTCCTGTAGGGGAGCGAGATGGCAGATCGCGACCGCGGTCATGTCATCGGTCTGTGGCGCGTTGTCGGAATAGGAGTTCAGGGTCTCCCAGAGCGTGGCGAGAGCCGCTGCGGCATCTTGCGAGGAGGCAGTGCGAAATGTATCGCTCAGCCGATCACAACCAAACTCGTCGTCGCCGCTGAAGACCTCGGTCAGACCGTCCGTATACAGCAGGACGCGGCTTCCCGGCGGAAACGCAGTGGTCTCTGCGGTATAGCTCATCCCCGGCAACATCCCCAGCGGCGTTCCCGAGGCGCTAATCCTGCCTACGCTGCCATCCGGACGCACGATCAGGGCAGGGTTGTGGCCCGCATTCACCACCTCGATCTCGTGCCCTCCCGGCTTCAGCCGGAGGAAGATCGCAGTCACATAGCGGCGACGGGCTTCAAGACCCTCGTCCCAGTGCTGCTGACCCAGCCGGTTGGCGAGCTCGGCCAGCGACAGCGGCTGGCCTGCCAGCGAGCGGAATGCCGCTCGAAATCCTGTCGCGATGATGGCGGAGGCCAGGCCTTTACCGGCCACGTCTGCGACCACGAAGAGCTGCGCCCCGTCCGGCAGAACCACCGTATCCATATAGTCGCCGCCGACCTCGTAGCAGGTCGTGGAGCGGCCTTCGATCGAAAAGCCGGGAATGCGCGGCATGGACTTCGGCAAGAGCGAACGCTGAATGTTTCGCGCCGCATCGAGGTCCTGCTGCACGCGAGCCCACTGGAGATCGCGTTCGTGATACGTCGCATTTTCGAGCGCGACGGCGGCCTGCAGGGCAAGGCCTTCGATGAAGTCCTCTTCGTAGATCGACAGCTCTTCGCTGCCGCCGGGCGTAACGATCAGTTCCGCGAGGTTGCGATTGTCGCGACCGGTAAGCTGAAAACGCGCAGTTACCGGGGAAGCAGGATCCGGCGAGCCGTAACTGGCCAGCAACTCCCCGGTTTCCGCTGAACGGAACTGGGCGCCCTGAATCTCCAACTCGCGCACCAGCACCTGCGCGGTGCGGACAAGGACGTCGTGCACGGAGAAAATGGAGTGCACCTGGCGCGAGGCCTCGAGCACGGCCTGCAGGCGTACGATCTGCTCTTCGAGAGAAAGCAGTTTGTCTGCCCGGGTTGACGTCGTTGCGTCCATACCTTGTTTGCGGGGCTGAAATTGGCCCTAAGTGTACACGACCGCCGGCTAGATTGGGCAAAGCTCGTGCGGACTCGGCGAACCACGCTCGGTATCAAGGACTTGCAGAAACCGCCGCTAGCGGACGATCCCGTCGCGCACATCGTAGGCGACAACTCCAAGATCGTTCAGCTCCCGAACGGTTACTTCGAGATTGCGCCGAACCTGAGGCTCGGCCTTGGGTGGCGTCTTCAGCGGCTCTTCGACGGACACCACGCGGCCATACGGCCAGGCGCTCTGCGGGATTGAACTGACCGCCTCATCGAGCTTGTCCAGGCTGATATTCAGCTCCTGCTCGCGCGCGCGAACCGGTCGAAGCATGCCGCCGGCGCCAAACGTCGAAGGGTTCTCGTCGGCAAGGGTGATGCGCAGCTCCAGCATGCCGGGCTGGACAATAATCGACGGATTCTCCCACGACTCGGCCGTGTGAATCGCTTCGAAGCGGCTCTTGGACGGGGGCGGGATCATCTCGAGCTGCTGGCGGTAGCTCGCCTGTTCCGCATTCCGCTCCGCGCGCGCCTGTTCTGCGGTCTCGCTGAACGTATGGCTGTGACACCCGGAAACCACCGCGACCAGCGGGAGCGAGACGATCAGGGAAGACAGGCAGAGAACGCGGCGGATCACACGTCAAGCATAGCAAGCCTACGTTCCGGTCCACCCCGCAGAACGCTTTTCGAGGAATGCAATCAGGCCTTCGCGTTTATCGGCCGTTCCGCAGAGGCGGCCGAAGATCTCGGCCTCGAGCGGCATCGCCGTCTCCATCGGTTTGCCTTCGCCGCCTGTGACCGCCTCAATGGCAGCCGAGATCGCCAGCGGCGCCATCGCTGCGATGGATTGCGCGATAGCGCTCGCTCGCGGCATCAGTTCCGCCGCAGGCACGACCTCATCGACAAGGCCCAGGCGCAGGGCCTCCGCTGCGTCGACGGCTGCGCCGGTGAGAATGAGCTTGAGCGCGGCGCTTCTGCCGATGAGGCGCGGGAGCCGCTGCGTTCCTCCATAGCCAGGAATCAAGCCCAGCCGCAGCTCCGGAAGCCCCAACTTGGCGCGGTCGCTGGCGATGCGAAAGGTGCAAGACAGCGCAAGCTCACAGCCTCCGCCGAGAGCAACGCCATTGACACAGGCGATGACAGGCTTGCCACAGCGTTCGATGCCGAGGAAGACCTGCTGGCCGCGCTCCGAGACGCCGCGTCCGGAGACGGCGTCGGTTTCGGTAAGAGCGCGGATGTCGGCGCCGGCTGCGAAGGCGCGATCGCCGGAGCCGGTGAGCAGAATCACGCGAATTGCATTGTCGGCCGCGAGTTCCTGAAACGCGCGCTCCAGCTCATCGAACATCATCGCGTCCAGCGCATGCAGCACCTCGGGACGGTGGAGCGTTACGGTGGCGATGGCGCCGTCGCGTTCAAGCTTCAGTCTTGTCCAGTTCGCGGCTTCTTCCTGGTTGCTCATTCTTGTCTAAGCCTCTCAGCAAGCTGACGATACAATCGAATCCATGATCAAGGGAATCACCAGCATCGCGCCGATTGCGTCCGAGGACGCGTTCGCGAAGCTGGGCAGCCTTTTTCGCTCGTTGGGCTTCGAGGAGGGAAAGGGCTGGACGGACGATGGTGGCCGCGGTGCGCCGTTCCTCGCGCCGCTCGGAAACCTGGAACTGGTTGTGGGCCGCGAGCCCGCGGTGCCGACGCTGCTGGTTGAGACCACGCAGCTCGACGCAGTGTATGCGGTGGTGCGCGCATGGATGGCGGCGAACTTCCGCACGGAAGAGGCTGTCGTACGGCTGAGCGCGGTTGCGCCGACGCACTGGAACTCGCGCTTGTTCACAGCGGACCTCGCCGAGGGGCTGAAGATCGGCTTCTGGGAGTCCGAAAATCCATTGCGCGGCAAGCCGGTAGCCGTCGAAGGCGATCTCTCCGCGGAGGGCAGAAGGTTTGCGATTGTGGTCGCGCGCTGGAATGCGGTGATTACCGATCGTCTGCTGCAGGGAGCGCTGGACGCGCTGCTGCGCTCCGGCGCAGATGCAAAGATGATTGAGATTGTGCGCGTGCCGGGCGCGTGGGAGATTCCATCGGCGGCGCGCACGTTGGCGGAGTCGGGACGGTTTGAGGCGATCATCACATTGGGCGTCCTGCTGCGCGGCGAGACGGCGCATTATGAGGCGATTTACACCGAAGTAGCGCGGGGGATCGGGCAGTCGCAGCAGGAGACCGGCGTGCCGCACGCGTTCGGCGTGCTGACGTGCGAGACGCTGGAGCAGGCGCTGGACCGCGCAGGTCTGAAGGCCGGCAACAAGGGCTTCGAGGCAGCGATTGCGGCCATCGAGATGGCGTCGATTGGAGCGAAGCTGGGGGCGAAGATCAAGGGACATCCGACGGAAGCGGGGCGCTGATGGGAAGCCGCCGCAAGAGCCGCGAGCTGGCGATGCAGATGCTGTTCCAGGGCGATCTGGGCAAGCAGAAGCCGGATGAGGTGGAGAAGCTTTTCTGGGCTTCGCGGGACGACGTCGACGAGGAGACGCGCGGCTTTGCCGATGACTTGCACCGCGTGGCGACCAAGCGTGAGGACGAGGTCGACAAGCTGATTCGGCGGCACGCAAAGAACTGGCGGCTCGAACGGATGCCGGCGGTCGACCGAAATTTGCTGCGGGCTGCGGTCGCGGAGATGATCGGGTTTCCGTCGACACCGGCGCCGATTGTGATCAACGAGACTCTGGAAATCGCCAAACGCTATGCCGCGCCGGAGAGCCTTCAGTTTCTGAATGGAGTGCTGGACGCGATTGGGCGCGAGCTGCTCGAAGAGCGGCTCAAACGGTAGTACCCCCCTCCCCCCTGTTTTCGTGCAAAGTCTTCACAAAAGAGACTTTAGCGTTGGACTTCGCCGGACTTCACCGAACCGCGAAATGGACGCGAAATGGAAAGGCCCCTCGGCGAGGGGCCTTTCACGGTGGCGTTTTGTCAAGTCGCCCGGTCTTCCAAGGAAGGCTTAGGACTGGAGCTTCTTGGGGTGCTGGGCAATGAGGTTGACCGGAGCGTTGCCGCTGCCGCTGGCGTTGGGAAGCGCCGGCTGAAGGACCCCGGTTTCAGTGGCGGTGGTGCCATTGATCGAGATGATGTGCACCTGGCCATCCGAAGCACCCGCGTAGAAGCTGAGGTTGTCCGTGGAAAAGACGCCAGCGAGCGGAGCAGTAGCCGAGGTGGCACCGTTGCCCAGCTGGAGGTACGTGACCGCGCCGGTGGACGGGACGTATTCGGGTAGCAGACCGCTGGAGCCGGTGTAGGTGACGAAGGCGACGGCAGAGTTCGTCGCTGGAACGACGCTGTCCACGGCGGTTGCCGTGACGCTGGAGAGCGGATGCGGCGTGAAGGTGCTGTTGAAGGTCACCGGGCCATTCGCCGTCGTGCAATCCAGCGCCGAGGAGGGGATGTTGAGCAGGAGATCGCTCAGAACGGGTGTCGAGGAGCCGGCGGGAAGGTCGGCGCCTAGGATGTGGTTGCCGTCGGTGGTGGCGGCGAGCACCTGGGTTTGGGCGCCGTCGGTGTCGGCGAGGGGATAGTAGCTGTTTGCCGTAGTGGGCGGGTTGCCGTTGCCGCCGGGGCTGGTCGTCGTGGTGGTGGAGCAGTAGCTGCGGCCGTCTGTTTCGGTGCCGCCGGCGAAGTAGGCCCCGATGTGCGGGACCATCACCGTGACGTCGCTGTAGGTGACGTTGGTTGGCGTGACCTGCCAGTTGTTGAACGACGAATGTGTGAGCAGGGTGTTGGTGTTGGTCGTGATGTAGACGGTGGAGCTGTCGGGCGACCAGGCGGCGCTGGTGCCGACGACGTTGCCGTAGCTGGTGAGGACGCCGCCGCTGGTAATGAGGGAGACGGTCTGCCGCGTCGGATCCGTGACGACGACGGTGCTGCCATCCGGCGAGACGGCAAGCACTGTACCGGGGATAGCCTGGTTGGCCGCGGTGGCGGTGTTCCCGGTGGTGGCGATGGTCATAAGGCCCTGTGGGCTGCCGAAGTAGATGGTCGAGCCATCCTGCGTCATCACCATGGAGTTGGGAACATATTCCAGCTTGATAGGCGAGCCCTGCTGCTTCAGCGTGAAGTCATAGGGCACGACGTACTGCGAGCTGGTCGAGGCCATGTAAAGGACCGTGCCGCTGGTGCCCGCGGTGTTGACGGTGATGTTGTTCGATGTGATGGGCTTGCCGTTGCCAAGATACCCGATCTGGCTGAGGGGCGCGGGGTTGCAGGTGCCGGGCTGGCAGACCGCGGTGATGTTCGCCGAGCCGGGATAGGTGGAGATGACGGAGCCGGACGATGCGGAAATGGTCTGCGGTGTGGTGGAGTTGAACTCCAGGCTAAGGCCGGTGATGGGATTGCCCTTGGTGTCGAGCACGGTCGCCGTGAGCGGCTGCGGCGTATTGAGGGCGACGTTGATAGGGTTCTGCGTTCCCTGACCGGTTGCGGTGAGCGTGATGCTGGCCGGCGGGCAGGTCGAGAAGAAGCCGGCGTTGGACGCAGAGCTGGAGTTCGCGATCGAGGCTGTGATGGTGGCCGAACCGGGCTGGTTGGCGGTGGCGAAGTTTTGCTGGTCGATGGTGACGACGTTCGGCGTGCCCTGCGCGGCGAGGTTGAGGTGGCCGACTTCGCAGGTGATGTTGGTTCCATTGGAGTAGGCCTTGGCAGCGAGCTGAACGCGAACGTTCTGCGAGATGCAGGACGTGCCGTCGTAGCCGGGGGCGGGCTGCTCGGGCGTGGTGGTGACGTTGGCCGGGCAGCAGTCGCTGGTGGGATCTGTGGAGCTGCAACCGCTGCCGCCGGCGGAGGTGGATTCCGGGGTCGCGAGTTCGACGGCAGTGACGGTGGGGTGAACGTAGACGGCGATGGGGTTGGAGGTTACGCCGTCCGCGTCGGCGGTGATGAAGTACTCATACGTGCTGGGCGCGGAGGCCGGAGGCGTGCAGATGGTGTAGTCCGGGATGCCGCTGCCCGACTGCCGGTTCCAATGGCCGGCGCAGACTGCGCCGGTCGACGGATTCACGTCGGCATATTGGAGAGTGCTGTCGGAGGTGGCGAAGGTGTATTTGCTGACGGAGACGGCGTTGCCGATGCAGTCGCTGGTTATAGCGCTCATGGTGGGGCCGATCTGGCCGTAGTTGAGCGACACGCCGACGGTGGAGAGCGAGCTATCCAGGACGATGGTGTAGGCCTGGCCGACGACAGGACCGGAGTTGACGTTAACGTTCTGTGGGCAATAGACCGGCGCTGCAGTTTTGTGGCCGCAGCCGATGACAGACAGACCGAAGGGGACCGTGAAGAAAAGAAGAATGGCCAGACCGACATAACGCCGGACTGAACTATCGAAAAACAACCGCACTCAGAACCTCCCCGTTCAACCGGACGTAGGCTGAACGGTCAATCTCAACCGCCGAACCGCTGATCCGCACCCCAGCCAACATGTTGGCCGGGGACCCCGCTGATCCGCACCCCAGCCAACATGTTGGCCGGGGACCCCGCTGATCTCCGAGAGTTCAGTTTAGGGGTTGGACGGGTAAAGCAGCAAATTAGGGAACAAGGATCATGGAGCACACATCAGAATGCTGATTGTGTTCCATGATCCCTGTCGCCGTCCGGCTATTTCTGCGCTGTCTGGGTGCCGGGGGATGGAGGCATGTTGTCGGCGAACCACTGGATTTCGCGACGGGTACGGTCGGCAATGTGTTCGGGGTTGCGGAAGCCGTGGCCTTCGTCGGGGTAGACGACCAGTTCGGTCTTGACGCCGAGGTCGCGGAGCGCATGCCACATCTCGAAGCTTTGCGGGGCGGGACATTCGCCGTCGCGGTCGCCGACAAGGATGAGCATGGGCGTCTTGGCGTTCTTGATGTAGGTGATGGCGGAGGACTTGGCATAGACGGCCGGATCGTCATAGACGCTAGCGCCGAAGAACGGGATCATCCACTGGTCGATGGAGTTTTCGCCGTAGTAGCTGAGCCAGTCGGAGAGGCCGGCGCCGGCGACGGCGGCGCGGAAGCGATGCGTCTGGGTGACGGCAAACATGGTCATAAAGCCGCCGTAGCTCCAGCCGGTGATGCCTTCGCGATTTTTGTCGATGGGGTACTTGGCTTCGATGACGTCCATGCCTTTTTCGATGTCGCGAAGGTCGCCGTAGCCGAAGTCTTTGCGGTTGGCCTGGACGAACTTTTCACCCTGGCCGAAAGAGCCGCGCGGGTTGGGCGCGAGGACGAAGTAACCCTGCTCGGACCACATGGTGCTGGGCCGCGGGCCGGCGGAGGCGGATGGGCCGCCGTGGACTTCGACGATGAGCGGGTATTTCTTGCTGGGGTCGTAGTCCTTGGGGAAGGTGAGCCAGCCCTGGACGTGGAAGCCTTCGTTGGTCCACTCGATGGATTCGAAGCGGGGGCCGGTGTGCTGGGTGGCGTCGTTGAGGTGGGTGAGCTGGGTCTGCTTGTCGCCGTCGACGAGCCAGATCTCGGGCGGATGGTTGACGCCGGACTCGGTGAAGGCGACGCCGTGATTGGAGACGGAGACGGCGTCCTTGATCTGGCCGCCGGAGACGGTGACCTCGCCGAGGTCGGTGGCGATGATTTCTTTGCGGGTGTCGGGATTCCAGTCGACGAGGCGGGTGTGGCCGCGGCGGTCTTCGACGAAGCCGAGCTCGTGGTCGTTGATCCAGGCTTCGAAGCAGGGCGTGCCGTCGATGTTGGGGGTGATGTCGGTGGGTTCGCCGCGACCGTCAGAGTTGACGAGCCAGAGGTCGCCGCCGGTGGAGCCCTGGTCGGACATGAGGCCGCCGATGAAGGCGATGCGCTTGCCGTCAGGGGAGTAGCGGGGGACGGCGATCTGGAGTCCGCGGAGGGCGGATTTCGTGGTGTTGGGGTCGAAGATGACGCGCGGGAGCGGGTTCGCGGAGGCCACGCCGGGGAATACGACGAATTTGGTGTAGAGCTTGGCGACCCACCAGTTGTTGTTGCCTGGGGACGGTGCGGCGATGTAGGCGATCTCGTGACTGTGGGGGGACCAATCGAACTCGTAGACGTGCTGATTGGGATCGGGTGTGATGAAGCCGCCGGTGCCGGTGGTGGAGTCGACGGCATAGACGCGCTGGACCTCAACGCCGTCTTCGCCGATGACGCCGGCCCAGGGCTTCATGGCGTCGAGCGCGCCTGCGGTGCGGGTGGCGTTTTCGACGAAGAGGAAGGCGATGGACTTGCCGTCAGGGGACCAGGCGGGCTGGTTGATGTCGCCAGTGACGTGGGTGAGCTGGTGGACGTCGCCGGTGGATTTAGACCAGAGGTAGACCTGCGACTGGCGCGGGACGGTGGGGTCGGCGTTTGGCGCGGCGCAAGCGCCGAGGAAGGCGAGCGTGGTGCCGTCGGGCGACCAGATGGGATCGGCGATGGCGCAGCCGTTGTCGCCTGGGATGGCGACGGTCTTGTCGGCCGTGGGATTGGCAACCTCGAGCAGGTGAAGCGAGGAGCCGGCGCGGGAGCGGAGGGTGTAGGCGACGGTCGTTCCGTCGGGCGAGAGGGCGACATTGCCGGGGGCGTGGAAAGCCCCCATGCCGCGCTGGGCGAGCATGGGCGCGCAGAGAGATAGTGCAAAGAAAAAAGTGGTCGAGCGACGAAGAAAACTCATGCAGGGAGCGTATCACCGTGCTGGTGCGTGAGGCGACGCTTATTGAGCGACACATTGGAGAAGAGGAATGGAAATGTGAGTTTCCCGCCAGAACGCACGGTCGAGGCGAACATTTCGGACGTTGGCTTCGTAGTGGAATCCATGAGAAGGAATTGGATTGGCGCGGGCATGCCGGCAGTCGCAGCAATTGTGCTGTTAACGGCGATGGCGGGTGCGCAGACGGCCAAGGACCTCGCCGGGACGTGGCAGGGGGTTCTGCCGATCGGCAAGGGGCACCGGGTGGTGTTGAAAATCGCGAAGAACGGCGCAGGGTGGAGCGGTCTGGCATACGACCTGGACTCGGCCGAGCCGTGGGAGCCGAGGAATACAACGCAGATGAGCCTTGCAGGGGAGGAGGTCCGCCTTGCGATTGCGCCGATTGGCGCGAGCTTCGAGGGCAAACTGAGTGGCGACAGGGCGTCGATTACAGGAACCTGGACGCAGGGCGGCCAGATCCAGCCTCTTCGTTTGGCGCGAGCTGCGGGCGATGCGGAGTGGGAGGTTCCGAAGCCGGCTGCGAAGATGGGGGCAGATGCGGACCCTGACTGGGAGGTGGTGACGGTAAAGCCAACCGATCCGGCCGAGAATCATGCTTCGGTTCGCATGGACGGCAGGGAATTCGTCATGACGAACCGTTCCGTCGAGACGCTTCTTCTAATCGGGTACAGCGTTCATAAAAAGCAGATTGTGAATGCGACGGAGTGGATCCGGACGGAGCGGTGGGACATCAAGGGCATCCCCGACGTGCCGGGACAGCCGAGTTTGCGACAAATGCAGGCGCTGGCGCGAAAGGTGCTGACGGAGCGGTTCGGGCTGGTGACGCATACCGAGAAGCGGGACATGGATGTGTACGCGGTTACCGTGGCGAGGAGTGGAGAGAAGATGACGCCAAGTCCGGGCGACCCGAACGGGTTGCCGGACGAGAATGACAGCGAGAACGGCGGGGTGAGGACGATGCGGGCGGCGAATATCTCCATGGGCGAATTTGCATTGATCATGAAGTTTTTCATGGACCGGCCCGTGGTCGATCAGACGGGGCTGGCCGGGCGATATGACTTTGAATTGAAGTGGACCTTCGACGACTCGAGGATGCCGCCGGGCAGCGACGCTCCGCCGGGGCTGTTTACGGCCATTCAAGAGCAGATAGGGTTGAAGCTGGAGTCGACAAAGGCGCTGACTGACGTGCTGGTGCTGGATAAGCTCGAGCGCCCTTCGGCCAATTGAACGGTCCCGGAGATGGTTGACTCCCCCTCGGCAAGTTGTTATCTTTAGTAAGTTCCGCGTATTTCGGGAACTGCTCCGTCTGGACGAGTGAGATTGAGTCAGACGGAACCTGTCTGTGAGCCTGCGACACCCTCCTTCCCCGGCAGCTCGATGGGGACCCTATAAGGAAGGGCTATGCGGGCCGGAACAGAGCGAAACGGAGTTGGGCGAGGTTGCAAAGACCTGCCCCGGTTTACGTCGCCTGTCTCATACCTGAGCAGTGAAGCGTAGTAAAGCAGCAACGCGCAGTCTATGCAGTACGTAGTGCGGCCGCGTGCAGGATTCAGAACTTCGCCGGTGAGATTTGAGTCTCACCGCCTTTCGCGTGTGTGCGAGAGAAGCGTGAAGGAGCTGCCCTGCGGCGTGTCCGAGGGAGAAATCGGAAGCCCGGATGGGAACGTTAGAAGCCCAAGGCCGGAGTTGCAAGAAGGAAGAGGTTTAAGAAGTGCCTACATTTCATCAGCTCGTGAAGCAGGGCCGCACGCCCACCAAGTACAAGACTGCGTCGCCTGCGCTGCAGGGATCGCCCCAGCGCCGTGGCGTTTGCACGCGCGTGTACACACAGACCCCGAAGAAGCCGAACTCGGCGCTGCGCAAGGTTGCGCGTGTGCGTTTGACGAATGGGATCGAGGTCACAACGTACATCCCGGGCATCGGCCACAATCTGCAGGAGCACTCGATTGTGCTGATCCGTGGCGGCCGTGTGAAGGACCTGCCGGGAGTTCGGTATCACGTGGTGCGCGGAACGCTGGATTCGGTTGGCGTGGCGAACCGCAAGCAGAGCCGCTCGAAGTACGGGGCCAAGAGGCCGAAGGCGGCGGCGAAGTAGAGAGGCAGCAAGTTCAGAGAGTTGGCAAGTCAGCAATTCAAGCCCGGAACGTGAGAGGTTCACCGCGCCGGGGGAAGAAGAGAGAGAAGAATGCCGAGAAAAGGTTATATAGCGAAGCGGGAAGTGGCAGCGGATCCGATCTATCAGTCGACGCTGGTCACGAAGTTTGTCAACAGCATGATGTGGGGCGGCAAGAAGTCGACCGCGCAGGCGATCTTCTATGAGGCGATGACGAACCTCGAGGCCAAGGGTGGCGATGAGGCTCTCAAGCTGTTCAAGAAGGCTGTTGAGAACGTGAAGCCGATGCTGGAAGTGAAGAGCCGCCGCGTGGGTGGAGCGAACTACCAGGTGCCGATCGAGGTGAACCCGGAGCGGCGCACGTCGCTGGCGATTCGTTGGCTGGTGACGTACGGCCGTGCGCGCGGAGAAAAGGGCATGGTCGACAAGCTGACGGCCGAGCTGCTGGATGCGGCGAATGGACGCGGCGCCGCAATGAAGAAGAAGGAAGACGTTCACCGCATGGCGGAAGCGAATAAGGCCTTCGCGCACTATCGCTGGTAAACCACCCCAGCCGGCAAGCCGGCCGGGGACCCCGGAGTAAAAGGCCAGCGAGTTCGCAAGTCAGCGAGTTAGCGAGTTTAGGGAACGAAGCAACAGCGGAGCGAGGCTCCGCAGAAAGAACTACCGTGGCACGCACAGTACCTCTAGCCAAATGTCGGAACATTGGCATCATGGCGCACATCGACGCCGGCAAGACGACGACGACGGAGCGAATCCTCTTCTATACGGGCATCACGCACCGTATCGGCGAGGTGCACGAGGGCACCGCGACGATGGACTGGATGGAGCAGGAACAGGAGCGCGGCATCACGATTACGTCGGCCGCGACGACCTGCACCTGGAACGGCATTCGCATCAACATCATCGACACACCCGGCCACGTGGACTTCACGGCCGAGGTAGAGCGTTCGCTGCGCGTGCTGGACGGCGCGTGCGCGGCGTTCGATTCGGTGCAGGGCGTGCAGCCGCAGTCGGAGACGGTGTGGCGGCAGGCCAACAAGTATAAGGTTCCGCGCATTTGCTTCATCAACAAGATGGACAAGGCAGGCGCGAACTTCGAGTATGCGACTTCGACGATTGTGAATCGTCTGGGCGCGCGTGCGATTCCGATTCAGATTCCGATCGGCGAAGAGGCAAAGTTCCAGGGTGTTGTCGATCTCGTGGAGATGCGCGGCATCGTGTGGCACGACGAGACGATGGGCGCGAAGTACGACGTCATCGAGATTCCGGCGAACCTCAAGGACAAGGCCGAGGAGATGCGCAACCATCTCATCGAGGCGGTCGCGGATTCCGACGACGAGGTGATGCACAAGTACCTCGAGGGCGAGTCGATCACGACCGAGGAGCTGAAGCGGGCGATCCGCAAGGCGACGATCGCGATGAACATCTTCCCGGTACTGTGCGGAACGGCGTTCAAGAATAAGGGTATTCAGACGCTGCTCGATGCAGTGGTCGACTATCTGCCGAGCCCGTTGGACGTTCCCGCCATCGAGGGTGTTGATCCTGAGGATCCGGAGAAGAAGCTTGTCCGCAAGGCGGACGACAACGAGCCGTTTGCGGCGCTGGGCTTCAAGATTATGACCGACCCTTTCGTCGGGCAGCTGATCTTCATCCGTGTGTACTCCGGCACGCTGAAGACCGGTGACTCCGTGTTGAACCCGCGTACGCGCAAGACGGAGCGCATTGGACGTCTGTTGAAGATGCACGCCAACAAGCGCGAGGAGATCACGGAGATTCTTGCTGGCGATATCTGCGCGGCTGTGGGTCTCAAGAACCTGGTGACGGGCGACACGATCTGCACGGAGAAGGCTCCGATTGTGCTCGAGTCGATTGACTTCCCGGCGCCGGTGATTGAGGTTGCCGTCGAGCCGAAGACGAAGGCTGACCAGGAGAAGATGGGCCTGGCGCTGGCGAAGCTGGCGCAGGAGGACCCGACGTTCAAGGTGCGGACGGACGAGACCAGCGGGCAGACGATTATTGCCGGCATGGGCGAGCTGCACCTGGAGATCATCGTCGACCGCATGATGCGCGAGTACAAGGTCGAGGCGAATGTCGGCAAGCCGCAGGTGAACTACCGCGAGACGATTCGCTCGAAGGCCGAGGCGGAGGGCAAGTACATTCGGCAGACGGGCGGTTCGGGTAACTACGGCCACGCGAAGATTCGTATCGAGCCGAACGAGCCGGGCAAGGGCTACGAGTTCTCGAACGACATCAAGGGCGGCGTGATTCCGAAGGAGTACATCAAGCCGATCGATCAAGGTATCCGCGAGGCGATGCTCGGCGGTGTGCTGGCGGGCTACGAGATGGTTGACATCAAGGTGTCGTTGTATGACGGCAGCTACCACGATGTGGACTCGAACGAGATGGCCTTCAAGATCGCCGGATCGATGGCGTTCAAGGAGGCTGCGAAGAAGGCCAAGCCTGTGCTGCTGGAGCCGGTGATGGCGGTTGAGGTGACGGTGCCGGAGGAGTACATGGGCACGATCATCGGCGACCTGAACTCGCGGCGCGGGCGCATCGAGGGCATGGAGATGGTCGGCGGCGTACAGGCCATCAAGGCGACGGTGCCGCTGTCGAACATGTTCGGCTACGCGACGGCGATGCGCGGAAGCACGCAGGGACGAGCGAACTTCTCGATGGAGTTCAAGCAGTATGAAGAGGCGCCGCGGTCGGTGAGCGAAGAGGTCATCGCCAAGGTGCAGGGCGAGAAGAAGTAGACGATTTTTGCAAAGTAAGCCGCGCGCTGGAGCCGAAACATTTTCGGCGCGCGCAGAGACAAGGGTTAGCAGTAGCGAGCTAGACGATAAGTCTTTAGGCAGAAAACGGAGAGAGCAGTCATGGCGAAGGAAAAATTTGATCGCAGCAAGCCGCATGTGAACGTGGGAACGATTGGCCACATCGATCATGGCAAGACGACGTTGACGGCGGCGATCACGAAGGTGTTGTCGAAGCACAACCCGAAGAACGCGTTCCGTTCGTTCGACACGATCGACAACGCGCCGGAAGAGCGGGAGCGCGGCATCACGATCTCGACCTCGCACGTGGAGTATGAGACGGCGAATCGCCACTACGCGCACGTCGACTGCCCGGGCCACGCCGACTACATCAAGAACATGATCACGGGCGCGGCGCAGATGGACGGCGCGATCCTGGTTGTGGCGGCTACGGACGGCCCGATGCCGCAGACCAAGGAGCACGTGCTGCTGGCCCGCCAGGTGGGCGTGCCGTACATCGTGGTGTTCCTGAACAAGTGCGATGCGGTTGAGGATCCGGAGCTGATCGACCTGGTGGAGATGGAAGTGCGCGAGCTGTTGAGCAAGTACGACTTCCCGGGCGACGACGTTCCGGTGGTCCGCGGCAGTGCTCTGGGCGCGCTGAACGGCGAGGCGCAGTGGGAGGCCAAGATCGACGAGCTGATGGAGGCGGTGGACAAGAATGTGCCGCAGCCCGACAGACTTGTAGATCTGCCGTTCCTGATGCCGATCGAAGACATCTTCTCGATCTCGGGCCGCGGCACGGTGGTGACGGGCCGTATCGAGCGCGGCAAGGTGAAGGTGGGCGAGGAAGCCGAGATCGTGGGCTTCACGCCGACGCAGAAGACGGTTGTTACGGGCGTCGAGATGTTCAAGAAGCAGCTCGATGAGGGTCTGGCGGGCGACAACGCCGGTCTGCTGCTGCGTGGCATCGCGAAGGAAGCGGTGGAGCGCGGCCAGGTGCTGGCGAAGCCCGGTTCGATCACGCCGCACACGGAGTTCAAGGGCGAGGTCTACGTGCTGAGCAAGGAAGAGGGTGGACGTCACACGCCGTTCTTCAACGGCTACCGTCCGCAGTTCTACTTCCGCACGACGGACGTGACGGGCTCGGCCAAGCTGCCGGCGGGTACGGAGATGGTGATGCCGGGCGACAACATCGCGCTGGAGGTCACGCTGCATACCCCGGTGGCCATGGAGAAGGGTCTGAGGTTCGCGATCCGCGAGGGCGGCAGGACCGTGGGCGCGGGAACGATCTCGGAGATCATCAAGTAGTTCAACGAAACCTGAGGGCTGCCGGTTCGCCAAGATTCACGACGGCCGGCAGCTACTCCCAACCGATCTTTGAGCACGAAGAAAGAGAACTGAGATGGCACAGCAGCGCATTCGCATCCGCCTGAAGGCTTATGACTACCGGGTTCTGGACACATCGACAGGTGAGATCGTCGAGACCGCAAAGCGCACCGGCGCGCAGGTTGCAGGGCCGATTCCCCTGCCGACGATGAAGAACAAGTACTGCGTTCTGCGCAGCCCGCACGTCGATAAGAAGTCGCGCGAGGCGTTTGAGATTCGCACGCACAAGCGGCTGATCGACATTCTCGAGCCGACGCAGCAGACGGTGGACGCGCTGATGAAACTCGACCTGCCCGCGGGCGTGGACGTTGAGATCAAGACGGTCACTAAGTAAGAGTTTTGGCAGGGCTGATGAAGCAAATCCCCTTCGGGGATGACAACCAGAAAAGCAAGAGCAACACCTACAGTGCTTCGTTGACCGAAGCATGATGAGGAGAGAGAAAGATGGCAGTTACAGGAATTCTCGGTAAGAAGATTGGCATGACGCAGGTGTTCGACGATCGCGGTGAGGTTCATCCCATCACCGTGCTGAAGGTCGGACCATGCGTGATCACGCAGCTGAAGACGCAGGCCAAGGACGGCTATGATGCCGCGCAGATTGGCCTGGTGGAGTTCGTGAAGGCGAGCAAGGTGAACAAGCCGATGACCGGCCACTTTGCGAAATCGAACGTGCCGCCCGTCAAGCTGGTGAAGGAAGTGCAGCTCGAGTCGGCAACCGGCGGCGAGGAAGATCAGGCGGCGAAGGCGGGTGATCGCGTCACGGTCGAGATTTTCAACGAGACGAAGTTTGTCGATGTCATCGGCACGTCGAAGGGCCGGGGCTTTGCGGGTGTTGTTCGCCGTCACAGCTTCGGCGGCGGTCCCAAGTCGCACGGTCATATGTTCCAGATCCAGGGCTCGATCGGTGCGTCGTCGTTCCCGTCGCGTGTGTTCCCGGGGCAGCGTATGCCGGGTCACTACGGGGTCGATCAGGTTACAGTTCGCAATCTGCGCATTCGCGGGATTGATGCGGACGAGAATCTGCTGATGGTTGAGGGCGCGGTTCCAGGTCCTCGTGATGGATATGTTCTGGTCTCGAAGGCGAAGGCGCCTCCGAGAGAGCGTCGCGGCTTTGCCGGTGCCGGCACGGTCGATCCGCTGAAGGCCTCGAAGAAGGCGGCACCGAAGAAGAAGTAAGCAAGTTAGGGAGTGAGCGAGTTAGAAGTTAGGAACAACGCTAACTCGGGTAACAAGCAATAACCTCTGCGCGGGGAGCAGACCGGGAAACGCAGAGTAATCAAGTCAGGGTTCGCGGCATCGATCGCGGGCACAGAAAGAGAAGTAAGACGATGGCGAAGATTAAGATCAAGAGCCTCGCGGGCAAGGAAGTCGGTGACTTCGAGCTGCTCGATGAGGTGTTCGCTGGGGATGTGAACGAGGCGCTGCTCTGGGAGGCGGTGAAGCACTACCGCGCCAGCCTGCGCCAGGGTACGCACGCTACGAGGAACCGCAAGCTGGTTTCGGGCGCGGGTAAGAAGCTCTGGAAGCAGAAGGGCACGGGCCGCGCGCGTGTGGGCTCGATCCGCACCCCGCTGTGGCGTGGTGGCGGTACGGTTCACGGGCCGCAGCCGCGCAGCTACGAGTACCAGTTCCCGAAGAAGAAGCTGCTGGGTGCGCTGCGCTCGGCGCTGGCTGCGAAGCTGGCGGACGGCAAGCTGACCGTCGTTGAGAACTTCAACGTCGACGAGGCGAAGACGAAGCACTATCGCACGGCGCTGGACAAGCTCGAGGCGAAGAAGACGGCGCTGCTGGTGGAGACGTCGCGTGAGCTGAACGAGAAGCTGTATCTCGGTTCGCGCAACCTGGCGGGTGTGGAGCTGGTGCTCTCGAGCGAGGTTCATCCGTACGATCTGCTCCGCTACGAGCACGCGATCTTCTCGAAGGCCGCGTTGGAAGCACTGCAGGAGACGCTGAAGAAGTCAGTTTCCAAGCGTGCGCAGAAGGAGGTTGCGTAATGCCGACCGTTTATAACGTCATCCGCCGTCCGCTGATCACCGAGAAGGCTCTCACGACCCGCGAGGTCGAGGGATCGCTGGTGTTCGAGGTTGCGGCCAATGCCTCGAAGACCGAGGTGAAGCAGGCTGTTGAGCAGCTCTTCAACGTGAAGGTTGCGACCGTTCGCACCGTGAACGTTGAGGGCAAGGAGCGCCGTCGCGGCCGTTACTCAGGCTACCTTCCTGACTGGAAGAAGGCTTATGTGCGGTTGAAGGCGGGCGAGAAGGTTCCTGACTTCGCAGCAGAGATTTAGTAAGGCAGTGAATAGTGAGTAGTGAATAGTGAGTAAGGCGAAGGCCAGAAGCTAGAGCTACTCGGTAGTTGAGATCCAAGTATCGCGTGGCAGTAAGGGCGCGGCTAAGGCAAAGGAAGAAGCAATGCCGATCAAGAGTTTTCGACCGATAACACCGACGCTTCGTTTCCAGACGAAGCTGGTGAACGACGACATCACGACCGATAAGCCGTACAAGCCGCTGCTTGAAGTGAAGCAGCGTACGGGCGGCCGCAACAACACCGGAAAGCTTTCGGTGCGGCACCACGGCGGCGGTCACAAGCAGAAGTTGCGCCTCATCGACTTCAAGCGCGACAAGTTCGGGATTCCGGGCACCGTGGCGACGATCGAGTACGATCCGAACCGCAGTTCGCGCATCGCGCTGATCGCGTATGCGGACGGCGAGAAGCGCTACATCCTGCAGCCGGTTGGGCTGAAGGTTGGGCAGAAGGTAATGAGCGGGCCGGAGGCTGACATCCTGGTCGGCAACGCGCTTCCGCTGAAGAACATTCCTGCCGGTACGACGGTGCACAACATCGAGCTTCGTCCGGGCAAGGGCGGGCAGATGGCTCGCTCGGCCGGCGCGCAGGTGCAGCTGGTGGCGAAGGAGGGCGAGTATGCCCTGCTGAAGCTGCCTTCCGGCGAGACGCGGCGCGTGCTCGTGGAGTGCATGGCGACGGTTGGCCAGGTGGGCAACACGGACCACGAGAATGTTTCGATCGGTAAGGCCGGACGCAACCGCTGGAAGGGCATTCGCCCGACCAACCGCGGTGTGTCGATGAACCCGGTCGACCATCCACACGGTGGTGGTGAAGGTAAGACCTCGGGCGGACGCCACCCGGTAACTCCCTGGGGCCAGCCGACGCGTGGTTACAAGACGCGGAACAACAAGCGCACGGATGTGTTTATCGTCCAGCGGCGCAACAAGGGTAAGTAAGAGAAGGTTAAGTAAGAGCAGCGCCCGGAGGAGCACTTAGTTCAACTAAGTGCAGTAGGGCAAAATCAAGTCTCGAAGGCTCCTCGCGAGATTCGTTGTATCGAGCAGAAGCAGTACTGGAGAAAGCAATGGCACGCTCTACGAAGAAGGGACCGTTCATCGACACGCACCTGATGGTGAAGGTTGATGCGATGAACGCGGCGAATGACAAGAAGGTGATTCGCACCTGGTCGCGCCGGTCGACGATTCATCCGGATATGGTTGGGCACACGATTGCGGTGCACAACGGCAAGAAGTTTGTGCCGGTATATTGCACGGAGAACATGGTTGGGCACAAGCTCGGCGAGTTTTCGGCAACGCGCACGTTCAAGGGCCACTCCGCGAAGGCTGCGGACACGGCGAAGGCCAAGTAAAGAAAATTAGCGGGAAGCTTTTTGCTTCTCGGGATTGAATGGCAGAGGCTTCGCCTCGAGGAAGATTGAGATGGCAAAGACAACAACAACTGCTCCGGAGTTTCGCGCTGAGGCCAAGTTCCAGCGCGTGAGCCCGCAGAAGGCCAAGCTGGTGCTGGACCTGATCAAGGGCAAGCCGGTTGGGCAGGCGATCAACATTGTGGCGTTCACGAACAAGCGCATCGCACCGGTGATCGAGAAGACGCTGCGCTCGGCGGTGCAGAACGCGCAGTATCTGTCCGATGAGCGCGGTCTGGACGTCGACGTTGACAAGCTGTATGTGAAGACGGCTGTGGCCAACGATGGACCGCGCATGAAGCGCATCCGTCCGGCGCCGATGGGCCGGGCCTTCCGCTACCAGCGCCGCATTGCTCACATCGTAATTACGATTGGTGAGAAGAAGGCGGCTGCGGCTGCGGTAGAAGCGCCGGCACCGGTTGGGGAGACGACCAGTGCGCCGGCTGCGAAGAAGACAGCCGGCAAGAAGACGGTAACCAAGAAGGCTCCGGCCAAAAAGTCGGCAGCGAAGAAGACCGCGGCCAAGAAGTCGGCTCCGAAGAAAAAGGCTGCAGCGAAGTAGGGGTCAGAAAAGGTTTTGATTTGTGAGTTCTGCGTTGTAAGTGGCAAGGACCGGACCTGGAACGTGCAACGTAGAACTTATAACGATTTACGAAGTAACTAGAGCCGGCTGGCTCAACCAGCGGGCTGACAAAGAAGAAGGAAGCTTATGGGACAGAAAGTCCATCCGTATGGATTCCGCCTCGGCGTCAACAAGCCGTGGAAGTCGCGCTGGTTCGTGGAGCGCGGCTATGACAAGCTGCTGGTCGAGGATGTAAAGCTGAAGGCTGAGCTCCGCGACAAGCTGAAGGCTGCCGGCGTCTCGTCCGTTGAGGTCGAGCGTCCGGGCAACAAGCTGCGGTTGATCATCCGCACGGCGCGTCCGGGCATCATCATCGGCCGCAAGGGCGCGGAGATCGACAAGCTGAAGGCCGACATCCAGAAGCGGACGAACCGCGAGGTGTTTATCGACATCCTCGAGGTGAACAAGCCGGAGCTGGACGCGCAGCTGGTGGCCGAGAACATCGCGCTGCAGCTGGAGAAGCGCGTTTCGTTCCGCCGCGCGATGCGCAAGTCGGTGGACTCGGCGCTGCGCTTCGGCTGCAAGGGCATCAAGGTGCGCGTCTCGGGCCGCTTGAACGGCAACGAGATCGCGCGCTCGGAGTGGTACCTGCAGGGCCGTCTGCCGTTGCACACGCTGCGCGCGGACATCGACTACGGCTTTGCCGAGGCGAAGACCACGTATGGCGTCATCGGCGTCAAGACCTGGATCTACCGCGGCGATATTTACGAACAGCGCAAGCGCCGCGAGCAGCCGGCGATTACGACCGGCGCGTTTTAGTCCTGGCAGGGCGCGGGCAGGGAAGCTTCCCCTTACCCGCGTTTTGCTGTACACTTAACTGGTTTGGCCCTGAGTCTGTGCTTGGCACAGAGACCCCGGCTGAGCTTCTCTGAAGTGCCCGCTTCTTGCGGTCCAACTCCCGAAGAAGTTCTCCGTCCTCAAGTTTGAAAGGCGAGTTTTCCCATGCTTTTGCCCAAGAAGGTCAAGTATCGCAAGCAGCAGCGCGGCCGCATGTGCGGCAAGGCGTGGCGCGGCTCCGATCTGTCGTTTGGCGACTACGGTCTGAAGGTGATGGAGTGCGGTTATATCACCGACCGTCAGATCGAAGCTTCGCGTATCGCGATGACTCGTTTCATCAAGCGCGGCGGCAAGGTCTGGCTCCGTCTGTTTCCGGACAAGCCGATCACCAAGAAGCCGGCCGAGACCCGTATGGGTAAGGGCAAGGGCGCGCCGGACCACTGGGTTGCGGTGGTTCGCCCCGGCAAGATCCTCTTTGAGATGGAGGGCGTGCCGGTGGATATCGCAAAGGAGGCCATGCGCCTGGCTTCGCACAAGCTGCCTCTGAAGACGACGTTCGTCCATCGGCCGAATGTGAAGACGGAAGTCGCGGCGAAGTAAACGCAGCCGGAAATACAGAGATTTTTCGTTCCGCTCAGGATGACGGTGCGAAGAGCTAGAGGAAGTTGATATGGAACTCGACAAGATCCGCAATCTAAGCGATGACGAGCTGAAGGCCGAAGAGACCAAGGCGGCGGAGCAACTCTTCCGCATTCGCTTTGCGAAGAGCCTGGGCAAGCAGGAGGGTTTGAAGAACCTGCGCACGCTGAAGCTCGATATCGCCCGCATGAAGACCGTTGCACGCGAACGCCAGATTAACAAGGCCCGCCAGAGTGCGGCGGCAGAGGCAGGTAAGTAATGGCTGAGAAGACAGCGAAGGCCGAGCAGGCGCAGCGGCGCAACGAGAAGGTTGGCAATGTTGTGTCGACCAAGATGAACAAGACGATCGTGGTGGAGATCGAGATGCGCAAGGCGCATCCGAAGTATCGCCGTGTTATGAAGTTCAACAAGAAGTTTTACGCGCACGACGAGCAGAACTCCGCGCGCATTGGCGACGTCGTCCGCATTCGCGAGACTCGTCCGCTTTCGAAGTTGAAGCGCTGGACGCTCGAGGAGATCATCCGGCGGTCGTCGCTGGCGACTCTGCCGGAAGAGAAGCCGCTGGCCGAAGAGTCGGCGACGAAGTAGGTTGCTGCCGAAGCAGTGCTTCTGCAGGGATGTAAGGTTTCGCGCGGGCCCGAGGCTCGCGCCTGGTAAGGAGATTCGCGATGGCAGTTCAGATGCGCACCATGTTGGACGTGGCCGATAACTCCGGCGCGCGCAAGCTGCAGATGATCCTGCCGCTGGGCGGCGGACTCGGCAAGAAGGCGGGCCTCGGTGACGTGGTCACGGCGGCGGTCAAGGAAGCTTCGCCGGACGGAACGGTGAAGAAGGGCAAGGTCGTGAAGGCGGTGATCGTTCGCACCCGCAAGGAGTATCGGCGGCGCGACGGCACATACATCCGCTTCGACCAGAACGCGGCCGTGGTGATTAATGATGCGATGGAGCCCGTCGGCACACGCGTGTTCGGTCCTGTGGCGCGTGAGCTGCGCGAAAAGAAGTTTTTGAAGATTGTTTCGCTCGCGCCTGAGGTTATTTAGCGAGCTAGCAAGTCAGCGAGCTGGCAAGTGAACGCTGAGCGGACTCCGGCTCCGACAGATCGCCGAGGCCAAGACAAAGGATTTGAGAGATGGCAAAGATTAAGCGCAATGACCAGGTGATCGTGATCGCCGGTAAGGACAAGGGCAAGAAGGGACGCGTGCTGCGCGTGTTTGCCGACAAGGACCGTGTTCTCGTCGAAGGCGTGGGCATGATTAAGAGGCACTTGAAGCCGGACCCGCAGCGCAATAGTGCGGGCGGCATTCTGGACCAGGAGGCGGCAATTCATATTTCGAACGTGGCGCTGCTGGACTCGGAAGGCAAGGCGACTCGCGCCGGCTACCACATTGAGGGCGACAAGAAGATTCGTATTGCGCGGTCGAACGGCGGCACGCTGGGCGAGAAGACGAGCTAGGAAAGTGAATCGTGAAGAGTGCATCGTGAAGAAAGAGAGTCATTTCTCACTCCTTGCGATTCGCTCCAAAATTGAACACCCCACGCACCGGTAACCACTCCGAGACCGTGGAGAAAGAGTAAGAACAATGGCAGCACGACTGAGAGAGAAGTACTCGAAGGAGATCAAGGGCCAACTTCAGAAGGAGTTGGGCATTGAGAACGTGATGGCCGTTCCGCGGCTCGAGAAGATCGTCATCAACATGGGTCTGGGCGAAGCGACGCAGAACGTGAAGATGATGGATCCGCTGGTGGCGGACCTTGGATCGATCGCGGGGCAGAAGCCGGTCATCACGAAGGCGAAGAAGTCGATTGCGGCGTTCAAGCTGCGCGAGGGCATGCCGATCGGTGCGATGGTGACGCTGCGCGGCGATGCGATGTATGAGTTTCTGGACCGCCTGATCTCTGTGGCTCTGCCGCGCGTGCGCGACTTCCGCGGTGTGAGCTCGAAGAGCTTTGATGGGCGTGGCAACTACACGCTGGGTCTGCGCGACCAGCTCATCTTCCCGGAGATCGACTACGCGAAGGTGGACAAGGTTAAGGGCATGAACGTGACGATTGTTACGTCGGCCAAGGACGACAACGGCGCCCGCACGCTGCTGAAGTATTTCGGCATGCCGTTCCGGCAAGGCGCGTAAGCGAGAAAGAGAGTAACGATGGCCACTACTGCAAAGCGCGTGAAGGATGCCCGCAAGCCGAAGTTCAAGTCCCGTCAGCACAACCGCTGCCAGCTGTGCGGCCGTCCGCGCGCGTACCTGCGCAAGTTCGGCGTGTGCCGTTTGTGTTTCCGTGGTTTGGCGCTGAAGGGTGAGATCCCGGGCGTCGTGAAGTCGAGCTGGTAGCGCGAAAAGCGTTTGCCGGCTCCGCAGCCTGAGTGCTGCGGCTCGCTCCCGAAGCGTAACGGGAGAAACATTCTTGGCTTACTCGAGTGGTTGGCGAGATGGCCACAAAGCATTCCCGCAGGTTCTCCTCAGCGGAGGAGCGAACGGGGGATGAAAGGAAGACGATGAATCTGACCGATCCAGTTGCAGATTTTCTGACCCGCATTCGTAACGCGCACCGCGCGCGTCACCAGAAGCTCGACGTCCCGGCCTCAAGGCTGAAGGCGGAGATTGCCCGCATTCTCAAGGAAGAGGGCTACATCGCCAACTTCAAGCCGGTCGAAGAGAACGGCCAGAACGTGCTGCGTGTGTATTTGAAGTACGGCCCGAACAACGAGGCCGTGATTCGCGACCTGCAGCGCGTGTCGCGCCCCGGTTGCCGCGTGTACGTGGGCAAGGATGAGATCCGCCGCGTGCAGGGCGGTTTGGGGATCTCGATCATGACGACCCCGAAGGGTGTCATGACCGGACGTCAGGCGCGCCGCGAGGGTGTTGGCGGCGAGATACTCTGCGAAGTTTGGTAAAGGCAGTGAGTAGTGAAGAGTGAGTAGGTGAATAAAGCTCCCTCCTCAAGGACGAGCAAGCGTTAGGCTGCAGTGGAACGAGAGCTCATCACTCCTCGGGACTCGCAAGCCACTAAAGGAATTTTCGATGTCACGTATCGGCAAGAAGCCCATCACGCTGCCCAAGGGCGTCAAGTACACCGTCCAGACGAACACCGTTTTGGTCGAGGGGCCGAAGGGCAAGGTCTCCGCTCTGATTCCGCAGGGCATCACGCTCGCGGAGAAAGACGGTGTGTTGCATGTGGAGCGGCAGAGCGAGTCGCAGGCGGCGGTGCATGGCCTGGCGCGCGCCCTGGTGTTCAACGCGGTCGAGGGCGTGACGAACGGCTGGAAGAAGGAGCTCGACGTGGTCGGCATCGGCTACCGCGTGGAGATGAAGGGTAAGAACACAGTGGTGTTTACGCTCGGCTACTCACACCCGATTGAGTTTCCTCTGCCCGCAGGGATTGAGGTTGCAATCGATCCGAAGCAGACGCACGTTACGGTTTCCGGCATCGACCGCCAGAAGGTCGGCCAGGTGGCCGCGGATATGCGCTCGCTTCGCAAGCCGGATCCGTACAAGAACAAGGGTGTCCGCTACTCCGACGAGAAGTTGAAGAAGAAGGTTGGAAAGACGGGCGCCAAGTAATTGGGAGTGAATAGTGAAAAGTGAGCAATGAATAAACCCTCACTTTAGAACCGCAGTTGTCTTTCTTCACTACTCACTACTCATTATTCACTGCAGTACTCCGAACGTCGCTGAAGGTCAGCGACGCCACTAGGAAGGAAGAACGAAGATGATCAACATTCCGCAGCGCAATGCAATCCGCAAGCGTGTTCACGAGCGCATCCGCGCCAAGATGACCGGCACCGCCGAGCGTCCGCGCCTGAACGTCTACCGCTCGCTCAACCACATCTACACGCAAATCATCGACGATGCGAGCGGCACGACCATTGTTTCGGCTTCGACGGTGTCGAAGAAGGGCGAGGGCAAGAAGGCCGGCGGCAACGTGGCAGCGGCGAAGGAAGTGGGCAAGCTCATCGCGGAGCGCGCGAAGGAGAAGGGCGTCAAGAAGGTGGTCTTCGATCGCGGCGGCTACCTGTATCACGGCCGCATCAAGGCACTGGCCGATGCAGCGCGTGAAGCTGGCCTCGAGTTCTAACTCAGGCCGATTCCAAGCGGTTCGAGAGACCGCGGCCCCGGACCGGTGTGCCGGGGAAAAATGAACAGAAGTACAAAGAAAGCAGAGCGCAAATGGCGACACGTAAGAGACTCGACGGCAACCGGATGAACCTCAAAGATGAGGTCGTCAGCATCAACCGCGTGACCAAGGTGGTCAAGGGCGGCAAGAACATGAGCTTCGCAGCGCTGGTCATCGTCGGCGACCCCGGCGAGGGCGTTGTGGGCTACGGTTCGGGCAAGGCCAAGGAAGTTCCGCAGGCGATCCGTAAGGGTATCGAGGCCGCGAAGAAGAACCTCATCAAGGTGAACCTGACGCAGACCTCGATTCCGCACCAGGTGCTCGGGCACTTCGGCTCCGGCGAGGTGTTGCTGAAGCCCGCGCCGGAAGGAACGGGCGTGATCGCAGGCAAGACGGTGCGCGCGGTGATGACGGCGGCGGGTGTGCAGAACGTGCTGACGAAGAACATCGGCTCGGCAAATCCGCACAACGTGGTGAAGGCGACGTTCGATGCGCTTTCGCAGCTGCGTGACAAGAGTGAAGTCGCGACGCTGCGCGGCAAGTCAGTGGAAGAGCTTTAGTAGTGAATAGTGAGTAGTGAATAGTGAATGAAAAACTTGAGTTTTACTCACTCTTCACTTTTGCTATTCACTGCCGTACGGAGAAGAAAAATGGCAGCGACGAACAAGATTAAGATTCAGTACTACCGTTCGCAGATCTGCACACCGGTGAAGCACAAGCTTGTCGTCAAGGGCCTGGGCTTCACGCGGCTGAACCAGATCGTCGAGCGCGAGGACACTCCGTCGATCCGCGGCATGGTGAAGAAGATCCCTCACCTGGTCCGCATCGTCGACTAAGCAAGTCCACCACGCCTCAGTTGAGGCCAATGCGAGTCGGGCTACTTATGCCGGCGTTGAGCGAGGAAAACATGGCAAAGAATCTTTCAAATCTTCGCGCACCCAAGGGTGCGAATTCCAATAAGAAGCGTGTAGGCCGCGGTATGGGCTCGGGCATGGGCAAGACTTCGACCCGTGGCCACAAGGGTCAGGGCTCGCGCTCCGGCTCGTCGCTGATGCGTGGCTTTGAGGGCGGCCAGATGCCGCTGCACCGCCGGCTGCCGAAGCGGGGCTTCACCAACATCTTCCGCACCGAGTACACGGTGCTGGGGCTGGATCGGATCGCGGAGCTGACATCCGAGAGCGGCGAGAAGGAGCTGACGCTCGAAGTGCTTTCGGCGCGCGGCATCCTTAAGAAGCGCAACGGCCTGGTGAAAGTGCTGGCGAACGGCGAGCTGACATCAGCTGTCACGGTGCATGCGCATAAGTTTTCGAAGGGCGCGCAGAAGGCGATTGAGGCCGCTGGAGGTAAGGCGGTCGTCATCGGCTCGGAAGCTGCCCCGGCAGCTTAGTGGAAAGCAGGCCAAGGTGAAGCGCTTTGGCCTCGATTTCGTTCCAGAGCCTACTGCTCGTCTTTGCTCTATTCGCCGCTGTCGCTTCCGCGTAGAATAGCTGTGACAAACCCAAGCAGGGCGGCGGGATTCTCTTCTTCCGAAACGCTCTGGGCAGCAATCTGCACCAAGGCTTCTCATACCGATGCTCGAAAAGTTTCTCAACATCTTCCGCATCCCCGATCTGCGCAAGCGGATCCTCTTCACGATGGGTATGCTCGCGGTCTACCGCCTCGGCGCGCATATCCCGACGCCGGGCATTGACGCCAGCAAGCTGGCGCAGTTCTTCAATCAGAACGCGGGTGGAGCGCTTGGCCTGCTGGACCTGTTCAACGGCGGCAACCTGCGCAAGTTGACGGTCTTCGCTCTGGGCATCATGCCGTACATTACGGCGTCGATCATCTTCCAGCTGCTGACGGTGGTCTATGAGCCGCTGGCGAAGTTGCAGAAGGAAGGCGAGCTCGGCCGCAAGAAGATTACGCAGTGGACGCGCTATGTGACGGTTCTGCTCGGTGTCGTCCAGAGCTTCTTCATCGCAATGACGCTGACCAACACGTCGACCGGGGAGTCGATGGTGACTATCCCGAAGACGTTCTTCATTCCGCTCTGTGTTCTGACCCTCACGGCCGGCACTACGTTCATCATGTGGCTGGGCGAGCAGATTACGGACCGCGGCATCGGCAATGGCATGTCGCTGCTGATCTTTGCGGGCATCGTCGTCGGCATCCCACGGGGCATTGAGGATCTGTATCAGAAGGCCACGACCGACACTTGGGGGGCGTTCACCCCGGTCGCGATCGCACTGATCATCGTGATGATGGTGGTTGTCGTCGCGTTTATTTGCTGGGTCGAGCGCTCGGAACGAAGGATTCCGATTCAGTCGGCGAAGAGGATGGTTGGGCGGCGGATGACGCAGGCGTCGAGCTCATTCCTTCCGCTGCGCGTGAATTCCGGTGGCGTTATGCCGGTGATCTTCGCCGCGTCCATTTTGTCTGCGCCGATGCTGCTGCAGAATGTTTCGTTGTTCGGCTCCGGGCCTCTGCGCGATACGCGGTATTTTGGTCCATTGTTCCGCTATCTTGGGCCGGCCGAGCCTTTGTACGCGTTCCTCTACATCGTCGCGATCATCTTCTTCGCGTACTTCTATATTTCGATCATCTTCCGTCCCGACGATATTGCCGACAACATGCGAAAGTATGGCAGCTTTATCCCCGGCATTCGTCCCGGCAAGCGCACCTCGGATTTCATCAACGATGTGCTCACGCGGATCACGCTGGTTGGCGCGATTTACCTATGCGTCATCTCGATTCTGCCCATGTTCCTGATTTCGGGTATTCACTTCAACCATCTGTGGCTCGTCGGGCATTTCTTTGATTCGCTTCCGACGTGGGCCACGAACGGCCTTGGGCTCAACTTTTACTTTGGCGGAACGTCGCTGCTGATCGTTGTCGGTGTTGCGATGGACACGGTACAGCAGGTGGAGGCGCAACTGATCATGCGTCACTACGAAGGATTTTCGCCGAAGTCGGGACGCGTCCGCGGCCGCCGCAGCTGGTAGTTTGCAAGATCCACGGGAGCCCACGTCCGCAACCCGGACGTGGGTTTTCACTGTAGGCTTAGTTCGTTCAAAAACTTTTCTGCAGTCTCTTTATATGCCGAAGCCACTTCCCAACGCGAGCGATTTCCTCCCCGGACCGGTTCTTCTGCTGGGTGCGCCCGGCGTGGGCAAGGGAACGCAGGCGCAGCGCTTGATGGGGGAGTTTGGGATTCCACAGATCTCGACGGGCGACCTGCTGCGTGAACACCGCCGCGAACATACGCCGCTGGGTGTGCTTGCCGACGAGCTGATGTCCCAGGGGAAGCTGGTGCCCGACGACTTGGTGAATCAGATGGTGGCGGCGCGCCTGCAGGATCCGGACACAGAGCACGGCTACATTCTGGACGGCTTTCCCCGCACGCTCAATCAAGCCGAATGGCTGGACCGTCAGCTCGTTGCGTACCTGCTTCCCGTTGTCGCGATTAACATTGTGGTCGATCAGCGCGTTCTGTTGGAGCGCATCACGGGACGGCTTACGTGCCCGATTTGCGGGACGATCTACAACATTTACACCAAGCCGCCGAAGGTGGATCGCATCTGCGACTCCGATGGCGCGGCGCTGGTGCAGCGCAAGGACGATACGATTGAGGTCTTTCACGAGCGGATGCGTGGATTTGAGCAGAAGACGTCCGCGGTGATCGAATACTATCGCGAGCATGGCAACCGGTTTGCCGAGGTCGATGGAGACCGGCCAATCGACGAAGTCACGCAAAGCATTCGCGCGACGCTGCTGCGGCTGCGGCATCATCCGGAGAGTTGAAACGAGATTGCAGGTTTTAGATTTGGAAGTTAGAAGCGTTGCGCCTCAGCCCCGTGCAAAAGATCGGCGCGCAACGCTAGGAATCTAAGTTCGAAGCTTTGTTTTATGGCCATCATGATCAAATCCGCTGCCGAAATCCAGGCGATGCGTCGCTCGGGCGAGGCGCTGCGCAAGGTGCATGAGGCGGTGCGGGCGGCGGTTGGTGCGGGCGCCACGACCATGGATCTGGAACGCGTTGCGGCGGCCAAGGTCGAAGAGCTTGGTGTGAAGCCCGCGTTCAAGGGCTATCACGGATATCCGGCAGTTCTCTGCACGTCCGTGAACAGCGAGGTCATTCACGGAATTCCGAACGATAGGCGAACGCTGAAGGATGGGGATATCGTCTCGATTGACTGCGGCGTTGTGGTGGATGGCTTTTACTCCGATTGCGCGGTGACGTATCCGATCGGAACCCCGAAGCCCGAGGTTGAGAAGCTTCTCCGCGTCACGCAGGCGTCGTTGTATGCGGCGATTGAGAAGGCCGTGCCCGGCGGGCGGCTCTTCGATATCTCGCACGCAGTCCAGTCGATGTGCGAGAGTGAAGGCCTAGGCGTAGTCCGCGAGTTTGTGGGACACGGCATTGGTCGCAGCATGCATGAAGATCCGCAACTCCCAAACGTCGGCAATCCAGGTAAGGGGCCGCGATTGAAAGCCGGGATGGTGCTGGCCATCGAGCCAATGATTAATCTTGGCCGGCCCGATGTGAAGGTGCTGGAAGACGGCTGGACCGCAGTTACGGTTGACGGAAGCTACAGCGCGCACTTTGAACATACGGTTGCGATCACGAAGGATGGCCCGCTTATTCTCACTCAGTGAGGGGCACGCTTCTGCCCATGCAGCGGGCGAGCTTCGAGCCGCCGGAAGAAACGTCTAGTGCGCTGCCATCTGCTCTGGATCGAGCTTTGCGTTCTTCGAGGGCAGTCGCATAATCCAGACCAGCGGCGAGAGCAGCAGAATGACGCCGGCGAGAATCGCGAACGCATTTTTATAGGCCAGCATCATCGCCTGGCGCTGCATCTGGCCGTAGATCATTGAGAGGGTAGGGAACCGCGCCGCCGCGAAGGTGCTATGCGTCAGCGCAGCAAACCGCTCGATCTGTGCCGTGACAGCCGCAGAACCTGCATAGAGATTTGAGGCCAGATTCATCTGGTGCACCTGCGCAGAACGCGCGAGATATGTCGTGAGCAGGGCCGTGCCGGCGGAGCCGCCAATATTGCGCGCAAAATTGGAGAGCGACGAGATCTGGTTCATCTTATCGGTCGGAACTCCGACGTAGTTGAGCGTGCTGATCGGGATAAAGATGAACGGCAGCCCGATGACCTGGAGCATTCGCCATATAGTGACGGCGCCGAAGCTGGTGTAAAGATCCAGACGCGTGAGATTGAACAGGCCGATGGCTGTTGCAATGTAACCGAGCATGACCATGAGGCGCGGATCTCCCTTGCCGAGCGTTCTTCCGGCGACGGCCATCATGATCATCATCACGAAGCCGGCGGGGGAGAGCACCATGCCGGCGCGTTCGGCCGTGTAGCCGAGCAGCACTTGAAGATATTGCGGGATCAGCACGGTGGATCCGAACAGTACCATGCCCAGGATTAGCTGCAGGAAGACCGCAGTACCGAAGTTTCGGTTCTTCAGCAGGCGCAGGTCTACAACGGGGTCGGGATGTCGCCACTCCCAGATGGCGAAGAACACGAGTGCGACAACAGCGAGGAATGCGGTGAGTTGAATCTGGCCGGAACCGAACCAATCCTTTTCCTGGCCCTTGTCGAGTGTGAACTCCAGCAGGCCGACCCCAAGAGCGACCGCGCCGAGCCCGATGAAGTCGACGGGAAGCCGGCGCTTCATGCGCTCCTTCATCTCAGGTGGGTCCTCGACCATGCGGTTAGAGAGAAAGAGTGAGAGCAGGCCGAAGGGCAGATTGATGAAGAAGATCCAGTGCCAGTTGTAGTTGTCGGTGAGCCAGCCGCCGAGGGTGGGGCCGATGGCCGGAGCGACGACGACAGCCATCCCGTAGAGCGCGAAGGCCTGGCCGCGCTTTTCGATCGGAAAGGTATCGGCAAGGATGGCTTGTTCACTGGGTGCCAGACCACCACCACCCAGACCCTGTAGTATTCGCGCGAGAATCAGCGCGGGAAGTGTCGGGGCAAGGCCGCAGAGCAAGGAGCACGCGGTAAACATGGTGACGCAGACCATGTAAAAGCGCTTGCGCCCGAACCGGTCCGAGAGCCAGCCGGAGATGGGGAGAATCACCGCGGACGATACCAGGTAGCTGGTAAGGACCCAGGTTGCCTCTTCCTGCGATGCGCCGACCGAGCCGGCGATATGCGGCAGCGCCACGTTGGCGATCGAGGTGTCGAGGACCTCCATGAACGTCGCGAGGGTGACTGTCAACGCAATGAGCCAGGGATTATGTTTTGGCTTCCATGCTGCTTGCATCTGGCTCGGCATATCAGGGTACTGATATAGTATATCAGGGTACTGATATATGACTGCGTATCAGGCGGAGAAGGCAAAGCTCGCGAGGCGATGCACTCTGAGCCTCCGTGAGCTTTTGCTCGGTTATCGCTCTGTGCTCGCCAACGCGCTGCGGGATGAGGGGCTAACCTTGCCGACCCTGCGGCTTTTAAAGGCTGTTCAAGAGCAGGGCAGTGTCAGCGGCGCGAGCATCGCGCGGACGTGCCATGTGACGCCCCAGACGCTTCAGGCAATGTTGACTCGGGCCGAGCGCGAGAGCTGGATCAGGCGTGACATGTCAAAGGCCAATCACCGTATCCTGACCGCCTCGCTGACGAAGAAGGGCGAGGCGGCGCTTGCACGCGGCCTGGCGGTTGCAGCCGAGATCGAAGAAAAGATATGGACCGGGGTCTCGACGAACGCGCTGGATCGATTGAGCCACACCCTCGAGCATGGCATCGCCAACCTGCACGGCGAGATGCACTCTTAGCGCCGCAAGCTAAAGCTTCGGCCTACAGCCGGCAGATCAAGAGCTCGCGTTCATAAACCATTTCGGGCGGGAGATGATCGTGCAGGAGCAGAAACAGCTCCTCATGGCTCATCACTTCGCGACGCCAGGCGGCACGATCGACAGACTGAAGTTTTTCAAACTGCTCCGCGGAGAAGTCGAGCCCCTTCCAATTCATGTCGTCGTAGTACGGGGTCCAGCCGATAGGTGTCTCTTTGCCCTGCGCCCGGCCATGAACGCGATCGACGATCCATTTGAGTACGCGCATGTTCTCGCTGAAGCCGGGCCAGAAGAATTTGCCGTCCTCGTCCTTGCGGAACCAGTTGACATGGAAGACGCGCGGCGTGGAAGAAAGCTCACGCTGCATCTTGAGCCAGTGACGGAAATAGTCGCCCATGTGATAGCCGCAGAAGGGAAGCATGGCCATCGGATCGCGGCGAACGAGGCCGGTCTTGCCGGCCGCGGCGGCGGTGGTCTCTGAACCCATCGTCGCGCCTACATAGACACCACTGGACCAATTGAACGATTGGAAGATGAGCGGAACGGTGTCGGAGCGGCGCCCGCCGAAGAGGAATGCCGCGATGGGCACGCCCTCGGGCGATTCCCACGCTTCGTGATCGAAGACGGGACATTGTGTTGCGGGCGCAGTGAAGCGGCCGTTGGGGTATGCAGCGGTGCGGCCAGTCTTCTTGCCGATCTCGGGTGTCCAACGCTCGCCGCGCCAGTCAATGCATTCGGCCGGCGGCTTCGATGTCATGCCCTCCCACCAAACGCCGCCATCTGAAGTGAGCGCGACATTGGTGAAGATGGTGTTGCGGCTCAATGTCGCCATGGCATTCGGGTTCGTCTTTGCACTGGTGCCGGGAGCGACGCCGAAGAAGCCGGCTTCGGGGTTGATCGCGCGTAGATGTCCGTTGGCATCAGGACGGATCCAGGCGATGTCGTCGCCCACGCACCATATCTTCCAGCCATCGAACCCCTTGGGCGGAATCATCATCGCGAAGTTCGTTTTGCCGCAGGCGCTGGGAAAGGCCGCCGCGACGTAGGTCTTCTCGCCTTCCGGTGATTCGGCGCCGAGGATCAGCATGTGCTCAGCCATCCATCCTTCATCGCGCGCGATGTTTGAGGCGATGCGCAGAGCAAAACATTTCTTGCCGAGCAGAGCGTTGCCGCCGTAGCCGGAGCCATAGCTCCAGATCTCGCGCGTCTCCGGAAAGTGCACGATGTACTTGGTATCGTTCTGCGGCCAGGAGACATCCTGCTCGCCGGGCGCGAGCGGAGCCCCAACGCTGTGCATGCAGGGCACAACGCGCTTGGTGTCCTTATCGATCTCAGCGAACACCGGCGCCCCGACTCGCGCCATGATGCGCATGTTCACGACGGCATAGGCAGAGTCGGTGAGCTGCACGCCGATCTGCGAGGATTTGCCGCCGATCGGTCCCATCGAGAATGGCAGCACATACATCGTGCGTCCGCGCATGGAGCCGCGAAAAAGCTCCTTCAACTTGCGGCGCATCTTAAACGGATCTTCCCAGTTGTTGGTCGGACCCGCGGCATCCTTGCTCAATGAGCAGATGAAGGTGCGGTCTTCCACGCGCGCCACATCATTGGGCGAGCTGCGCGCCAGATAGCAGCCCGGCCAGAGCTTTTCGTTGAGCTTGATGAAGGTGCCTGCCTCCACCAGCTGATTGCACAGGTATTCGTTCTCAGCATCGGAGCCGTCGACCCAGTGAATGGCTGCGGGCTGGCAGAGCTCAGCCATTTTTTCGACCCAGCGGATCAGGTGCTTGTTTGTTGTCAGCACCTTTGTAGAGACCGGCGCGTTCTTTGCAGGTGCGGCTGCGGCCATGCTGTTTTCGCCTCCACCTCCAGTGTCGCTCCAGAGGGCAGGAGCAAGCTATCGCATTCTGCGGGTTCTTGTCGTGCCCGCTCGATTACCGAAGCGTTGCGTATGCTATTTCGGTAGCGCGACTTCCGGTCAGACATCTTCTTTGCCGATGCAGCGACCGAACGGGCCCTTGGAGCATCCTTGCAGAAGGAGGGTTCATGGCTAGCAGCGGATCGCCGGCGGTTCGGCCGCGCGTTGTTGTCATCGGTGTGGGTTTTGGCGGAATCTATGCGGCGAAGCATCTGGGCAAGCTGCCTGTGGATGTCACGGTTGTCGATCGCAGAAATCACCACACCTTCCAGCCGCTTCTGTACCAGGTAGCGCTTGCGGTGCTCTCGCCGGGCGATATTGCGCAGCCCATCCGCACGATTCTCCGCGACAACGACAACACGGAAGTCCTCATGGACGAGGTTGTCGGCTTCGATATCGCGAACCGCCGCGTACATCTCAAGAGTGGCGCGGAATTACTTTACGACTACGTGATTCTTGGCGCGGGATCGACGCACAGCTACTTCGGCCATGATGAGTGGTCGAAGCTGGCGCCAGGATTGAAGTTCATCGAAGACGCCACCGAGATCCGGCGCCGCGTGCTGCTGGCCTTCGAACTGGCGGAGCGGCAGATGGTGGAGACGGGCTCGCACCCTCCGCTGAACTTTGTCATCATCGGCGGCGGCCCTACGGGTGTCGAACTCGCGGGAGCGATCTCCGACATCGCGCGGCTTTACATGACGAAGGATTTTCGTCACATCGATCCATCGACGGCAAATGTTCTGATTCTCGAGGGTTCGCCGCACATTCTCGCGGCGTATCCGGAAGACCTCCAGAAGATGGCGGTGAAGCAGCTGACGAAGCTCAAAGTGCGCGTGCGCACCGGAGCGCACGTCACGGATGTGCAGCCGGGTTACGTTATGGTAGGCGATGAGCGCATTGAGAGTGTGTGCACACTGTGGGCTGCGGGCGTGCAGGCCTCGCCACTGGGCAGGATGCTGGCGGAGTCGATGGGCATGGCCACATGCGTTGACCGGCGTGGCTGTGTGCAGGTGGACGAACGTCTGAATCCGCCGAATCATCCTGAGATCTTCGTCATCGGCGATCTGGCGCATGTGGAGGAGAACGGCAGGCAGGTTCCCGGAGTGGCGCAGCCGGCGATGCAGATGGGAGCCTATGCCGCGAAACGGATCGGTCTGATGGTGACAGATCCTGCAGCAGCGGCACGGCAGAAGCCGTTTCACTACTTCGACAAAGGCGATATGGCGACAATCGGACGGAAAGCTGCCGTCGCGCGCATTGTCTGGCCGTTTCATGCGCATTGGTCGGGCTTCATGGCCTGGGTCACCTGGCTCGTCGTGCACATCTTTTTCCTGATCGGCTTTCGCAATCGCTGGTCTGTATTTCGCCAATGGGCGTATACGTACATTCGTTTGCAGGACGGCGTTCGATTGATCGTCGGGTCGCAGGAGTTGCCAGGATGGAGCGCGCTGGCAGAGACACCTGCGCCGGCGGACGACTCCGTCGCCGCCCGATAATTGTCGGCGCGCGAGACAAGACTGTTTCCTTTGACAAAGCGGCAGAGAGACGCGCCTGCGCTCCAGCAGACAAAAGCTCATCGAGAAGCGCCGGAAGACCTTGGCAGCGCTGACCCTCTCTGTGCGCATCCATTCCTCATGCGGTTAGTCCGCAGAGGAGAGTCGCGTCATGGCCGAAGCAGTCAATGTAAGGAATCGCAAGGTTCGCTATGCAGTCGTTGGGATCGGGTGGATCTCGCAGACCGCGCTCCTTCCCGGCGTGGAGCACACCAAGAACAGCGAGGTCGTCGCCTTCGTCAGCGGACATGAGGAAAAGGCCGCGAAGGTTGGCGAGAAGTATGGCGTGAAAGATCTGTATAGCTACGACGAGTACGACAAGCTGCTGAACTCTGGAACGATCGACGCTGTCTATCTTGCGACGCCGAACTGGGATCATGTCGATCTCGCCGTGCGTACTTTGGATGCCGGCATTCATCTGTTGCTTGAAAAGCCTATGGCGACGAGTGTTGAAGATTGCCAGCGCATCATCGACGCCTCCGCACGGACACATGCGAAGCTGATGATTGCGTACCGGATGCACCATGAGCCCGCGATGCTGAAGGCGTTCGAGACGGCAAGATCAGGAAAGCTCGGTCATCTGCGCTACTTCAACTCATCCTTCTCGCAGCCGGTGAACTACCAGAATCATCGAGCAAAGAATGGCTATTGGGCAGGACCGGTTCCGGACATGGGACCGTATCCGATCAACACGGCTCGCAACCTGTTTGGCGCGGAGCCGCTCGAAGTTTCGGCGATGGGCGTGCGCACCGATCCGGAGCGCTTCCTTGGCTTCGACGATCAGGTTGCGGTGAATTTGCGCTTTCCCGGAGAGCGCATCGCCACCATGTTGTTGAGCTACTCCGGTGCGGACCTGGATGACTATCGCATCGTGGGCACGCTTGGAGATTTGTACTCTTCCCCGGCCTTCAGCATGACCGGAGGGATGAAGCACACCGTCACCGTCGGCGAAGACAAGTCCGAGGAGAGCTTCAAGGCGACGGATCAGTTTGGCGGAGAGCTGCGCTATTTCTCCGACTGCATTCAAAGAAACCGGCACCCGGAAGCCGATGGGGAGGAAGGTCTGCTCGATGTGCGGGTGATTGCAGCGGTAGAGCGCGCCCTTGAAACGGGAACACCGCAGAAGCTGGAGCCGTATGTGCGCAAGCTGCGCCCGACGGAAGACCTTGCACAGGAGCTGCGCGCGGTGGATGAGCCTGAGCTCGTGGGCGTTCATCAGCCGAGCAAGGGTCGTTGATGCGGCTTAGACATTTCGCTCCCATGTAGGCAACGCTTCGGTACCCACGGCCACCTTATCTCGTATTGCGTCTGATTTGAAGCAACGAGGAATACGGTGATGTGGATGCAGGAAGAAAGAACTTCGAGTTGTGACGGCGCCGGCCTCTCCCGGCGCCATTTTCTTTCCAGCTCCGCGGCGGCGATCGCGGCGACCGTGGCAGCGGCCCCTTTGGCGGCAGCTGCGCAGACGGCACAGAACTCTGAGCCCGCGCGGCCCGCGGGCGTGCAGATCATGTCGCCCGACCATCATCTCCCCAATGAAAAGCAGCCTGGCCCCGTCAATGGGCCGCTGGAAGCGGAGAATCCTGATTCGATCTGGCCGCCGCTGACCGATAACGGCAGCGTTCAGACATTCAAGTGGTCTTTCAGTCTGGCAAAAAAGGAGATCGACAGCGGCGGATGGACGCGCCAGGGAACGGTGCGCGACTTTCCCATCTCCAAGCGCATGGCCGGGGTTGAAATGTATCTCACGCCCGGCGGTATCCGCGAGCTTCACTGGCACGTGCAGGCCGAGTGGGCCTTTGTCATTCACGGCAAGGCGCGCATCACAGCGGTCGACCCGACCAATGGCGGCAAGAGCTTTGTCAACGACGTGAGCGCCGGCGATCTGTGGCTCTTTCCCGGAGGCACCCCTCATTCCATTCAAGGGCTGGCGCCCGAGGGCTGCATGTTCCTGCTTGTTTTCAACGACGGCAACTTCAATGAGTTCGACACCTTCCTTCTGAGCGACTATTTCGATCACACGCCGAAGGAGGTGCTCGCGAAAAACTTCAGTGTTCCGCAATCTACCTTCGACAAGGTCCCCAAGGAGAAGCTCTATATCTTTCAGGCCCAGGAGCCTCGTCCGCTGGCTGAGGAGCAGGCACAGGCCGCGCAGGGCACCGGCGGCGAAAACGAGAAGTTTCTATTCCGCGCTTCCACGATGCAGCCCACCAAAGAAACTCGCGGCGGCAACGTGAAGATCGTCGACACCAAACTCTTTCCCGTAACCGACATCGCCGTGGCCATCGTTACGCTGAAGCCCGGCGGCCTGCGTGAGATTCATTGGCACCCGCAGGCCGACGAGTGGCAGTACTACGTCGCCGGCAAAGGCCGCATGACTGTCTTCGACGCGTCGCATAACGCTCGAACGGAGGACTTCCAGGCCGGCGACATCGGCTACGTCGACGTCTCGCGTCCGCACTACATCGAGAACACCGGCGACGAGGATCTGGTTTTTCTCGAGGTCTTCCCCGACCCTCATTATCAGGACATCTCCATGGCGGAATGGCTCGCGCATATCCCAACGCGCCTGGCCGACGAGCACCTGCACACCGGCGAGCAGTTCTTCAGCAACATTCCGGATCAGGAGGCAATCGTTGTTCCGTTATAGGGTCTCTACTCTGCTCCTCGTTCTGGCCGCTGCCGCATGTTTGTTGCCCGGCACTCCTTTATCCGCGCAATCTTCGCTGCCGACCTTCTCGAGCTCCGCACAGAACTCATCCATGAGCTATTTCGCTGTTCCGATCGGGTCCGATTCCGGTGGGGCCGCGCAGGGCACGCCCGCGAAGAAGCCCAAGCCGGCGCTTGGAAATATCGGTACGGGATGGACGTATCTTTACGCCGCGCAGGGAGCGGACGAACGCGAGAGCATCAACGGCTGGTATCTGCGGCCCGCGTTCGATGTCGGCAAAGGCTACAGCGTCTACTTCGACTCGACGAACTACTACGGGACGAACCGCAAAGGTTCGCTGAATGGACATGGCTTCACGTTCGGCGTGTCGCACAATGTTTTTGCGATGCGCCATCTGAAGCCGTCCATCGCCGCGGAGTGTGGCGATGTGCGCACGTCGAACGCGGGCAGCATTGTGAATCAGTTTGTCTTCGGCGCGGCGTTCGGAGTAGCGATTCCAATCAACAAGCACGTCAGCCTTGCGCTGACCCCTGCCGAGTACGTCTTCCTTTATCCGATGAGCGAGCCAAGAAATGACTACAACGCGAAGGTCGGATTGAGCTTCCCGTTCGGCCATCGCTGAGGATTCAAAACGCCGCGATCTCAGTAAGGATTCTTTTCTTTCTTCTGTCCGCCGGGAAGGTGGAAGCGGAAGACAAGACCGCTGCTTACCTGCACCAGCGTAGAAGCGCCAATCGGTTTCGGTCCGCCATAGATGTAGCTATTGATGGTCGTCACCGACCCGTAGCCGAGTTCTACGACGCGGAAGTCGACATGCCGGCCCAACGGATAGTCGATGCCGGCGAAGACGCCGAAAAGGCCCCTGGTGGCGTGCACCAGGGATTCATCGGACTTACTCCTTCCCGCGCCCGCGGCGAGCTGGACATAAGGACGGATGCCGCGGCCTATCGACGGCGCCTCGACTCTTGCGGCGAGGGAAAAGACGTTGAGACTCGCGTTTCCGCTGTGAACGATCGTGTCGCGCACGTCGGCCCCGAATTTCAAACCGGGACCGCGGGGAAAGTCATAGTAGCCGCCGAAATCGAGGCCGCCGAAGTTCCGCGAGGTCGAATTCTGCCCGAGAAAGGCAAATGGTCCGCTGTCCGGCGTCGAATTGCTGATCCTGTTGAAGACCGGATTCACATAAACGCCAACCTGCGCTCTGGCACTCGCCGCCACAGCAGCCAGCACCGCAGCTGCAAGAACGTACCGCAATCTCATCAAAGAATCCTTACCCCAGGGTTGACTTGTCCGCAGATCTTCACTGCGGCGCAAAGAACTAGGCTGTGACCGTCTCGCGAACATTGACCGGCGTCAGCCAGTTGTATACATCCGCAGCCGCTCCATTCACGATATCGAAGAATGCCTTGTGCAACGCGCTTGTAATTGGTCCCATGCTTCCATCCCCGACGAGGATGCGATCCACGCTGCGCAGGTGCGTAACCTCTGCGGCTGTGCCGGTGAAGAAGGCCTCGTCGCAGATGTACAGCAGCTCGCGTGGCAGCGCCTGTTCGACGACCGGAATCCCCATCTGGCGGGCGAGCACAAGAATCGAATCGCGCGTAATGCCGTTCAGCACGGAGTTGGCAAGCGGCGAAGTGTAGATCGTCCCGCCGCGCACGATGAACAAATTCTCGCCGGAGCCTTCGCTGAGATAGCCGTTCGTGTCAAGCGCAATGCCTTCGACATAGCCGTTCACATCGGCTTCCATGCGGATCAGCTGCGAGTTCATGTAGTTCGCGCCCGCCTTCGCCAGCGACGGCATCGTGTTGGGCGCGAGGCGGTTCCAGCTCGAGATGCAGACATCCGCGCCGCCGTGACCGGCCACATATTTGCCCCACGGGAAGTTGGCGATGTAGACCTCAACCGGCGACTTCAGCGGGTTCACGCCGATCTCTCCATAGCCGCGGAACGCGATCGGACGGATGTAGCAGGGTGTGACGCCGTTGGCCTCGATCAACTCGACGACCGCCTCGTTCAACTGCTCCAGCGTGTAGGGCAGCGGCATGCGGTAGATCTTGGCGGAGTGGATAAGCCGCTGCATATGCTCGCTGAGCCGGAAGACGCCTGCCCCATTTTCTTGCGCGTAGCAGCGAATACCTTCGAACACCGACGAGCCATAGTGAATCACATGGCTCATCACATGGATCTGCGCCTTCTCCCACGGAATCAGTTCGCCGTTATGCCAGATGTTGGCGGTTGTTTCGAGCGGCATTCGCGTCTCCTTGTGTGAAGAATCATTATACGTGGACAGGTATTTTCCCCGGCAATATGGCTTGGCGATGCCGAGCATCCTCTGGCTGTGGTGCGGCCGTGCAACAATCTGAAACGACCCCGATGTTCGCTTCCCACCCCATAGCGCTCACCCGCATCGAGAGCTCCGCACTCGCGCGATTCTCTCTGCTCGCGCTCAGCTCGATCTTCTTTCTGGTCGATCCCTTTGCGGCGCTGCCCACGTTTCTGGCCGTCACCGAAGGCCAGGATTCGCGACGCCGGATGCGGACCGCACGTAAAGCATCGCTGACCGCGTGGGTTGTGCTCTCGTTGTTCGCGTTCATTGGCCAGTACATCTTCAAGCTTTTCGGTATATCGTTGCCGGCGTTTGAGATTGCCGGCGGCGTGATTTTGCTGCTGATTGGGTTGGACATGCTGGAAGCCAAGCGCTCGCCGACGCAGGAGACGCGCAAGGACGCACAGGCCGCGGCCGCCAAGGACGACGCCGGCATCGTGCCGATGGGTATTCCCATGCTCGCCGGACCGGGAGCGATCACGACCGTAATGGTGCTGGTCGGTCAGGTGCAGTCGAGGTGGGAGATGATCGCGATCCTCGGCGCGATTGCGATCACGGCAATTGTCTGCTTTCTGGTGCTGGGGAGCGCGGACCGCGTCGCGCGGGTGCTCGGTCAAACCGGCATTCGCATCCTCGTCCGCGTAATGGGTCTGCTGCTCGTTGCGCTGGCCGTGCAGTATTTTGTCAACGGCTTTGTGGATCTGGGCGTGATCGCGAAGCCGTAGCCGTCAGCGGATGAGGAAGGCGGAGCCAGCTATGCCGACGCCTGCCAGCGCCAGAACTACCCCCGCAACGACGTACCTGTGCCGCCGCGTCAGCAGAGTGATGGAAGCCAAAATGACTGCGATTTGCAGTAGCGCCTCGCCCAGGTCGAATCGCGACGCCTGACGCTCGGCGACTTCTACGTCGGACTCCAGATTGCGCGCCTCCCCAGCGCTCTGGCTGACCTCGACCTGCCACTTCGACATCTGCGCTTTATAGGTCGCGAGCTTGGCCTCGACGGCCGCGCTGTTGCTTGACGGTTGCAGGGAAAGAAGGTCGGACGCGATCTGTGTCTGCTGCAGGCGCAGTTTGCGTGACTGGTACTCGTTCCACTGATCGGCCGCGCGTGTCTCCGCCAGCATCGTCTTACTGTGCGCACGATGGCCAAGCACCGTAATCATTGCCAGGAGCACGGCGAGCACCGCGATGATCAGCGACACGTGCGTGAGTCCCTTTTCGGAGCCCTCTTGCAACTGCTCGGAGAACTCGTGAATCTCTGAGGCTTCCATGCCCGGCTCCAATCCGCGAAAACTCTCAGATTTTAGTGGGGAAATGCATTCCAATGAAGCTTTTTGAGAGGCGATTTCCGCAGGCTTCCACAGTTCCACAGGTCCGCTGCTTGCGTCTTCCAGGTTGGCTTGGTAAAGTCAATTCTGTCGTTGGCGACGAGCAACAGGCCAACGGCTGGTGTCTGCAAAGAATTTGCATCCGGATGAGGTCTGGGCTAATCTAGGTAGATAACGGCTTCGCGCCAGGGTCCTTCGGGATTTTGATTGGCCGGACGAAGCGCAGTCCAAGCGTTTGACCGCGGTAGAGAAGGCCTTCGGGCCGCCGCACAAACCCAAGCCACTGCAAATCACTTATTTTCAGGAGCTTAGAGCTCCGCGATCGTAATGCGATCGTTCCGTTGTTTTGAAAATCTGGCGCTGTCGGGCATCTGGACTGCTGATCTTCGCAAAGGATCGGTTTCGCGGAACTCTCATGAGTCTCCTCATAACTCTGAAGATGCCTGAATAATTGCCGTGTTGACACGGCTTGCGAACTTCGATAACCTTGAAAAGTTCGCGCAAAACACTGTCGCGAGGCCGGTGAGCCGATAGGCAACTGAAAATCGGAAGCTCCCGGAAGCCTCATTCAGTACATACAGCGCCATCAAGTTCGAGGACACAAAGCTGAGGCTTTGCCTTAGCGTTGGTCCTTGATCCAAAACTGCCCGCCCAGTGCGTGTTGCAGTCAGGATCTTTGACAACATAGTTGAACGTGCCAGTCGTGAGATGACGCGAACTTTGGTTGAGTCATTCTCACTATTTTTACCCTCCGGTCCTTTTCGAGCGACC